>WNFJ01148564.1_pt1 | contig 10020 bp, 8 predicted proteins | sample 5400461 | NCBI WGS metagenome assembly WNFJ01 (sample SAMN13153349, study PRJNA577476) | soil metagenome | isolation source: 115 cm saprolite on Douglas fir-dominated hillslope | place: USA:California | collected 2013-09-17
CGGAGCAGGTCAAGGCGGGCAAGCTGCCGCCGGTGGCCGAGCGCATCGGGCAGGACCCGCTGGTCATCAAGCCGCTGCACGAGATCGGCAAGTACGGCGGCACGTGGCGCGGGGGCTTCACGGGGCCGGCCGACTTCTGGAACGGCTATCGCTGCTGCTCGGGTCCAGACCACCTGCTGTTCTGGGACTACACCGGTGACAAGGTCACGCCGAACATCGCCAAGGGCTACGAGATGCAGGACGGTGGACGGACGCTCGTCCTGCACCTGCGCCGCGGCATGAAGTGGAGCGACGGCAAGCCGTTCACGGCGGACGATTTCGTGTTCTGGTTCGAGGACATCTACCGGAACAAGGATCTGGTGCCGACGCCCTCCGCGGCGATGGCGATCAACGGCAAGCAAGGCGTCCTCGAGAAGGTCGACACGTACACCGTGAAATTCAAGTTCCCCGAGCCGTACTACATGCTTCCCGACGTGCTGGCCGGTTCCACGGATCTCGCTGGCCAGGCGTGGCGCGGCGCGTTCGGGCTCGGCGGCTACGCGCCGGCCCACTACCTGAAGCAGTTCCACCCGAAGTACGCCGGCCAGGCGGAAGTCGAGAAGAAGGCCAAGGACGCGAAGTTCGACAGCTGGGTCCGGATGTTCTTCAACAGGAGCGACTGGTCGCTCAATCCGGAGCTGCCGGTCATCACGCCGTGGAAGACCGTGACGCCCATCAACACGCCCACGTGGGCGCTGGAGCGGAATCCCTACAGCGTCTTTGTGGACCCGGCGGGCAACCAGCTTCCCTACATCGACCGCGTGGTGCTGACGCTCGCCGAGAATCTCGAGGTCATCAACCTGCGGGCGATCGCCGGCGAGTACGACTTCCAGGCCCGACACCTCGACCTCGCCAAGGTGCCGGTGTTCATCGAGAACCAGGCCAAGGGCGGCTACAAGCTCTACCTCGATCCGGGCGACTACGGCGGCGACATGATCATCAAGTTCAACCTGAGCTACGAAGCCGACCCCGAGATCGCGAAGTGGATGAACACGACGGACTTCCGGCGCGCGCTGGCCCTCGGGATCGACCGCGACCAGCTCAACGAGACGTTCTGGCTGGGGACGGGCACGCCGAGCTCCGTGGTACCCGCGGACAACAACAAGTACAACCCCGGTCCCGAGTACCGCAAGCTCTGGGCGACGCTGGACCTCAAGAAGGCCAACGAGATGCTCGACAAGGTCGGGTTGGCCAAGAAGGACGCCGAGGGCTTCCGGCTGCGCACCGACGGCAAGGGACGGTTGCGCCTCGAGATCATGACGCTCGGCGGCCAATTCTTACAGTTCACGCAGATCGCCGAGATGATCCGCGAGCAGTGGAAGAAGATCGGGATCGATCTCGTCGTGCAGGAAGTGGAGCGGAGCCTCGCGCTGCAGCGCACCGCCGCCAACGAGCAGCAGCTCGGCGCCTGGAACAACGACGGGAGCGAGCATCTCTTCACGTTCCCGACGCACGTGTTTCCCTTCGACACCATCGCCGTCGTCGCCTCCTCGGGGCCGCTCTATGCCAAATGGTTCCAGTCCGCGGGCACGCAGGGGAAAGAGCCGCCCGCGCGCATGAAGGAGCTGATGGCGAAGTTCAAGCGCGCCTACGGCGTGCCCGAGAAGGAGCGGATCCAGCTCGGCAAGGATGTCTGGAAGATTACCGCCGAGGAGGTCTACATCATCGGCGTGATCGGCATGGGCCCGGCGTCCATGGGTGTGCGCGTGGTCAAGACCAACATGGGCAACATCCCGTCGCGCCAGTACAACAGCCCGGACGGCAAGACGCCGACGATCTCGCGGCCGGTGACGTTCTACTGGAAGTAGGCCGGAGAGGGACGCGGCGTTGCTGGCTTACATCGGACGTCGCGCCCTCCTCGCGGTCTTCACCGTCTGGGCGATCTCCGTCCTATCCTTCGCCATCATCCAGCTCCCGCCGGGTGACTACGTCACCTCCTACATCGCCCAGATGGCGTCGATGGGCAGCGTCGTCACCGACGAGGAAGCGCAGAATCTGAGGATCCAGTACGGCCTCGGCCAGCCCATCTACGTCCAGTACTACAAGTGGGTGAGGCTGATCGCGCAGGGCAACTTCGGCATGTCGATGGAGTGGCGTCGGCCCGTCACCGAAGTCATCGGCGAGCGCCTGTGGCTGACGGTGGTGGTCTCCGTGTCCGCGCTGATCCTCACCTGGACGCTGGCGCTGCCGATCGGCATCTATTCCGCCGTCCGACAGTACTCCGTCGGCGACTACGTGGCGACGTTCGTGGGCTTCATCGGCCTCGCCGTCCCCAACTTCCTGCTCGCGCTGGTGCTGCTCTATCTCGGCTTCATCCTGTTCAATGCCCACATCGGCGGGCTGTTCTCGCCGGAGTTCCAGGACGCGCCGTGGAGCGCCGCGCGCGCCTGGGATCTGGCCAAGCACCTGCCGATCCCCGCCCTCATCCTGGGCCTGGCGGGGACGGCGCAGCAGATCCGGATCATGCGCGCGAATCTGCTGGACGAGCTGCGCAAGCCGTACGTGGTGACGGCGCGCTCCAAGGGCCTGTCCGAGGCCCGCGTGATTCTCAGATACCCCGTGCGCGTGGCCCTCAACCCGTTCGCGAGCACGATCGGCTACACGCTGCCCTACATCGTATCGGGCAGCATCATCGTCTCGCTCGTCCTCGGCCTGCCGACGGTGGGGCCGCTGCTCCTCAAGGCCCTCATCGCGCAGGACATGTTCCTGGCGGGGACGATCGTGCTCCTCCTCGGCGTGATGACGGTGATCGGCACGCTCATCTCCGACATCGTGCTCGTCTGGATCGACCCGCGCATCCGGCTCGAGGACACCTGATGGCCACCCTCGTCCTGCCGGTGGAGGAGCAGCGCGTCTTCGTCGCCTCGCAGTGGCAGCTCATGTGGTGGCGCTTCCGCAAGCACCGCCTGGCCGTGGCCAGTGGCGTCGTCGTCCTCGGCTTCTACGGCATCGTCCTCGCCGCCGACTTCCTCGCCTACGCCGATCCCAACGCGTCCGAAGCACAGCGCTCGCTGATGCCCCCGCAGTCGATCCACTGGTTCGACGGCGGGCGCTTCAGCCCGCATGTCTATGCCGTCAAGGGCGCGCGCGATCCGCAGACCTTCAAGCGCGTCTATCGCGCCGATCCCGGCGACAAGATCCCGGTCCGGTTCTTCGCCGAGGGCTTCGAGTACCGGCTCCTCGGCCTGATCCCGACCACGCGGCACCTGATCGGCGTCGAGCCCGGCCTGGACGCCTCGCGCACGATCTTCGTGCTGGGCACCGACGTGCAGGGCCGCGATCTCTTCTCGCGGCTGATGTACGGCACGCGCATCTCGCTCACCATCGGGCTATTCGGGGTGGCGGCGAGCCTCGTGCTGGGCGTGGTGCTGGGGGGGCTCTCGGGCTTTTACGGCGGGATGACCGACACGCTGATCCAGCGCGTGATCGAGATATTGAGGTCGATCCCGACGATCCCCCTGTGGATGGGGCTGGCGGCGGCGCTGCCGCGCGAGTGGTCGGTCCTCCAGATCTACTTCGCGATCACCATCATTATCTCGCTGCTGGGATGGACAGAGCTGGCGCGCGTCGTGCGCGGACGCTTCCTGGCCCTGCGCGAGGAGGACTTCGTCGTCTCGGCGCGCCTGGTCGGCTGCAGCGAGATGCGGACGATCTTCGTGCACATGGTGCCGGCGTTCATGAGCCACATCATCGCGGCCACCACGCTGGCCCTGCCCGCGATGATCGTCAGCGAGACGGCGCTGAGCTTCCTGGGCCTGGGCCTGCGCCCGCCCGCGATCAGCTGGGGGGTCCTGCTGCAACACGCGCAGAACGTCCAGACGGTGGCGATCTCGCCGTGGCTGATGCTGCCGGCCGTGCCCGTCATCATCGTCGTCATGGCCTTCAACTTCCTGGGCGATGGACTCCGCGATGCGGCGGACCCATATTGACCTCGGAGGGGGGCTTCGCCCCTCTTTAGCCTCGGAGGGGGGCTTCGCCCCCCTTCCGACCCTCGTCGCACGCCTGACGGCGTGCTCCTCGGTGCCTCCCCCCAGGACAGGATTGCGCCGGCGGAGCCGGCGCTCGGAGCGGACCATATGATGGGCGCGGCATGATGGGCGAGGCGCTTCTTTCGGTTAGGAGTTTGAAAACGTACTTCTATCCGGACGAGGGGTTGGTGAGGGCGGTGGATGGGGTGAGCTTCGACGTGGCGCCGGGGGGGACGCTCGGGATCGTGGGGGAGAGCGGGTGTGGGAAGAGCGTCACGGCCCGATCCATTCTGAGGATCGTCGATCGGCCGGGGCGGATCATCGAGGGGGAGATCCGGTTCCGTCGGCGGCCGACGAACGGGGCGGCGGCCGAGGTCGTCGATCTCGCCAAGCTCGAGCCGAACGGCGCGGAGATGCGCGCGATCCGCGGCGCGGAGATCGCGCTGATCTTCCAGGAGCCGATGTCCTCGTTCAGCCCCGTGCACAGCGTCGGCAGCCAGATCGTCGAGGCGATCCTGCTCCACCAGCCGGTCGGCCGCCGCGAGGCGCGCGACAAGGCGATCGAGATGCTGCGGCGAGTCGGCGTGCCGTCGCCGGAGCAGCGCGTGGACCAGCTGTCCAATCAGCTGAGCGGCGGCCTGCGCCAGCGCGCCATGATCGCGATGGCGCTGTCCTGTCATCCGACGCTGCTGATCGCCGACGAGCCCACGACCGCCCTCGACGTGACCACCCAGACGCAGATCCTCGAGCTGATGCGCCAGCTGCAGCACGAGGACGGCATGGCCATCATGCTCATCACCCACGACCTCGGCGTGGTCGCCGAGATGGCCACCGACGTGGCGGTGATGTACCTGGGCCGCGTGGTCGAGCAGGCGCCCGTCGACGCGATCTTCCACGCCCCGCGCCATCCGTATACCCGGGCGCTCCTGCGCTCCATCCCCCGCATGCGCGTGCGCTCGCGGGAGCGCCTGACGCCGATCGCGGGCGCCGTGCCGCATCCCTACGACCGGCCGACGGGGTGTCCCTTTCACCCGCGCTGTGAAAGCTTCATGGCCGGCACGTGCGATCGACGCACGCCGAGCCTGCGGCCCGTCGGCGACCACCACGCCGTGAGCTGCTTTCTCTACGAGTGATTCACAAGACGCTGCTGCGGGTCGCGGGCTTGCGGAAGCTCTTTCCGATCCGCAAGGGCTTCTGGAAGAAGACGGTGGGCCACGTCCGCGCGGTCGACGGCATCGACTTTCACATCGACGAGGGCGAGACGCTCGGCCTCGTCGGCGAGAGCGGATGCGGCAAGACCACCACCGCGCGCTGCATCCTCAGAGCCATCGAGCCGACCGCGGGCGAGATCTTCGTCCGGGCCGCGGACGGCGCGGAGATCGAGATGGGCCGCCTGCGTCCCTCCCAGCTGCGGGCGCTGCGGCGCGAGATGCAGATGATCTTCCAGGATCCGTTCACCTCGCTCAATCCGCGCATGACGCTGCTCGACCTGGTCGGCGAGCCGCTGCTTGTCCACGGCATGAGGAGCCGGCGCGAGCGTGAGGCGCGGGTGGCGGACCTGCTGCGCCGGGTGGGACTTCGCCCCGAGTACATGCGGCGGTTCCCCCACGCCTTCAGCGGCGGCGAGCGCCAGCGCATCGGCATCGCGCGCGCGCTGGCCCTGCAGCCGCGCCTGGTGGTCGCCGACGAGCCGGTGTCCGCGCTGGACGTCTCCGTCCAGGCCCAGATCCTGAATCTCTTGATCGACCTGCAGGCCGAGTTCCAGCTGACCTATCTCTTCGTGGCCCACGACCTGAGCGTCGTGCGCCACGTCAGCAACCGCGTGGCCGTGATGTACGTCGGACGCATGGTGGAGCTGGCGGAGACCGAGGCGCTGTTCAGCGCGCCCAAGCATCCGTACACGGCGGCGCTGCTGTCCGCCGTTCCGGAGCCCGATCCCCGCACGCGCTCGCGGCGCATCGTGCTGCAGGGCGAGGTGGCGAATCCCGCCTCGCCTCCCAGCGGCTGCTACTTTCATCCCCGCTGCCCGTACGCGATCGACGTGTGCCGGGCCCAGGCGCCGGCGTGGCAGGAGATCGCTCCCGCCCGCTTCGTCGCCTGCCATCGCGCCCAGGAGCTGCAGCTCGCCGGCGTGGAGGTATTCTAGGGCTGTGCATTTCGGGCTCTTCGTCGAGGAGATGCGTCAGGGGGCGAGCCAGACCTCGGCCTTCCGCGACGTCTTCGAGCTGGCGGAGCGGGCCGACGCCATGGGCATCGACTGCGTCTGGCTCGGCGAGATCCACTTCACTCCGACCCGCTCGGTGATCTCCTCCTCGCTCCAGGTGGCGAGCGCGATCGCGAGCCGCACCCGCCGGCTGCGGGTGGGGACGGCCGTCCAGGTCCTTCCGCTGAACCATCCCCTGCGCATCGCCGAAGAGGTCGCGACCGTCGATCACATCAGCGAGGGCCGCTTCGAGTTCGGCATCGGCCGCAGCGGCGTCGTCCGGACCTACGACATCTATGGCGTGCCCTACGGTGAGAGCCAGGCGCGGTTCCGCGAAGCGCTGGAGATCATCCGGCAAGGATGGAAGGGCGAGCCGTTCAGCTACGAGGGCGAGTTCTATCGGGTCCAGAACGCGATCGTCACGCCGCGTCCGTACCAGGTGCCGCACCCGCCGATCCGCATGGCCACCACCAGCGACGAGACGTTTCCCGCCGCCGGCCGGATGGGCCTGCCCATCTTCGTCGGCCTGCGCACCACGGAGATCCCCGATCTGCAGGCGCAGCTCGCGCCGTACCGCCAGGCGTGGCGCGACGCCGGCCATCCCGGACAGCCGAGCGTCTATCTGCGCATCCCGGTCTACGCCTCGACGACCGAGCAAGGCGCCGTGGAGGAGCCACGCGAGAGCCTCACGTCGTTCTTCGCGCGCCAGACCGAGCTCGCGCGCGCCGCGGTCGGACGGGCGGGCGCCGGCCCCGCCGACCGGCGCCGATTCCAGGCCGAGCGGATGGCCAGCCTCTCGTACGAGGACATCCTCGCGAAGAAGGTGGCCTTCGGCACCGCGCGCGGTGTGATCGAGCGTCTGCGCGACGGGATCGTGGCCGAGCTGAATCCCGGCGGCCGAATCCCGCCCGAGCTGGAAGCCCGTAGTCTGGAGATCCTCGCCCGCGACGTGCTGCCCGCGCTCCGGTGAGCGCGCGGCGAGTCGACACGCAGAGCCGATCACACGAGAGGAGACCACGCATGGCCGCTCGCCCATTCTCCCGTCGCACGTTCTTGAAGGCGATGGCCGCCGGCGCCGCCGCCGGGCCCTTCGTGTGGACGCCGGCCCGGGCGCAGGGCTTCAACTGGAAGCGCTTTCAGGGCAAGGAGTTGTTCCTGCTCCTGACCAAGCACCCGTTCATCGACGTGCTCGAGAAGAACATCCAGGAGTTCGAGTCGCTCTCGGGGATGAAGGTCAAGTGGGAGACGCTGCCCGAGATCCAGGCGCGGCAGAAGCTGACCGTGGAGATGACGGCGAACTCGGGCGGGATCGACGCGTTCTTCACCTCGCTGCACGTCGAGAAGAAGCGCTTCTGGAAGGCGGGGTGGTACCACCCGCTGAACAAGTTCCTCGCCGATCCATCGCTGACCAGTCCCGACTTCGACTGGAACGACTTCACCCCGGGCGCCCGCGCCGGTGTGACCCAGCCTGACGGAAGCATCTCCGCGCTGGCGGCCTTCGTCGACGCCAACGTGTTCTTCTACCGCAAGGACCTCTTCGGCCCGAAAGGCGTGACGCCGCCCAGGACGCTCGCCGACCTCGAGCCGCTCGTGAAAAAGCTCCACGCCCCGCCCGGCACGTACGGCATCGTGCTGCGCGGGCTCAAGAACGCCAACGCCACGCAGTATCCGAGCATCCTGTTCCCGATGGGCGGCACCTATCTGAAGGACGGCAAGGCCGCGCTCGACAGCAAGGAGCAGGTGGCCGCGCTCGAGATGTACGCGGGGCTGCTCCGGCAATACGGGCCGCCCGGCGTCGTGAACTTCAACTGGTACGAGTGCTCCGCGTCGTTCATGCAGGGGCAAGTCGCCATCTACATGGACGGCGTCAACTTCGCGAGCCAGTTCGAGGACGCCGCGAAGTCGAAGGTAGCCGGCAAGGTGGGCTACGCGGTGCTGCCGTCCGGACCGGGCGGCCACTTCTCGCCGATCTACATCACCGGCATGGCCGTCTCCTCCCAGAGCGGCAACAAGGAAGCCGCCTACCTCTTCGCCCAGTGGGCGACGAACAAGACGAACATGGTGCGCGAGCTCATGGCCGGCGTCGGCGTGGGGCGCACCTCGACGTGGGACAGTCCCGACGTGAAGGCCAAGCCGAAGATGCCCGCCGACTGGTATCAGGCCTATCAGGCCTCGCTCAAGATCGGCCGCCAGGGACTGCCCGAGATCGTCGGTGTCACCGAGTACCGCGACATCATCGGCGTCGCCATCCAGAAGGGGATCGAGGGAGCGCCCGCCGCCCAGGTGCTCGCGCAGGCGCAGAAGGACTTTCAGGACCTGCTCAATCGAACTGAGAGTTAGCGCGCATCGTCACGCGCGGTGGCTGTTCCCGGCGCCGGCCGTGCTGCTCGTCGCCGTGATCATCGTCTACCCGATCGTCTACACGGGGTGGATGAGCCTGCACGAGTGGTTCGCCTCCAGCCTGAGCCGCCCGCGCTTCATCGGGCTGGCGAACTACGGCAAGATCCTCCTGGGCGACGCGCGATTCCGCGAGGCCGTGGCGCGGACCATCTGGTTCACCGTCGTGGCCGTCGCGGCGGAGACGTTGCTCGGCCTCGCCATGGCCCTGCTCTTCAATCGGGAATTCTGGGGGCGGGGACTGCTGCGCACGCTGGCCATCCTGCCGATGGTGGCGACGCCCACCGCCATCGCGCTCGTGTTCGTGATGATGTATCACCCGACCCTCGGCGTGGCGAACTACCTCGTCTCGCTCGTCGGCCTCTCGCCGTTCCGCTGGACGTACTCGAGCCAGACGGCGCTCTATGCGCTGGCGCTGGTGGACGTGTGGCAGTGGACGCCGCTGATCATGCTCATCGCGCTCGCCGGCCTCGCCAGCCTGCCGCGCGAGCCCTACGAGGCCGCCCACCTCGACGGCGCCTCGCCGCGACAAGCGTTCTGGCACATCACGCTGCCGCTGTTGCGGCCCACCCTCGTCGTGGCCATCCTGTTTCGCGCCATCGACGCGCTGAAGACCTTCGACATCATCTTCGTCATGACCCAGGGCGGGCCCGCCAACGCGACCGAGACCATCAACCTGCTGCTCTTCAACCAGGCCTTCTCCTACTTCAACATGGGCTACGCGTCGTCGATGGCGGTCGCGCTGTTCGCGCTCGTCCTGGGCGCCTCGCTGATCCTGATCAAGGTGCGCCGGAGCACGACGTGGTGAGGGGCAGCGCGCGGCGCCGCCGGCTCTCCACCGCCGGCTTCTACGCGCTCGCCGCGCTCTTCATGGCGCCGACGGTGTTCGTCTTCTACTGGATGCTCACGCTCTCGCTCAAGCCGCAGATCGAGGCCACGGCCTATCCGCCGTCGTTCGTGCGCTTCAGCGTCACGCTGGCGGGCTATCGCGAGGTGTTCACGAAATACCCGTTCTTCCTCTACACGTGGAACAGCCTGATTGTCGCGACGGGCTGCACGCTGCTCGGGCTCGCGGTGGGGCTGCCGGCGGCCTACTCCATCGCCCGCTGGCGCCAGCAACGCCTGGCCGTCGTGGTTCTGGTGGCGCGGATCATCCCCGGCATCGCCTACCTGATCCCCTGGTACATCTTCTTTCGCAGTCTCCGGATGGTGGACACCTACGGCGCGCTGATCCTGACCCACCTCATCGTGGGCCTGCCCATCATCATCTGGGTCATGATCTCGTTCTTCGAGGACGTGCCGGCCGATCTGGCGGACGCCGCCCTCATCGACGGCTGCTCGCACCTGGGCGTCTTCTGGCGCATCGCACTGCCGCTCGTCAAACCCGGCATCGTCGCCACCGCGATCCTGTCC
>WNFJ01318604.1_pt2 | contig 10020 bp, 9 predicted proteins | sample 5400461 | NCBI WGS metagenome assembly WNFJ01 (sample SAMN13153349, study PRJNA577476) | soil metagenome | isolation source: 115 cm saprolite on Douglas fir-dominated hillslope | place: USA:California | collected 2013-09-17
CACCAGCTGGAGCTGCTGCAGCCCGCCCGGACCCGCCCTTATCTTCTCGACGATGACACAGTGGCCAGGATCATCCGCGTGCACCGCGACCAGGCCGACGACCTGGACCTGTTCCAGAACCAGGCGGACAAGTGGAAAGCCGACCCCGCCCTGACCGGCGGCCAGCGGGCCGGGGCGACCGCCTACGAGACACTGATCACCCAGCTCCGCCAGGTCAACACCGAGGTACTGGCCGTCGCGGACGAACTATCGCACGGCACGATCAACACAGTGCTCGCCAAGTCCGACCTCGAGCTGGGCATCGAGGCGCTGACGCGCGGAGTGCAGCCGTAGCGGGGGAACGCGGTAAAGGTGTTGGTAAGAACTCTGCTACCAGGGCCCAAAAGGAAGAGCCGAGCAGGAGTTAGCGGGGCAATGGGTGAGTGAGGGCCCCTTGGTCGAGGCCTGGGGAGGAGCGGTACGGGATCCTCCGCCAGCTCGGGGTCGTGCCACCAGGGGCGAAGGGTCGCCGGCCCGCGCCTGCCCTGCGCGGGTCGGCGATGGTCATCGCGGAGGAAGCTCCTTGTCCGCTGCCCTGGCATCGTGGGCTGCGCGGCGCCGCCCGCCTTCCCAGGACGCAACGTACCCGGCCCGCTTACGGGGCTTCTTGTCGGCGGCGCCGGGTTGCCGACCGACCGGCTTGCCCTGGACGCGGCGGCGTTCGAGCCCGGCCCTGATCCGTTCCGACCGGCGCTGACTCTCCTGCTGGGCCATCCACCCGGCGAACGCCACCAGGACGTCCTGCACCTCTGGCGAGCCGTTGAGCCAGCTCTCCTTGACCGACACCACGGCGCAGCTGCGCTCGCGGAACTGGCGGATGACCCGCAGCGCGCCCTCGGCGCCCTCCCGCGTGATCCGGTCCAGCGCCCATACCACGATCACCGCGAACTTGCCCTGGTGTGCGTCGTCCAGGGCCTGCTTCAGCGTCCTGCGGTACTCCCCGCCGTCCACGCCGCCGTTCCACCGCGACTCGATGACCTCATACCGGCACACGACCTGGTAGCCGTGGTGAGCGGCGAACCTCTCAACGTCGGGAACCTGGTTATCGGTCTCCTGGTGGCCTGTACCGACCGCGAGCCACACCGCCGCGGAGGTCACAGCGTGCCCCCTGCCGCGTCTCCGGCCCGCTCGCCAGCTGCGGCGAGGGCGGGTTTCCGGCATAGGTTGCACCTGCCGGGGTGCTGATCCTCAGCCCGGGCCGCGTAAGCACGGGCACCTTCCGGGGCGGGCGTCCCAGCAAGGCAGCGACTACCGCTAGGGGCGCAGCCAGGACATGTCATCATCATGAATAAACTTTAGGATATTCAGTGATCCCCTGGTGGCGTGGGGGGCTCCGCTATGCAATCGTTAGGTTACGAGCCGGGCGGAGAGGGGGGCGGAGATGCTGGCGGAGACCTTGATGGCGCTGGCCGCGCTGGCCGGCAACACGGTGGTGGCCGCTGCCACGACTGATGCGTGGGAGGCGGCCCGGCGAGGGTTCGCGCGGCTGCTGGGCCGCGGTGACCCGGACCGGACCAAGGTCGCGGAGCGGCGGCTGGCTGAGACACACGAGCAGCTCACGGTCGCGGCAGGCGCGGATCTGGAGCCGGTGCGGTCGGCGCTGCAGGCGCAGTGGGTGACACGGCTGGTGGATCTGCTGGAGGAAGACCCGGGGGTGGAGGATGACTTGCGCGCCCTGGTGCAGGAGATCCAGGCGGAGTTGCCGGCCTCGGTAGTGGCCGCTGCGGATCACTCGGCCGCGGCCGGGCGGGACATGACCATCAAGGCATCCGGTGGCGGGATCGCCGCCGCATCCATTCACGGGAACGTGGCCCCGCCGGGCCCTACGGACCCGGGTCCGGCGGGCGGCTAGCCGGACCCGGGCCAGGGGGGATCTTCGGGGCCGGGTCAGTTGTGGCCAGCCACGGCGGGATCGCGATCGGCACGGTGACGTATCACCGCCCGGACGTGCCGGTGCTGCCGGTGTCGCTGGCTCCCCGGCCGGCGTTGCTCGCCGGGCGGGAGGAGCTGCTCGCGGCGCTGGGCACCCGGCTGTCGGCCGGCGATGAGCGGTCGCCGCGGGTCGTGGCGCTGTGCGGCCTGGGGGGCGCAGGGAAGACCAGCGTGGCGGTGGAGTACGCCCACCGGCACCTGGCCGAGACCGGCCTGGCCTGGCAGTTCCCCGCCGAGGACCCGACCGTGCTGACCGATGATTTCGCGCGGCTGGCGGCGCAGCTCGGCGCCCGGGAGCTGCTCGACGCCCGCGACCCGGTGGCGTCCGTGCACGCGGTGCTCGCCGCCTTCCCGGCGGGCTGGCTGCTGCTGTTCGACAACGCCCCGGACCAGGCGTCGGTGCACCGGTTCTTGCCGCCGGCCGGGCACGGCCAGGTGCTGGTCACCAGCCAGAGCGCGCTATGGCCCCCCGGCCAGGGCTTGGAGGTTCCCGTCCTTGACGTGCCGGTCGCCGCCGGGTTCCTGGTCAACCGCACGGGCGACCCGGACGGGCAGGCTGCGGCCGAGCTTGCCGGTGAGCTGGGCGGGCTGCCGCTGGCGCTGGAGCAGGCCGCGGCCTTCATCCAGGCCACCGGCGACGATCTAGCCGGTTACCTGGCATTGTTCCGGCAGCAGCGCGCGGGGCTGTTCGGCCGCGGCGAGCCCGCCGGGTACGGCAAGACGGTCGCGACGACCTGGGTGTAGCCCGTTCTCTCCAGGTGCATTCGGTGTGGTGGGACGTTGCGTAAGGGCGACACGTAGCAGGTTCCGCAACACATCTCCATCAGTGATGCTCTTGTTGCTGGTAGTAGTTGTTGCTGCTGTCCGGCACGAGAACGGGGGATGGGGTGCGGGCATTTGCGGTGAGGCTGCCGTCCGGGGACCTGTGCGTGGTTCCGGAGGCGGACGCGTTCTTGCGTGAGGTCCGGTTCGGTCGGGACGGCTCGGAGCTGACGACGAAGGCGTATGCGGGGCGGGATCGCGTTGTTCTTGCGGTGGTGCGGCCGGACGGGCCGGTCCTGGCATGCGGGGATCGAGCATCTGGGGTTGTTCATGACCTGGCTGCGGCACGCCGGGCCGCAGGCCAGCAGCCTGGACGGGGACGCTGACGGGGCAGGGCTGGTGCTGGCCGGCCCGGGGGTTCCCCCGGCGCGCGGGGCCCGGCGGGTGAACGGGGTACTGGCCGCGGTGCGCGGGATGGCAACGCACGCGGTGGCGGCCGGGCAGGCGCCGGCGCATCTGGTGCCGTTGCTGTATGAAGCCGCCGATGACCGGGACCTTCCTGCCGGGGCCCGGGGGGAAGAGGGCCGGATGGCGCACCGGCTGCGGGCCCGGCACCGGCTGCGCGAGGACGAGCGCCCGGTGGACCGGGCCAGCGACGAGGAGATCACCGCGCTGCTGCGGTCGTGCCTGTCGGCGCGGGACCGGCTGGTCGTGATGCTGATGGCCCGCGCCGGGCTGCGCCGCGGCGAGATGTGCGGGCTGCGCCGCTGCGATATCCATCTGCTGCCCGACGCGCGGGCGCTAGGCTGCGACGTGCCCGGCGCGCACCTGCACGTGGTCCGGCGGGACAACCCGAACGGCGCGTGGGCCAGGTCGCGGCGGCAGCGGGCGGTTCCGCTGGACTTTGTGACGGTGCAGGCGTTCGACACGTATGAGCTCGAGCGGCTCGCGGTGCCGCGGGCGGCCTTGTCGGATTTCGTGCTGGTCAACTTGTTCCGCGAGCCTGTCGGGGCGCCGATGCGGCCGGCCGTGGTCAACGTCTTGATCACCGCTGCCGCGCACCGGGCGGGCCTGGCCCGGGCGGTTGCCCCGCATCAGCTGCGTCACGCGTTCGGGAGCAATGTCGCCGGTGCCGGCGGTGCCGCCGGTGAGATCGCCGATCTGATGGGTCACCGTTCGCTCAGTTCCACGAAGGTGTACCTGCATCCGGATCCGGCGAGGCTGCGGGCAGCGGTCGAGCGCGTGCCCAGCCCTCGGCTGGCCGCCAGGGAGGCATGATGCCGCCGGCGATGACGCGGCAGCCGGCAGCGCACGAACCCGGCCTGGATGCCGGTTCCGTCGTTGCCCGGCTGACCAGGCTGACCGATCCGGCGTTCCTGGCCGGGGCAGGGTGGGACCCCGGCACCCGGGTGCTGTCACTTCGGTCCGCGCACCCGCTGCTGGGATGGCGGGCATGCCCGTCAGCGGGCTGCGGGAACGCGCTGTATGGCCGGGACCAGGAATGCGGCGCGTGCCGGCGCGCTAGCGCCGCGGAACCTGCCGCCCCGGCGGGCGGCGGCCCGGCAGCCGGGCGCGGCATGCGGCTGGTCCCCGCCCCGCCCGCTGACGGGCTGTGCCAGGTGACCGCGTGCGGGCGCGAGCGCAGGGAACGCCGCTACTGCCGTGCCCATGACGAGCGCGTCCGCGTGCTGCGATCCGGCCCGTCTTTCGACGAGGCCGGGTGGCGGGCAAACGAGCCGGCGATCGAAGGGCCAGGGCAGGTAAGCCTGCACGGCCTGCGCCCGCGGGCCGTCGCGGAGGTGCTGTACGGACTCCAGCAGCGCACGCGCAGCGGAGCGGCCACCAGCCCGGCGCAGCTGCGCCAGGTCGCCTGGGAACTCCGGCGGGCCAGGGCCGTGAGCGCCGGGGACATAGCCGGCGGGGACCGCACGCAGCACCGGCTGGTGCGCTGCTTCGCCAGGCACGCGGCCAGGGCGTTCCTCGCCCCGGAGACCGAGACGCGCAAGGACGTGCGGGACCTTGCGGTGTTCGGGTTCGCTGGCCGGCTCACCTTCACCGCGATCAGCCAGCCGTGGCTGCGTGAGACCGCCAGGCGCTGGGCCGCTGATGACCTGCCGCGCCGCCGGGGCAAGATCGCGGCTGCCCCGGTCCGCCACTACCTGACGAGCCTGTCCGCGCTGCCGGAGAGCCTGCGCGGCGCCCGTGCCGACCACGGCGATCACCCGGCGCTGCCCGGCCGCGCCGGCATCGAGTCGTTCGTGCACCGGCTGGCCTTCCTCGCGGGCCAGGAACGGATCTCCGCCGATGCCCGCACCCGGATCTGCCGGGAAATCCGGCACCTGCTCCGCCAGTTCCGGGCGCTGGGGCTGACCCGGGCCGGCGGCCCCGCGGCCGGGCTGCCCGAGGACTTCGCCGTCCGCGACAGCGACATCCCGCTCAAGCCGGATGAGCCCGGGGCCGGCCGTGACCTGCCGCCTGAGATCATGCGCCAGCTATGCGGCCACCTGCCCGCGCTCGAGGACGTATCGTGCCGCGAGACCCGGGTCGCGGCCGAGCTGATCATCGACACCGGCCGCCGGCCGGACGAGACCTGCGCGCTGCCGTGGGACTGCCTGGAATACGACGAGCCCGGGCACGAACCGGTACTGGTCTACTTCAACCACAAGTCCGCCCGGCAGGGACGGCGGCTCCCGGTCGCCCAGGCCACTGCCAGCTTGATCATCGATCAGAAGGCCCGGGTGCGTGAGACGTTCCCGGGCACCGCGCTGAGCGAGCTGAAGCTGCTGCCCGCCGCATACGCCAACCCGCACGGCCGCCGGCCGATCGCCGAAGGGCACTTCGGTGCCCGGCACGTGACTGGATCGCCAGCCTGCCGCCGCTGCTGCGCGCCGACGGCACCGAATTCGACAAGGCGCGCATCATCCCGTACGCCTACCGGCACGTTCTCTCTGCTTTATGTTCGTGTTGCGATAGCCGCCAGATGACCGGCTGGCGGCGGATTCGGGCTTGCCCGGGTGTGTGTTGTGTTCCTATGGTCAGCCCTCATGATCTTGAGCTGCTTCTCGTCCCGGGGCTGGGACTCGTGGGATGTCGAACGCCGTCCGCTGCTGCCGGAGCGGATGCCGGTGCTGATCGATGTTGACCTGCGTTTCGAGGACGGTCCGGGGACGCCGCGTCCGGTGACGGTGGTGAACCGGTGGCTGCGTGAGCTGCCGGCCAGCGGGTGCCCGGCACCGGGTTCGTGGGAGAGCTACGCCCGGATCGTCAAGGAGTGGATGGAATTCCTGGACGACCATGGGGTTGGCCTGCTGGATTCCAGGCAGCAGCTGAAGGCCGCGCTCGGCAAGTACGCCGGGCACCGGGCGGCCGGGCCGGTGAAGGAGCGGTTCGCGGCCACGACGTGGGGCCGGCACATGAGCGTGCTGTCGTTGTTCTACCGGTGGGCGATGGAGGAGGGGCACGCCGAGGCGGAGCCGTTCAGCTACCGGACGGCGAGGGCGCTGTTCGCCGGGACGGGCCGGGAGGTCCGGGTGAACCTGGCAGTGCGGCGCACTCCCAAGCCGCACGTGACGATCAAGTACCTGGAGCCGGACTTCGCCGGGTTGTTCTTGAACGGCCTGCGGGGCCTGGATCCCGATGGCAGCGCCGACGCCAGGTTCCGGGGCCGTGAGCTGGCACGCAACGGGGCGATCGGCGAGCTGGCCTTGTCCACCGGGCTGCGCCTGCAGGAGTTCTCTTATCTTCTGTCCTACGAGATCCCGGCGCTGCCGCCACGGCCGGCTGAGACGCCGATCCCGTTTCCGGTCCCGGCGGGGGTAACTAAGGGCCGTAAGTTCCGCACCACATGGATCTCCTATGACGCGCTGGCCGCGGTTCACCACTACCTGGAGCTGGACCGCCCGGCGACGGCGGACGGGACGGCGTGGCTGCCGCCGCGACGGTGGGGCGATCCGCTGCTGGTCAGCGACCCGGACGAGCGGGGCGGCCGTATCAACGGGATCCGCTGCCGGTGGGAGACGCTGACTCCAGGGGAGCGCCGCAGGCTGGTCGCCCCGGGTGGAGGGTCGTGCATGCTGGCGGTCAAGAACGGCGGCGGCCCGTTCACCGCGTGGGCGTCGGTGTTCGAGCGCACCTCGGACCGGATCCGCGCCTGTCACGAGCCGCGGTTTCCTCACGTCCACCCGCACCGGCTGCGTCACTCCATGGCACTACCGGCAGGCCGCCGAACTGGCTGCCGGCACGGACGCAGACGCCGCGCTGGTGCTGTATCTGACCAAGGCTGACCCGCTGCTGGTCCTGCGGGATCTTCTAGGCCATACCAGCGTTCTGACCACGGAAAAGTACATTCGCAGGCTGGACACGACCCGTATTTTCCGGGAGGCCTGCGAGCAAGGGGACCGGGACGGCGGGCTGACCGCCGACACCGATGCCGAGGCCGAGCGCGAGGCCGACGCCGAATTCACCGGCGACGCTGACGGCGATGTGCGCTGATGCCGGCCGCAGTGCTGACCGGCCCGCCGGGTATCCGGTGCGTGTTCAGCGACGGCAGCTCCGCGCGGTTCGAGCTGGCCGGGCTGCCTTGCCCGGGGCTGGTCGATGATCTGCTGGCCGGCTTGGCCGAGCTGATCCACCCGCACGGGACCGTGGACGCCGCAGGGTCGGTCGGCCACTACGTCCAGTCGATCCGCGACATGGCCCGCAAGCTGGACCAGCAAGGGTTCACCGGCCGGGCGGCCGGCCTGCGGCGGACAATGCTGGCGCGGTACTGGATGGCGTCCACGAGCACGAGAGAGGCCTGCACTCGCCGGCTCCTCCAAGGGTTTGCCGCCTCGGGCGGGCATCTGGACGCCCGGGTCGCCGGGCTCGCGGTCGGCCGGGCCTACAACATCCAGCCGAACCACCATCAGCTGCCGCCTTACCTGGAAAGCGAATGGGAGGCGTTGACGGCGGCCTGCCGCAAGGCCGTCGACGAGTCGTTCGCCGCGCACAAACGGGCCCTGGCCGCTGCCGAACGCGGCCGGGATCCGGCGGGCGGTGAGTGGAACGGGCAGAACCTGCGGTGGCTGCTGACCCGGACCGGGCCGGCCGGCCTGACTGAACTCGGCAGGCACCTGGGCTGCTCGGCAGGCGCCGCCCGCCAGCGGGGCGGGATCATCGAGGCGTGCCGGGAGCTGTTCCCGGACCTGGAGGTGGTGATCGCCTACCGGCTGCTGTTCGGCGTCTACTCCGGGATAGTCCCTGACGGCATCGACGACCTGGTGGTCGATGACATCGACTGGGCCGGCGACTCCGCGATCCTGCTCAGCTATGTCAAGGGCCGGACCGCGGCGGAGAGCCTGAACCTGCCCCGCCGGGGAGTCCGGCTGCTCGAGCAGTGGCTGGCTCACTCGGCGCTGCTTCGCAGCCACGCCGCCGCTGAAGATCGCCGCCAGCTGTGGCTGAGGCTGCGGAGCCCCGGAGGCTCGCAGGTGTCATGGAAGTTCGGCAGCGCGGGGCGGCTGGCCGTCCAGCTCTGGATCGCGCGCCATGGGGTGACCAGTGACGACGGCAGGCCCCTGAAAATCCACCGGTCCCGGATCCGCACCACCTACCACTCCTCGCGGGACATGAGCTCCTGGGCGGGCAGGGGCCGGGCGGCGATCGACCCCAACCACAGCCCGCAGGTCGAGGGCGACCACTACCTCACTGCCACGACCCCGTCCCAGCAGCGGGCCGTCGATGCCATCGTCCAGGACGCGCAGCATGACCTGCTGCGCCGGGCGCACCCGCCCGTGGTGATCACCGAGCACGACGCTCTCGCCTTGGTCCGCGACTATCCCCAGCTGATCGCCGCACTTGACCTGGACGACGACGTCATCGCCGATCTCGTCGGGGGAACCCGGGACGTGTTCACCGCGGCCTGCGCCGATCAGCTGTCAGGGCTGCACGGCCCCAAAGGCAAGCCCTGCCCCGCCAGGCCCTGGGTATGCCTGCTCTGCCCGCTGGCGGTGTTCGCTCCCCGCCACGCGCCCAACCTGCTGCGGCTGAAGCTGTTCTTCTCCCGGCAATGGCAGCAGATGCCCGCCGCCCAGTTCATGGCCGTGTTCGGCCCCTACTCCCAGCGGATCGGCCACGTCCTGGACCGCTACGACGACGCCGTGGTGGCCGAGGCCCTGCGCCAGGTCAGCGACCACGATGACGAACTTCCCCTGCGTCCCGAAGAGGCCACCCGGTGACCGCCGTCCCGCTTGACAACGCTCAGCCGCAGCGGCCGGTGTTCTCCGGTGCCGACGTCTGCGATGAAGCAGGGCTCACCCTGCCCGGCGGCATCCACCGCCCCTTGTTCGACGACGATGTCTGGGATTTCACCGACGTCGTCGGGCTGCCGGTCCAGATGGCCGGCGCCGCCCGCGTGCTCGACTTCGCCGCCATCACCGACCGGCGATGGCGGCTGGTCGCCAAAGAACTGCTCTTCGCCATGCTGGTGCCGCGGCACGAAGCGGTCGCGCCGTTGCCGCGCGCCTTGCGCACCGCGCTCCACCTCAACACGGCCAACCGCCGGCTGTTCGAGCTGACCCGGTTCCTGAACTGGCTCACCCGGCAGGGCGTCGCCAGCCTGGGCGACATCGGCGCCGATCACTGCGAGGCATACCTCGCGCACCGCCGCTACCTGCTCGGCGAAGACGACACCGTGGTCGGTGAGCTCGGCCCCGGCACCCGCCGGTGCGCGGCGCAGGCCGTCATCGACCTGGTCAGCTACCGGGAACTGTTCACCGCTGACCGGGTCGCCCCGGACCTGCGGCCCTGGGGAGGCGCCACCGCCTCGGCGATCGCGGAAATGCCCAGCGGCAGGACCATGAACAAGACCCCGCCGCTCAAGGACGACGTGCTCCAGCCGATGCTGGCCGCAGCCCTCTACCTGGTCGAGGTTATCGGCCCGCATGCCGCTGGCCTCAGCCGTCAGGTGAACGAGGCCGACCGGCGATGGGGACGCAGCTCAGCTGAGGATTTCGCGAAGCCTCACCGTGTCCCCTTCGCCGCGATCACCGCCGTGCTTGACGGGTACGTCCGCGATGGCGAGCCTCTGCCCCTTCTCCCCGGCCATCACCAGCAGGACCGGATCGCCTCCGGGTGGCCTCCGGGCGACCCGCTGGCCGCGATCGCCCTGAACCTGCTGGCCCGCCAGGCCGGCGTCGCCCAGTTCAGCCTCCGCTGGCTCCCCGACCTGAGGGAACCGATCGAGGCAGCTCTTCAGGCAGTCGGCGCCGAGCGTCGTTTCGCGCGGAGCGGCGGTCTCGTCGAACGAGC
>WNFJ01145227.1_pt1 | contig 10019 bp, 8 predicted proteins | sample 5400461 | NCBI WGS metagenome assembly WNFJ01 (sample SAMN13153349, study PRJNA577476) | soil metagenome | isolation source: 115 cm saprolite on Douglas fir-dominated hillslope | place: USA:California | collected 2013-09-17
CCGGATTCCATGCCGACCACCGCCAGCATGGCCTCGTTGCGCGGCGTGGCCTGCACCGTGCGCCAGGTGTTGACGCTGATGACATTGTTCAGCTTGTGATCCCGCAGCATGCTGTCCATGCGGTCGCGGGAGCCCTCGCTCCATAGCGCGATCACCACCTTCTTGCGGCTAGCCTGCAACGCCCTGACATGCGCGACGACGGCTTCGAACACGTTGACGGAAGCGTCTGTGCGCTCCGGCGCGAAATTGCGTCCCTGCCGCGCCCCGGCATCGATAACGTCCGCGCTGCCTTCGGGCATCGCGAACGGCGTGAACCGCGCCAACGCTGTTTCGCCCAGGCGTGCGGCCCACTCGTCTTCGGTCAGATAGAGCCGATCCGGCGGCAACGGCTTGTACACCGCGAGGCTGCCCGGATGCTCCATCGCCTCGCGCCGCGCCTCGTAGTAATCGGCGATCTGCTTGAAGCGTTCGCGCGCGGCGTCCTCGCTTTGCGGCTCGATCGCAACCGGCGCGTCACCGAGATAATCGAACAGCGAATCCATTCGCTCATGAAACAGCGGCAGCCAATGTTCCATGCCGGGATGGCGGCGGCCTTCGCTGACCGCTTCGTACAAGGGATCGTCGCGCTCCGGCGCGCCGAAGGCTGCGACATAGCCCATCCGGAAGCGGCGGATGGTTTCGGTGACCAGTTGAAATTCCGAGATCGGAACCAGATCGAGCGAGCGCATGTCCAGCAGCGTGCGCTGGCTTTCCGCGTCGAACGAGCGGATCGATTCCAGACTATCGCCGAAAAAATCGAAACGCACGGGCTGATCGAGCCCGGCCGGAAACAGATCGAGGATGCCGCCGCGCACCGCATATTCGCCGGGTTCGCGCACGGTGGAGGAGCGGTTGTAGCCGTTGTGCTCCAGCCAGGACACGATGGACTCCATTGGCACGACATGGCCAGGCGCCACCGACAGCGCCTGCGCCGCGATCATCTCACGCGCCGGTACCCGCTGCACGATGGCGTTGACCGTGGTCAGGACGATCAGCGGCTTGTCGCTGCCGGCAAGCCGCGACAGCCGCGCCAAGGGGGTCAAGCGTTGCGCCAGGATGCCGCCATGCGGCGAGACCCGATCGTAAGGCTGGCAGTCCCAGGCCGGAAACTGCAGCACCGGTAAATCCGGTGCGAAGAATTCCAGCGCCCGCGCCAGTTGCTGCATTCGCGGACCGTCGCGGCACACCACCGCGAGACTGACCGCCGGCGGCCTCGGCCGCGCCGCGATCGCGCGCGCCAGGTCCGAAACAACCAGGCCTTCGGCACCCTCGGCGACGTTGGCAAAGGTCAGCGGGCGGCCGGGAGCAAGCAGTTCGGCGGGCGATCGTACGGGCTGCTTCATGCGACTAGTGCTCTGTTTCCGAAGTTCGCAAACCCCTGCAGCACCCCCGATGCGAACTTCGGAAACAAAGGAGCACTAGCAACACTAAGATGAGGCGCGGTCCAGAATTTGAAGTTCCTATTACGGACTCGCGGCAATACTGATGGGAACTTCAAATTCACCGCGCCTGATCCACCGCGCGAAACGACTTGATGCGGTCGAACAGGCCGTCCGCATATTCCGGCGCCGGCGGCGTGTCGCCGGTCAGCGCGGCATAAAGCTCGGGATCGGGCACGTCGATCAGGCGCTCGAGTTGAGCCAATTCGTCATCTGCCAGGCTCGCGATCTCGGCGTCCGCAAAACGGCCGAGAATGAGATCCATCTCGCGGGTGCCACGATGCCAGCAGCGAAACAAGACCCGCCTGCGGCGCTGGTCGAGTCCGCCGCTCGATCGTGTCGATCCCGTCATCTGCGATTCCAATTCAAACGCCGAAAGCCCGGACGTGCCGGGCGCGGTTGATATAGCGATGGAGATGACGAATGTCAGCACCTGTATTTCGTGAATTATCGACTGTGCCGCAACGGTGCCGTTCCAGACACGGCTTCGCGATCTCGCAAGCGGATTGTGCGCGAGCTTTGCTGTGAAACGTCCCCTGAAGGTCAGAGGGCGCAGGGAATGCCGGGCGCTCGACGCGCCCGCAGCCTCGCGTGCAAAATAAAATAAGCACACGAGCATAGTCACCACGGTCACACCGGTTTCACCCGGCATTCCCCGCGCAATGGTTTTACGGCTTATTTCGCGCTCTCCCCGGTGACCACGCTTGTTTGACACCGTCGCCTGCGCTTCTTATCGCAGACTTGACGCCAGCATCGGGGCGTCAGAACGACACGACTTCGCCGTCCGCGACAGCGCCCTCGTCTTGAGCGCCGCCCGCGTCCACCGCATCCCGCCCCGCGTTGATGACGTTGCGCAACGCCCCTCTGAGGGACGGGACCGAATCGCTATAGTGCTGATTTTACCCCGCCGTCAAGTTAAATTCGGAAAATCAGAAATCGGCGGCGTGCCGTGGATGTGGGTGGCCCCCGGCAGCATAGCAGGCCCGGATTATCCAACGGATGCGACACGGTGATCCCGGCTCAGGCTCTTTTAGGCCGTATTTTTTCGTCCCTTTGAAAGTTGGGCGTAGCTAAACTCCGATTTCTTCATCTTGTCTTGGCTCTGAGGAGAGTGCTGGGGCGCCGCCCCACTCTGCACTGCATCCGGCCTAGAACGTTCGCCACACCCTTTTACGGTTCGCGCCCAAATGCTATGTAATTGGTATGACCACTGCCGAAGACATCGAGAAAGCCGTTGAACAGCTCCCCCCGCGCGAGCTTGCGCGGTTTCGCGCCTGGTTCGAGGCCTTCGACGCGGCGCAATTCGACGCCGCAATTGAGCGAGACATCCGTGCCGGCAAGCTTGATGGGCACGCGGATGAGGCCCTTGCCGCGCACCGCGCCGGGCGCTCGCGCGACTTGTGAGGCATTTCTCTTCACCGAAATTCTGGACCGCCTACGAGGCATTGCCGCTCCCGGTTCGAAAGCTGGCCGACGCCAATTTTGGACTCCTCAAACGCGATCCGCGCCATCTATCGCTGCAATTCAAGAAAGTCGGCCGTTACTGGTCCGTCCGCATCGGCATGCGTTATCGTGCACTCGCCGTTGAGGTGGAGGGCGGCTATCTGTGGTTCTGGATCGGCTCGCATGCCGACTACGATAAATTGATTGGCTGAGAGTACAAAACCCGTAGGCGGACTAGCGCAGCGTAGCCCGTCCTCGACGCTGGCCGGTCGCCGCCCCGTGGATGCCGGATAAACCCGGGCATGAAGAAGGCAAACGGTCTTAGGTTTCGCGATGCGCCCTGCTCTGCTCAATCCGCTGTTTGCGCCGGTCACGAGCCTCGGTGGCGTCGGGCCGAAACAAGACCGGCTGCTCCGCTATCTGCTCGACCGCGATGAGACGCCGCGCGTGGTCGATTTGCTGCTGCATCTGCCGGCCAGCGTGATCGATCGCCGCGCGCGACCGAAAATCCGCGACGCCATTCCGGGAACCGTGGTGACGCTGGAGGTGACCGTCGACCGCCATCGCCCGACGCCGGCGCGAAGCCATCGCGCCCCGCATCTGGTCTACGCCAGTGACGAAACCGGCGACGTCGTGCTGACCTATTTCCGCGCCCAACCTGGTTATGTCGAAAAGCTGCTGCCGGTCGGCTCGAAACGCTACGTCTCCGGCACTGCGCAGATGTATGACGGCACCCTGCAGCTCACGCATCCCGACCGCGTCGTGGATGAAGCAGGTTTTGCAAAACTGTCGGGCATCGATCCCGTCTATCCGCTCACGGAGGGACTGGCGCTGGGATCGTTGCGGCGCGCGATGGCGCAGGCGCTGCAAAAAATGCCTGTTCTTCCCGAGTGGATCAGTCCCGAGGTTTTGCGCCGCTGCAAGTTTCCGCCGATTGCCGAAGCACTGAACCGCGTGCATATGCCGGTTGAACTGACGGATATCCTGCCTGACGGTCCGTTCTGGTCGCGGCTTGCCTTCGACGAACTGCTGGCCGGCCAACTGGCGCTGGCGCTGGTGCGCGCGCAATTGCGCCGCCCCGCCGGCGACCGCCATGCCGGCGACGGCCATCTGCGCGGCAAGATCATCGACGCGCTACCTTACGCGCTTACAGCCTCGCAGCGACAAGCCGCCGCCGCCATCACCGACGATTTGCGCCAGCCCGTCCGCATGCTGCGGCTGCTGCAGGGCGACGTCGGATCTGGCAAAACCGTGGTGGCGCTGTTGGCGGCGGCTGCAGTGATCGAGGCCGGCAAACAGGCGGCGTTGATGGCGCCGACCGAAATCCTGGCACGCCAGCACATCAAGACGATCGCACCGCTCGCCGAACGCGCCGGCCTGCGGGCCGCGATCCTCACCGGCCGCGAAAAGGGCAAGGAGCGCCGCGATATCCTGGCGCGGCTTGCGGCCGGCGAGATCGATTCCCTGGTCGGTACCCATGCGCTGATCCAGGACGACGTGGTGTTCAAGGCATTGGCGCTGGCCGTGGTCGACGAACAGCATCGCTTTGGCGTGCGCGAGCGCCTGGCGCTGACCGCCAAAGGCGAGGCTGTGGATGTGCTGGTGCTGAGTGCGACGCCGATCCCGCGCACGCTGGTGCTGACTTATTTCGGCGACATGGATGTCTCGGAACTGCGTGAGAAGCCGGCCGGTCGGCAGCCAATCGATACCCGCGCGGTGCCGGACAGCCGTCTCAGCGACGTGATGGACGCCGTCGGCCGCGCGCTGTCGGCCGGAAAGCTCGTGTACTGGATCTGCCCGCTGGTCGAGGAATCCGAGATCGTCAATCTCACCGATGCCGAAGCGCGCTACGAGAGCCTTAAGGCGCGTTTCGGCGACAAGGTCGGGCTGGTGCACGGCAAGATGCGCGGCACTGAAAAAGATCGTGTGATGGCGCAGTTCGCCACGGGCGAGATCGGTCTCTTGGTCGCAACCACCGTGGTCGAGGTCGGGGTCGATGTTCCCGCCGCCACCATCATGGTGATCGAGAATGCCGAACGCTTTGGGCTGGCACAACTGCACCAGCTGCGCGGCCGGATCGGGCGAGGTTCCGAAGCTTCGACCTGTCTGTTGCTTTACAGGGAACCGCTCAACGAGATGTCCAAGGCTCGGCTCAAGGTGATCAGGGAAACCACTGACGGTTTCCGGATCGCTGAAGAAGACCTGAAGTTGCGCGGCGAAGGCGAGGTGCTCGGCGTCAGACAAAGCGGCCTGCCTGGCTACCGCATCGCGCGCTCGGAGGTGCACGGCCAGCTCATCACGCAGGCGCGCGACGAAGCGCTGCGCATCATGAAGGAAAATCCCAGGCTTAAGGGCGCCCGCGGCGAAGCCCTGCGCTGCCTGCTCTATCTGTTCGAGCGCGACGAAGCCCTGCCACTGATCGGCGCGGGTTAAGGCTCTCCGTCATTGCGAGCCAACGGGTCGCGCGAATGCGCGCCCCGATGACAGGCTCCGCGAAGCCATGGCCGCCACGGAAAGAAAAGAATGGATTGCTTCGTCGCTTCCGCCTTCGCTCATTTAGCTACGGCGGACAGGTCGCTCCTCGCAATGACGAGGGGGAAGAGGTTTGCCACAACAACCCTCTCCCCGTCATTGCGAGCGCAGCGAAGCAATCCATGGCGCACAAAAAAAGAAAGCGTGGATTGCTTCGTCGCTGCGCTCCTCGCAATGACGAAGTAATGTAGTCAGGCTGGTTCGGAGCAAAGCCGATGAAACAACCCTGCGTCTACATCTTTGCAAGCGGGCGTCACGGGACACTCTACACCGGCGTCACGGCCAATCTGCAACGACGCGCCTTCGAACACCGCGAGGGGTTGCTGAAGGGCTTTTCGGCGAAATATGGTTGCAAGATATTGGTCTGGTACGAATTGCACGAGACCATGATCGAGGCGATTGCACGGGAAAAGCAAATCAAGGCGGGTAGCCGCGCGAAGAAGTTGGCTTTGATTGAGGGGCTAAATCCCGAATGGAAGGACCTCTACGATTCGCTGTCGTAAAATTGTCCGAACCTCTCCCGTCATTGCGAGCCAACGGGTCGCGCGAACGCGCGCCCGATGACAGGCTCCGCGAAGCAATCCATGGCGCGCAAAAAAGAAAGCGTGGATTGCTTCGTCGCTTCCGCCTTCGCTCTTTTAGCTACGGCGGACAGGTCGCTCCTCGCAATGACGAGGGGGAAGAGGCTTGCCACAACCCTCTCCCCGTCATTGCGAGCGCAGCGAAGCAATCCATGGCGCGCAAAAAAGAAGGATGGATTGCTTCGTCGCTTGCTCCTCGCAATGACGATGTAATGTAGTCAGGCTGGTTCGGAGCAAAACCGATGAAACAACCCTGCGTCTACATCGTGGCAAGCAAGCGTCACGGGACACTCTACACCGGCGTGACGGCCAATCTGCCATGGCGTGCGTTCGAGCACCGCGAGGGGCTACTGAAGGGCTTTTCCGCAAAATATGGTTGCAAGATATTGGTCTGGTACGAATTGCACGAGACCATGATCGAGGCGATTGCACGGGAAAAGCAAATCAAGGCTGGCAGCCGCGCGAAGGAGTTGGCTTTGATCGAGGCGCTAAATCCCGAATGGAACGACCTCTACGATTCGCTGTCGTAAGATTGTCCGAACCTCTCCCGCCATTGCGAGCCAACGGGTCGGCGCAAGGCGCCGCCCGATGACAGGCTCCGCGAAGCAATCCATGGCGCGCAAAAAAGAAAGCATGGATTGCTTCGTCGCTGCGCTCCTCGCAATGACGCGTGGGAAGAGGTTTGCCACAACCCTCTCCCCGTCATTGCGAGCCAACGGGTCGCGCGAACGCGCGCCCGATGACAGGCTCCGCGAAGCAATCCATGGCGCGCAAAAAAGAAGGATGGATTGCTTCGTCGCTACGCTCCTCGCAATGACGAAGGACGAAAGAACTTATTCCACCTTCGCTGGCATCGGCTGCAGCTTGGCTGAATTCGCGACCCGCGCGGCATTCGCCATGCCGGCCAGGGCGGCAAGTTTTTTCTGCGGGTCGGAGCCGGGCTGCACCACGCCCGCGGACATGATCAAGGTCGCGGCGTCTTCGGCGGTCATTTCGACTTCGATGATCTTGCTCTTGGGCACGTAGAAGAAGAACCCGGTGGTCGGGTTCGGCGAGCATGGCAGGAACACCGAAACGTGCTCTTCCTGGCCGGGAAGACTGTTTGATATCTCCACGCTCGGCGACTGCGAGATCAGCACGATCGACCACATGCCCGGCGAGGGAAATTCGACCAGACCGACCCGGCGAAAGCTCGATCCCTGGCCCGAGAAAAGCGTCTCGAACACCTGCTTCAGGCCGCGATAGATCGCGCGCACCACGGGCATCCGGCCGAGCAGTTTCTCGCCGAGATCGACCAGCGTCCGCCCGATCAGATTCGCGGTCAGGAAGCCCAGCAGCGTCAGCGCGATCACGGCGACGATCAGCCCCGAGCCCGGCAGCCCGAAAGGCAGATAGGTCTCCGGCCGATAGGCAACCGGAACGAACGGCCGGACCAGACTGTCGACCCAGTTCACGAACCACCAGGTCAGGTAAAAGGTGATCGCGATCGGGCCGGCGACGACCAGACCGGTCAGAAAATAGTTCCGGAATCGCGCGCGGCGCGTCCGGCGGGAGTTCAGCCGGGGGCACGGGTGGAGGCAATTCGTTGCGGTTCATTAAGGAGTTCCAGGTCGGTCCGCCGGTTCGGCAGCCATCGTATGGTGCCAGCTAAGGTCTTTTAGCAGGTTTTTGAAGACCCGAAGTGACGAAGCAGCGTGGACTGCGGCTATTCGACCGTCACGGATTTCGCGAGATTGCGCGGCTGGTCGACGTCGGTGCCCATGATCACGGCGGTATGATAGGCCAACAGCTGCACCGGAATGGCATAAACCATCGGCGTGAAGGTTGCGGCCATGTCGGGCAGCACGATCGTCACCAGCGACTCGATGGTCGCTTCCGCGGCGCCCTTGGCATCCGTCATCAAAATGATGCGGCCGCCGCGGGCTGCGACTTCCTGCATGTTGGAGACGGTCTTCTCGAACACCCGGTCGAACGGCGCGATCACCACGACCGGCATGTTCTCGTCGATCAGCGCGATCGGGCCATGCTTGAGCTCGCCGGCGGCATAGCCTTCGGCGTGGATGTAGGAAATTTCCTTCAGCTTCAACGCGCCTTCCAGCGCCAGCGGATAGCTGGTGCCGCGGCCGAGATAGAGCACGTCTTTTGATTTAGCGATGTCGCGCGCCAATTTCTCGATCTGCGGCTCGCTGGCAAGCGCTGCCGCCATCAAGCGGGGAATTTCCACCAGCGCATGCACCAGCTCGGCTTCATCGGCATCGGATAATTCGCCGCGCGCCTTGCCGGCCGCCACCGCGATCGCAGCCAGCACCATCAGCTGGCAGGTGAAGGCTTTGGTCGAGGCGACGCCGATTTCCGGGCCGGCCAGCGTCGGCAGCACGGTCTCGCTTTCGCGCGCGATGGTCGAACTCGGCACGTTGACCACGGACAGCGTGTGCACGCCTTGCGCCTTGGCGTAGCGCAGCGCCGCGAGCGTATCGGCGGTCTCGCCGGATTGCGAGATGAAAATCGCGAGATCGCCCTTGCGCAACGGCGCCTCGCGGTAGCGGAATTCGGAGGCGACATCGAGCTCGACCGGCACGCGGGAGAGGCGCTCGAACCAGTATTTGGCGATATAACCGGCGTAACTTGCGGTGCCGCAGGCGGTGATCGATATGCGCTGGATGTCCTTGAAGTCGAACGGCAGTTTTACGGGAAGCGCCACGCGCTCGGTCGCCATATCGACATAGCGCGCCAGGGTGTGGCCGACCACTTCCGGCTGCTCGTGAATTTCCTTGGCCATGAAGTGACGATAATTCGCCTTGTCGACCAGCGACGTCGCGGCGCCGTGCTTGATCGCGTCGCGATGAACAACCGCGTTGCTCTTGTCGTAGATAACGGCACTGTGACGCGTCAGGACCACCCAGTCGCCATCCTCCAGATAGCTGATGGTGTCGGTGAACGGGCCCAGCGCGATGGCGTCCGAACCGAGGTACATTTCGCCCTCGCCGTAGCCGATGGCGAGCGGCGGCCCGTTGCGTGCACCGATCATCAGATCTTTGTCGCCCGAGAAAATGAACCCGAGTGCGAATGCGCCGCGAAGTTGCGACAATGCCGCCTTGACCGCATCGACCGGCTTGAATCCCTGGCCGAGCAAATCATCGACGAGATGCAAAACGATCTCGGTGTCGGTCTCGGTTTTGAAAACCGTGCCCTTTTTCTGCAGGCCTTCGCGCAATTCGCGGAAGTTCTCGATGATGCCGTTATGAACTACTGCGACGCGGGAGGTGGCATGCGGATGCGCGTTGTTTTCCGTCGGCTTGCCGTGGGTGGCCCAGCGCGTGTGTCCGATGCCGGTGTGACCCGCCAGCGGTTCGGCTCTCAATCGCGCTTCAAGATTCTTGAGTTTGCCTTCGGCGCGACGCCGCTCGAGATGGTCGCCTTCCAGCGTGGCGACGCCGGCGGAATCGTAGCCGCGATATTCAAGCCGCTTGAGCGAATCGACCAATTGCTCCGCAACCGGAGCGCGCCCCAAAATGCCGACAATGCCGCACATGCGGATCAAACTCTCCAAATTGGCGAAAAAACAGCGTTAATCAGACTGGCATTTCTTAACGAGAATCGCGGATCGGCCGATACTCAATAATTATTGCCGATTGAGACAGCGTTAAGCCGAAGCTTCAGAAGTCTGGTGTCAGCTGCCCTTCGTCGGCTTGGCCTTCATTTTCATCTCACGATATCGCTTGGCGCCGCCCTCGCGGTTGGTCTGCTGACTGCGCTCCACGGCGAGCGCATCGTCAGGCACGTCTTTCGTGATCACCGAGCCCGAGCCGACATAGGCACCAGAGCCGATTTTCACCGGCGCCACCAGCGACGAATTCGAACCGACGAACGCGCCTGACCCGATCGTGGTGCGGTGCTTGTCAAAACCGTCATAGTTGCAGGTGATGGTGCCGGCGCCGATGTTGGCGTTCGCGCCGACATGGGCGTCGCCGATATAGCTGAGATG
>WNFJ01346203.1_pt2 | contig 10019 bp, 13 predicted proteins | sample 5400461 | NCBI WGS metagenome assembly WNFJ01 (sample SAMN13153349, study PRJNA577476) | soil metagenome | isolation source: 115 cm saprolite on Douglas fir-dominated hillslope | place: USA:California | collected 2013-09-17
GATGATGGTCGAGTTCAGCAAGCTCAAGGCCGCGGATGTCGAGCGCGCATACGACTTCCTGCGCGACAAGCATCTGTTCGAGCCGAGCGGCAAGGTCTCGCGCGCAAAGCTCAACCTGGTGGTTGCCGCGTTGCGCGATCTCGGCGACGTCGGAGAGCTCTCCGTCGACAAGCTGATCCTGCCCGGCGTCACGCAACTGGTGGACTGAAGATGTCGGCGACCGTCGAACGCGACAAGAGCTCGGCGGGCGCGCCGCAACCCGGCGCCGCCTGGAACGGGGCGGCGCTGCGACGCATTCCGCTCGCCGGCTTTATCTCCGTCGTCACCGGGCTGCTGCTGTGGGAACTGCTCAGCCGCGTCGTCGTCGCCAATCCGCTCTTCCTGGCGGCGCCCTCGCAAATCTTCTCCGCGATCCTGTCGCTCGCCGAGAGCGGAGAGCTCGGCCGCCACATCGGGATCAGCGCGCTCGAGTTCGCGATCGGCTACGTCATTGCGAGCTTCATCGGCATCGGGCTCGGCTTTGCCATGGCGAGCAGCGAGACCGCCAAGCAGGTCTCCCAGCCGTGGATTTCGGGCCTTTATGCGACGCCGACGATCGCGCTCGCGCCGCTGTTCATCCTGTGGTTCGGCATCGGCATCTCGTCGAAGGTCCTCGTCGTCATCCTCCTTGTGCTGTTTCCGGTGACGATCAACACCGAAGCCGGCCTGCGCACGACCAGTGCGCGGCTGATCGAGATGCTGCGTAGTTTTGGCGCGACGCCGCGGCAGATCTTCTTCAAGGTCTCGCTGCCGTCGGCGACGCCGTTCATCCTGGCTGGCCTCAAGCTCGGCATCGGCCGCGGCTTGATCGCGGTCGTGGTCGCCGAGCTGTTCGGCTCGCGCGCCGGCCTCGGCCGCCTGATCAGCCAGTCGGCGGACGCCTTCAACATGCCGGAGCTGTTTGCCGGCGTGGTGGTGCTGGCCGCCGCCGGCATCGCCATGACCGCGGGCTTCGGCTGGCTCGAGCGCAAGCTCGTGCCGTGGACGAAGGACTGAACGGATGCCGGTCAAGCTCACGGTCTCGGGCCTGAGCAAGCGCTTCGATGCGCTGGAAGCGCTGCGCGGCATCGATCTCGCGGTCGACCGCGGCGAATTCATCGCGCTCGTCGGCCCGAGCGGCTGCGGCAAGACCACCTTCCTGCGTATCGTCGCCGGTCTCGAGCCGGCGACCTCCGGCAAGGTGCTGATCGACGGAAAGCCAGTGACCAAGCCCGGCGGCGATCGCGGCTTCGTCTTCCAGAGCGACAGCCTGCTGCCATGGCGAAACGTGTTCGACAACGCCATGATCGGGCCCGAGGTCGCCGGCCGCGCGGGTCCCGCCGAGAAACGGCGCACGCTCGAGCTGCTGAAGCTCGTCGGCCTCGAAGGCTTCGAGGGCTATCACCCGCGGCAGCTGTCCGGCGGCATGCGCCAGCGCGTCAACCTCGCGCGCGCGCTCGCGATCGATCCCGACATCCTGCTGATGGACGAGCCGTTCTCCGCGCTCGACGCCCAGACGCGCGAGATCATGCAGACCGAGCTGCTGCGCATCTGGGACCAGGGCCGCAAGACCGTGCTGTTCGTGACTCATCAGATCGACGAGGCGGTTTTCTTGTCCGATCGCGTCCTCGTATTCGCGCGGCGGCCGGGCCGGGTGCAGGAGAACGTCACCGTCACGCTGCCGCGCCCGCGCGAGCTTGCGATGAAGCGCACGCCCGAGTTCGTGCGCTACGTCGACCACATCTGGCGGCTGATCGAGGACGACGTGCGGGCGAGCGTGATCGAGGAGCGTGCGTGACCGTTTTTGGTCATGGCCGCCCTTGACGAGACGATCATCGCGCCGATCTCTTTCCCGCGATGAGTTTTTCCAGCGTTTGCATCGTCGCCGGATCCGCGACGCCGTCGACTCGCGCCGGCCGGAAGTGGCGCTGCAACGCGGTCACCACGTCTTTCGTCGCGTCGTCGTAGCGGCCCGTGATGTCGATGCCGTAGCCGTATGTCGACAACGCGCGCTGGAGGTTGGCGACCTCCTCGCCTTCATCTCCTGGCGCGAGCGTGCGGCCATGCGAGGCCGGCTCCGGGTCGATCCACACGCCGACCCCCGCTTGTGAAAGGCGCTGCCAGGGAAAAGTTTCACCCGGATCGCGCTTGCGCGCCGGCGCGACATCGGAATGCGCAAGCACGCGGTGAGGCGAGATCGACCAGCGCCGCACGATGTCCTGCCCGAGCGCCAGCACCGCGGCGATCTGCTTCTCGGGAAAATCCGGACAGCCGAAGTCATGTCCCTTGTTGCCGATCTCGATGCCGATCGAGCGCGAATTGACGTCATTGACGCCTTCCCAGGACGAGATTCCGGCGTGGTAGGCGCGGCGCGCCTCCGGAACGAGCTGGACGACTCGGCCGTCCTCGAACACGAGATAATGCGAGGACACGAGCGCGTCGGGATCGCGCAGGCGGTCGAGCGCCGCCTCGGTGCTGCTCATTCCGGTGTAATGGAGCAGGAGAATGTCCGGACGCCCGTCGCCAATGCGCGGCTCATGATTGGGCGACGGCGTGACGGAATCGACCAGAGGGGAATCCGGTGGGAAGCTCGACATGGCCCGATGTTATCGCATGTTCTTGCGCGCTGGGCACCGGGCGGATCGGAAGGGATGTGAGCCGCGTCGTCCCGAGGCACAAAGAAAGAGGCGGTCCGGATTTGTCCGAACCGCCTCTCGTGCCTGCGCGGCTCGCACCGCGCGAGCGAAGACCACTTTACCCGTTACTGCCGCGGCGCCATCGGCGAGGCGGGCCGCGGTGACGAGCCGGACGGCGCGGTGCCGGTCGTCGTGGTCGGTGGGGCGAGCGGCTTGAATTCCGCCATCTGCTTGAGCTCGTCCTTGCTCATGGACAGGCGCAGCTTGTCGGCGGCGCCGTTTGAGCCCTTGACCACCTGGAACGAGGACAGCGCCAGCGCCACGTCCTTGGCTCCGATGCCGAGGAATCCGCCGACGCCGACGATGATGGCGTCAACCTTCCCGTTCTTGTCGAACAGGATGTCGCTCACGTCGCCGACCTTCTCGTCATTGGTGCCGATCACATTGGTGCCTTTGAACTTGGAGGCGAGGAACTGATCGGGCGACTGCTGGGTGATGACCTTCGCGGACGTGCTCGGGGCGGGTGCCTGCGCGGTCGGCGAGGCGGGCGCGGCCGGCGCCGCGCTCGGGGCCGGCGTGCTCGGCGTCGCGGCCGGCGGCGGTGCACTCTGCGAAGCACTCGGATTGTCCGCTGTATTGGGAGTGGGCGCCGGCGACTGCGCAAATGCCGTCGACAGCATCAAGCCGCCCACGGCCACAGCGGCCATGAGTGTGCGTTTCATACTTACCTCCTCGTTGATGTCGATCTTTGTCGTAATGCAGATTTTGTCAGGGGCGTCCTTCCCCTGCATCGACGTCAACCCGCGAGCGGTGCGCGAGTTCCCGGTTCCGTCCGGTTCCCAGCCGTCGCGACAGGTTCCGACCGCACCTGCATCGCCGATGGCCGCACAACCGTCACGGTGCACGGCGATTCGGTCACCACTTTTGCCGAAACGCTGCCGAGAAATCGCCGAAGCGGCGAACTCCCGCGCGCGCCGATGACGATGTGATCGACTCGATTGTTGCGCGCGTAATCGATGAGCGCGGTGGCCGTGTCGGTCGCCTCGAGCACGTGAAAGGTGATCTGGTCGGGCGCGATCGGAAGATCGCGCGCCCAACGCTTGAGCTCGGCCAGCCGCTGCAAATGCGGATTGCGGCCGTGCTCGTCGGTGAGCGGATCAAGGCCGATGCGCGACGTTCTCAATACGTTGACGCAGGCAAGCCGCGCCGCCGGCTCGGTCGCGAGCACGCGGCGCACCGCAACGACGAGCGCATCGCGCAATTCGGCGCCTTCGGGCGCGAGCTCGACGGCCGCCATGATGATCGGCGCGCGCGACAAAAGGCCGGCGACCGGCGGCCGGCGGGCCGGCCCGAGATTCCGCGCGCGAAAGCGGCGGATCGCAACCGCCACCGCCACGAGTCCGTCGCGGTCCTGGCGCTCGGCGCGTGCGGTGAGCGCCACCTGCTCGGGATGCTGGAGGTCGAAGGCGAGCTGCGCGGCAGTGGCGTAGCGCGCGTCGGGGTCGATCTCGAGACAGCGCAGGATGATCTCCTGCAGCCACGGCGGGATGTCGCGATTCCACGCCGCCACTCCGCCGCGCGCTGCGGCTCGCCGAACGGCCGCTCGCCGGTCGCGAGGAAATAGAGGATGACGCCGAGCGCAAAGATGTCGCTGCGCGGATCGCCGCGATCGCGCAGCACCTGCTCGGGCGCCACGTAGGGGCCGGTGCCGACCGGGTCGTCGAACTCCTCGCCGACGAGGTCGGGCAGCTGGTCGTGGCGCGAGAGGCCGAAATCGATCAGCACGGCTTCGCCGTTGTCGCGCAGAATGATGTTGCTCGGCTTGAGATCGAGATGGATCACGTGCTGGCGATGGAGATCGTGCAGCGCAAAGGCGACCTTGGCGCCGATCTCGGCGACGTCGTCCGGCGGCAGCGGCGTCTTGGCGAGCAGCGAGCGCACGGAAAGGCCCGCGACGTACTCCATGACGATGTAGGGCCGCTCGAAATCGCCGGCCGCGATGAAGCGCGGCACGTGCGGGCCCGAGAGCCGCGCCAGGATCATCTGCTCCACCTCGAAGCCGACGATGGTGATGGGATCCTCGCCGCGCCGCATCAATGGAATCTTCATGAGCAGCGGCATGTCGGTGGCGGGGCGGCTGACGCGCCAAAAGCTCGCCATGCCGCCCGGGTCGAGCGGCTCGTCGAGGCGGAAGCCGTCGATTACCTGCCCGGGTTCGAGGTCCTGCATATCGGCTCAGTACCCCTCGAACAGGCGCTCGCTCAGCATGCGCGGCAGGCCGGCGGCGCGGATTTTCTGCGCGGCGCTTGCGATGTCGTAGGGAACGCGCACATAGGTGAGCACGTCGCGCTCGTCGTCGAGCACGGCGTAGCAGGCGGCGGGATCGCGGTCGCGCGGCTGACCGACCGAGCCGATCACGGCGAGCCAGCGGCGCTGCGGCGTGAGGGGAATCTCCACCCGCTCAACCGGATCGAAGCTCGCGAACTTGCCGGTCATCGACATGTGGAAGAGCGCCGGCACGTGCGTGTGCCCGCAGAACGTCGCGTGCGCGCGCGTCGCCATCAGGCTTTTCGCAGCGGTGTAGAGCTCGGTCACGTAGTGCCACTCGGCCGGCTCGAACGCGCTGCTGTGCACGTAGAGCCGGTCCTTCTCCTCGATGGTGAGAGGCAGCCGGCGTGAGAGGCAGCCGGCGCAGGAAGTCGCGCTGGCGTTCGTCGAGCTGCGTGCGCGTCCAAGCGATCGCGGTCGCGGCGGCTTGGCTCATGCCATGGCTGTCGGTCAGCACCGCGGCGTCATGGTTGCCCAGGAGCGCGAGCGCGCCGCGCTCCGCCTCCGCCATCACCGCGTCGATGACCCACCCCGGATCGGCGCCATAGCCGGCGTAGTCGCCGAGAAAGATCAGGCGGCCCACGTCGCTGCGCCGCGCATGCTCCAGACAGGCTTCGAAAGCCTCCCGGTTGCCGTGGATATCGGTCATCAGCGCGATCCGCATGGGCGGCGAACTACAGCTTGCCTGAAGCCAACAGTGCCTCTATCGCGGCAACAAACTTACGGGTCCTTGAGAGATACGCGCTTGCGACCTCCGCGGACGGTAGCGGACCAATGTCGTAGTCGACCACGGACTTGATCTCCCGGCCGTCATCGAGAACCGCCATGAGATCGTCAGCGATCAACTTGCGTTGGGCAACCACCTCGTGAAATTTCTTCGAAGCTCCGACATGGGTCTTCGTTACGAACTCCGCACTCTCGAAAATGAGGGCGCGCGTTGCGGCCAAAGCATCAAAATATGCTTCGCGAGCAGCAATATCCGGCAGCTGCGCTTGTGCCGCCCGCTCTGCACGATCCAGTTTTTGCTTGGCCTTGCTGAGATAATTTCGGCTCTCCGGCTTCATAGCCATACGCCGTCTTTTCGCAGCTGATGGGTGAATCCGGTTCGAGCGTCAAGGAAGTTACCCGGTACAGCCTTGATCGATACCAGTTCGCCGGTCTGTTCCTGGATTCGACGGCGCACGGGAGCCAGTGCGAGCGTTTCTTCGAGCGGCTCCTCCACTCCCTCAAGCAGGACGACGAGGTCGTAATCGGAATCCGGGCCGAAATCGCCGCGCGCCCGGGATCCGTAGAGGAGAATCCCCTGCAAACGATCGCCGTACCGGGCGGCGAGCTCCTGTTTGATGACCGCAATTACCGGGTCATCCGATAGATGGTTAGGCAGCGGCATCCGGGAAACATAGTCCTGGCTGCTCAAATCGTCACTTGAGCGAGATAGCTGGCAGGGTCCGGCAACGGTTCCTTAAGGCTAACGGCCGTTAATCGCATCGGTCTGCCGCATAGGGAATTGAAAAGGCGCCGGAACCGGGGTTCCATTGACGCCCAATTATACCCATGATATCCCATGAATACCCAGTCAGTGTGAGCCGCCGGTCCCAACCGGGCATGCCGGTTCTCCTTCCGGCTGGGGAAGTTGCGCAAGCGCGTGCGGCGTGGAGTGAGCATGGACCGCTTCGTGTCCAACGTCACGTTGCGGCTCGATGCCAAGGGGCGCGTGTCGATTCCGGCCTCGTTCCGCGCGGTGCTCGCGCGCGACGGCTTCGACGGGCTCTACTGCTATCCGGCGCTCGATCAGCCGGCGATCGATGCGGGGGGAAATGCCCTGCTGGCCCAGATCGAGCAGTTGATCGCGCGTTTTCCGCCCTATTCGGACGAACGCGAAGAATTTCTGGTCGCGCTCTACGGTCGCAGCGAGACCGTGAAGATCGACGGCGAGGGCCGGGTGGTTCTGACCGACGAGTTGAAGTCGCATGCCGGGATCACCGACGCGGTCGCGTTCGTCGGGCTCGGTCACAAGTTTCAGATCTGGGAGCCGCAGCGCTTCCGCGCGCACCTCGCAAAGGCCACCGCGACGGTGCGCACGCTGACCAAGCGCCTCGGCTCCGAGCGTCCGGGGTTGGACGACGGGGCACGGGAATGATGACGGGCAGCGACTCCGGTCAACCGGACGTCGCCGGCGGACTGGCCCGTCACATTCCCGTGCTCGTCCATCAGGCGATCGAGCATCTCAATATCCGCGCGGGCGGCCAGTACATCGACGGCACCTTCGGCGCCGGCGGCTATGCGCGTGCGATCCTCGCCGCGGCGGACTGCAAAGTCCTGGGGATCGATCGCGACCAGACCGCGGTCGCGCGATCGGCGGACCTGGTCGATCAGGCCGGGGGGCGGCTCACCGTCGCGCAGGGCCGCTTTTCGGCGCTCGACGAGATCGCCGCCGGTTTCAGCATCACCGCCGTCGACGGCGTGGTGCTCGACCTCGGCGTCTCCTCGATGCAGCTCGATACGGCGGAACGCGGCTTCTCGTTCCGCCTCGACGGCCCGCTCGACATGCGCATGGAGTCCGACGGCCCGACCGCGGCCGACGTCGTCGCCGCGGCGTCCGAGCGCGAGCTCGCCGACGTCATTTTCCTGCTGGGCGAAGAGCGGCATTCACGTGCCGTCGCCCGTGCGATCGTGGCTGAACGTGTGAATTCGCCGATCCGCACCACGCGCGCGCTCGCCGATATCGTGGCGCGTGTCGTGCGCGCGCGGCCGGGCGATATCCATCCGGCGACCCGCACGTTCCAGGCATTGCGGCTGTTCGTGAACGATGAGCTCGGCGAGCTGGCGCGCGGGCTCATGGCGGCCGAACGCGTCCTCAAGCCGGGCGGACGGCTCGTCGTCGTCTCGTTCCATTCGCTCGAGGACCGCATCGCAAAAACTTTTCTTGCGGCGCGCGCCGGCGGAGTGGGCGGCTCGCGCCATCGGCCGCAGCTCGAGCGGCCGGCTGCGAGCTTCCGCATCCTTACCAGGCGGCCGATCGGACCCGACGCGGCCGAAACCGCGAATAATCCGCGCGCGCGCTCCGCCAAGCTGCGGGCGGGGGAGCGCACCGAGGCGCCGGCGCATGCGGCCGATCTTCCGGCGCTGCCGCGGCTCCCCGCGCTCGCCGATATTTTCCGGAGACGGTGATCCATGCGCCTCCTTCATCTCATCGTCGTTGCGGCGCTCGTGTGCGCGGCGGCCTACGTCTACAAGATCAAGTTCGACTCGACCCTGCAGGCCGAGCGCGTCGCCAAGCTGCGCAGCGAGATCCGGCGCGAGCGCGACGTCATCGCGGCGCTGCGCGCCGAGTGGTCGCAGCTCGACAATCCGACCCGCATCCAGGCGCTGGCGCACCGTCATCTCACGCTCAAGCCGGCCGAGGCGATGCACCTCGACCTGCTGCTTTGCGGTGATCTCGCGCTTGAGCCACACGAAGCCGCGCTTCGAGCCGAGGCGCTCGCGCAGCTCGGTGGTTCCGACCGGCGGCATCCCTAGGGAGACGGCGAGATGACCAGCATGGATGCGCCGGCGTCGCCCGTCTTGGCCGTGCAGCCGGCGGCGACACCGACCCTCGCCTGGCATCGCCGGCTGGTGCAGGCCCTGCTCTACGGCCGCAACGTCGATCGCGACAAGAAGGCGAGGGCGCGCCTCGGTCTCGCGGTGGTCGGCTTCTTCGTCATCTACTGCATCATCGCGGGGAAGCTCGTCATCTTCGCGATCGCGCCGGAGAGCCACGCTGGACGCCGCGTCGGCAGCGACGCGGTCGCGACGGCGCGCCCCGATATCCTCGACCGCAACGGCGAGATCCTCGCGACCGACGTGAAGACGCCGTCACTGTTCGCCGAGCCGCGCCGCATCATCGATGTCGACGAGGCGATCGAGCTTCTGACCGCGGTGATGCCCGATCTCGACACCACCGAGCTGCGCGAGCGCCTCGGCTCGAAGCGCGGCTTCGTGTGGCTCAAGCGCGAGATCACCGCAAAGCAGCAGGTCGAGGTGCATCGCCTCGGCATCCCGGGGGTCGGCTTCCTCACCGAGAACAAGCGCGTCTATCCCAACGGGCCGGAGGTCTCGCACGTGCTCGGCCACGTCAATGTCGACAACCAGGGCATCGCCGGCATCGAAAAATGGCTCGACGGTCGCGGGCTCGCCGATCTGCACCGCGCGGGCTTCGCTTCGGACCGACAGCAGGAGCCGGTGCAGCTCGCGGTCGATCTGCGCGTTCAACACGCGCTGCGCGACGAGCTCATCGCGGCGCGCGAGAAATACAAGGCGAAGGCCTCGGCCGGCCTCGTGCTCGACGTGCGCACCGGCGAGATCATCGCGATGGTCTCGGAGCCCGACTACAACCCGAACAATCCGCGCGAGGCGCTCGATCCGAGCCGCATCAACCGCATCACTACCGGCGTCTACGAGATGGGCTCGACCTTCAAGGCGCTCACCGTCGCGATGGCGCTCGATTCCGGAAAGATCAATCTCAACTCCTCGTTCGATGCACGCATGCCGCTGCGCTACGGGCGCTTCAACATCAACGACTTTCACGCGCAGCGGCGCGTGCTCACCGTGCCGGAGGTGTTCACCTATTCGTCCAATATCGGCGCGGCGCGCATGGCGCTCGCGATCGGCGTCGAAGGGCACAAGGCATTCCTGCGCAAGGTCGGCCAACTCGACCGGCTGCGCACCGAGCTGCCGGAAAGCGCCGAGCCGATCGTTCCCAAGCGCTGGGGCGAGCTCAATACCGTCACCATCGCGTTCGGCCACGGCCTTTCGGTCGCGCCGCTGCAATCCCTCATGGGAGTGGGCGCGCTGATGAACGGCGGGCTGCTGATCCCGCCGACCTTCCTCAAGCGCACCGAGGCCGAGGCGCGCAGCCTCGCCAAGCAGGTGGTCAAGCCGGAAACGAGCGCGCTGATGCGCTACCTCATGCGGCTCAACGCCGAGAAGGTGGTCAACGGCCGCTACTCGAAGACGAAACTCCTGTCCGACGTCATGGCGGTGCTGCCCGCCGACGAT
>WNFJ01339507.1_pt3 | contig 10017 bp, 7 predicted proteins | sample 5400461 | NCBI WGS metagenome assembly WNFJ01 (sample SAMN13153349, study PRJNA577476) | soil metagenome | isolation source: 115 cm saprolite on Douglas fir-dominated hillslope | place: USA:California | collected 2013-09-17
AATGGACGATCGATCTTCACATAATCAAACGGGAACAACTGCAAGTAACTGAGCGATGAATAGCCGGTCCCGAAATCGTCGAGCATCAGTTCAATACCCATACTGTGGAACGCCTCAAGAGCTTCGCGCGCCGTGCTCACGTTGCTGATGAGACCGCCTTCGGTAAGCTCGAACTTCAAATTTCCAGGTGGCGTGCGCGTATCCTCCAGGACCCGCGCGACGTAGTCGCGTAGCCCCGGATCGCGCAGCACGGCGGCGGAAAGATTGACGCTGATGTAGAAATTCGTGCCTTGCGGCAAGCGCTTGCGCCACTCGGCCGCGAGCCTGCACACTCGCTGAATGATCCAACGCGTGACCGGAACGATGACTCCGGCCTCCTCCGCGATAGCAAGGAACTCATTGGGCGCCAACAGGCCTTCCACCGGATGCCGCCACCTGAGCAGCGCCTCGACGCCGACTACACGTTGGGCGCGCAGGTCAACGATGGGTTGGAAAAGCAGGCGGAACTCGTTCCGATCGAGAGCGACGTGCAGATCGGCTTCCAGACTGACCAGGCTTACGGCGGCACCGCCCATGCCCGGTGTGTATGCAACGCTGAGCGGATTCTGGTGCCGCTTGGCGACCGACAGAGCTATATCCGCCTCGCGCAGCGCGTCGTCCGCTCGCTGCAGGCCCGAGTCGATGCAGGTAAATCCGATGTGCGAGGCGATCCTGATGCGGTGCTGGCGCAGTGCGAACGGCTCCTGGCGCGCGTTTTGAAGTTCGTGGGCGATTGCGTGTGCGGCTGCAGCCGAGGCCACCTCATACACCAGCATCGCCAGTTGGTCGCTCCCCCAGCGGGCCAGCACGCACTCCAACCCCCCAAGTGCCTTTGCGAAGCGCTGTGCCGCTTGCAGCATCAGTTCATCACCGGCGGTGTGGCCCAGCGTATCGTTGATGAGCTTGAAGCGGTCAATGTCGATGAGAACAATCGCAATGCGCTGCCGGCGTCGAGTTCGCAGCTCGCGCAGAGCACGGTCAAGCTGATCCATGAGATAGCGGCGATTGGGTAAACCCGTGAAGGGGTCGTGGTAGCGGGCATGCTCGAGGCTTTTCTGCAGAGTCTGCCGCTGCTCGATCTCAGCGACCAGGCGCTCATTGAGCGCGTGCAAACGTCCGCGGGTGCGCGCGAGCGCGGTTCGCATACGGCTCAAGCTCTCTGTTAAGTCCTGCGCACCGAAGGCGAGCGCCCAGGCGAGCACCGCGAGCAGACCGATCTCCGCGGCAAGCTCTCGTGCCGGGTACCAGCCCGTTCGGGGGCGGACGGCCAGCTCGAGATAGGCGGAAGGAGAAGCCGGTGAGAAAACGGCTGGCGGGCGAATCGCGCTCTTCGCCGGTTCAGCCAAGGTGTCCGGGCGAGAGCTGACGAACACTCGCGGCCTGTGGGTGAGTGGTTCAAGCTGAGACAGCTCGAAGTCGTATCCCTCATTCCCGAGCAATCCGAAACGTGCCCGCGCCAACAGCGCGTCCAGACTTTCGTAACCCACGGACCGCGCGCCAGCTGCCGCGGAGCCGTTCGCCGCGGGCACACCAATGGCCGCGTGCGCCGCGACGATCCACTGACTGCCGTAGCGGACCGGCCCGAAAAGCCCTGCCGCGCGCCCTGCGGCGTCGGTCAACGCCCATTCGCTCGCAAGCGCACTGGCAACGGCCGCATCGGCGTCGCGTGCGCGCAGCACCGTGCCGCTAGCTGTCAGCCAGAACGTATCGCGACTCGGGAGTGCGGAGGCAAGCGGCACAGTGCTGCGCGCACGCTGCGCCTCACCACGCGTGCGATCGGTGAGCGCTTGCAGCTGCGCTTCGATCAGGCGCGCATGACGCACTACCACACTCTGGGCCGCCATCCGCATCTGTGCAGCGCGCTCGTGTACGTTGAGCGTGATCAAGCGCGCCCCCGCCAGAACCACCACCGCCGCGACCACCATCGCGGGCAACCAATGCGAATGGCGTTTGAGTTCAAGGGCCTTCATTGGGGCTAACCGCGTGCCCGGAGGTGAACAGTGCACGCCAGTGTGATCGTGGTGCGCTTGGTCCCGCCCACATCCTGGTAGTCGCCGACCAGAAGCCACTCGGCGCGCCCCACGGGCTTGCCAATGCCGACGAAACCCTCCTTTAGCGACGGGCCGGATCTCACGACCTGCCCGATCAAGTCAAAAACGGCCGGCGCGGCCGGGCCCCACACCACTCCGCCAATTGCGCTGAGACTTTTCGCGCTGTAGTCAAGGCGCACCGTGGTGAGCTTCGTTCCAAGATTGCCCCCAACCGAGTACGCGTACGACACTGAGGCCAGTAGCTGCGGCGTGGCACGAAACGACAGACCAAGCTTGGGCAAGTTGCCGTGACTCGTATCGATATCGATGCGGCGCTCCTCGAGCTGCACAGACAGCCGCGGTGTGAGTGTGCTGAGGACGCCGGCGGTGACAAGCGAGTAGTGGAAAGAGCGCGCGCCAATGTCGCCAGCGCCTTCGTGAACCTCGACGTACAGGTGTGGCTTTGTTTGACCCTGCCCGAGCCCGAGGGAGCCGCTGAGGACACCCGTGGTCCAATGCGAGTTCGCGATCTGCTGATATTCTGCTCCGCCACCAATTACCGCGTCTGAGTCGATGTTACGCAGCCATGTCACCCACCCGCCGCCCCCGCCGCTGCCTCCCGTAAGCGTCGACCCGTTGGTGCTCAGCACCAGGCGCTCGTCCGCAGCGGCAGCCGGTGCCGGCGGCGGCTCGGCCGTGGCGGCCTCGCTAACCACCGCCAGAGCCAGGCAGATCGCCATTACAGGTGCTCTCATGGCCGCTCCACGACGGTGGTAGAACCGACGGCGCTTTGATCCGCCGCCGCGACCCGCGCCACCGGGAGGAATGCAATAACGTACAGCCGCGCATCTTCCCCAGGCAGCACCACCGAGGAGTTGGTGACCTGGTACACGCGCCGCATGACTGTCACGTGCATCTTGCGACGGCCGCTCAGCCCTGGATCCCACCAACGCGCGCCCGAGTCGAATTGCGGCACCAAGCGCGACACTTCGGCACCGACTTCCGCTCCGGAAAAGAGCGCACGGGCGGGCCGATTGAACGCCAGGACGCGCCCTTGAGAATCCGCGACCAGGGCAGCGTGCTCGGCTACGTCGAGCGCCGCCTTCACGCAGAACGCCTCGGTCGTGTCATTGACCAGAACCAAGGCAAATCGACGCCCCTTCTGCGCGACGTGCTGCACGCGCACCTCGGTTGCGAGCAATTTATCGCCCAATCGAACCATGCTCTGTCGTTCCACCCCACCCGCGCCGTCGACGAGTTGCTGGACAGCCTCGGGGTAGGAGAAGTGAATCGCCTGGAAGAAGTCGCGACCAACGACCGACTCTTCACCGCCGAAGAACTTTGCCACTGCGGGTGCGCTTGCACAAATGACTTCATGCGTGTTGGCATCCAGCAGAACTGCCGGCACCGGTAGTTGTTCCAAGAGCGCGGACCACAGCGCCTGGCTGCGCACTGCTTCCGCGCGGGCAACCGAAACCTGCGCATGCAGTCTGTCGAAGATGGTACCGAGATATTCCGCCGCGACTGCGCAAGCGAACAGCATGATCACGAACGCTGCGAGCAGGACGACAAAGTACACCGAGGGCGCGTAAAAGCCCGCGAAGGGCAGACTCCCGGCACCCGTCGCCTTAACGAGGACGGCGCCCAGCCAGTCTGCTGCCGCGCTGAGCCCCGCTGGTGCATACCAGCGCAACTCCGGTGCCTGGCTCGAAGCCATCAGCGCAATCATCACTGCAGCCAGCGTCGCCACGAAATACGGTTGCCAGCGCGAAAGAAAAATGGAACCGATGACCGGCAGCGCGAACACCAGCAGAAAGAGCGGGTTCTGCAGACCGCCGGCGTGCTGCCAAATGAACGCCACGGCGATGACACCGAGCGCGTGCAAAGCCGAGAGCGTCCGCGTGCGTCGCACTTGGTTCGCGGCCGCCCGACCGGACAAGGCCGCGAACCCGACATGGATTGCCCCAAGAGTCAGCAGCCCCGCCACCGCGGCCGTGAAGTCGATCGGCAGCCCGCTAACGAACCACTGCACCGCGACCGCAAGCAAAATGGTGAATATCGTCAGTAGCCAGGTGTCGTCGAGCAGATGAATACGCGGATCGCGCCAGACGAACGCTGGCAAAAGCTGGGTCCCATAGCTGTCACTCATTGCTGTTGCGCCGTCGCAGGCGTCTGGGTGTTCTCGGACGCGACTTGTAGTGCATTCGCGCGGAAGTTGTTGCCATCGAGAACTGGACGCGCCTGCACGTTCTGACCACCGGGTGCCTGGAAATCTGCCACGTGCAGAGCGAAGGCGTGGGGTCGCAGCACCTGGTTGCGTCGTAAAATCGGCGAGTCTCCGATCACGTCGATGCCGTTGAACTTCGGTTCGATAATCGTGTTTTCAACGGCCGTGCTGGGGCGCAGCGGATCGCCGAGCACGAAGGCCAGACCGTACCCACAGTTATGTACCCGGTTGGCACGCACCAGTGCGTTGCCCGAGCCACGGACCATAATGGCGTAGGCCGTAAGATGGTCGAGCTCGTTGTCGTCGATGATCGCTTCGCGGGCATTTTCCGCGACTATCCCCATCGCCGCTCCGCCGCTGATGTGATTGCCGCGAATCACCGCACCAGCACCGACCAGGTGGACCGCGACTTCGGCTGCATCGGCAAACTCGTTGCGCTCGACCAGTACCGCGACGTTGCCCGCTACCACGCCGCTGCGATCCCCGTTGAAGTGGTTCTCACGAACACTGATGGCACTACCGTGCGCGTCCAGTTCGCCGCGGACCGCCCACAAACCCGCGTCCTTGTCCTTAAGGAAGGTGTTGCCGACTACCACCGCGTTGCGACTCGAGGCGGCGAAGCGCACCCCGACCCGGTCGTTCGCGAACCGATTGTGCTCAAGGAGAACGTCGCTGGCGTTTTCTGCAACATCAACGCCGACGTCGCAGGATTCAATGGTGCTGGACTGCAAATGGAAACGCGCGGCGCGCAGCAGGATGCCGCTCGCGGGGCAATTGCGCAGCAGCAAGCCCTCCAGCGAGGTATTGGCGCCAGTGACGTCAAACACAGGCCCACCGCCAAGTGCCTGCGCGTCGATCTCAACGCCAGGTTGTTGGCCGATGATCCTCACGCCGTGCGCGTTCACCAGAGGTGGCAGGGTCGTCTTGATGGTAATTGTCTTTACCTTGATCGAGACGTTTGCCTGGCCCTTGGCTGCCGCGGCGATGAACAGCGCTTCCCGCAACGTGCCTGGACCACGGTCCTCCGAGCTCGTGACATTCACTGCTACTGCGTCGGCGACTTGATGCGGCGCGGCCTGTTGGCTCTGGTACGACCAGCCCAGCAAGGCAACGACTCCGAGCACCAGGAACGTACCCACGGCGACCACAATTCGTTGGTTAGTGCTCATATTGGCCTCGCGCGTGTTCAAGAACGAAAACGGCATGCCACGAACGCTCGACGGCTCTGCGACCGAAGAGCACGTCGATCGGGATCGATAAGGCTGTGACGATTGCGAGCGCTGCCATGCGCACGCGCCGCGGTAACCGCGGCAAGTAGGGCACTAGCCAGGTCTTGAAGGGCGCGGGATCGACCCCGCGGATCGCTCGCACGCGCAGGCCGCAGTCGGCGAACAGTTGCAGGTAGGCGCTGCGCTGACGCGCCCGGAAGATCGGGCTGTCACAATTTTCGACGGCGCGCTTCGGTGCGGCCTCCAGCAGGATTAGTGTACCACCCTCGATCAGGTGAGCAACCATGCGGCGCATGGCGGCGCGCCAAGCCTGTGGTTCGAGAATATGCTGCAGAACCGTGACGCTCAAGACAAGATCAAACTTCTGGCCTGCATCAAGCGCCACCAGGTCCTGGACGAAAAATCGACAGTGCTCCATAACACCCTGCGCCGCGGCGCGCCGCCTGGCCTGGGCGATCATGGTGGGGCTGAGATCGATACCCGTGACGCGAGCGCCCTGGGAAGCGAGCTTGCGACTCCAGCGTCCCACGCCACAACCGACGTCCAGCACAGTTGTCCCCGGGCGCACCCGCAACCACGGTTCGAGGGCCAAACGCTGACAGAAATGAATCACCCGGTTATAAAACGCGGGCATTCCGTACGAGCACACAGCCGCGAGCCCGTTACCTTGGGTTGCAAAGCGGCGTGCGCGCTCTTCCCAGTAGACACGGGGCTCGACCGTCACGATGGCCTCCGCGCCAGTAGCTCGGCTATGACTGGTGATCCCTCCGTGCTCGCGCTCGGCTCGTAGTGATCGCGATATAAGCGGCGGCCCCACAGCTGCACTGCGATGAAATTGCCAAAGCCGATGGTCATCGGGGCGATGTGCGTGAGCGCGTAAAACAGGTACAGCGGCACAATCGGTGCGATATAGGCGCGCTCGCTCTTTGGCACCACGGTGAACAGCGCGACCACGCCGAGGGCGAGATAGCTTCCAACCGCACCGACGAAGGCAACCGGGTTGGTGAGCGTGTTCTTGGGCAGGAGGTCGACCAGGAACAAGTTGTCCAAGCCCCCTACGAAACTGAGCACGAGCAGCGTGGCGCTGATGATCTTGACGACGTGCAGAGCCAGCGACAACACGCCGATATAGACCACGAAGTGGTACATCGCAAAAGGCGCGCGCTTGCCGATGCGCCAGATCGCACCAAAGCGCTGCACGTAGACCTTCAGCAGCCCGTGGTACCAACCGACGCGCTGCGAAAACCACCTGCCCAGCGTTCCCGGTCCTTCGGTGCTCACCACCAAGCGCCCGTCGTAGTAGATGCGCTCTCCCTGTGCGAGCAGAATGACTGCGTTCTCAAAATCCTCCGCATAAACGGACAGCGAGTGTGCGCGCAGCGCGCGCGACAGCGCGTCGCGGCGATAGATCGACACGCCGGACGTGATGCTGTAATCGGCCAAACTCTCACGGCCGACGCGGAATGCCAGCGCGTATTCAAATGCTTGGAATCGCGCCAAAAACCCGTCCCGCTCGATCATGATGCGCGGGCACACGGCAGCCGCACCCGACTGCTGGAAATCCCTAATCACACGCTCCAGACCGGCGCTGCTGCCGCCGCGGCGTCCACAGATGCGGATATCCGGGTCGACGACGACCACGACCTCGATGTGCGACGGTAGTCGTTCCAGCAGCAGGCGCAGCGCCGCTGGCTTGCGCCGATTGATGCCCTCGTCGAAGCACCGCCAACCAGCCTGGTGCAAGCGCGTGACGCTATTGTCCGTTGACCCGTCGCTGATGAGCCACATCCGCTCACGGTACGGTCCAAAGGCCTGAACGAAGTCGTCGAACGTGTCGCCGAGGTTGAAAACCGAAGCTATGATCGCATAGGGCTGCTGAATCGGCACAATGCGACGACTTCCGTCTGGCAGAATTCCCGGAAGATCGATCGACACGTGGCGATTGTTTGCCGTCTCACTCGCGGTGGCCGTGTGGCGCCGCCGCACATGCAGCCGCAGCACAAAGTCCAGTGCGTCGGTGTAAACGATGAGATTGGCAAGACCGTAGATCACTAACGACAGGCCGGCCGCCTGAACGTTGGCGGCCGAGAGCACAATCCACCCCATAAATAGCGCGCCCACCGCAAAAGGCACCAACAACGTCCAGGATTGAGGGGATTTCATGCGATTGCGACGCTCGGCACGGCCACCGGCCTTTGTAGCTGCGGGAGCCTGGCGGTGAATTCGCTGCGCACTTCCTGCTCGTCCGCAATCGGCAGTCCCTGCGCGGCCATCGTCCGCATGGAGCACAGAATCCACAGCAGCGAGCGCACCCGGGACGGCAAGTGTGCGGCGCGCGGCTGCAGCTCTACCAACGACTCCTCGAACTCGCGCTCGATGCGCAGGATGGTTTCGCGTACCGCCAGGTCCATCGGTAAGATCTTGCTAGGTTGATCCCACGCAATCCCAGTCCCGGCGACCTGCCGGCGCTCGTAGACGGTGAACGCTCGCAGCTCGGGATCTGCCGACATGGCGGCTCCCGAGAACGGAATCACGTAGGGATACATTCCCACTTCGCACCCCTGCCGCAGCCAGCGATAGGCTTCGCGCAATGTCGCGGCGACGTCCGTGAGAGTCGCTCGCGGTGAACTCAGGATGAGATCCAGAAACGGCGTGATGCCCAGGTCGAGCGCTGCCGCAAGCATCGGGCGGATGTGACCGTAGATCTGAGCTTTATTGAATTCGCCGAGTATGTTGCGCGAAAAGCTCTCGATCCCGAAGCCGAGCACCCGGAATCCGGCCTTCCGCATGGCCGCCAATCGCTCCTGCGACATGGCATCAACGCGATTGGTGCTGATGAACTGTAGCTCGCGCGGCAGAGTGCCGTTCTCTTTGGCGGCGACGATCGCCTCGCACAGCGGCAGAATGCGCCGATCCTTGGTGAACACGAAGATGTCATCCTGGAAGATGACTGTGCGTACTCGAGGGTGTGCGCTGACAATGCGTTGAATCATCCGTACACACTCTTCTGCATCGAGCCGCGCGATACTCGCGACACTTCCCTGGGCCTCGTGCAAGAAGTTCGTGGACGAGCAGAAGGTGCAACCCATGGGGCAGTAGTTGAGCGTGATCAGGCGCACCGAGCGGATCTCAGCAAGACTCGCCTCGCGAGCCGCCTTCGTCGGGAGTGCGCCGACCCGATACGCCTCTTCGAGCCGGTTCCAGTAGAGCCCGTAAGGCATCCTTTCATAGGGCGTGCAGAAGATTGCGTCCCGCAGCTCCGCGCGCCCGAGCGCCTGCTGCGGCATTCTCAAGCACTGCCCGTCAGCGGCGCGCTCCACCGTTCCGGTGACCCCACCCAAGGACTCCCCGGAGCGCAGTCGTGCGACGAGCTCGAGCAACGGCCGCTCGCCCTCCCCCAGCACGACGCGATCAAAGGGTCCGAGACGGAACATGAGTTCGGGTCGAAAGGTCGCCTCCATGCCACCGGCGACCAGCAGCGCACCGGGCGCTAAACGCCGCGCGAGGTGCGCGAGCTCGAGATCGAATCGCAGCGTCATCCCGGTGGTCGAGACACCGATGACGTCCCATTCACATGCCAAGACCTCGCGCTCGAGGGCACGACCGGGTGGTCCCGCACAACAATTTGGGTCGAAGACTTTGACCTCGACCCCGGCGGACTCGAGCACCCCCGCCAACCGCCACACCCCAAGCGGAGGAGCGAGAAAGGTGTACTCCCCACAATGCGGGTCGTAAGGCCCAATCAACAGGATCCTCGGCGAGTGGATCAATGGAGACGACCTCGCTGTCTGCGTTGACGGCAAGCGCTTTGGGCGGCGCGGTACTCGTCGATGAAACTCTTGTCGACGTCCCGCCTCGGCAACAAGCCGTTACGCACCGCGAACAGCGCGTCGGCGGCCGGGTTGTTGAGAGGCACATAACCTGACAGCGGGCGAGCGGACACCGGTTCACAGAAGGACTTCTGTCCGGTGATGACGGAACGGATCGCCTGCAGCAGCTCCGCGCGGCTGGCATTCTTCAGCACGTACCCATCGGCCCCGGCGCTGAACGCCGCCCCGATGTACGCGTCCGTGCAGTAGGCCGTGAGCACCAGCACCCGCAGATTCGGGCACGCCGCGCGCAACTCATCGATGGTTCGCAGCCCCGAGCCGCCCGGCAGCGCAAGGTCGGTAATCACCAGCGTCGGGTTGGTGTCCCGTACTACCCGGACACCGTCCGCCCCGGTGCTGGCCTCGCCGACCACCTGGAGGTCCGATTCCAGGTCGATCAGAGCACGCAGCCCTTCCCGCAGGATCGCGTGATCTTCGACCAGAACGATGCGCGCCGAAGTCTCCGTCATGTACACCACCGGCAAACGCCTGCAGCGTTTCCTCCCGCATTGTTTGGAACTATTAGGGGAGCGTCTTCTCCTGCGATGATTCAGGCGGGCAATTCAACGGCGTGTTGCGCGGAGCTCCCTGGTGAGTACTGCAGGCGCGCGCTGCTCCCTGTG
>WNFJ01384486.1_pt1 | contig 10016 bp, 6 predicted proteins | sample 5400461 | NCBI WGS metagenome assembly WNFJ01 (sample SAMN13153349, study PRJNA577476) | soil metagenome | isolation source: 115 cm saprolite on Douglas fir-dominated hillslope | place: USA:California | collected 2013-09-17
GCAGGCTGGTGTCATCGTCACGGACTATGCCACCACGATGGTTGAGATCCTGAAGGACAACGCCAGCCCTCTGGCCAACGACCTGTACGCCGCGCTTGACATGCCCTTCGCGACCCTGGTGGGGCAGATCTTTGCCGCGAACACGAAGAAAACCTCACCAGAGAACAGGAAGGCGAGTGTGCGGTAACATATGAGGTGATCATCGTCGGTGGTGGCTCCGCCGGCGCGGTAGTCGCCGCACGAGTAAGTGAGGACTCCCATCGCAATGTGCTGCTGCTGGAAGCTGGACCTGTCTACCAGCCGCGGCAATTCCCGGCAATCCTGGCTGACGCGAATACAGTCGGCGGTGATGCGGGCCATGATTGGGGGTACATGAGTGAGCCCGGTCATGTTGGCCATCCGATCCATAGTATAACCCACGAATTGCGCAATGAGGTTGCTGAAGAGCTTATCCTGATCTGATGCGGGAAAATCGCGCAAAACAGGACGTTGCTCCTGTGAGAGAAAACGGAAACAGAGGGATGGAGAGCAAAAAGGGCAGAAGATGGGAGAAATTGAGGAATAGCCAGGAAAAAAAGCCATGAGATTCCACTCGGAGCAGCAAGCCTGTCCGAGAAGAAAGAATCCAACGGCTGTCGAGATCGTGTTAAGCCGTCGCCAAACCCAGAGAGGTGGCAAAGCCTTCCGGGACACCGAAGAGTCTGATCGTCACCCGGCTCGCTGTTGGGGCTCGCGCGTTGCGAGCGAACCGCTCTTGAAAGTCGAGACGATACTGCGCGCGCTGTGCACGAGACAGGGGTGCAGGCGCGGGATCCGGGCCAGCAGAGAGACCCTGCTCTAGCTGCACCTCCACACGTTGGGAACGCAGCAGTTGCTTGCACGCCCGTCGATGGTGCCGACGACTCCAATCACGCCAGAGCAGGGGCGCGGAACCAACGACGAGGGGATGCAGCAGCACGCTCACCTGGCGAGGCTTAGCGGTGGCGCTGCCCTGCCATTGACACTGTTCACGCAGAGGGCAGGGGCGACAACTGCGGATGCTGGCCGCATAGACCACACGCAGGCTCCCGTCGGCTTCTCTGCGCCGCTCATGCGCAACCAACGATTGACCAGCCGGACAGCGCAGCGTGCCATCCGGTTGAAGGGCAAAGTCTTGACCCGAGAAGCGGCCAGCCTTCCAGGGCAGGGCCACGGCTGCTGGCCCATACCCCTGGGAGGAAGCAGGAGAGTCAGTCGCCTCTTTGTGCCCAGACGGGAGAGCAGGAGCAAACTCGGTGGTACGCACCGGATCAGGAGCAAGCTGATGGCCCAGCTCCAGGCGCAGGTTCCAGACCCATTGCGAGATGATCTGCCAGGCTTCTTGCCCGCAGGCAGCGTGAGAACACCAGCGATCCGGGTCTTGCTCCAGGTCTTCATCGGCGAGGACATTCTCGAACGCGCCACGATGCAGGTAGAGTGCGACCACATCAGCCGTCGTGAAAGCCGTCTGCGGCATGTTGGTCAAGAAGAGTTCGTAGACCAAGCCAGCACGTTCAACACCGATCCGAGGCTTCTTCTCAGAGGCAGGATGGGTCGCCACTACGATCCGGCAGCGCTGCCCCGCCGCTCCCACAGCCAGATCAGGGCAGTCGTAGAGGGTGCGCACGAGGCGACTTTCAGGGCGGCTGAACTGCTGATCGGCAGGCAGGTGTAAACGTGCCTGAACCTCTGGCCGGTCGAGGAGCTGATAGTCTTTGCCACGTATCACATAGGTCAGTCCTGCCAGTTCAGTGAGGATGGCTCCATTCCCATATTGCCCGTCCAGCCGCACGAGAACCCGTTCCACGAGCTGCGCATGAACCTTGGCGTAGCGCTGGATGGCAGCCACTGCCCGGCGCAACTCCTCACGGTACTGACCGTTGCCAGCGTTTCCGAATGAGCCGAGCCACTGATGAGTATGGGCTTGCAAAATGGTGGTACGTGTGCGCACGACTTCCCCACGTTTGCGCCCGGTGTAGCCGGGAGCACAGAGAGGACGCAACCGACGCTGCGGTGCGGGCCGATCCGCCGTCTGAGGCAAGGCGCGTTGGCGGGCTGCTTCTCGTGTCCCATCTACATCGAAGACGAACCAGTGGCTTCCCTGGCGATCCCACAGCCCTGCCGACTGCTCCTCTTTGTTCAGAGGACGCGCGAGCACATCCTCAAGAAAAAGCGTGCGCAGGGCTTCGACTGGCTCCGGGGTCAGCGCGGCCAAAAAGCGCGAGAGGGTCGCGCGGGCAGGCAAGCGCTCCCGCCCGAAGAGCGCCATGAAGACTGCAGCAAAGGGATGCAGGTGCTCGTAGAAGGCCTCCAGCGTGCGTTCACCGCTGATGGCGTAGCCCAAGAGCACCGCCACAAAATCGATGACCTCATAGTGCCCGAAACGCCGCCGAGCAAAGTGCACCTGCTGGGCAATAGCTGAGAGCACTCCCTGCTTGCGAAGATGGTGGATTAGCAGCACAACTTCGCCCAACCAGCAAGGCGTTGAGGGCAGGGATTGGGAAGATGTCTGGATAGTTACCACGGAATCGGTGATACTGTTCATGTCTGTCTCCTTATTAGGAACGATTTTCTTCTTCCTCATTAAGGAGACACATTCTTCTGCTTACTCGCTACTGATTACATCTCGTTGCGCAATTCGTGGGCTTTGCCATCCGTGGAAAGCTGCCCCAAGTACTGTTCCAGAATGTGGTCGAACATTGTGCTCCTTCGGTGTTTCATCAGGTGGTTGACGAATGGTTTTCAGGCCGGTGCATCTTATCAGCAGCGTCAGAATACCAGAGAATGGGTCAAAACGCAACACCTTATCAGCACTGTACAGGCGTTTCTGGGCGAGTACGCTGCTGATAAGACTCATTATCTCGACTTTACGCTTGTAGCCCTGTCAACAACGTTCACCACGAAGCTGCCTTCCGTGCAGGCCCACCTACAGCGGCGCAAAGATTGAGCTTTCGTTTATCTCTTCCTTAGTGAGAACATGTTTGGCCATTCAGATTGGTGAGAAAAGCACCTTGACGCCTTGCCCGCGAGTGGCTTACACTAGAGAGAGGTGAGCGAAGCAGTTGCTTCGCTCTGAGGAAACTGGCGAAGATGGGGATCGATTGCAAGTCAGTTGAAGCAGTAGCATAATCGTTGCAGATGTAGGGCGTTAGCCAAAGCGATCCCCGTGCTCTACCTCAATGAGTCCGCACAGAAAGTACACATGCCGATGCCGGGACGGCGGTCACGCCTCCCAGGCTGGGAGCGTGGGGTTCTGTGCTGCTCGTCGGGGTGGAGTCGTTCTCTGTGCAGGCTCGATTCCGACGGGAATCGGGCTTTTTTGTTGGCCAAAACGGTGGTGCTACGGGAAAGGAACGTCTTTGGACACACCAAGAAAGGACAATACGATGGACGACACACCCCGTGACCCGGCGGTTTGGAAGCGCCAGCAGCGCGAGCAATGGAGCAACGTTGCGCAGGGCTGGCAAAGGCGCTGGGTCGCCTTTGAGCGGGGGGCGCAGCCCCTCAGTGATCGGATAATGGAGCTGGCTCATGTTGCGCCAGGACACAAGGTTCTCGACGTGGCGACGGGGATCGGTGAACCAGCGATGACTGCGGCGCGAAAGGCTGGTCCGAGTGGTTCCGTGGTAGCGCTTGACCAGGCGCAGCAGATGCTGGCGGTGGCGCGTGAGCGCATGCAGGCTGCTGGGATAGGGACCGTTGAGTTTGTGGAAGGGGACGCTGAGGCCGCGACGCTGCCGCCCGACTCCTTCGATGCGGTGGTTTGTCGCTGGGGACTCATGTTCTTCCACAACCCGGTGGGCACACTCGCGCGCTTGAGGAACAGCCTTGTTCCCGGAGGGTGGCTCGCCGTCGCCGTGTGGGGGGAGCCGTCGCAGGTGCCGATCATCTCCTTACCGTTCTCCGTGTTCAGTCGTGAGTTGAGCCAGCCGCCCTCGCCTCCCAGTGGCCCCAACCCTTTCGCGCTGTCCGAACCGACGAGACTGGAGCAGGTGCTGCGTGACGCGGGCTTTGCGAACGTGCGGTGCGAGCCATTGACGGTGACCTTCTCTTTTGCCTCGGTGGACGAACTCCTGGGGCACCTGGGAGATGTCTCAGCGCCGATCCGCATGATCATGGCCACATTGAGCCCTCTTGACCAGGCCGAGTTCTGGAAGAAGCTTGCCGAGGCCTCCGCGCGGTTTGCTGATACCGACGGGGTGATTCGCCTGCCGAATGCGTGTCTTGTCGCCGCAGGTCAGCGCTAAGTTCGGCGGTGCCGGAGGAGGAGAGCAAACGTTGCGCACCTCCTCCGGCACCGCGGGCTCACCCGCAGTCGCGCGCCAGGAGGGAATCCATGAAAGCGTCCTCTCTGGATTGACGCGAGCGCGTTCTGCGGGCCAGGGTTATCTCAGAGCTAAGATTGTCCAGCTCTTTGGGGAAGGCTCACGTTCAGCAGGAGGGGACGTGGGGACCGCTTCAGCGGCTCCAGCTGACCTGTTGTTCAGATCTGCTCATATGCTTTCGCCAGGGCTACCTTGAGTTGCTGTTGAAGCTTCTGATTCTCTGCTTCTAATTCTTTGATGCGGCGATCTTTGGCCAGGATCACCAGGTCGCGGCTGGCATCGGTTTTGCCTGGCGAGCTCGTCGCTCGTTCGCGTACCATCTGTTCCATTGTCTGCTGCCGAAGGGCTTCAATGCGTTCTCGCAGGTCAGGCTGACTGTAGAGATACGCTTTGCTCACACCAGCTGTCTTTGCCACGGTGTTGAAGTTAATCAGCTTCTGTTCTCGGAGGAGGGTGGTGATGGCGTCCTCCACGCCCTTGCGTTTGTGCTCACGACGAGCTTGCGCGTGGGCTGCAATCCCTGCCATGTTGCGCTTCCAGGTCTTCTCATTCATGTGCTCCCGCCTTTCGGTTCTGTTGACGCTGCTCCCACTCTTCATCGGTGTATTCGCGCTCCTGTTTGTCAGCTTTCTCGACGATATGGCCCTCTCGGAGGAGAGCAACAGCCGGCCGCACTCGTTCATCAAGATTTTTCTGGTTGACTTCGACCCAGTGAGCATTCCCAGCTTGTTTGCCAATCTCGACGCGTTCGAGAATTTGTTGCGCGTAGGCTTCGAGCGCTGGCAAATCCTCCGGGGTCAGGACATAGGCAGGGCAATGAAAACACGGCAATTCCACGAATTTACACGTGATCTTCGCGGTTTTCAGGCAGGAGCCAAGGGCCATCTTCACATTTTGGCGATGTTCTCGGACGCGCTCAGGATCAAACCCATTCTCACCTGCCATGGGCAACAGCTTCTTCCCAGGCACAAACTCTGGTTTGCCATCGTTGAACTGGACAAGTCCCTGCTGAACGGTCTTTTCCCATTGTGTCCGCATGGTCTCATCCAGAATGCGCGCATAGATGAGCGTCATTTCTGGGCTGGCGTGCGCCAACCACTGCTGAACCATCATTAAACTCATGCCATTGTTGATTAACTCAACAGCTTTCGTGTGTCTGAATGCGTGAGGCCCGAAGCGAAAGAGTTCGCCGTTCTTGTCTCGAATGTGATAGTTGTTCGTCAGGTCATCGAGCGCTGAGCGGATTCCCCTGGCTCCTCGTGGGTCTCCCCTGACAAAGCGCTGGCTGGTCGGATTGCGTTTCGATGCGGGAAAGAGCCAGCCCTTGGGATTTTCTTCAAGCGTGTAGTGTTCTTTCACCCAGATAATCTGAGCTTGAACCACGGCTGCAACCTCGCCGGTGATGGGAATGCGGTGCCCAAGCGTGCGTGTTTTCTGAATATCTCCTACCAAGCAAAACTGGTCAGCGTTTTGCTCTAAATAGGTATCGCGCTTCAAATACAGGATATCTGAAATGCGCCAGCCACTGGCGCGCAGCAGAATGACAATGGGAATGCAAGCCGGTGGAAGATGCTGAAGGTGGGCATCAAGCTGAGAAAGCACCTCTTGAGGGAGATATTTCACCGTCGATTTCACCGGCTCCCCTTTCGGGTAATGATGTGGCCAAATGAGACGAGCTGTCCGTTCAGAGGGTCGTATCGGGTCCTGACTGCGCTCAAGATAACAGAGAAACTCCTCCAGGTAGGAGATACGGCTTTGGAGATATTGGAACGTGTCTTTGAGCTGTTCTTGTTTTGCTGTTGCTTTGAGGAACACGATAAACCGATCCACGTCGTGTGTGGAAAGGCCATGCAGGGTCGTGCTGGAAGGAGAGTGCTCGACAAAAAACGTCAGAAAATGTCCGACACAATAGACTGCTCGCTGGAGCGTTTGAGCAACTCTCCCCTCGGTAAATTTAAAGCGCGCGTAGTTCTTGACGACAGAACGAAAGGCTTGGGGGACGTGGAGAAAATTCACCCAGTAATGGGTATTATGTGGAGCATATTGCAGACCAGGAATGTTTCGGGCATCCCAGCGGTCTTTGGCAAATTCCGCTTCGATCTGTGAAGCTGGCGAAAGCGCGGCGGTTCCATCAGTCAAGTGAAGAGCGTGCGTGTCCATGACTACCTCTGTTCCTGTGGTCTTGTATCGAGACGGACTGCTGCTTGCGTCTTCTCCCAAGCCGCTCGCAGCGCTTCCTGGGAGGGATGCACGTAGGTCTGGTAGGTTTGCTGAAAAGAGGCGTGCCCGGCTCGCTCCTGAAGCAACTCTGGAGCCCACCCCTGTTCTGCTAGAGCAGTAAGCATGGTGTGGCGCAGCATATGAGGGGTCACGGCAATGCCCGTGCGAGATCGAAGCCGCCGAAAGAGCGAATCGACCTCTGCATACGTCAGCGCCTGGCCAGCTCGCGTGCCTTGCTGTTTAAGGAACAAATGATTGGTTTCCACCGAAGCCGTGTGTGCAACTCCTACGTAGGCCACGATTTCGTCAATGAGGTCTGCTGAAACATCAAGAGCACGAGGTGAGTGAATCGTTTTGATCTCAGCTCCATTTTCCAGTGGCCCACGATCACAAATATGGAGTGCGTTTTCGGCCACATCCACATCCTGCACCCAGAGCGCGAGCGCCTCTCCCACGCGCATCGCCGATTCATAGAGCAGGCGTATCAAGAGACGATCACGTTGGTTACAGCAGGCGTCCAGAAGCTGCTGCACTTGATCCTTCGTAATGGTCTTTGGGCGAAGGTGCCTGGCCTCTTTCTGCTTGAGGATATTTTTCTCAACCGGCGATCCTTTCGTGAGATGATGCAGGAACGATTTGTAGCGCCTCGCGCGAGCGGGAAGGAAGGTGGTCGTGGTCTCTTTGACATTCTTTTCAACCTCTTCCAGCCGCCAGTGGTAGTCGTAAAAGCTTCGCACCACCGTGAGCGTGTGATTAATGGTCCGGTTCGAACGCGCCTGGGGAACGGGATGGGCAGGGAGTACCTTGAGCGATCCAGAGGGGAGTTTCAGCCAAAGGACAAAACGAGAGAGGTCATCCAGGGTCACCTGGTGCCAATCGAGATGCTCTTGAACGAGGTATTCCCAATATTGCCTGAGCGAGTATGCATACGAACGAAGCGTCTGACGAGCTGAACCGATACTATCCAAATATTTCAGATAGCGGACAATGGGTTCAATCAGCGAACCTTCCTCATCAATGACCACATAACGCCTTTGGCTATCCTGCCTCTGAATCTCGATAACACGCACACGCCACCTCCACTTTTCCACCCTTTACAAGCGGTGTTGCTCTGATTCTCCCTCCTTCTCAGTATACGTGCTTTACCAAATCATATGTATCAAGATAATGGTTCCCCGATAGGGTACAGAGGCTTACAACGCATACTTCGTGTACGTTGTTGCCTCTGTCAAAAAGGAATCGAGTTAAGAGAAGTTCTCAGCAGCGTACTCGCCCGCTCTTTGCGGGACCATCCCGTGTCGTAGGAACTCATCTGGGAGAACATCGAAAGCCTCCGCTTCAGGATGCGCACGAGCGGATGCAGTGGGGGAAAAACGACGACAGGGAATGTTGTCATTGACCGATCGAATCGTCGCGAACTCCTTGCCTGCTGGCCTCCTCTCTGGTATACTCTGTGGTGTTGGGAGGAACGAAAAGGCGGTTGGGAACAACGCAGACACAAGGAAGGCCCTATGCCTAGAGCCCCTCTTCACGCGCTCATCTGGTCCTCCGAGCAGGGCCTCTATGAGCTGTACACCCGGGGCCAGCTTGAGCAGCGTTTTCGACTGGCAGATGAAGCCACGTGGCTGGCCTGGCTGCGCAAGGCGACCTCCTTTGCCTTCCATGGCGCTGCTGGCAGCCTCAATGTCTACCAGGAGGCCCGGCCGCGTGGAGGGCCGTATTGGTATGCCTACCATACGACCAGGAGCCGCACCCGCAAGCGGTATCTGGGCTCATCAACCCAGATGACGTTCACCCGCTTAGAGGAGACAGCACAGGCTCTCGCTCGCGAGCCCACGCCTCCCGAGCTTTCTGCGTCGCGCATACGGCCACCAGCCGAGCAGCTACAGCCGCTCTCGGCCAAGCTCGCTCCGCCGCGTCTGCCGCAAGCACTGGTGGAGCGGGAGCGCTTGCTCTCGGCGCTCGATGGGGCGCTTTCCTCCCTGCTGACGCTGCTCTCTGCTCCGGCAGGCTTTGGCAAAACGACGCTGCTCTCCGCCTGGGCAAGCCAGCACCAAGCGCAGGTCGCCTGGCTCTCGCTGGATGAACTAGACACGAGCCCGACCCGCTTCTGGGTTTCACTGATCGCTGCTCTGCGACGATGCGAGAGGGATGCCCCGAGCTTTGGGGAAACTGCGGTGGGGTTGCTCGAGTCGCCCCAGCCGCCGCCGCTTCCCACCATCCTCACGGCGTTGCTCCAGGAACTGGAAAGCCGTGAGGCCCATCCTGCCCCTGTCGTTCTCATTGTGGATGATTATCAGGTGATCGAAGATCCAGCCATTCACATGGGCATGAGCTTCTTTCTGGAACATCTGCCCGCTCACCTGCATCTGATCCTCTCCAGCCGGGTGGACCCGGATCTGCCCATCGCCCGGCTTCGGCTGCGCGGACAGCTGACCGAGATCCGCGCAGCTGATCTGCGCTTCCGAGAGGTCGAGGCGAGTCAGTATCTCGGTCAGATGCTCTCCCCTCCGCTCTCGGAAGAGGAAGTGCGGCGGTTGGTGAGTCGCACGGAAGGCTGGATCGCCGGCTTGCAACTGGCCGTCCTCACCCTTCAGAGACGCGAGGACCGCGCGGCGTTTCTCCAGGCGTTTACCGGCAGCCAGCGCTATCTGCTGGACTATGTGCAGGAGGAGATCCTGGAGCGCCTGCACACGCCCGTGCGCGACTTTTTACTGCATAGCGCTGTCCTCTCATGCCTGGAGGCTTCCGTGTGCCAGGCAGTGACCGCTGCACCGACTAGAGCGGCCAGCCAGCAGATGCTCGTGTTCCTGGAGCGAGCCAACCTCTTCCTGGTGCCCCTGGATGAAGAGCGGCGCACCTATCGGCTGCATGATCTCTTTCGTGAAGCCCTGCTGGCGGCTCTGCACGCTACCCACCCAGAGATAGTACCGGTCTTGCACATCCGGGCCGCTGACTTTTATGAGGCCCAGGGACGGTGGGCCGAGGCCATTGCCCATCGGCTTGCCGCCGCCGATTTTTCCACGGCGGCGCGCCTGATGGAGCAGACGGTCGAGCAGTTCTGGCTCCGCGGCGAAGCGGCGACGATGGCGACCTGGGTGCTGGCGCTGCCCCAGCCGCTGGTGGGCAAGCACGCGCGCCTGGCGCTTACCACGGCGCTCTATCTGCTCAACACGGTCGCCCAGACGACCCAGGAGCAGCGCGCCAAGGTCTACCAGCAGGCGCGGCAGTTGATGGCGCGGGTAGAAACTGCCTTGCAGCCTCAACTGGACAAGACCAGCCACCAGATCTCGGCCACCGGCGCAGATGCAGACACCGTCTCTCCTCCCGAGGATCGGGAGGCCCGCGCCGCTGAGCACGCCCTGCTCAAGTTTCGTCTGCGTCTGCTGCACACGTTTATGGTCGTGAATGAAGCGACAGCAGGCGAGGAAGTTAAGCGCCTGGAGAGCATGC
>WNFJ01389659.1_pt1 | contig 10016 bp, 10 predicted proteins | sample 5400461 | NCBI WGS metagenome assembly WNFJ01 (sample SAMN13153349, study PRJNA577476) | soil metagenome | isolation source: 115 cm saprolite on Douglas fir-dominated hillslope | place: USA:California | collected 2013-09-17
CGGGCCGCGGAGGGGAAGGCCGGGAGATAGGCACTTCGGCCATATCATGCTCACTTCTGTGTTGCCGCCAACAATGCGCGAGCTCAGACGCGAATTTCTTACACCCTCCCGCGCAATTTCCTCCTTGCGGCAACGGATTTCCTCTTCGACCGGTGGCAGCACTATCACGTACCAATTGTCACTTAGAATTGAGTACGTCAAAGAGCCGGCCTTTTTGTCGCCACATCGCATACCTATTTGCGCGGCGTTCAAATGGAGTACTTGAATAATGCCTAGAGCTTTGAATAAGACTGTTAAGGGCACGAAGTCCGCCAAGACTGTGAAGGCGAAGACGGCACGTCGCGTCATCAAGCCGTGGACGAAAGAAGACGTGCGCACGCTGAAGGCGCATTCGAAGGCCCGCACGCCCGTCACCAAGGTTTCGAAGGTGATGAAGCGCACGGTTGGCGCTCTCCGCCGCAGAGCCGGTATCCTCGGCGTCGGTCTCGGCCACCGCCGGTAAGGTTCTCGGTCTTCTGACTACTACTGCACTCCTCCACCCTGCCGCCTAGCTAGCGCGCCAAGGAGGCTCCCTACAATCAATAGCTAACGGCGGAGAATACGCATCAAGCAACCCGACGAAGGGAGCGCAAGATGCAGCGCTTCAAGAGCCCGGGGTCAGCCCAGAAATTCCTGTCAACCCATGCAGCCGTCTACAACGTCTTCAACGTCCAACGCCACCTCACATCAGCCCAACGCACCGCGCGCTTCGCACCGCGGCGATGAACACGTGGCGGAAGGCAGTCGCTCGCAGCGGCTTTGTTAGCGTTTGTGCGCTGCCCTCGCTCGGCGCAAGTGCGTCGCGGTTTGCCTAACCTGCGGCGGATCTTGCAAGCCGTAGGTCGAGAAAGCGCTTGCCGTTTCGGCGATCTGCTCTTCGGTTAGGATAAACGGATCGCCGAGCGCGAGCGACAAATAATATTGGCGGGCGATCGTCTCGAGCTCAACAGCGAGCCACATGGCTTTGTCGAGATTGGCCCCGAGCGCGATCATGCCGTGGTTGGCGAGGAGACAGCCGTTTCTCCCCTCGAGGGCCTTGAGCGCGAAGTCCGAGAGCTCCTTGGTGCCGTAGCGAGCATAGCCGGCGCACCGAATGTTCGAGCCGCCGAACGCAGCCATCATGTAGTGGCAGGCTGGGATCTCCTTGCGGGCGATGGCGAGCACGGTCGCATAGGTCGAATGAGTGTGCACGATCGCGCATACGTCAGGCCGCGACTTGGTGATGTCGAAATGAAATCGCCATTCTGTCGACGGCTTCAACGGCCCAGTCCAGGAACCGTACTCCCCGTCGAGCGGCATGGCGGCGATCATGTTCGGCGTCATCGCATCGTAGGGCGTCGCCGAGGGCGTGATCAACATGACGTCCTTGTAGCGCGCGGAAATGTTCCCCGACGTGCCTTGGTTGAGACCGCAGGCGTTCATCCAGCGCGCCTTGGCGACAATGGTCTTACGCAGCGCATTTTCCTCTTTCGTCATCGCACTACCCTCATGGATTCGCATTCTCAGCCGGAAGTTCTCTCCCGGGTTTCTGGATGGTGATCAGCGTTCCGTGTTTGCCAGCTGAGCCGAGTTAGTCGGGGCGAACGGCACAACGCCCTCTCTACGACTTGCGCGCCCTCTTGACACGGCGATTGCTGCATGAAAAAAATCTCAAGCTAAGAAAAAATTTACAGGGAGGCGAAGTGCGAGACATCGTGTCGTCGCCGCCCGGCGACAGGGACGAAGAACTCTGCGCCCGGGCCGCCTGGCTTTACTATGGAGCGGGTCTAACGCAGGGCGAAGTCGCCAAGCGCTTGAGTGTGCCGAGCGTCAAGGCGCACCGTTTGGTCGCACGCGCCAATCGCCTCGGCCTCGTGCATGTCTCCATCGACGCGCCGATCGCCGCCTGCATCGAGCTGGAGGATGCGCTCCGGAGCAGGTTCAACCTCGACCAATGCGTCGTCGCGCCAGACATCGACGACGATCAGCTGCCATTGCGGTCATTGGGGTTCGCTGGAGGCCGCTTCTTGCGCCTGGCAATCGAGAGCCGCGTCCACGCCGCGATTGGAGTCGGGCATGGCCGCACCCTCGCGGCGTGCGTCGGCCAGCTGCCGCGCATGAATGTTCCCAATCTCAAGCTGGTCTCGCTGCTGGGCGGCATGACGCGGCGCTACGTGACCACGCCCTTCGACGTCATCCATCGTCTGGCCGAAAGAACCAACGCGACCGCCTATGTGCTTCCGCTGCCCTTCTTAGCCAACACGGTCGAGGATCGGACCGTCCTGCTCGAGCAACGAGGCGTTGCCGACGTATTTGAGCTTGGCGTGGAGTCGACGCTGCGCTTGGTGGGCATCGGGGCGATAAATGATGACGCCTCTATCTTATCAACGGGTCTGGTCGAGAAGGACGAATTCGAGGAGGCTCGCAATCTTGGGGCGGTCGGCGAGGTGCTGGGTCATTTGTTTTCCGCGCGTGGCGACCTGATCGACACCGGCGTTTCCGCCCGCGTGCTGTCGATGGCGGCCACCGACATCGGCAGACGTCCGACCGTCGCCGTCGCCGGCGGCAAGCCGAAAATCGACGCGATCGGGGGTGTGCTCGCCAGCGGCCTGCTGCGCGGCCTGATCACGGACGAGCAAACCGCGAGGGCTCTCGCAAGCTAAAATCAGTTGGGAAAACTGATGAGGGAAGAAAGCAAAGGAGAAAGCGATGAACGACAAAGCGAAAGATTTTTTCGAAGCGTTCAAGGCGGGCAAGATGAGCCGCCGCGAACTGATGGCCGGCGCAGGCAAACTCGGCATCAGCGCGGCCACCGCGAACTTCATGCTCAACGCCGCCGGAACCCAGGCTATGGCCGCCGATTTCGACTGGAAGAAATTCTCGAATTCAAAGCTGCATCTTCTGTTGAACAAGCATCCGTATGCGGACGCCATGATCGCGGATCTGGACAATTTCAAGTCTATGACAGGAACGGAGGTGACCTACGATATTTTCCCGGAGGACGTGTATTTCGACAAAGTGACGGCGGCGCTGTCATCGAAATCCAGTCAGTACGACGCCTTCATGACGGGCGCTTACATGACATGGACCTATGGTCCGGCAGGCTGGATCGAAGATCTCAATCAATGGATCAAGGACCCAGCAAAGACCAATCCGAAGTACAATTGGGAGGACGTGTTGCCGGGATTGCGGGCTTCGACCGCTTGGAACGCCGTGCCGGGAGCGGAGCTCGGGTCGGCAGACGCCAAGCAATGGTGCATTCCCTGGGGTTTCGAGCTCAACTCGACGACATACAATCGCAAGGTGTACGACAAAGTCGGGGTCAAGCCCGCCAATAACCTCCCGGAGCTCCTCGAGACCGCTGCCAAGCTCACAAAGGATCTTGGCGGACCCTACGGAATCGGCGTGCGCGGATCACGCTCATGGGCGACGATCCATCCCGGCTTCCTGTCTGGCTATTCAAACTATGGACAGCGGGACTTCACCGTCAACGGCGGCAAGCTCAAAGCGGCCATGAATACGCCCGAATCCAAGGCGTTCCACAAAATGTGGGTGAAGATGATCCAGGACTCCGGTCCGAAGAACTGGTCGACCTATACCTGGTACCAGGTGGGCACGGATCTCGGGGCCGGCGCTTCGGCGACGATCTTCGACGCCGACATCCTCGGCTATTTCATGAACGGCGGCGACAATAAGGAAAAGGGAAATCTGGGGTTTCATGCGTTCGCCGCCAATCCCGACGCTAAGGCCCCAACTCCAAACGTATGGATCTGGTCGCTGGCCATGAACAGCTTCAGCAAACAGAAGGATGCGGCGTGGTACTTCATGCAATGGGCCTCGTCCACCGAGCATGACATGTTCGGCGCGCGGAAGATGGACTTTGTCAATCCGGTACGCTCTTCGGTTTGGAAGGACGACGAATTCCGCAACCGCATTGACAAGTCCTACAGCGGCTATCTTGCTCAATATGAGGCTTCGTCGCCAGGCGCGCGCATCTACTTCACGCCGCAGCCTCTATTCTTCGACGTCACCACACAGTGGGCGGAGACGCTCCAGAAAATGGTGGCCAAGGAAGTGCCCGTTGACGAGGGGCTCGACCAGTTGGCCGCGTCGATGGATAAACAGCTGAAAGATGCGGGCCTCGGCTGAGCCCTCATTTCTCTGGGCTGGCGCGCGGGCCTCCTCTAAAGTCCCGCGCGCCGCATTCCGATTGCTCCGTCTTTTCGGCGTCCTCAGACGTCGATCGCAAGGGCGTGGCAGATTGCGGACAACGGTTAAAGCCTGCCGGCGCGCGATCGCGCCGCCGAAGAATAAACTACCTCCCTTACGTTCTCAGCTTGCCGGCGCTCCTCGTTTGCATCGGCATCCTCATCCCTTTCGTCACCTCCGTCTACTACTCCCTGTTGCGATATCGTCTCAACCTGCCAATGATGCAGGGATTCATCTGGTTCCAGAATTACATCGACTTTCTATCCGACGCGGAGTTTTGGCACACAGTTCGAGTGTCATTGCTTTATACGGTGCTGACCGTCGGCATCGAACTTGTATTGGGTCTGATTATCGCGCTTCTTCTGCAGAGGCGGACCCGCGTCAACAACCTCGTCTCAATTCTTCTTCTTCTGCCGCTGATGACCGCGCCGGCGCTCGCGGCCCTGATGTGGAAGCTCATGACAAACCCCAACTTCGGGATTCTCTCTTATTTTGTGCAGCTCTTTGGCGTCAGCAACTTCAAGTGGGCGTCCGACCCTAACACGGCGCTTTTCACCGTCGTTCTCGTCGATGTTTGGGTCTACACGCCATTCATCATGATCTTGCTGCTCGCAGGCCTGCGCTCGCTGCCGACACAACCATTTGAGGCCGCCGCACTCGACGGCGTCCCGCGACGGTTCGTTTTTTTCCGGATCACGCTGCCGATGCTAACCCCTTACATCATCACTGCTGCGCTGTTCAGGATGCTCGACTCGATTCAGCAATTCGACATCATCTATCCAATGACCCAAGGCGGTCCCGGGGATACGCTCTTGGTATTTCAGGTCCGCGCGTATCTCGAATTCTACCAATACACGAATGTCGGCAAATCGGCTGCGCTTTTGATTATCCTTTGGGCGATCACCTATGCCCTGTCGAATGTCTTTATCAAGCAATGGCTGAAGTTGCGCGAACGCGCGCGCGGGCTAGCCTAATCGGGAGGCGAACGTGGAACATACATCCTTTGCCGAGCGGATCATTAGCGGCGTGCTCGTTGCGCTTATCGTCATCTTCTTTCTCTTTCCGATCTTCTGGATTTTTCTGATGTCCTTTCAGACAAACGAGGACATTCTGCGCATTCCGCCAAGCGTCTTCTTCACGCCGACGCTCACTAACTACTCGGCCCTGATCACCGGCAAGCTCGTGACGGCCGCTGGAACGCTCGATATCGCGTTCATGAAGAACCTTTGGAACAGCGTTCTTCTGTCGACGCTCGCCGTCGCCATCGCGCTCCTCCTCGGCGTGCCGGCGGCCTACGCCTTCGCCCGTTTCAAGTTTCGGCTCGGCGAAGATATTGCGTTCACGCTGTTTTCGTTTCGCTTCGCGGCCTCACTGACACCTATGCCGGCTTGATCTGGGTTTACCAACTGATTGCTCTGCCGCTGATACTCTGGATTGTCCGCGGCTATTTCGAGGACATCTCGCCCGACATCGAATACGCCTATCGGGTTGCTGGGCATTCGTGGTGGCGCACTTTCATCCGCATTGCCATCCCGCTTGCCGGCCCCGGCATCGCCGCGGCCGGACTGCTCGCCTTCATCTTTTGCTGGAACAATTTTGTCTTCGCCTTGATCCTCGCGTCCGCGGACAAGCAGCCCGTGACGGTAGGCGCGCTAGCCTTCGTCACGGCGTCCGGCATTCAATATGGACAGATCGCCGCGGCGATTGTGCTCTCGGTCACGCCTACGCTGGCGCTCGCGCTTTATGCCCAGCGCTACTTGGTCGAGGGCCTCTCGCTCGGCGCGGTGAAGGGATAGAGCATGGCGAATCTCGAACTCCAAGCTGTCAGCAAGGAATTTAAGTCCGGCAAGGTGCTTGACGGTGTATCCTTGGTGGCCGAGGATCGAGAGATTGTCTGCATCTTCGGGCCATCGGGCTCGGGCAAAACATTGCTATTGCGCCTCATCGCCGGCGTCGAGCAACCCGACGTCGGCGGCCGGGACGTCACTGACGATGCGCCGGAGAGCCGCGGCGTCGGCATGGCGTTCCAAAATTTCGCGTTGTTCCCGCATATGTCCGCGTTCGACAATGTGGCGAGCGGGCTGACCGCCCATAATACGCCACCCGACGTCATTCGCGCCAGGGTCGAGAAGGTCGCTGCGCTGCTGAAGATCGGCCATGTTCTGCAGCATGCCCCGCGCGAGCTTTCCAACGGTCAAAAGCAGCGCACCGCGCTCGCGCGCGCTTTGGTCGCCGACCCCAATATCGTGTTGCTCGATGACCCGCTGCGAAACGTCGACGCCAAGCTGCGCTACGAAATGCGCCTCGAACTGCCGTCCCTGCTCAAGGCATCCGGGTCCACGGTTCTCTATGTGACCCAGGACTATAAGGAGGCAATGGCGCTTGGCGATCGGATCGCCGTACTGGTCGACGGCGACTTCGCGCAGATCGCCAAGCCATCCGAGATCTACAAAGAGCCCGTCTCATTGAGCGTCGCCCGGTTGTTCGGAGATCCGACCATCAATCTTATTCCTGTTGAACCGCTTGCCTCGCCCGGCGGCCCGAAAATCGGGGTCGGTGGCGCGTCTTTGTCGCTCCCGCCGGGCTACGCGCGCGCTGCCGGAAAATCCTGCGTGCTCGGGCTGCGCCCGGAATCGATCGCGGTCGAAACTCACGGCTCGCCGGAAAGCTTCGGTGTGGAGGTCGTGGCGGTGACGCCGCTTAACGAAAAGACCCTGCTCCTTCTTCGCACCGACGATGGCCGCGAGATTCTCGCATCCGAGGCGGGAACGGATGAAGCGCCACGGCGACACGGTCCGGCCTATGCGCGTTTCGACCCGGGCGCCGTGCTTCTCTTTGAAGCTGCGAGCGGCCGCCGCATTCCGCCACATTCAGCGTGAGCGCCATGCCCGACGTTTCGCTCTCGCTCAACATCGTAGACAAAATCTACAAGACGCAGGGCAAGCCGCCAGTCCACGCGGTGAAGAGCCTCAGCATGAGTGTCAACAAGGGCGAGATCGTCGCCTTGCTTGGCTCATCTGGCTGCGGCAAAACCTCCACGCTGCGAATGATTGCCGGTTTCGAGGATGTCACACACGGCGACATTGTTCTCTCGGGCCGACGGGTGGATCAGCTGCCGCCAGCGTGCCGCGGCGTGGCCATGGCCTTCGAAGGTTATTCTCTCTATCCGCCGCTGACCGTGCGCGACAACATCGCCTTCGCGTTGAAGAGCGCGCGCATGGCGCCGAAGGACGTCGAGAAATTGGTCGCGGAGGTCTCGCGGCTCGTTGAAATCGACTCGATCTTGGATCGATATCCTTCATCGATATCGGGGGGGCAGCAACAGCGCGCCAGTCTTGCGCGCGCCCTTGTGCGTCGAGCCGATCTCTATTTGCTGGACGAGCCTATGGGCCAGCTCGAGCCGCAGCTTCGCGCGCTCTTGCGCGGGCGCTTGAAAAGCCTTCTCGTCGAGCGCCGCATGACTTCGATCTTCGTTACCCATGACCAGACCGAAGCTAACGCTCTCGCTGATCGCATCGCGGTCATGGAAGGGGGCGTGTTGCAGCAGTTCGCCAGTCAGAAGGACCTACGCGACAAGCCGGCCAATCTCTTCGTCGCAACGTTTGTCGGCGAGCCGCCCATGAACGTCTTCGAGGCTACGGTCGTCAATGGCGATCGGTTGCGCTTTGCGATCGATAACGGGCCGATCCTTGACTTCTCGGCGTCGGAAGTTCCGCAAAGCGTTCGCGCTGCGATCGGCCGGCGCGACAAAGTCGTGGTCGGCGCACGGCCCCACGCGATTCGATTGGGGGCTGGCTCCAACGAAGCGCGGATCGTCTCCAACCAATGGCTGGGCGATCAGACTCACCTGGCAATGGACGTCGCCGGAAAGCTTATGGTCGTGGTCTCTCATGCGCCGATCGCCGCGCGGGTAGGCGAAAGCCTCCGCTATGGCGTCTCGCCCGCTGACCTTCACGTGTTTGACGCCGCCACGACCGCCGCCGTCTCACACGGTTCGGAGGCGGCGTGATATCCGATCTCTCCAAGATGTTTGGCGCGGCGGCACACAAATGACCCGCGACATCCTGCTCGGCGTCGATGCCGGAACTTCGGTGATCAAAGCGGTAGCTTTCTCCCTCGCGGGCGATCAGATCGCCGTGGCGGCAATGCCCAATGCCTATGAGACGCCGGGACCGGGTCAGGTGGAACAGGACATGCTCCGGACCTGGACGGATTGCGCGGCGACGTTGCGCGAACTCTCTGACCGGGTGCCGAACCTCGCCGCTCGCGCCGCAGCTATCGCAGTGACGGCTCAGGGCGACGGCTCCTGGATGATCGACTCCGCTGGCGAACCTGTGGGCGGCGGCCTGCTTTGGCTCGACTCGCGCGCCGCAAGCCTCGTGTCGGATTACATGAAAACGGACGCCTACGCAGAGCACTATGCGCTCACCGGGTCGGGGCTCAACGCCTGCATGGCTTCGGGTCAATTGGCCTGGATGAAGCGCTGGCAGCCGGATCGGATCGCGCGGGCGGCGACCTGCTTCCACTGCAAGGACTGGCTGTACTTCAAGCTCACCGGCGTGCGGGTAACGGATCCCGCTGAGGGGAACTTCACATTCGGGAACTACCGTACGCGAGAATATGAGCCTTCCATTCTCGAAGGCATGGGCATCGCAGATTGCGCGCGTCTGCTCCCGCCGATGATCGACGGCGCGACGGAGGCCGGGAGTCTGTCGGCTGCTGCCGCGGCGGCCACGGGCCTGTCCGAAGGCTTGCCTGTCTCGCTCGCCTATCTCGACGTTGTGTGCACCGCGCTCGGCGGCGGCCTCTACGATCCCTCTGGCGAAGTTGGAGTGTCCGTCTTGGGTTCGACCGGCATGCATATGCGCTATGCGGCGTCGGCCGAGGATGTCCGACTGAATGACAATCGCTCTGGCTATACCATGTGCTTCCCGATTGACCGCGCCTGCTCTTCCATGCAGTCCAACATGGCGGCGACGCTCAACATCGATTGGCTCATGGACATCGCGCGCGAGGCTGCGGCGATGGCCGGCGCCAACACGAGCCGACAAGCGCTTCTTTCCGGTCTGGACGACAAAGTCCTCGCCGCCGAGCCAGGCCAAGCGATCTATCATCCATACATATTCGAAGCTGGCGAGCGCGGCCCTTTTCTCGATCCCAATGCGCGGGCGCAATTCAGCGGGTTATCGACCAAGACCAGCTTCGCCGGCTTGGTTCGCGCGGTTTTCGAAGGGCTCGCTTTCGCGGCTCGCGATTGCTACCTCGCCTCCGGGTCGATCCCGCAGGAAGTACGGCTCAGCGGCGGGGCCGCACGCTCCAGGGCGATGCGCGCGATTGTCGCCGCTGCGCTCGACGCCAATGTTCGGACATTGTCGAGGGAAGAAATCGGCGCTGCGGGCGCAGCCATGATGGCTGCGGTCAAGATCGGCGCCTACGCGGATATGCGCGAGTGCGCTCAAGCGTGGGTTGCCCCATGGCTCAATGACATCACGATTCCCGATCCGCAACTCAGCCGACTCTATTCGAAGCTCTATCCAGTCTACCGTATGATCAGAAGCGCCATGACGCCGGCCTGGGATCGTCTGCGGCATGTTAGACGGGAGTATGTCGCGTGAGCGCTATTGACACACGCCCGAGGGCCGTCATCTCGATCATCGGCGACCGCTTCATGCTGCCATCCATGTTCGAGAAGGCGATTCGCCAAAGATGCGGGGAAGGCCTCGAGATTCGATCCCTCGAAATGCCATGGCCCGACGAGCCAATGGAGCACGGGTACGCCGAGCCGGGAA
>WNFJ01589689.1_pt9 | contig 10016 bp, 20 predicted proteins | sample 5400461 | NCBI WGS metagenome assembly WNFJ01 (sample SAMN13153349, study PRJNA577476) | soil metagenome | isolation source: 115 cm saprolite on Douglas fir-dominated hillslope | place: USA:California | collected 2013-09-17
AGAAGGGCCACCGCCGTGATTACCGCCTCTATCCCACCCTGCTCCATCAGCCGGTCAAATTCGGCAAGACTTTCCGCAGAAACCAGCATCGGCTCCTCGAAAGGAATAGGTTCAAGCCCAGCACTACCCATGGTTCTTCTCCTTTAACTTTCCGAAGATCATGTCGGTAACATCAACAACATGATGGGAAACTATGAAGTTTCTCGCGGGCCGGGCGCCACGTGTCTGACTTCGCCTGACGCAAAGCGTCTCGTCCGTCAATTCGGACCATGCGCCCAACTCCCGCGAGAAGGAACGGCCAGCACCGCGGGCCCGCCTGTTCGGAATAATACACAATTCGCCACAGACCGCAAGTTAGGTCTGGTTGCTTGCAGCGTGCCACTTTATGCGCTCAAATTTCCATACTTCCAACTGGTGCAGCCCGCCAAACCAATCCTCGACGGCATAATATGTAACCTTCGAGACCTTGTTCCCCTCGATAATAGTGCCGCTGCCATTCTGCCACGCATCGCGGATGGAGATGCGGGTCAGAGCCCCNGTAGAAATTCACGCCGATTCATTCCGCAGCCTCCACCCGGAAAAACAATGGTGCGTCAGCAGCGATGCGCCGGCGCGCCATCTCAGCATAGCCAGGGTTTAGTTCGATCAGGATGGTGTTGCGCTGCAGCCGATCGGCAACGAGGCCGGTGGTACCCGCACCGCCAAAGGGGTCTAAAACCGTGGCAGGAACGATGGCGGCGGCGCACTTACAGGTCGGACGCCAGCCAAGCGTCGTGCTCTCACTCTTATCGCGCCAATGACCGACACCGCTTGCGCCTATCTTCTGCGGCGTGCCATCTGTCTCAGCACCATGGAACGAGCCATCAAGAGGTTCGCCGTCCCTGGTGCGTTCGCGCTTGACAATACGCTCCCATGGTGCCCCGCACTTCGCGCAGCATCCTTTCTCGCTAGTCCCCGCCTTGATGCAAGGTTCGATCAGCTCGGGCGGGAAGGTGGCGAAGTGTGCTTCCGGGAAGGGAGAGGTGGCGACGGTCCAGACCGAGCGCTTGTTGCGACTATCAGGCATGACGGACATTGCTTCGTCAAAGCTGCGGTTGTTCTTCGTACCTATCCCAGGTTCGGCAAGCTTTCGCGTCTTTCCCTTCTCGCGGCCTTGCCGATGATATGACCCGTGGCCGCCGGGTCCGGTGTCCCAACCGTCGGGCATCTTGATCTTGCCATTGCGTGCGTGCGTGTTGTCGCTCGCCTCTTCCTTGATCGCTTCCGCATCGAAATAATACCGCGCCGACTTCGTGAGCAGGAACACATACTCGTGCGCCTTGGTGCATCGATCCGTGACGCTTTCCGGCATGGGATTAGGCTTTGCCCAGATGATGTCCTGTCTCAGCCACCACCCATCGGCCTGGAGCGCGAAGGCGACGCGCCAAGGCATCCCCACCATGTCCTTGTGCTTTAGACCTGGTTGCGGCCTGCGGTTCGGCGCCAGCTCATTGGACGGCTCCCCACCGTTGCCATGCCCACGATGCCTGGCACCAACATATTTCGGATCCGACGTGTTTGCGCCGATCGGACCGTGCGGCGTCGTCGCGTAGCTATCCCCCAGATTGAGCCACAGCGTCCCATCCGGCCGCAGCACGCGATGGACCGCGCGGAATATCTCCACAGCGTTGCGGACGTAAAGGTCGATGGTGGGCTCAAGGCCGTGCGCGCCGCGCCAGGCGCCGCAGTGCTGACAGAAAGCGCCAGCCGCCGCCTCCTGATGCCCGTTCGGACGCGCCTCGCTGTCATGCTGCCAGCGCACCTTGTCGGCCGGCTGCTTGCCGCCGCCGACTTTGGCAAGATCATCGCCCCACAAATGCTCGCAAGCCGGATCATCCCCACCCCACACTGTCGGCATGATGCCATAATCACGAAGGCCCCAGTACGGCGGCGACGTAACCACGCAATGGACGCTGTCGGCCGGCAGGCCGGCCAGTACCTCCCTGCAATCGCCTTGGATGACCCGTACCGTCACGCCGCTGCCCGTATCTGCTCCGCGACCCACCCCCGCATACGCACGAAGCGCTCCTCTGGAGTTTCCATGCAAGGCCCCCACTCGTCGTTGAGATACATCAGCTCGCACGCCAAGGCGTGGGCAATGCCAAACCTGACAGCGATCTCCTCATGGTCTTCTGGATCGATGTCAGCCATGTCCATGCCGCGCTTCACGCCGACGGCGCCGAGCGCACACACACAACCGTCGCAGATGAGCTCCTCCCTGATCAGCCGCTTGTCCTGCATCGCATCAAATGCCTCAAGCATCTCGCGAAGCAGCGCCTGCCCGCGCCGGCCGGCGATCGCCCGCGCTACCATACCGCGCCAGAGGTTCTCCTGCCATTGCTCGTAATCCTCGCCGTAACCCGATCTGCTCATGTTCCACCTTGCTTTTCCATCTGAGCGAGAGCGCGGATGGCGGATACAAGACAATCGCGCAAATACTCCATTTCGGCCACCCCGTGAAAGTATCGTCGAATCGCCTCGCACGCTTCCTCGATCGTCTTCGCCCGGATGGCATTGCGCTCGACTCTCAGCTTCGTGAGGTCGACTTCGGAATATGCGCGTTGCTGCGCAAGCGCGGCTTCGAGGCCGCGGATGCGTGCTCTCTGCTCTGCATTCTCAGTGTCACGCAATTTTGCATCAACTCCGCCTTTCAGCCTCTCATTCTCCTGCGCCAGTGCGCGGAGGGCGGCAACTAGCTCTGTGAATGAGCCTTCTGGATAGCCACGAGCGCGTTCGATCAGCCCCGCGATATCCTCCGGCAGTGGCGGAGCCTCAAGTCGCGATGATACGCATCCGGCGTGATGCCATTTCGTCACGCCTGGATCGTCGGCATGAGACAGCGCGATGGGCCACAGTCCAGGGTTTCCCGCTAGATTATCACACAGCTTGCCGCAGTAATAGCAAGGCTCCCCGTGTCCTTCCGGCATCGGTAAAGTGGTGAAGCGGGAGAGGGCCTCGGCAGCCTTCCATTCAAGCAGTTGCCCAACCTCGACCATTGAATTTCCGCCGGCACGTTCGTGCGCGCGAGCTTTAAGCTCCAAGATCAGCGCGGCGATCTCGTCAGTCATTGCCAAAAACCTTATTTAGAACAGCCCACAAAATCCTGCTGCCAACATACATTACGACGATCATCCCTATGACACTAAAGAACTCGTTCATTTCTTCCCCTTCCTGCTGAGGGCAGCTTCGATGGCGGCGCGGGCAAGTGCGGCGGCCGAATGAGAAACGCTCGGCATGTTTAGAATCTCGCGAATAGCCTTCGCCACCCGCTCGACCATTTCATCGGTAACGATCATGGCCGATCCTCTATCTGTATGCCGGCGGCGCGGAGGGCAGCGAGGACCGTTGATGCAGCTTTGCATGCATCATGCAGCGTTTCGTATTCCTCAATCTCGTACAGCATCTTCGCCGCCGCCATCAGCGCTTCGTGCTGGGCTAAGAACCGGCCGTCCAGCTTCATCGCACCAAGCAATTGCTCGACCTGCGATTTCAGTTGATCTCGCTCAGCGAGCAGCGCTTCGTGCTCGGCGCGGGGGATGGTGACATAACGCTCGGGATGCGCATTCTGTGCAATGAAGAGGCCGCTGCCCTTGATGTGTACATCATCGCTCATGTCTTGTGCTCCGGTGGCGGGGCGGGGAGAGCCGCCAACATTAGCAGTACTGCCAGCTCCAGGCGGACGTGGTCGGGGGCGGAGAGAAGACCGTCAGCCGCTTTGTAATAGACGCATGGTGCACGGAATAAGTCGCAATCGCATCCCGGACCGGCTGCATCGCACAGAATCTTTGCGATCACGTCCCGCGCCGCCGTCACTTTTTCAATTCCTCCTTGAAAACAGCCCGTACAATGTCCCACGCCTCGTTGAAGCCAACAATCGAGTCATCGTAGTTCGGCTTCATCTCACCAAGATGATCGTCAAGCCGGCTGTCGATTTTGTTTTTCAACCGCTCGATCATACCTGAATTGGCGCTCATGGCTTGCCGTCCTCCTTCATCCGCACGCTCACGGCGCCACCTCGTCATCCACCTTGACGACGAGGGCCTCGACGACGAGCTTCGCGATCCTCTCCGAAGCGCCAAGCATGAAGGCCTCCATCTTCACGGCGGTTTCGAAAACCATGTCGAGGTGCAGCGGCGTCATGTTCTTACCCTCCAGCTTGTACTGCTGATAGAGGGCACCCTCCTGCACAGTGTTTATGTCGTGGAACTTCATCGCCATGCTGAGCGCAATCGCAGCAATGCCGTGGGCGGGCGCAACCGGCGTGCTGCCCATGTGCGGCACCAACTCGGCGATCGGCTTCCCGATGTCGCCGGACTCTTCGGTTTCCTTGCTCATTTCACCCCTTCTACCTCCATCGCCAACACCTGCTGCAAACCGCATCAAACCACCATCCCAGCCTATACGCAAACCACGCGCTCCACCGCGGCGTCAAGCCAGCCGCAAAGCTCTGGCGACGCTGCCGATCGCGCCTGCCGCAGCGGAACCAGAAGGACAACGGCATGTTCACCTCCGGTCTATCCGGACAGCATCGAACATTGCATGAAGGCCAAATACAATCGTCCCACGAGCATCCCTCCATCGCCGAGCTCCACCGTCAATTCGGAATACCCTCTACCGACAACTGGTCAAGGATCTCCCGATTACCGATCGTGATGTTCTCGACCACGATCAGCATCGCCGCCTGCGGCGTGATCACACGAGGGTCCTGCATCGCAATAAGCTTCCCAACCAGGTTAGCAGCGATGGCCAGCATCTGATCACTGCTCACATCCGGATGGTGCTTCGCTAGCAGCTCGCAAAGCTCCACATACAACGCCCCATGCTTGTATTTGACGACAACCTCATTCAGTTCCCCCCACATCTGTCTGCAAACCCTGTCATAGCGCTCTTTCTGTTCCGTCGTCGGGGTCATCATCGCTTCTCCGGCTTTTCTCTCCACCCACGCTCCGGAAAGGTGTCCTGCCGATGCTTGGTGACAAGACCACGAACAGACCATGTCGGCCACATGTCGTCATCCATAAGCGCCACCTCATGGATGTGCGACGGCTTCGCGTTGGCCGCAATGTCCGCTGGCCTGTCCATCGGCTGCCACGTGATGTCCGGAAGATCACAGGTGAACATGGCCGCCTTACCGTCGACGCTAGCAATAATGTGAAGCTTCATTTCACCACCGTCCCATCAAACGCCCGACCACAACGCCTACGCCGAGCACCGCTGCGAACAGCAAGATGCCGATGGGTGGAAAGGCTGGCGCTCGCCTATATCGTGCCGCATCCTCCTGCGGGGTTACCCAGAACTTCTGCTTGTACGCAGCGTCCACCTTGGCCCAATCGATTGGCCGATCATCGTCAGGAAATGCCATCTTATCCCTCCATCTGCTCCTCGTGGTGAAGATATCGCAATTCGATCGGCTCCATCAACGCCTGCCTTTCAAGACGCCGTGCCGCTGCGCGCTCCTTCTCGTGCGTCATCTGCTTGCCAACCCGGCCCCAAGGCAGACAGCCACCATGCCGCCGAGACCAGTATTCGCGCCCCGGGTGACCGTTGCGCCCAACTTTGCCATCACGGTTGCTCAAAACGGAACCTCATCACCTTCCGGCACAACCAGCCTCGCCACGCCCGTAGGAAGCCCGCCTGTGTTTTGCCGCTCCCCACGTACCGCCCCCTTCGAAATAACCTCTGGACGACGCTCCTGCGTGCCTTCCGCAGACCTCCCACGAACTTTTCCTGCGTCCTCCGGTGTTCCTGGCGCCGGAACCACAATTCCCAATTGCGCCAGCACGTCATCCGGACAGCTCGACCCGCGCCGACCCGGCAACGCCACCGAAAACGAATAATCCCACGTCCCATCCGCCTGCCACTTTGCGCAAGCGTCGTACCACTCGATGTCGCTGTGGCCGCCGTAGTTCCGGCCCTGCACCGCCTTGTCGGCATACGGGTGCTTCGTGTGGCCGTTGGCTGCCGGCACAGCGCCAGGCTGCGCAACGCCGCCCTTGCGGTTCTTGTGCCAAGCTCCAATGGCATTGCAAAAATAGCCCCAGCTCGTGATGGCGGCGCCCGGCCGCAGCGAGGCCGCGGCTATCGCCGGAAACACATCCTCGCGGAGCGACATGCCGGGGTTGCTCCGCACGAGCGTGATGATGCGCTCGGCGTGTTCGAGGCCTTCGCAATTCGGCGTCATGCGGGTGGAGCCGCTCGCGGCTTGCCAGAGCGCGGTGACCATGTCGGTTGGCGTCATGCCGAATTCGCGGACGAAGGCTCGGTTATCGGGTGGTGGCGCTGCGGCCATCTCGGCCTTCGGCAGCCCTACTTCCGGCGGAGCCGGTGCTTGCCGCGCAGCGGCGTCATCCTTCGCGCGCTTGCGCGATGATGACCGAAGGTCATCTCTTAATTCTCCATCTCCCTCTACATCTCCATCTACGGCGTGCATCGTGGCGTTATGCGTGCGCTCAGTGTGCGCTATGCGCTCGCTTTGCGGACGCTGAGCGCGTCGTTTTTTCTTCTTTTTTTGATTGGTGTTAGCTGCATTTTCTCGACGAGCGATGGTTACACCCCATGCTTCCAGGGCCATTTCAACGATGAATTTATGGTACATCCGACCATCGGAATGACGCTCAAAGCCGTCCAAGGCCAGACGTAGCGTGCGCGAAGCGAGGGGTGAGCGTTCGCTGAGCGTACGCAGACCGTCACGCTCAGCGTCGGGCGAAACGAGGTGGTTGAGGCCGGCGGCTTCGAAGAGGAAATCCTCATCATCCACAGGGAGGGAACCTGCGGGGACTTCGTGCCATGCTGTCATCCAAAGGCGGAGGCCGGAAAGGAGAACTTGCGGGCGAGTTTGGTTACGTTTCCAGAAGCTGCTGTCGTAGAGCTTGCGGATATTGAGCTTCATCCAGTCGAGGTGGCGCAGATCGACATCGGCGTCGATAGGTGGATCGGGCAAGGTGTGGGGGCCTGGGGGTGTGTGCGGGTCGTCGTGATGGTCGTTGGTCATTGGGAAAGTCTCCCAAGCATTTCGACCATTTGCTTTTCATTATCAAACCAGTAACGGACGAAAGCCTTGCCAGCTTCACGGTCTAGTGCGGGAAGGTCGGCCCATTTGGTGCTATGGCCCATTTCGTACAGGCGTTTGGCAAGCCTGTTCACGAGGTCGTCCGTATTGCCCATGGATCCTCCCCCGAGGGTAAGTTGGACAGGGGCTGGGGCGGCCAGGAGGGGAAGTTTGGCCTTACGTGGGCGCGAACCACGGAATCGCCTCGGACCCCTGTCCTGGCGTTATTGTGGCCCTGTTTCGGGTGGTGTGCAAGAGGTGTTGGCATGTGATTGTGGAGGTGGTTTTCCACGCCTGAAAATAATTCTTCATGTTGGCTTGAAGACAGTTGCGGAGAGGTGTACATTTGCAACCAACGAAAGGAAGGTACACCAACGGATGAGCCAAGGCAGACAGGGGACCGCCCCAAGGTACGAACCGGAAAGCGGCTCCGAGAGGTGAAAGAGGAGGAGGAAATATTGATGCAAAGCTTCTGGTTCGGTTTGGCCCGGGCCAGGGGCGTTGCACCAAGAGGAGAAGACGAGATGGACATAAGCGAAAGGTTGAACGAGGCGCTTCACTACTTCAACGGCGACGAGGCGGCGGCGGTGCTTGAGCATGTGGTTCATGCCCGGGATGGCCTGATCACTGGCTCCGAGCTACTCACGAAGCTACAGGCTGATGTGGGCGAGAAGTTCGGCACGCTCGCCGATCTGGGTCTCACGCCGACGGCTGAGGAACAGGCAGCGGCCCGCTGATGGCAAGTTCATGTAGGGCACGGTTGCCCTACATGGGCGTGCCACCAGGAGGAGAAGACGATGGAGCTGACCAGAGAAGAGATTGACCGCTACGACGGCTACCACAAGCTGCCAGCGTTCGAACAAGGCTTCAAGGATTACGAGGCCTGCGGTTGCGATTACAGCAACCACGATGCGGACAGCGTCGACGGCCAAGCCTACGACCGCGGGGCCGAATGCGCGATGCGCCGCGCCCGTAAACCGTGGCCAGCACCGCAGCGGCCGGGCCAAACAATCTTCAACCGCTGAATGCCAAGTTCATGTAGCGGGCTGTCCGCTACATGGGCGTTGCACCAGGAGAAGGACAAAAATGAAACTTGGAACCCAAACCGGCAGTATGACGAACCACATCTACAGCCGTATGGTGAAAGGCCAGCCTACCCCGCAAGTGGGGATGGGTGCCACTATCCTGTGCTGGACGGACAGGCACGCCGCCACGATCACCGCCGTCAACAGCCACCTCGGCGATCGGCCGATCGTTACCGTTCAGGAAGACCACGTCGTTCGCACCGATAGCAACGGCATGTGCGAATGCCAGACCTGGGAACACACACCAAACCCGGGCGGCCGCTCATACAACTTCCGCGCATCGAAAACTGGTGTGTGGCAGCAGGTGATCTGGAACGCCGGCACCAGGCGCTGGAACAAGGTCGATGGCCACGGCCTGCGCATCGGCGACCGCGCCCACTATCACGATTTCAGCTTCTGAAAACGGAGGGAAATGACGATGGACCTATCAGAATATACCCCGGCACACCGGCAAGCGTTCCTGACCGACGCGGCATGGAGCGTCGAGTTGACCCGCCAGTTCGGCAAGCGGTCCGGCGACGTGCGCTATTCACCGGCCGGCAAGGGCGAGCCCGGAAGCGCTCTGCGGGCGATCTACGATGCACGAATGACGGCACAAGCCATCTGGCATGCCGAGATCCGGGCGACGCTCCACGGCAAGCGCCAAGCCACTAGCGACACCTTCAAGCGGTTAGGTGACGTGGTAGCGTCGATCGTCGGCGCCCGCACGAAATAATGACAAGCTTTTGCCCACCCTGCAGGGCCGGGCAGAGGCGTTTCACCAGGAGGACGAAAATGACAAAACGAGCAGTTAAAGTGACACCGGACACCTTGTTCTTCATCGTCAAGAACAAGCTTTCCGACGGCTCGCACACCTACGATGTCGTGCTCGGCGAGCACAAATGGCACGCCGAAGATCAGGACGAGGCGCAGGAGCTGGCGCATGGCATGGCCGATCTGATCAACGATCTGACCTGCGATGTCGCCGACGTGGTTGACGAGACCTGATGCCTCACGGTCGTGCCCAGCTATCTCGGCTGGGCATCCCGAGACGCACCAAAGGAGGAGGAACCACCATGAAAATATCTACCCACATGATCACACGCGCCCGCAGGCGTATCACCCAGGCCGAAGCCGACCTCAAGCGCACGCTCTCCGACGGCGAGCGGCGTGATCTGCTCAAGGACACCACAACCCTGGAGAACGATGTAATTCACCACATCGTCGCTCTGCTGACGCCAAAGCAAGCCCGGTTCTGGGTCTATTTCACTGGCCCCGTCCGCATCAAGCTGAACAACGGCCAGACGCTTTGGCATCGCTACGGCAGGCTGACCGATGAAGGCTGGTACAGCGAAAGCAACATCTGGTCGTTCGATGGCGCGCGAGTGCTCAACGAATGCATCCAGGACGGCCGGGACTGCGATGGCAGGATAGAGCACGTGAGCACGTGCATCTGTCCGCTCGATAAGCTGGCGGCCGGCTATGCCACACCCGACGAACCCGGCATCCAGTATCCGCGGTGGAAGGATGTCTGCCGCTCGCAGCGCGACCACAGCGCAGAAGCAATGGGGTACTGAGCAGACCGCTCAAGACCATCGAGGCAGTGTGATCGCAGCCCATTACCCGGCCCACACCGGGTAATGAACGGCAACCACGCCGGCAACCCCAGGAGGGGAAAACATGCACGATTTTGATTTCAACCAAACCACCAAGGACGCCATCCTAGCCGCGGTGCATCAGTGCTCGCAGGGCAATATCACCAAGGACGAACTGCTCATGCAGCTTGAGCAGACGACGGGCGGCGACTACAAAGACCATCCCGATGAGAACGACCGTGGCTTCATCATCAAGGACGGCAAGCGCCT
>WNFJ01600491.1_pt1 | contig 10016 bp, 13 predicted proteins | sample 5400461 | NCBI WGS metagenome assembly WNFJ01 (sample SAMN13153349, study PRJNA577476) | soil metagenome | isolation source: 115 cm saprolite on Douglas fir-dominated hillslope | place: USA:California | collected 2013-09-17
CGGTCTCCTTTATCTCCTTGCGCTTCGAGCGCGCGTGTCGATAACTTGGGAGCTTATCGCATCCCGCCGGAGACCGGCATTCTCATCCCATCTGATTTCTACAGCGTAAGCGTCCGGCAGTGGCCGTCTGGACAGAGCAGTAGTCGAAGGGCATCCTTGCTCGTGGACACATAGAGATCGTGTCCACTTGGAGCGGAGACGGACACTTCCACGCAAGCTACAGAACTCCTCCCAGTCAAAGGCCCGGCGGGAACCACAGCCAAGCGGCAGTACCGCACAACTGAAGAGAAGCAGAAGATCGTCGAAGCGACGTTGGCCGAGGGTGCATCGGTGGCGCGGATCGCGCGGGCGCATGGCATCAACGCCAACCAGGTCTTCGGCTGGCGCAAGCTGTATCTGGCGGGGCGACTGGGCGGCGCGAGCCGTGCGATCAAGTTGCTGCCGGTCCACGTAAGCGAGAGTTCGCCGTCGCTGGCGACAACCACCAGTCGTGAGTGCTCCCCATGCGTAGATTTCTCGGAGTCCGCGCGGGGCACGATTCACGTTGAACTGCGCCACGCCCAAGTGCGCATTGAGGGCAACGCCGATCCCGCGTTGCTGCGCGTGCTGCTGGAGTGCTTGCAGCGATGATGGCACTGCCGGCCAACACGCGGATTTGGATCGCGGCGGGAGTGACCGACTTGCGACGTGGCTTCACCGGGCTGAGCGCACTGGTCGAGACCAAGCTGGAGCAAAAGCCGTTCTCCGGTCATGTGTTCGTGTTTCGCGGGCGGCGCGGCGATCTGATCAAAGTTCTCTGGTACGACGGCGATGGCTTGTGCCTGTTCGCCAAGCGGCTGGAGCGGGGACGCTTCGTGTGGCCTCAGGCCACGAGCGGTACGGTTTCGCTGACGCGGGCCCAGTTATCGATGCTGCTGGAGGGCATTGATTGGCGGCGTCCGGAACGCACCTGGGACCCGCAGTTGTCGGTGTAACCCGTGAGGTTCTTTTGCACAACTTTTTTCGCGTGGAGAAGATCGTGGTAGCGAGCATTCATGCGATACTCCGCGCATGTCAGTGGCAGCGCTTCCCGATCTGAACGTCCTTCCCGCGGAAGCATTGAAAGCGCTGATCCTGGCGCAACACGACCAACTGATCGCGACCCGCGAGCAACTACTCTCCCGTGAGAATGAGATCGAACATCTGAAGCTGCTGATCGCCAAGCTACAGCGCATGCAGTTCGGACGCAAGTCAGAGAAGCTGCAGCGGCAGATCGAACAACTCGAGTTGCGGTTGGAAGAGCTCCAAGCGAACCGCGAGGAGACCAGTTCCGCCGAGAGTCAACCGGCAGCGCCTCCCATCCTTATTACTACTCCGGCTGCGAAACCGGTGCGACGTGCGCTGCCAGAGCATCTGCTCCGCGAAACCCAGGCGCACGTGCCGAAGCGTATTCGTCGGAGACTCGATCGCGACATGCCTGATCTCATCGTTGCGCTCCTTGAGGATGCAGTGGCCTTGGGAGCAGGCGCTTCCATCGTGGTACTCGAATCCGGCGCCAAGTAGTTCATTTTCCAGTTTGAGAAACTAATGGGCCTGCGAGATTCTGCTCGATGCTTTCGCCGAATGTTTGGCTTCCTTAATCGCAAGGAGTCGGAGAGTAGCTGCCGCCGCCGTGTACCTTACGACGTCTTTCTCATCGCCAATGTACAACTTGACTGCGTCAAGGGCGGAAGGGTCACCACGCTTAGCGAGCGCTTCGAGGACGGCCGTGCGCACTATCCAGCTCTTGTCGCCTGCTTCGCCGGCTAGAACTTTGGTCGTGGCCGGATCCGGGTCCTCAGCCAGTACGCGAGCAGACGCGGCCCGCACTGGGGATGAATCGTCCTTCCTGATCTCTTTGATTGCCCTCCATCCAATGCCGGCAAACGGAACAAATCCAATACCTTCTTCAAAGCCAAGTTGCGCCATCTTCTTAGGATCACTGAGTGTCGACATCTGCGATGCGATCAGGCCCCTACCGCCCTTCCTTTGTCTGGTGAGGACTTCGTAATAGATCTGGTAGGAAGAATTGTCGTGCATTAGGTTGAGAGCGTGCGCGGCGGCGAGGGCGACCGCAGGATCTTTGTCGTCCAATGCTTTTCTGAGCTTTGGGATGCTCTTTCGAGCAAGCATTTCGCCCAATGCCGCTGCAGCCGCTGACCGCACCTGTGGCTTCGGATCAACCAAGCCTTTCTCGGCAAGTTTTCGGGCTCTCGTGTCGTTGCGTAGCAATCCCAATATTTGGGTTGCACTCGCACGTTCCGCGACTTTGTTTCCATCGCACGCGGTTTCGAGGGTTTGCCAAGCTTCATCTTTTGTATTCTGAGGGAGAGCAGAAGAAGTTGTCGGTGGTTTCGCAGCGTTATCTGCTGGCTTGGTCGCGTTAGGAGCAGTCGTCTGCTTCTGCGGGCTCACATCGGACGGCCTATCCAGCGCCGCAATCCTGGGCAATCGTGTCCAGAGTGAGCCGATCTCGCCCAAAATCTCAGTACGCTGTGGGAGTGACGATCGCGCAAACGGAACCAGCAAGCAGATGAAGACTGTCAGGAATTGCCTTCCGAAGTGTGGCCTCATACCTTCTCTCCATTGTTCAGTGATTCATGAGTTCTGATCTCCTCAATCGTTTATTACTCAGTCTTGGCCTTGTGCCGGAAGTCCAACCCAAAGTGAGGTTCTGATTTCGCATTCATGCGAGCCTCTCCATGAAAGTCGAATTGGTTCCCATCCAGACTGTACTTGCCCGTCATGTCCACTCTCGTTCCCGGCACCTCAAAGTGCAGCCGCAAGAACGAGAGCAGCCCCTCTGACAACTTGAACGTACCGTTCATCTCGGATAGCACGTTGTCAGGAACGTCATCTTTCGCCTGCTTGGGCTTGCCCTGGCTGCGCATGCTGAGCGCGTCCACCTTGGCCTGAACCTTCTCGTTGGTGAAATGGGCTCCGGAAATATGGAATGTTCCTGCCAAGCGTAGCCGGTGGCTAATCTCTGCTTCACCTGGGGCAAGATCGAATTTCGTTTTCAGCTCTGCTGCACCGGTCACTGGAGGATCAGTTCTCACCCCAAGCTTGAGCAGGTCATCAATCCGAGCGGGAAGAACTGCAACATCAAGCACCACCCTATGTCCGTTTGGATTCTTAGCACCCAACACTGACCCTTTGGCGACCAGTGAAGAATGCAGGATCCTAGCTTTCACAGGCTCAAGGTAAGTGTCTCCGCTAGTTCCGTCGACGATCGCGTGAAAATGTGTGTGCAGCGGCACCGGGTGACCGCTGACGGCAATTTGAAAATCCGGCGTATCTGTTTCACCATCGACAACAATGTTTCCCAGGGTCCCCGCATACTCGCCGTTTGAGGAGAGGATTCCAGCTATGCCCTTGATCGTACTCAGATCAGCGTTGCGGAATGAATATTTGCCTCTCACAGGCGAGCTGCGCGGATTATCTGCCTCCCAGGGGCCAAACAGGCCTGTCGAGTGAATGGCTCCGACAGGCTTGGGATTCACGAGTGTGGCATCGAATAAAAGGGGCTGACCCGGTCCGATCTCCTTCATTTGCAGGTTGCTAATGTCAAATTCGATCGGCAGCTTGTCTGACCTAAGCGTGTTGATAACTAGTCGCGCCTGCTCTGAAACGAACTCGTCCACATAAATCTTGATCTTTCCCTTAAAACCATCTTGTTGCTGCCGTTGCTCCCTCGGGGGAATGTTCAGTTCCAAGCCCTTTAAGTACACGCGATGAATCCGCATGGGCGCGTGTAATAGGTTGAGAATCCCTGCGGCGAAGCGAAACTCCTCAATTGCGATCAGCGGCTGAATCCCAGGTTGATGAGCGTTCGGATCTCCAGGCCCAAAGATTTTCAGCCCAGCTCCTGTGACCTGGAATCCGTGGGCTATGGAGACATGGAACGCGGACAATTCGACGTGGCCGCGAAAACGCGTGGAGAGAGTCTCCATTACTCTGCCCTGGAGAATCGGTTCAGCGTGATAGATGACAAAGGTGATGATAACTATGGCGACTAACGCCAACACCAATGCTGTGGTCGGAATCCACCAGGAAAGAGATCGTCTTCTCCGGGCGGGGAGAGCGGGTTCTGTTTCTCCGGACATACGTTGGTTCGATCATTCGTGTGACGAACCGAGATTGATATAGATGCCCCCCAGACCGGAACGAGCAGCTTCTCCGCCGGAACATTCTGTCCTGGCGCAAAATCTAATCTCGCGAGGCCCTGCAATGCTGATTCGCAAACATCCCACCAGAGTAGTTCCATGGCGATACTGCTTATACGGTGTGGATTTGCGGCGAAGAGAGAGTTGACGGAACTTGGGAGGGATGGATCGAGTTTCACCCGATCGATACGGGCAAAGCGATCCTGCGAACGGACCAGGAAACCTCGCAGCCCAGCCGTGCCGCAATCGAATACTGGGCCGGCGGTCTTGAGCCCATCTATCACGAGGGAGTGCTCGCCCGTGCCCAGGGTCGACTGCTCTGACTGATCGTAAGTGTCAGAGGAAACGCACGGTTGACAAGTTGAATCCGCGAGCCAGCGTGACTCCGCCATTTAATCAGCAAACTCTGAGGCGGCTAGTCTTCGTTCCTTGGTCCAGAATGATTACTGCCGGTTAGCCCGTGACTCAAGCACCAATCACGTAGTGTTCCCCGCCGGAACAAGCTATTCGGATTCCCCGCATTCATTCTGACCACTATGCCGATAGCCTGGATGCACGCCGCGAGTGAATCCCTGTTGGTCCGCAATCCGTTGCAGAAGCGTGGCGAGTTGCCGCTGTTCGTCCTCGGAGATCGCCGCGAACAGTGCCTGGGAATGTTCGCGGGAGATGCGAGCTATTGTCTTGAGCGTCGAGCGTCCTTTTTCCGTGATGTGCAAAGCATAACGGCGGCGATCGTCGGGATTCTCGCGCCGCTCGATTAGTCCTCGTTCTTCCATTTCATCGACAAAGACCACCAACCTGCTTGGAACCATTCCGAGGATCGTGGCGAGCCTCTGCTGGGTGATAGCAGGGGTCGAGTTGAGGATCCGCAGGATGCCGGCATGCCTCGGAGCGAGCTTCTCCTTCGCCAGTCGCTCAGCGAACTGCGAGGCGGCATGGGCACCCACTTGGGCAATTAGAAAGGCAGGCGAGGTACTGCCAACTGGACGGGAACAAGATTCGTCGGAGTTCCGCAACGTTTTCACGCAGAGGTATTATTACATAATATAATCATTCTCTGATAGAATGATTATACTAATGAAACGTTGCGAGGACCAAAGTGGCCTCGCCGCGTGATAAATGCGAGGAAAACATGAGCGCTCAACCGAACACAAGAACCACTCTCCGCCACGCCGGACCGCATCTCGGGATGTTGGCCATCGTCTACACCCTGCTCTTCAATGCCGGTCTTTGCGCCGTCAGTGCCTTCGGCATCCCGTTCGGCGTCAAACAGCCATACTGGCCTGGTCCCTGGGAACCTCCGAACGTTATCGTTTCATACTTTCAGGCACACTCCACGGCCGCGCTAATCTGCGTGTTCTTGCAAACCGGCGCATTGATTCCACTCGGCATCTTCGCCGCAACTATTGTGAGTCGCCTGCGATTCTTAGGTATCAACGCTGCAGGGCCGAGCATCGCGCTTTTCGGCGGATTCATGACGGTATTTAACGGTGTAGCTGCCGGATTCACTGTGTGGGCGATGATTCACCCAGGTGTTACCCAGGATGTGGCGCTTACTACAGCTCTGTACTACCTTTCCTATGCTTTTGGCGGTCCCGGTTTTTCCGTCCCCATGGGTTTGCTGATGGCGGGAGTATGCATCCCCGCCGCTTTGCGGAAGCTGTTGCCCACGTGGGTTGTGGCATTCGGCCTTCTGCTGGCGATTGCCGGTGAGCTGAGTTGGTTCAACCTGGTCTTCCCGAAGGCACTTTTCCTCATTCCGCTCGTGAGATTTCCGGGCTTTATCTGGCTGATCGCCACGGGATTCATGCTGCCGAGCGCTGTTGCTCAACCATCGCGCCCCGGTGAGGTGCCAGCATGAAAACCCTAGCTGGATTGCTGATGATCGCGAACGCGGCGATCTTTTTCTTTGGCGGCGTGCAACACGCAGGCATCACGATCGGACGGTTCCATGAACCGCTCATCATTCCGGCCGCGATTGTGGAAGCAGTCTGTGGGCTTTGCTTATTGTGGGGTGCGATCGCGCTTCTTCGTAATTCGAGAGCGCGCTGGCGCGTAGCCTTGGTCAGCAACTTGGTTGCCTTGGGCGGCGTGTTGTTGGGTATCGCCGCATTGGCTCTCGGTGCTGGTCCTCGCACCGCGAGCAACGATCTGTATCACCGCATGATGCTGATCCTGATCGGTGCCGTGATTCTCATCCTGTGCTTCGGGCGATCACGAATCGAGCAAGGGTAAACAGCTCAGGCGCTGTAGTCTGCGTTGCCGGCATCGAAACCTCCGAGGTCGAAGCCGTGGCCCTTTCGTCCGGAATGCAGCGTGCCTGCGTTGCGTTGGCGGACGCTCAGGTTCAGTGTAGACCCAAAAGTTCATATGAACTCCAGGATTGTCGGCAAGCAAGAAGTAATTCGGTTCCTTCTTGTTTGCCCGTTATCCGTCAAGTTGACGCCGAAGGCGGCGTTACACATTCCGGATCGTCTCTTGATCGGATAAGCTGAACTAAATCTGGCCTGTGGCGTTCTCTGCGCAGGTGGCAAGCGCGCGAAAGGACGAATGAAAGCGCTGATTCGGGACCGCCGAGCGTAAAAAGATCAAAGTGCCAGTTCTGCCGACTATCGAAGCGATCAAGGTATTGAATCGAAAACCCGAAGGACACAAATGCGATCCTTCACGTCACGTGTTGAAGGTGACTGCCGGGTTCAAGTAACCATTATTGGGTCCTTGACCCTGCCCCTCAGCGCGGCGTAACGTCGTGCTGTCCAAGGGCAAAAGAACTATCCGTCGCGCCTGCCGGTCATTAGCATCCCTGGAAACAGTGATCTCTGTCTCGAGGTAGGACAATGGGTGGCACATGAATATCGCCGCCTTTCTGGGCAATCAGCATAAGTCGGTTTTGGTCTTCTTCGGCTCGGTGGCCTTGGTGCTGGTCGGAGTGGGCGACTATTTCGCAACCGGCGAAATGCTCGAGTTTTCCGTATTCTTTCTCGTCCCAATATCATTTTTTACCTGGTTCCTTAGCCGCAGGGCCGGACTTCTGGCCTGCGTAACCAGTGCGGCAATCATCGTGGGTGACAATCTCAGCTCGCCCTTGCATCAGATTAATCACCGCGTTGCATACTGGAACGCGCTCGTGTGGTTGGGTTTCTTTCTGCTCATTACATTTGTAATCGCCCGATTGAAGGTGCTTCACCTTCGTGAGCGAGAACTCTCGCGCGTAGATAACCTCACCCAAGTTGCGACTCGCTTAGCCTTCTACGAGTTCGCGACAACCGAGATAAATCGAGCCCGGCGCTCCAGCCTACCAACAACGCTTGCCTACGTGGATCTCGATTGCTTCAAAGAAGTCAACGATCGAAGTGGGCATGCAACCGGAGACAGGGTGCTGATCACGGTTGCGCAAAGCATGCAGAAGAGTATCCGGCAGACGGATATGGTGGCGCGCATGGGAGGCGACGAGTTCGCGCTCATTTTCCCCAATACCCATAAAGATGCTGCCAACAAGCTGCTGACAAAACTGTTGAATTTGCTCACCAAGAACATGCAACGGAATCACTGGCCAGTCACTTTCAGCATCGGTGCAGTGACATTCCCGACGCCTCCTCAATCCGTGCACGAAATGATCCAGCGAGCCGACGAGATTATGTACTCGGTTAAGGAGTCGGGAAAAAACCGCCTTCGACAAGAGGAACGTGCTGCTTGATGAAAAGGCGGCATATTAAAGGCAGTGTCGAACTGGTCGATGGCAGTGTTACTGTCGGGCCCCAACTTGCAAGCCCGCCACAAGTGGTCCAGGGTAGAGTCGACGGAAACCTGTACCCCATCAGGAGCGTTGAGCTGCAGAAATCGGCATTCTTTGTGGGCGATATCTATACATCCCGCATCGCCATCGAAGATCGCACATCCTTTTTTGGCCACCTGATCAATTGCAGCCCATCATCGGCGCAATGGGTGTTCGGTGATGTGCCGCCAGCCAGTCTCCTTGGCGGGTTGGGCAAAAAAAAGAACCAGTGCCCCAACCGGCCGTTTCGCCGACCTGCCCGATCAAGCCAGTTGGTGTTATGCGCTTCGACTGGTTAACCCGAATCTCCATCAACAATCTGCGCGCATTGTTGAGTTTGTTTTCTGCCGACTTGGCGATTGACTTGGGTACGACTAACACGCGGGTGTATTCCAGGGCCGGGGGCATCGTGGTCAACGAGCCCTCAGCCGTTGCTCTCGATGACCGTACCGGCGAGGTGCAGGCGGTCGGCAAGGAAGCCAAGGAGATGTTGGGCCGCACGCCCGCCCATATCAGAGTTGTAAGACCTTTGAAAAATGGTGTGATTGCCGACTTCAAAGTGACCGAGAAGATGCTCAGCTGCTTCATCCAAAAGGCACAACAGCGCAGGACATTCGTGCATCCTCGCATCGTGATCAGCGTCCCTTCGGAGATTACGCAAGTGGAAAAGCGCGCCGTGGCAGAGTCGGCCTACCGCGCCAAGGCCGCCGATGTTCACCTGGTGGAGCAGGCGATGATGGCCGCCATTGGCGCCGGTCTGCCCGTCACCGAGCCTGGCGGCAACTTCGTGGTGGACATCGGTGGCGGCACGACTGACGTCGCTGTCATCTCGCTATCCGGCATCGTCTATTCTCACTCGCTGCGCATCGCCGGCAATCACATGGATGAAGCCATAGCGAATTACCTGAAGAGAAAATACAACCTTCTGATTGGGGAGCGCACCGCGGAGCAGATCAAGATCGAGATTGGCTCGGCGTATACCCTGGACAAACCACTGACTATGGAGATCAAGGGGCGGGATCTTATCGAGGGTGTGCCCAAGACGGTCACGGTGGATGACAGCGAGATCCGCGAGGCGTTGAGCGAGTCCGTCTCGACTATTGTGAAGGCGGTCCGCGTGGCGCTCGAGCGTACGCCGCCCGAACTTTCCGCCGACATCAGCGACCGCGGCATCGTGCTCGCCGGAGGCGGTGCTTTACTCAAGAACTTGGACAAGCGAATCCGGGAAGAAACCGAGCTTTCGGTATGCATAGCTGATGACCCGCTGTGCTGCGTAGTGCTGGGTGCAGGCAAAATTCTCAGCGACTTCAAACTGGTGCGGAAAATTTCGATCGAATAGGTTTTCCTTGGCTAGGTTGACTGAATCGCGCCCTCGCTTAACCCAACAAATTCAACCGAGGCCTCGAATCCTTCCATGCGATTGGACAGCATTTAAAGTCTATTCCAGCTCCTCGCGGCTATCATCCGGTCGACTTTTTCATGTTGTGGAGCGCCTTGTAATCTTTCCGAACCTATCGGCGCGGGCTGGACCGCTATCTCGGCCCGGTGGGCTGTAGCCGAGAGCAGGAAACGAACTGCCGAAGTCTATTTACCCGTCCAAAACCGATCTATCGCCGCCCAAGGCTTCGTCGCGGACGTCTCTGCATCCGCCTTTACGCAGAGAGGGGGTAATCGTCTGTGGGCCGAGTCTTGCGTTCTATGTCGGCATTTGGGTTGGTCGCTCGCGATAGTTCGCTGTACTACTTCTATCCTTACTCCTGGTCACAGAACGGCTGGCCACATTTCGCGCTCTACAATAGGAGCATGAGAATCCTGTTATTCACGGGCAAGGGCGGTGTGGGAAAGACCAGCTTGGCGGCCGCCACTGGCGTGAAACTTGCCCAACTAAACTATCGCACGTTGGTGATGAGCATCGATCCGGCACACAGCCTGGCCGATTCCTTCGACCTGGAGACTGATCTCTTTCACCTGCAAACCTCCGACCCGCTACCGGTCGCTGACAGGCTTTGGATTCAGGAGCTCAACATCCAGAAAGAGATCAAGCGCCATTGGCAGGA
>WNFJ01339951.1_pt1 | contig 10015 bp, 9 predicted proteins | sample 5400461 | NCBI WGS metagenome assembly WNFJ01 (sample SAMN13153349, study PRJNA577476) | soil metagenome | isolation source: 115 cm saprolite on Douglas fir-dominated hillslope | place: USA:California | collected 2013-09-17
GAGGCTTTCCACCCGGGCCGGTTTGGGTTAGAGTCTGGCTTACGTGCACAAGGGGGCGCCCGCCAGGGTTGCCTCCTTCCCTGTTATTAGAGGGAACCCCGACCAACATGAGCTTGGGGACGGCCGGAGTGAATCCGGCCTGCTCCCAACGCTGGTTTATTAGATGATGGGTTGGTGACTCCAGGCTCGAGGCTGTGGCGTGCCGTCGGAGTCTTGCTCCTCGTGCTGGTGGCGGCGGGGGCCTGCCAGTCCGGGATCACCGTCGGCCCCAAGCTGGCCAAGGACCAGGTCCTGCGCCTGATGCTCGAGGACCAGCCATCATCGCTCGACCCGGGCCAGACGCAGCAGTACCCCTACGAGACGGCGGTCCAGCGCGCGATCTCCGAGCCGCTGCTGAAGGCAAACCCAGACGTCAGTGGCGTGGTTCCGGCCGCCGCGTCGAGCTTCGAGGTGAACACCTCGGGCACGGCGTACGTCTTTCACCTGCGCACCAACGCGAAGTACTGGGACGGCACACCAGTCAAGGCGCAGGACTTCGTCTACGCCTGGCAGCGACTCATCGACCCGCGCCTGGCCGCACCGAACGAGACGCTGTTCGCCGACGCGGTCCAGAACGGACAGCGCGTGTCGCTCATGGACCCGCAGCGCGACGCCTCGACCATCGACGCGGCGCTTGCGACTCTCGGCCTCAAAGCAGTGGACGACTTCACCTTCCAGGTCCAGCTCGCGCAACCCGACCCCGCCTTCGTCTGGCTCGCGGCGATGCCCGCGGGTGCGCCGATCCGCAGAGACGTCGTCGCGAAGAACGCTGACAGGTGGGCGGCCAGCCCCGACACGCTGGTGACGAACGGGCCTTTCCGGGCCACCGAGATCGTGAGCAACGACCACATCAACCTGGAGCGCAACCCGAATTACTGGGGCGGCAAGCCGACGCTGACCAGGATCGATTTCACAATCGTCCACGACGGCGCGACGGCCCTGACGAGATACAAGAAGGGAGAGCTGGACGAGATCACAGTCCAGCCGGCGCAGGCGGCGGCGGTCGCGGGCGACTCGGCCCTGGGCCGCCAGCTCGTCAAGACCCCGAACCTCACCGTCTTCTGGATCGACTTGCGGGTCAACTCTCCGCCACTCGACAACGCGAAGCTGCGCCAGGCGCTGGCCCAGGCGATCGACCGCGACGCGTTCGTGTCGCAGGTCCTTGCCGGTGAGGGGCTGCCGGCGGCGGCCTTGATCCCGAAGGGGATGCACGGCTACAGCCCGAACCTGACCACGCAGAAGTTCGACGTCGCCCAGGCGCGCGCGTCGCTGGCCGCGTCGGGACTCACCGCGAAGCAGGTGTCGGTGACGTTCTCCTACGACCAGTCGTCCGACTTCCGCAAGGCGACCGCCAGGTTCGTCCACGACCAGCTCGTCAACAACCTCGGCATCAATGTGGTGCTGCAGGGGCTCGACCCCAACACCCTCGGCTCGAACCGGGATAGCGGCCAGTTTCAGGTCACGGGGCCGGACGGCTGGAGCGCGGACTACCCCGACCAGGCCGACTGGTACGACACCTTCCTGACGACGAGCTCCTACAACGTCTCGTTCTGGCAGAACCAGCAGTACGACAACTTCGTCCGGGTGGCGCGCTCCGACACGCAGCCGGCCCGGCGCGACCAGGAGTACCTCCAGGCCCAGTCCATGCTGGTCGGCGAGGTGCCGGTTGTGTTTCTCGCCCAGACGGTGAGCTGGTATCTGGTCCATCCGTACGTGCGGGGCGTGATCACGTCGCCCGTGGACGAGTGGCCGGGGGCCCTCGCCCCGGGCCAGATCGCCATCGCCCCACACTGATTCCGCAGGGTGTTAAGGCCGTAGACGAACGGGCGTTCGGGTATCTAATCTTCTATGCAACTTGACACTTGTGAGCCAACCACAAGAGAATTCAATTTGGCCGCCGAGGCTGTGAGTAAGACCTGCCGCCGGCGCACTCTCGCCCCGCGCTGCGGGAAGAAGGCTGCAGGATGAGTCTGAGAGGTAAGACGCGTATGCATCTTCGGGTAAGCATCCGGGCGTTCACGCTCGCGACTGCAGGGTTTTTCGTGGTGAGTGCTTGTGGGCCGACCAACACTCCGAGCGCGAACCTTGCACCGGCCGACAAACAGACACTCAGCGTCAACGACGGCACCGAGCCGAACAGCTACGACCCGACTCAGCAGACGTATACGTATGAGGCGGGCGGGGGCCGAGAGACGTTCGAGGCTCTGCTCAAGCCGAACCCCGCCGGCACCGAGGTGACTCCGGCGGCGGCAGAGAAGTTCGACGTCTCGGCTGATGGCCTGACCTACACGTTCCACCTGCGCACCAACGCAAAGTGGAGCGACGGCAAGGCCGTGACGGCGGCCGACTGGGTCTACGGCTACCAGCACTTCCTCAACCCCGCGCTGGCGGCCGGCTACGTCGACCCGTTCTTCGACACGACGATCAAGGGCGCCGACAACTACTCGAACGTCGACGTCTCGAGCTCCAGCGCGATCGACAGCTTCATCTCGGGCCTGGGTCTTTCAGCCCCAGACGCCAACACATTCGTGATCAAGCTGCAGCACCCGGCCGCGTTCTTCAAGTGGGTCGTGACCCTGTGGGTCGCGGTGCCCATCCGCAAGGACGTCGTCGAGCAGGCCGCGGGAGGCACGTTCCCGTCCAGTGACACGACCAAGCCGCTGAAGTGGGCGCAGAGCGCCAACACCATCATCGGCAACGGCCCGTACAAGATCTCGGAGATCGTGTCCAAGGACCACGTCACCCTCGTGCCGAACACGGGCTACTGGGGCGGCGCGCCGCACCTCCAGAAGATCGTGGAGAACTTCATCGAAGACGCGAACACCGCGTTCGCCAAGTACCAGACCGGCGATCTCGACATGATGACCGTGCCTCTTGCCGACGTGGACGTCGTGCGCAACGACCCCGTGCTCAGCAAGCAGGCGAAGGTCTACCCCAAGCTCACCACGTTCTGGATGACCTTCAACGCTCAGAAGACACCGTTCAACAATGCGGACGTCCGCATGGCGTTCTCGAAGTCGATCGACCGGGACAAGCTGAACAAGCAGGTCCAGCACGACATCCAGCAGTCGATCCTGAGCTTCATCCCGAAGGGCATGGCCGGCTACGACACGTCAGACAAGTCGCAGAGCTTTGACCCGACGGCGGCGAAGGCGCTGCTGACGAAGGCGGGTGTCACCGCAGCCCAGCTGAACAAGTTCACGCTGCTGACCCGCAACACGACCCGCAACAAGACGTTGAACCAGTTCATCATCGACCAGTGGAACACCAACCTCGGCCTGAGCATGCAGCTCGAGGTCATCGACAGCAAGACAGTGACCAGCCGTATCCGCAAGGGCCAGTTCGACATCTACGGCCCGGACGGATGGGGCGCTGACTACCCCGACCAGCAGGACTGGTACGACATCTTCTTCAAGAACTCGTGCCACAGCCTCAACTGGGGCTGCGTCGACCTGCCTGGTTACGACACGCTCGTCCAGAAGGCGGACGGCGAGCTCGACCAGAACGCCCGCAACAAGGACTACAACACGGCGCAGAAGCAGCTGATCGACAGCGCTGCGGTTGCGTTCATCTTCCAGGACTACGAGTACAACCTGATCAAGCCGTACGTCGGCAACCTCACGATCACCGCCGGTGACGACCAGAGTCTGCCCGGCAACTTCTACTGGCACGACGCGTACATCACCACGCACTAAGGAGTCGATTTGGCCGTAATCGCGGGGCGCCCCAAGCGGGGCGCCCTGCTCCCCTCCCGATTGACCGACGCGACAAACAGCCGCATCGGGAGCCTCGTCCTCTATGTGATCCGACGGCTGCTGTGGATGATCCCGGTCGTGTTCTTCGTCATCGTCATCACGTTCATCCTCATGCACAGCGCGGCGGGCAGCCCGTGGGACAAGAGCGGGGGCCGCCAGCTGTCCCAGGTGATCGTCGACAACCTCAACAAGAAGTACGGGCTCGACAAGCCTGTCTTCCAGCAGTTCCTCCTCTACATCTGGAACGTTCTGCACTTCGACTTCGGGCTTTCGTACCAGTACCAGGGCAAGAGCGTGGTCGAGCTGATCGGCGGGGGCTGGCCGTACACGGCGACGATCGGGACGCTCGCCTTCCTTCTGATCGTGCCGATCGGCGTGGGCCTCGGCGTTCTCGCCGCCCTGCGCCAGAACACGCGGGTCGACTATGCGACGGTCGGCTTCGCGACATTCTCCGCGTCGTTCCCGAACTTCGTGATCGGGTCGCTGATGATCGTCTTCTTCTCGGTCCTGCTCTACAAGTGGACAGGAGGCCAATTCTTCCTACCCGCTGGTGGCTGGGGCCTCGACGATCACCTGATCATGCCGGCCGTCACGCTGGCGCTCCTTCCCATCGCCTACACGGCGAGGCTTACCCGGGCGAGCACGCTGGAGACGATCCGTCAGGACTACATCCGGACGGCGTGGGCGAAAGGCCTGTCTGAGCGCCTGGTCGTGATCCGTCACGTGCTCAAGAACTCGCTCATCCCCGTCGTGACGACGCTCGGCCCCACGTTCGCCTTCCTGGTCACGGGGTCGGTCATCGTCGAGACGGTGTTCAGCATCCCGGGCATCGGCCGCGCATTCGTCGTGGCCGTGACCTCGCGCGACTACCCGATGATCCTGGGCACGACCGTCCTGTTTTCGATCATCATCGCGGCCGCGAACCTGGTCGTCGATGTGCTCTACGTATTCATCGATCCACGGGTGAGGCTCACCTAGATGGCCATTCCGGTAGCGGCCGTCGAGGGTTCGCCGATCGACTGGGAGGTCCCCGAGCAGCAGGTCGGGCTGTGGGCCGACGCGTGGCAGCGCTTTCGCCGCAACCGGCTCGCCGTGCTCGGGTTGGGCCTTGTCACCTTCCTGGTCGTGGTCGCGCTGATCTCGCCGCTGCTCGTCCACTTCGGCATCATTCACGACCCCATCAAGCAGCAGGTCGAGAGCATCGAGACGGCGCCGGGGGTGAACGGCCACATCTTCGGCACAGACATCCTCGGCCGGGACACCCTGAGCCGGCTGATGCTCGGCAGCCAGGTTTCGCTGACGGTGGGCCTCCTGGTCCAGGGCATCATCTTTCCGATCGGCCTGGCCATCGGTCTGACCGCCGGCTATTTCGGCGGCCGGATCGACAACCTGCTCATGCGGTTCACCGACATCTGGTACGCGTTCCCCGACCTGCTTTTCGTCCTCGTGGTGGTCTCGGTGTGGAGGGTGAGCGGGACCTGGTTCGTCCAGCTGATCCCGATCTTCGGCGCGATCGCGCTCGTCAACTGGGTCGGCCTGGCACGTCTGGTGCGCGGCCAGGTGCTGTCGATCAAGGAGAAGGAGTACATCGAGGCCGCCAGGTCGTCTGGCTCGTCGCCGCTGAAGCTGATCCTGAAGCACATGCTGCCGAACTCACTCGGTCCGATCATCGTCACCCTGACCTTCGGCATCCCCAACGCGATCTTCCTCGAGGCTGTGCTCAGCTTCCTCGGAGTCGGCATCCAGCCGCCGCAGCCCACCTGGGGCCAGATGGTCGCCGACGGCACGGAGGCGATTTACGCCAACCCGACCTCTGTCGTGTTCCCCGCTTTGGCGATCGGCTTCACGCTGCTGGCCTTCTCCTTCATCGGCGACGGGCTTCGCGATGCCCTAGACCCGCGAATGCGCCGCTAGCTCCTGTAGATTTCAGCAGGTAAATTGGCAAAAACCCTGCTGGAGGTCGAAGACCTGCACACGCAGTTCTTCACGTCGCGTGGGGTCGTGCGTGCCGTTGACGGCGTGAGCTTCCACGTCGACGCCGGGGAGACCCTGGGCGTGGTCGGCGAGTCGGGTTGCGGCAAGACCATGACCGCGCTCTCCATCCTGCGGCTGCTCCCCGACCCGGGAAAGATCGTTTCGGGCCGGATCATGTTCCGGGGCCACGACGTGACGAAGATGACCGACGAGGAGATCCGCGACTTCCGAGGCAACGACGTGGCGATGATCTTCCAGGACCCGATGACGTCGCTCAACCCGGTCACGAAGATCGGGAGCCAGATCGAAGAGGCGATGACGGCCCACAACCGCTTCACCGAGACGCTGGCGCGGGGAAGGGTGATCGAGCTGCTGAAGAGGGTGCGGGTGCCTGCGGCGGAGTCCCGCGTCAAAGACTACCCCCACCAGTTCTCGGGCGGCATGCGGCAGCGGGCGATGATCGCCATGGGGCTGTCCAACGAGCCGTCGCTGCTCATCGCGGACGAGCCGACCACGGCGCTCGACGTCACCGTCCAGGCCCAGATCATCTCGCTCATGAAGCAGCTCAACCGCGAGCTCGGCACGGCGATGATGCTGATCACCCACAACATGGCGCTGGTGGCGAGCCTGTGCCAGCGCGTGGTGGTGATGTACGCGGGCCGGATCGTCGAAGAGGGCCCTGTCGACCAGATCTTCAAGAGCCCGCAGCACCCCTACACGTGGTCTCTCCTGCGCTCGGTGCCGCGGGTCGACGAGTCGCGAAAGGACCGGCTCGTCTCGATCAAGGGGCTGCCGCCGGACCTTTCGCACCCGCCTCCTGGGTGCAAGTTCCACCCGCGGTGCCCGTTCGTCGTGCCTCGCTGCTCGGTCGACCCGGAGCCCTCGCTCGAAGAGGTGGCGCTCGGCCAGGTGGCGCGGTGCTGGGTGCTGATGCGGAACGTCAAGGAGGAAGACGTCGAGGAGGCGAAGAAGAGCGCGCTGTCCAAAGAAGCCGCGGAGAAGCTGAAGGCGCCGACCGGCGGGGTGGGGGGCGATGCAGGCCGCTGAGCGGGCGCCGGCCACGACGGCGGCGACCGACCCGGTGCTGGTCCACATCAAGGGTGCCTACAAGCGCTTCCCGATCGGCGGGTTCGGCGGCCTGGCGGTGCGCGCCGTGGACGGGGTCGACCTCGAGATCAGGCGCGGCGAGACGTTGGGCCTCGTCGGCGAGTCGGGATGTGGCAAGTCGACCCTGGCCCGGCTGATCACCGCCCTCATGCCGGTCACGGCGGGCAGCATCACGTTCGACGGCCAGGACATCACGCGGCTGCGAGGGGGCGCGCTGCGCCGAGTGCGGCGGAAGATGCAGATGATCTTCCAGGATCCGTTTGCGTCGCTCGACCCGCGGATGACGGTCGGGGACATCCTGCAGGAGCCGCTGGACAACTTCCACGTCGGCACGGTGCGGGAGCGGCGGCGGCGGGTGCAGGAGCTGCTCCGGCTGGTGGGCTTGAACCCGAACTTCACGAACAGGTACCCGCATGAGTTCTCGGGTGGGCAGAGGCAGCGCATCGGCATCGCGCGGGCGCTGGCGGTCAACCCGTCCTTCATCGTCTGCGACGAGGCGGTCTCCGCCCTCGACGTGTCGATCGCGGCCCAGATCATCAACCTGCTGCAGGACCTGCAGCGTGAGTTCAACCTGACTTACCTGTTCATCGCCCACGACCTGGCAGTGGTGCGACACCTGTCGGACCGGATAGCCGTGATGTACCTCGGCAAGGTGGTGGAAACGGCGGACCGCAACGACATCTACGACCACCCGCAACACCCGTACACGAAAGCGCTGCTGTCCTCGATCCCGGTACCCGACCCGGCCGTGGAGCGGGACCGGGCGCCGATCATGCTGAAGGGCGAGATCCCGTCGCCCGTCAACCCGCCGTCAGGGTGCCGGTTCCATCCGCGCTGCCCGATCGCACGGGTGCCTGGCGTGTGCTCCGAGGTCGAGCCGCAGCTCGAGCCTCACGGAGCCCAGGACCAGATGGCGGCCTGCCACTTCGCCGGCCAGGCCTGAGCCTCAGGCCGGCGGCCTGACCTCCAGGATCCGGTAGCCCTTCTTCGACTTCAGCCTCGTCACCCCGTAGCCCTGCTCGGACAGCCACTTCGCGAGCGAGTCGGACCCCAGGTTGCGCTGCACGACAAGGTAGGCGGTGCCGCCGGGTTTCAGGCGGGGCAGCCACTGCTCGAGGAGCGCGTGCAGCGGGGCCTTGCCCACCCGGACCGGCGGGTTGGAGTAGATGGCGTCGAAGCGGACCTCCTCCGGGACGGCCGCCGGCGCGGCCACCGAGACGTTGGGCGTCTGGGCGGTTGCCGAGTTGGCGCGGGTGAGCTCGAGGGCGCGCTCGTTCACGTCGACCGCCCATACCCTGGCCTCGGGTGAGCGCCTGGCCAGGACGATCGCGATCGGGCCGTAGCCGCAGCCGAGGTCGAGCAGCTCGCCCTGGAGAGGTGGCGGCGGGGCTTCCTTGAGCAGCGTCATAGTCCCGAGGTCGATGCCCCTGGAGCCGAAAACGCCCCGGTCGGCCTGCAGCTCGAGGTCCAGGCCGGCCACGCGGAGGTGGACCGGGCGAGGCCGCGAAGCGACCGCCGGTTCAGCTTCGAAGTAGTGGGTTTTGGGTATACTCATCGCTTGTCGCCCAATCGGCTATTGCCGCGTGGGATCAAACCGCCATTCGGAGAAACGTTTGCCAACCATCCAGCAGTTGGTCCGCCTTGGGCGTAAGGGGGCCAGAGCGAAGTCTAAGGCGCCCGCGCTGCGGGGCTCACCGCAGAGGCGGGGCGTCTGCGTGCGCGTCTACACCCAGACCCCCAAGAAGCCGAACTCGGCCCTCCGAAAGGTCGCGCGTGTCCGACTGACCACGGGGATCGAGGTCACGGCGTACATCCCCGGCATCGGCCACAACCTGCAGGAGCACTCGGTGGTGCTGATCCGCGGCGGCCGAGTCAAGGACCTGCCGGGCGTCCGCTACCACATCATCCGCGGCACGCTCGACACGGCCGGCACCAAGAACCGCAAGAAGGCTCGTTCGAAATACGGAGCTAAGCGGGAAAAGGGCAAGGCGGCGGCCTGATGCCTCGCCGCAACCGTCCCGTCAAGCGTGTCGTCGCGCCCGACCCGGTGTACCAGTCGGAGGCGATCGCCAAGTTCGTGAACGTCGTCATGAGCCGCGGCAAGCGCTCGACTGCCGAGAAGGTGGTCTACGACGCCCTGTCGCGCGCCTCGAAGCAGGCCAAGAAAGAGCCCCTCGAGGTCTTCGACCTTGCGCTTCGGAACGCGACCCCGCTGCTGGAGGTCAAGCCCCGGCGCGTCGGCGGCGCGACCTACCAGGTCCCCGTCGAGATCAGGCCGGACCGCCGGCTTGCGCTCGCCCGGCGCTGGCTGGTCCGTTTCGCGCGCCAGCGTGGCGGGAAGAGTATGAGCGAGAAGCTCGCCTTCGAAATTCTCGACGCTGCGCAGAACACCGGCGGCGCGGTGAAGCGCAAAGAGGAGACCCACCGGATGGCCGAAAGCAACAAAGCTTTCTCGCACTTCCGGTACTAAGAGAGATGAACGTGGCACTGAAGATGCAAGAGCGTCCCGTCGCCATCGACAAGGTCCGAAACATCGGGATCATGGCGCACATCGACGCGGGCAAGACGACGACAACGGAAAGGATCCTGTTCTACGCAGGGCGCATCCACAAGATGGGCGAGGTCCACGAAGGGGCGGCGACCATGGACTGGATGGTCCAGGAGAAGGAACGCGGGATCACGATCACGTCTGCCGCGACGACGGCCAACTGGCGCGAGCACGCGATCAACATCATAGACACACCCGGGCACGTGGACTTCACCGTCGAGGTGGAGCGTTCGCTGCGCGTGCTGGACGGTGCGGTCGCGGTGTTCGATGCCGTCGCGGGGGTCGAACCGCAGTCTGAGACCGTGTGGCGCCAGGCCGACCGCTACGGCGTGCCGCGGATCGCCTTCATCAACAAGATGGACCGCATCGGAGCCGACTTCTACGGCTCGCTGCAGTCGATCCGCACGCGGCTGGGCGCACGCGCCGTGCCGATCCAGCTGCCGATCGGGTCGGAGGCTTCGTTCGAGGGCTACGTCGACCTGCTGTCGCGCGAGGCTGTGGTGTACACGGACGACCTCGGGACGAAATCGACCGAGTCGCTCGACATCCCGGCCGGCATGGCCGACCTGGTCTCGCAGTACCGGCACGACCT
>WNFJ01044141.1_pt1 | contig 10014 bp, 10 predicted proteins | sample 5400461 | NCBI WGS metagenome assembly WNFJ01 (sample SAMN13153349, study PRJNA577476) | soil metagenome | isolation source: 115 cm saprolite on Douglas fir-dominated hillslope | place: USA:California | collected 2013-09-17
GTTGATCAGCCGCGGCGCGATCACCAGGCCTGCCACCACCCCGCCGGTCACGCCGAGCGCGGTGAGGATCATCGTGTTGACCACCAGGGTCGCCGTCACCTGGCGCGGCGTGAGCCCGATCGCCGCCAGCACGCCCACCTCGTGCCGGTGGTCGCGCATCCCGACCACGGTGGCGGTGAGCAGGTTCGCCAGCCCGATCACCGCCAGGATGACCACCGAGACCGCGATCACGACCTGCAACACCCGGAGCCCGCTGGCCGGGTTGGGGACCACCTGCACGTCGAGCTGGTCGTGCGACTCGGCCAGCAGCCGGTCCCGGGCGGCGGCGGCCGACACCCCCGGCTTCAGCACCAGGTGATAGACCACCGGCGGCGCGCTGCCCGCCTGACTCAGCGCGTCGAGCCCGAAGTCGAGCACGTCCCCGTTGTTGTCGGGCTCGATCGTCCGCCCGACGATGTGCAGGATCACCGGCACGCCGTCGATCGTCGGCAGGATCCACGCGCCCACCTTGAGGTGCATCAGGTCGAGGAAGCCCTGGCCGGCGACCGCCTCGTTGGCCGCGCCGAACATGCGCCCCTGCACGGCCTGGAACGGGAAGGGCTGCCTCGATGAGCCCATGGCCCGGGCGATGAAGGTGCCGTTGTCGCTGGGCAGCAGCGTGACGAACTGGGCGCCGGGATAGGACGCAAGGACCTGAGTGTCGTGGCTGATCAGCGACAGCATCTGCCTGGTGTCCAGGCCGCCCTGGCTGACCGTAACCGGGGCGGCGAGGCCGATCTTGCCCGGGGCGCTGGTGAACCCGTCGATGGTCGACCAGCAGGTCAGCGCGATGGTGATCATCACCATCGGGATGGCCAGCCCGAAGACGGTCAGCGTGGCGGACAGCCGCCGGCTGATCGAGTCCCTGGCCCCGAGCACCAGCGCGGCGGGGAGGTGAACGAGCAGGCCGAGCCGGGCGATCAGCGACAGGTGCCCGCGGGGCGGAGTCGGCTGGACGGCGGCGAGCGGCGACACCCGGCCCGCCCACCAGGCCGGGATGCCGGTGGCGATCGCGACGGTGAGCACGGTGCCCACCCCGATCAGCGCCATCCAGCCACCAGAGAGCGGGGCGAGCCCCACCGGCGTGCCGTCCGGCGGCCTGACGAACTGCGGCAGGGGCACCAGCCACGCGGCGCGCAGCCCGAGCCCGGCACCCGCCGCACCGAGCAGGGTCTGCTCGGCGAGCAGCATCCGGACCACCTGTCCGGGGGTGAACCCGAGCGCCTTGAGCATGGCGATGTCCTGGCGCTGGACCAGGACGCGGCCCGCGGTGACGTTGGCGATGGCGCACGGGGCGGCCACCAGGGCGATGATCCCGAACACGGCGAGCAGCAGCCCGAGCAGCCGGTCGTTATCCGCCATCGAGTCCTTCACCTGCTGCCAGGTGGAGTAGCGTTCGACGGCCGAGGCCGAATTCTGGGCCGCGCCGTTGTAGAGGGTCCAGATGGCCTGGACGACCTGGCCGGTGGCGACCGCGGAACTGTCGCGCAGGCGCAGGCCGACGATCTGGAGGGTCTCGCTCGGGTTCGGCTCCACCTTGGTCAGCAGCCCGGACTGCACCCAGATCAGGCCAGGGGTCCACTGCGGGTAAAAGCCCTGGTCGGCGGTGTCCGCGATGCCGATCACCCGCATCGGCACCCGGGTGCCGTCGATGCCGTACACCATGATCTGGTCACCCACCCCGACGTGCACGGCCTGGGCGAACGACGCCTCGATGACCGCCCCGTCCGGGGCCGAGGCCCGCAGCCAGGTGCCGGCCACCATCAGCGGGGTGGACATGGCCGGCGGCGCCGGCGTCATGGCCCGCAGCTCGACCGGCGACTTCACCGCGCCCTGCTCGAGCGTGGCCGACGCGGCCTGGTAGGGCTGGCCCGGCTGCTGGATCCCGGCCACGTCGCGCAGCTCGCTGGTGTTGGTGCCGTGCTGGAAGTAGATCAGCACGTCCGCGCCGTGGGTCTGGGAGAACAGCTGCTGCCAGGGATTGACCGCGCCCTGCAGGAGCATCGTGGCGAGGAACAGGGCGGCCACCACCCCGGCCACGACGGCGATCGTGATCAGCGCCTGGCCCCGCCGGGCGCGCAGGTCAGCGCGGGCCCAGCGGAGCGTGCCTCGCATCAGGTCTTAGCCTCTCAGCTCCAGGATGTCGCCGACGCCGCCGTTCACGGTGCGCGGGATGGGCACGATCTTGGCGTCGTCGGCCACCATCCCGTCGAACAGGTTGATCACCCGGTCGGCCAGGCTCGCGACGCGGGCGTCGTGGGTGACCATCAGGATCGCCTGGCCCCCGGCGTGGGCGCGGCGCAGCAGCCGGAAAACGTCGCGGGTGTTGGAGCTGTCCAGGTTGCCGGTCGGCTCGTCGGCCAGCAGCACGCTCGGCTCGTTGGCCAGGGCGCGAGCCAGCGCGACGCGCTGCTGCTCCCCGCCGGACAACCGGGCCGGGGCAGCGCCCGCCTTGTCCGCGATGCCCAGCTCGGCCAGCAGTTCCTCGCGGCGCTTCCTGGCCTGCCGCGCGGTCGCGCCGGCCAGCAGCGCGGGCAGCTCTACGTTGTCGGCGACCGTCATGGTGGACAGCAGGTTGAAGAACTGGAACACGAACCCGATGTGCTGACGCCGCAACAGCGCCCAGCCCGCCCTGGACAGCCGGTCCACGCGCTGCCCCCGCAGCCAGATCTCGCCGCTCGTGGCGGGCTCGAGGCCGCCGAGCACGTGCAGCAAGGTCGACTTGCCCGAGCCGGACGGCCCCATGATGGCGACGAACTCGCCGGGGGCGAGCTCGATGCTCACCCCGCGGACGGCCTCCACCGTGACCCCGTCGGCACGGTAGACCTTCACCAGCTTGGACGTGCTGAGCAGGGCCAGGCCGGGCGGGTCTGGGGGGATGCGGGTTCCGCTCACACAAGTTCCTCCAGGCATCTCTCCAGCCAGTCGAGGTCGGCCTGCAGGTGCAGGATCGCGCCCTCGATCAGCAGCCGGGCCGGGGTGTCCGCAGGGTCGGCGTCGGCCTGCAGCTCGGTCAGGGTACGCATTATGCCGAGATAATGCCTGCGCTGGGAGTTCATCAGCTCCATCCGGTCGGCGAGTCCCGCCATCGGGGCCAGGATCAGCTTGATGAAGAACTCGTCGCGGAGCCGCGGGCCGTCGCTCGGCTCGCCGACCCAGGCGCGCAGTGCCTCCCGGCCGGCCGGGGTGAGCTCGTAGACCCGCTTGTTGGGCCGGGTGGCCTGCTCGACGTCCTCGCTGCGGACCAGGCCGTCCTGCTCGAGGCGCTTCAGCGTGACGTAGATCTGCCCGATGTTGGGCGACGGATACGCCTGCCCGAAGGTCTGTTCAAGTGCGAGCTTGAGCTCGTAGCCGTGAGCCGGCTCCTTGGCGAGCAGGGCCAGCAGGGGCTGCCGCACGTTTCCCGTCACCTCCACGGGCCCGCCGGGCCCGACCTCAGAATATCGCTGTACATTACTCGCTGGTAAGGCCCAGCATCACGGATAAAAGCCACCGCTGGGGGTAACACCGCAGGTGACTGCGGCGCCCAGCGACGTGTGCCGCGCTCCGCTCAGGGGCCGCGAAACATGTCGGACTCGTTATGTGATGCTGTTGACATATACATAACGGCAGTGCATAACATGCATGTACGAACTTTACATGGTCGCGGGGCACTTTGGTGGAGGCCTGCATGAGGCGTGCGATGCCTGGTATCGCGGTCCTCGCTGCGGGATTGCTGCTCACCGCGGGGTGCAGCGCCTCGTCCGGCGGGCCGGCTCCGTCGACGGACGGGATCGGCCCGATTACGTTCGCCATCGGCAAGGACAACCCCGGCTGGCTGCAGGGCGTGATCACCGGCTGGAACCAGCGCCATCCCGGCCAGAAGGTCACCTTGCTCCTGCTCCCGGAGGCGTCCAACGGCCAGCTCGCCCAGCTGGTCGCGAACCTCCAGGCGAAGAGCGATCTGTACGACGTCATCGACATGGACGTCATCTGGACCGCCGAGTTCGCCTCGAACGGCTGGATCATCCCGCTACCGCAGAACCAGTTCCCGCTCGGCGACTTCCTCAAGCCGGCCGTCGACACGGCCAGGTACCAGGGCCGGCTGTACGCCGTGCCCGACTACAGCAACGCGGATCTCCTGTACTACCGCAAGGACATCCTCGCCAAGGCGGGCATGCAGCCCCCCAAGACCTGGGCTCAGCTGCAGCGGCTCGCCACGACCCTCGCTCCCAGGCACGGGCTCTACGGATACGCCGGCACGTTCGCCCCGTACGAGGGGCTCACCGTCAACTTCGCGGAGGCCGTCCAGTCGGCGGGAGGGTCGATCCTGTCTCCAGAGGGTACAAAGGTCACCGTGGCTTCATCCCGGGCGCTGCGGGGGCTCGACTTCCTGGTGAACGGGTTCCAGCAGGGTTGGATCCCCAGGGTGGCGCTCTCCTACGAGGAGGAGTCATCGCAGCAGGCATTCGCGGGCCCGACGTGTACGCCGGGCTGTCCGTGCCGGGGCCGCAGAACAAGGTGTACGGGAAGTTCGGGGTCGCGGCGCTGCCTGGCCCGGACGGCGCGGGCTCCAGCTCGCTCGGCGGGGCCAACCTCGCGATCAGCGCGTACTCCCAGCACCAGCTGACCGCGCTGAACTTCATCAAGTACATGACGGACCTGGACAACGAGCGGCAGATGCTGGAGCAGGGGTCGTTCCCCCCGGTCTGGACCCAGCTCTACGCCGACAAGAGCCTGATCAGCAGCCACCCTTACCTGCCCGTACTCGAGCAGGCCATCAATTCGGCCCAGCCGCGCCCGGCGATCGCCAACTACGACCAGGCCAGCCTGGCCATCTCGAGCACGGTGTACGAGGCCCTCACCCAGCAGAAGCAACCACAGCAGGCCCTGACCGAGATGGCCGGGCAGCTGACCGAAATCATCCGCGATGGATGAGGCCGCCGAGGCTGACCGCACGGGGGTCAGCCAGCCTTTTAGGTCGGGAATGAGAAACGTTATTAGTCGTCCAGCGAAGCGGCGCGATGACGCGCTAGCCGACAGCTGGCGGTGGCTGGAGGGATGATGATGAGCGAAAGCGGCAGAACGAGCGCCTCCATCCGTCGCGCTCACACACGGGGCCCCACGCGGGGTTCGCGCAGGCGGCTGGCCGCGGGCCTGGCCAGCGTCGCCCTGGCCGGGACGGCACTGACCGCCTGCAGTTCGGGCGGCGGCGCCGGACCGGTGGCGCTGAACCTCTACCTCTACCCGGACAACTCCGGGGCCACTCAGACGGCCATCAAGAACTGCGACGCGCAGAGCGGCGGCAAGTACACGATCTCCTACCAGAAGCTGCCCAACGGCTCGGACGGGCAGCGGCAGCAGATGGTCCGCAGGATGGCCGCGCATGACTCCTCGCTGGACATCCTGGGTCTCGACGTGACCTGGGAGGCCGAGTTCGCGCAGGCCGGCTGGGTCGTGCCGTGGACCGGCACCTACCTGGCGCAGGCGGAGAACGGGACGCTGGGGCCCGCCCTGCAGACCGCGATGTGGAAGGGCCAGCTCGTCGCGGTCCCCGACAACACCAACACCCAGCTGCTGTGGTACCGGTCGGATCTGGTGCCGACCCCGCCGGCCACCTGGGCGCAGATGATCGCGGATGCGGAGCAGCTGGCCAAGGAGGGCAAGCCGCACTACATCGAGATCCAGGGCGCGCAGTACGAGGGCACCACGGTCTGGTTCAACACGATGGTGGCCAGCGCCGGCGGCACGGTCCTGAATCCGGACGCGACCCAGGTGACGCTCGGGCCGCAGGCCGTCACGGCTCTGTCGATCATGAAGCAGCTCGCCTCGTCCTCGGCCGCGGACCCGTCACTCGACGTGCAGATGGAGAACCCGAACCGGCTGGCGATGGAGGCGGGCTTCGAGCTGAACTACCCGTTCGTGTATCCGGCCATGAAGACCGACAACCCCAAGCTGTTCAAGGTCTTCAAGTGGGCGCCCTACCCGGAGGTCACGGCGGGCGTGCCGGCCAAGGTGACGATCGGCGGCATCGACCTCGCGGTCGGCGCGTACTCAGCGCACAAGGATCTCGCCTTCCAGGCCGCGCTCTGCCTGCGGGACGCGCAGAATCAGCTCAACGGCGCCACCGTCGGCGGCGTCCCGCCCACGATCGCCAGCCTCTACGACAATCCGGCGCTGTTCGCGGACTACCCGTTCCACGCCGACATCCTGAGCGAGCTCCAAAACGCGAGCGTGCGGCCCAAGACGCCGGTCTACCAGGTCGTGTCCATCGACATCTCGCACCTGATCTCGCCGCCGGGCGGCATCAGCCCGACGGGCACCAAGGATTCGATGGCCGGCCAGCTCAACAACGCCCTGCAGTCGAAGGGCCTGGTCCCGTGAGCCGCCGCCGAGCAGGCAGCGGCCCGACCGCGAGGAAAGGAGGGGGCTAGTGAGCACCAACACCAACACGGCCACCGTCACCGCGCCGGCGCAGGCGCCGCCTGGGCGCAAGGCGCCGCTGTCGGAGGGCGCGCGGGCCGAGCGCAGGCTCGGCTGGATGCTGTGCGCGCCTGCGGTCATCGTGATGATCGCGGTCACCGCCTACCCGGTCATCTACGCCATCTACCTGTCGCTGGAGCGCTACAACCTGGAACTCCCGCAGGCCATCAAGTTTGTCGGCCTGAGCAACTACGGCGCGGTCCTCAGCTCGCCGTACTGGTGGCAGGCGCTGAAGGTGACCGTGATCATCACGGTCTTCTCCGTCGCGATCACGCTGGTCCTCGGCATGCTGCTGGCCATGCTCATGCACCGGACGATCTTCGGCCGGGGCACGGTCCGCACGGCGGCGCTTATCCCCTACGGGATCGTGACGGTGGCCGCCTCCTACGGCTGGCAGTACGCGTGGACGCCAGGCCAGGGCTACCTGTCCGCGGCGTTCGGCAACAGCGCGCCGCTGACCAACGAGGTGCAGGCCATCGCCGTCATCATCCTCGCGGAGGTCTGGAAGACCACACCGTTCATGGGGCTGTTGCTGCTGGCCGGGCTCTCCCTGGTGCCCGAGGACCTGCAGAAGGCGGCCATGGTGGACGGCGCCAGCGGCTGGCAGCGGTTCACCAGGATCACGCTGCCGCTGATGAAGCCGGCGATCCTCGTCGCGCTGCTGTTCCGTACGCTGGACTCGTTCCGCATCTTCGACAACATCTACATCCTGACCGCCGGGGCCAACAACACCGGGTCGGTCTCCATTCTCGGCTACGACAACCTGTTCAACGCGCTGAACCTGGGGATCGGGTCGGCGATCTCGATCCTCATCTTCATCTGCGTCGCGATCATCGCGGTCCTGTTCATCAAGCGCTTCGGCACCGCAGCCCCGGGTACCGACATCGGAAAGAGGTGACACGCTGATGGCTGCCATCACGCCCCGGCAGAGAACCGGCTGGGGGACGGCGAACTTCGTCGCCATAGCGCTGGCCCTGATTCCCGTGCTCTGGCTGGTCTCGCTGTCCTTCAAGACCCCGACCGCGGTCCTCGACCCCTCCTTCGTCCCCGCGCAGTGGACCTGGAGCAACTTCCACCAGATCCTGAGCACCTCGGAGTTCCTGCGGCCGCTGGTCAACTCGATCGGGATCGGCCTGATCGCGACGCTGATCGCGGTCGTGCTCGCCTCCATGGCGGCCTACGCGATCGCCCGGCTGCAGTTCCCCGGCAAGGCCGTGCTCATCGGAATGGCGCTGCTGATCGCCATGTTCCCGATAATCTCGCTGGTGACCCCGATGTTCAGCATCGAGCGCGCGCTTGGCCTGTTCAACACGTGGCCCGGGCTGATCATCCCCTACGTGGCGTTCGGCCTGCCGCTGGGCATCTATACGCTGTCGGCGTTCTTCCGCGAGATCCCCTGGGAACTCGAGAAGGCCGCCAAGGTCGACGGCGCCACGCCGTACCAGGCGTTCATCAAGGTCATCGCGCCGCTGGCGGCACCGGGAATGGTCACCACGGCGATCTTGGTGTTCCTGTTCGCCTGGAACGAGTTCCTGCTGGCGATCTCGCTGACGTCGACGATCTCCTCCCGGACCGCGCCGGCCTCCATCGCCTACTTCAGCGGCAGCTCGCAATTCACGGTCCCCACCGGGCCCATCGCGGCCGCCGCCGTGGTCATCACCATCCCGATCATCATCTTCGTGGTCTTCTTCCAGCGCAGGATTGTCGCCGGTCTCACTTCAGGCGCGGTCAAGGGCTGAAACGGCAGAGAAGGAGCAGACAGTGGCCGAAATTGTGCTGGAGCACATCACTAAGCGCTTTCCCGACGGCTCGCTGGCGGTGAACGACTTCAACCTGGACATAGGCGACGGCGAATTCGTCATCCTGGTCGGCCCGTCTGGCTGCGGGAAGTCGACGACCCTCAACATGATCGCGGGCCTGGAGGACATCACCTCGGGTGAGCTGCGCATCGGCGGAAAGGTGGTGAACAACAAGACACCCAAGGACCGCGACATCGCGATGGTCTTCCAGAGCTACGCGCTCTACCCGCACATGACCGTGCGGGAGAACATGGGCTTCGCGCTGAAGCTGGCCAAGACGCCGCAGAACGTCATCAAGGAGAAGGTCGAGGAGGCGGCCAGGATCCTGGACCTCATGCCGTACCTGGACCGCAAGCCGGCCAACCTGTCCGGCGGGCAGCGGCAGCGGGTCGCCATGGGCCGGGCGATCGTGCGAGACCCGGCGGCGTTCCTGATGGACGAGCCGCTGTCGAACCTCGACGCGAAGCTGCGCGTGCAGACGCGCACCGAGGTGTCGCGGCTCCAGCGGCGCCTGGGCACCACCATGGTCTACGTCACGCACGACCAGACCGAGGCCCTGACGCTCGGCGACCGGGTCGCGGTCATGCGCACCGGCGTGCTGCAGCAGGCGGCCACCCCGAAGGAACTCTACGAGCGGCCGGTCAACCTGTTCGTGGCCGGCTTTGTCCGGCACGCTCGAGGATGGCCTGCTGCGCACGAGCCTGGCGGATTTCCGGCTCGGCGACCGGCTGCGGCGCGAGGTGGAGCGCTCGGGGTCCGGGCGCGACATCATCGTGGGCCTGCGGCCGGAAAACTTCGAAGACGCGGCGCTGGTCTCGCCCGACAACCGTCCGTACGGGATCACGTTCCGCGCCACCATCGACGTCGTGGAATCCCTGGGTTCCGACGTGTTCGTCTACTTCACGCGTGAGCTCGGGCAGGGGGTGAACTCTGCCGAACTCGAGGAGCTGGCGCGGGATTCTGGGCGCGCGGAAGCCGGCACCAGCGGCGACACCGTCGTCGCCCGGCTCGACGCCGCCACCCAGATTCGCGAGGGCGAGAACGCCGAGCTCTGGGTGGACGCGCGGGCGATGCACATCTTCGATCCGGCTACCGGCCGCAACCTGTCGCTGGCCAGTGAGGAGGCAGGCGGCGGTGCGACGCAGGTCTCCCCCGTCGTGTCCGGCGCCGGTCAGGCGGTCCGCGACGAGGGGGCCGCAGACCGGACGGTGGCCGGGGACGCGAGTTCGAGCGGGGAGGCTACCTGACCTTTCGCCGCAGCCGCTCGATGATCTCGTCGTTCCATTCGTGGGTACGGATCAGCCGGTACCGCTCGGCGGCGACCCGCATATAGGCCTCCGCCTCGGTACCGGAGCCGATCATGTCGGCGGCCCGGAGCATGCGCACGACCGGCCGGTACTCCTCGGCGAACCACCGCCGGGCGATCTCGTGCCGGTCCATGAACCGGCGCTCGTGCTGCATGAACCGGTATCCCCATGCCTCGACGGCCTCGCCGAGCTCGGCGTACGACCACGGGTCACTGACGGTGATCTTGGCGTAGGCCTGCTCGGGCAGCGGGACCCGGGACCTGAACAGGCGCTGGTAGTCCTTGACCAGCAGGTCGCCCCGGCGGCGGATGCCGGAGGCGGGCACGACGGTGAGGATCTCGGTGACGTAGCCGTCGATCGTCTCGGCGCCGGTGGCCATCGCGATCGAGACCCGGTGGTGGCCATCC
>WNFJ01622471.1_pt1 | contig 10013 bp, 7 predicted proteins | sample 5400461 | NCBI WGS metagenome assembly WNFJ01 (sample SAMN13153349, study PRJNA577476) | soil metagenome | isolation source: 115 cm saprolite on Douglas fir-dominated hillslope | place: USA:California | collected 2013-09-17
ACCGTGGAGTAGCCCGGCCCGTTTCCGCTACTATAGGAACATGATTCGCTATTTTCGACCGCGTCTCAGCGCTCTCTCGCTTTTCCTTTTGCCGCTCACCTTCCCCGCCTCGGCGCAGACGCCGGACGCAGCCTCCTCACCCTTGCGCGAAGTTCACGCCGACGGCGAAAAATTCCTCACTGAGTCTCAGATCGTCGCCATTACGGGCCTGACACCAGGCGCCCAGATCAGCAAGAATGATTTGCAATCCGCCGCCGACAAGCTCGTCCAAAGCGGTCTTTTTACTAAAGTAAGTTACAACTTCCAGACAAAACTTACGGGCGTGCTGGTCACCTATCACCTCGAAGAGTCGCCTCGAATCCCCGTATATTTCGACAATTTCCCATGGTTCACGGATTCCGCGCTGGGCGATGCCATCCGCGCAAAACTTCCTTTCTTCGACGGGACACTGCCGGAAGCCGGGGCCGCCGTGGACCAAGCTGTCGACGCCGTGAAGGAATTGCTTGCATCGCGCGGCGTGCAAGGCTCGCTGGAGCACACCGTCATCGCAAACCCTACCGGTGAAGGCAACGTGCAGGAAATCCGCATCGAAGGTACTGCACTGCAAATTGCAAAGCTGGAATTCAGCGATTCCGCGCTTTCGGCGTCCAAAGCCGTGCAGCAGCATCTCTCGGAAATTCTCGGGAAGCCCTATTCGCGAATGACCATCGATCTCTTTCTTGCCGAAGCGATAAAGCCCATCTATCTCCAGCAGGGATTTCTGCGTGCCAAGCTTGGGCCGCCCCAGGTCCGGCTGACGGGCGATCCTAATCAGAAGCTTCCCTCGCAAATTCCTGTCTATGTTCCGGTCGCGCCAGGAGACATCTATCGCTGGCAAGAAATCCGATGGCTAGGGAACACGCTGGTGTCGGAGTTCACCTTGAGCGCCCTGCTCGGGATTAAGCGCGGCGATGTCGGCGACGGCATGCAGATCGAAGCAGGCTGGGATCGTGCCCGTGAAGAGTACGCTCATCGCGGTTACCTGGAGGCCAAGGTCGATCCAGTTCCATCGTTTGACGATCATGCGCACACCGTTTCCTATTCGGTGAGCATTCAAGAAGGCGCGCAGTATCATTTCGGCAAAATGGTCCTCACTGGAATTTCTCCTGCTGCCGAGCGAAAACTGCACGCCGCATGGCCGATTGCTGCCGGTGATATCTTCGACAAAGCAAAGTTCGAAGAGCTCCTCGCCAAATTGCAAACCCACCAAGAACAGGTGTTCGGTGAGTTGCCGCTGCACTACGAAAACGTCGGCCATTGGCTGCAAACGGATGCGAGCAAGGGCACGGTTGACGTGCTTTTGGATTTCAAGTGACTCGGGGTGGAGTGACTCAAGATGCAGCTCTATCTGCAATGCGGGCCGCGCTCTGAGATATACTCAGCACTGAGATGAACGAGCTTGTTCAAATCCATGCACCTGAGGGCGGCTCTCTGCCTGCCGAACAAAAAGAAAGTCTCTTGCTCGCTCGCCTCGCCGAAATTCCGTCGCTCATCATCGCGCTCTCTGGCGGCGCGGACTCCGCCTACTTGGCTTGGGCCGCCCACCAAGCGCTGGGTGCCCGCGCTCTGTCCGTTACAGCTCTCTCGCCCAGTTACTCCGCACACGACCGCTCTATCGTGGAAGAGTTTGTGAAAAAGCAGGGTGTGCGCCACGAATTTATCGAAACTCACGAAATCGAAAAACCTGCTTACCGCGCGAACGCCGCCGATCGTTGCTATTTCTGCAAGGACGAACTGTTTTCCGCGTTGGATGAATTGGCGCACACGCGCGGTTTTGCGGCCGGCGCCTACGGTGTGAACGCCGATGACACGCTCGACTTTCGTCCCGGCCATCGCGCCGCCATGGAACACCAGGTTCTGACGCCGCTGCTCGACGCCGGCCTGAATAAAGCTGAGATTCGGTTTCTGTCGCAGCGTGCCGGTTTGTCCACCTGGGACCGCCCCGCTTCGGCTTGCCTCGCTTCCCGCTTGCCCTACGGAACGGAAGTGACACCGGAGCGTCTTGGACTCGTCGAACGAGGCGAAGCCGCCTTGCGCGTCCTGGGATTCCGCCAATTCCGCGTCAGGCTCCACGATAAACTTGCCCGCGTGGAAATATCGCCAGACGAAATGCCTCGCGCGCTCACTCCTGAGATGGCAGCCGCCATCGCCGACCGGCTAAAAGCTGCAGGCTTCACTTACGTGGCCCTGGATCTCGAGGGATATCGCCAGGGCTCTCTCAACGAAACTCTTTCGCCCATCGGCCGGCGTTCCGCCAAGGCTGCTCAGGGAACATAATTCGCTCCTCTTGCGTAGCTATAGGTGGGAAGGTTCAGAGCAACTTGCTACACCGTTACGGAGGATGAATGGCGCATCACCGCAAACTTTGCTTACCGCTCGTGCTTTTTTCAGCCATCTTTGTTCTCCCTGGCTGCTATAGCGGGCCCGCGGTTACTGGCACCTTCGATCGCAACTATTCCGTGACCGGTCCCGTCCGCCTGGAATTGGCCAACGCCTCCGGCGACGTGGACATTACCGGCAGCGCAGACGGCAAAGTACACGTTCATGGCGAAGTGCGCGCCTCGGGATTCGGCTCTGACACTCCGCGGAAGCGCCTGGACGAGACCGTCTCGAATCCTCCCATTGAACAACGCGGCGACACCATTCGCATTGGCAAAGAATTCTCTCGCATGCACAACGTCAGCATCAGCTACACGATTCAGGTGCCACGCGACACGGAAGTCAGTGCCACCGTCGCTTCCGGCGCCCAGACCATTCGTGGCGTGCGAGGTCCGGTAAAAGTTCAATCTGCCTCAGGGTCCGTGCGTGTCGAAAAGATCGAGCGCGACGCCCAACTCTCCACCGCCAGCGGCTCCGTGTCGGCTACGGATATCGGCAGCGAAGTCCATGTAACGTCCGCCTCAGGAAGCGTAGCCGTTTCGAATGCCAAGGGCGATATAATCGTCAATGCCATGTCGGGCGTCATTCGGATTGCTAAGCCCGGCGGGCGAATCGAAGCCGGTACTGCCAGTGGCGACGTCGAGATTCAGGGCGCGGCAAATGATGTGAAGGCTCATGCGGCCTCGGGCCGCGTCTCCGTTCAGGGAAACCCTGGCGCGGACAGCTACTGGGAACTTAAAACAGTTTCCGGCGCGGTACAACTGGGCGTCCCCGCTTCTGCGAATCTCCATCTCTCCGCGGAAGCGGTTTCCGGCGAGATTCGTACCGATATTCCCATCGTCGTCGAGGAGCAAGGCAAGCATTCCCTGCGGGCCCATATGGGCAACGGAGGCGGCCGCGTGGACGTGCATACCGTCTCCGGCGAAATTCATCTGAGCGGCACGAAGTAGCCTTTTGAAGTACTCCCTCGCGTTCTCCGGGAAATCATCTAAGAACTAGCGACAATTCCTGCTGATGCGTTTAGAATCCCGCTGGTATGGCTTCCCAGTCCTTCTCCGCTTGCGTGATTGCAATTCTTCTTTTTTGTGCGCCGGCGTCGGCAGTCTGCGGTCAATCGGCTTCGCCAGACGAAAAGAACCAAAACCCTGCGGCCAAGGCCTCCGCAAAACAACTGTCGCCCGAAGAACTATTGCAGCAAGCCATCAACAACTCCGGAAACGATCGCGCGGCGCTGGTCCGCAATCTCGAAGCATTCTTGAAAGAATATCCGGATTCGCGGCAGCGCCCGCAGATCTATCGCGCGCTTGTCGAAGCCAGCTTGCAATTGCGGGACAACGCGCGCGCCTCCACTTACGCCGAACGCCTTGTCGCTCTCAGCCCGGATGACATTTCCATGACCATCCTGACCATTCAATTGCTCGAACGGAACGGCGATGAAGCTGCTCTCCGCCGCGCCACGAACTATGCCACTCGAGTTCTGGAATTTGTCGAGCGCAGCTCTTCAGACGACAAATCGCCAAAGATTTCCCAGGAAGAGTGGGCCGTCGAAAAGAAACGCGATCGCATGTCCGTGCTGACGTTGCGCGGAAGGCTCGAACTAAAATTGAAAGACACGGTTGCGGCTCAAAAGGACTTAGGGGCGAGTTACGCGATTCTTCCCAGCGCGACGGCCGCGGAGCAACTCGGGGAAATCGCCGAATTGAAAAAGGATTCGAACGGCGCGATCCAGCAATATGCGCGCGCCTTCGCGCTTGCCGACGCAACACCTGGAACTTCGAGCCGCCGTGAGATTCGCCAAAAACTAGGCAACGTCTGGCGGCTTGCCCACGGCTCTGATGTTGGCCTGGGCGAATATCTGCTGCTCACTTTCGATGAAGTCTCGCAACCCTCCCTCGCCGCCAAACCGAAGAAGAACGGGGACGTGCGCGAACCCTGGGATTTCACACTCAGGAAAGCTCCCGAAGGGACGGCCTTCCCCCTTAAGGACACTAGGGGAAAAGTTCTTGTCGTCAATTTCTGGGCCACCTGGTGCGGACCTTGCCATGCCCTCGAGCCTTTGTTTGCTCGCGTCGCGGCTGATTTCCAGGCCAATCCCGATGCGCTCTTTCTCGCCGCCAATTGTGACGAAGATGAATCTCTGGTAAAGCCTTATTTGGAAGCGGACAAGCTTCTCATGCCCGTCGTATTTGCCGATGGCCTCGACCGCTTCTTCACCGTCAACGCCTTCCCGACCGTCATGGTGATTGATCGCGCCGGAAAAATTGCCTATCGCTCGGATGGATTCGAACCCGATAACTTTGAGACCAACTTGGCGGCGGCCATCCGCCGTGCACTGGCCCAGCCAGCCACCTCATCGGCTGCGGGAAGTCCCTCGCCCTAAACTCGCGGAGTCCTAAACACCCATCGATAAACTTTGCGGATATTTCTCAGCCACTTCCCGGGCAGCCAAAATCGTATTGACGTGGATTCGAATAGTGTCCTCGAGCCGCCGCGCGTACCCACCGGCGAGTGTCGTCGCAACCGGAATTCCGCGGCCGCGCGCTTCCTCGAACACCTGGCGGTCGCGTTGCTTCAATCCTTCTTTCGTGAGCGACAATCCGCCGAGCTGATCCTCGCAGTAGGGGTCAGCGCCGCCAACATAAAAAAGAATATCCGGCTCAAATTCGTCAAGTGCCTTTTGCACCGTGGGAATCAGCGCGTTCAAATACTCATCGTCATCGACGCGGTCGGCCATATTAAGGTCGACGCTCGACGGCGGCTTGTGCGCCGGATAGTTATTTTCCTGATGAATCGAAATCGTGAAGACCGTGGGGTCTTTTCGAAAGATCGCCGCAGTGCCGTTCCCGTGATGCACGTCCGTGTCGACCACGATTGCTTTTTTCACTACACCGTCCGACTGCAGTTTTCGAATCGCCACCGCCACGTCGTGAATCGCGCAGAAACCTTCCCCGTGCCCAGGATACGCGTGGTGGAATCCCCCGCTGAGATTCGCGCCGAATCCGTCGCGAAGCGCGGATTGCCCGGCGAGAATCGTTCCTCCCGCGGCAAGCCACACCGCTTCGGCCAGTTCTTTCGAATACGGCACCTCCAGTTTCATCACTTCGCTGGCAGTGAGCGTGCCGGTTTTCAGCTTGCGCACCCAATCCGCCGTGTGCACGCGCAGAATATCTTCGTCGCTTGCAGGATTGGGACGCAAGAAATCATCCTGTGTACCGATACCTTCGCGGAGCAGCATTTCATAGATGAGCCGGAATTTCTGCGATGGAAAAACGTGCGGGCCGAGATTCAAATCATAGCGCTCGTGATACACGAGCTTGAATGGTAGAAGCGCCTTCATCACCCGGAATGAGAATTTGTCACTCTCTTTGGACTTTCGACTCTCAACTTTTAACTGTCGACTTCGCTTAATTCTCGCGTTCCAAAATAAAGTCCGGAAGCGTGGCGAGCGCGCGTGCAAATTCGGAATCGTGGCGGCCATTGAGGCATGCCTTGGCACGCTGCGCGTAGTCTTGCGCGAGATTGCGTGCCCGATCCAGCGCGCCGGATTCATGAACCAGCGAAACGATGGTTTCAGGGCGAACAGAGATAAATTCTTTTTCCGCGAGCACGCGGGCGACCAGTTCGCGCGCATCGCGGTGCCCGTTTTCCATCGCGTAGATCAGCGGCAGCGTAACCTTCCCTTCCTTTAGATCGCTGAGGACGGGTTTGCCAAGTTGTTCCGCGGACGCCGTAAAATCCAGCAAATCGTCAACAAGCTGAAACGCCAGGCCGGCATATTTCCCGTAATCGGCAAGCGCCTGCTCTTCTTCGCCTTCGAGACCGCCAAGCACGGCGCCAAGACGCGCGCAGCCGCTGAAGAGACACGCCGTTTTGTAGGTGGCCAGGCGCAGCGCATCTTCTTCGGTCACGTCGATGCGTCCGATCTTTGCGAGCTGAATTAATTCGCCTTCGACCATTTTTTGAGTGAGGTCGATCAAAATGTCGAGGATGCGGAAATTGCGCTCTTCCAGCGCCATCTGGAAAGATTGCATGTACAGCCAGTCGCCGGTGAGCACGCTGCGATGATTGCCCCATCTGGAATTCGCGGAGCGGCGGCCGCGGCGCGTGTCGGCGCTGTCAATCACGTCGTCGTGGATTAGCGTCGCGCTGTGTAAAAGCTCAACAACCGCCGCTAGGCGAATAGCACTGCGATCCTTGGGGCCCGCGTAGCTCGCGGAAAGGAGCAAGAGCGCGGGACGCATGCGCTTCCCTCCCCCGCCCAGCAAATACTGGGTTATTTCAGAGACTGGCGGAAAAGCGGTATTGCTTTGACGCGCGAGCTCTTCTTCGACCAAGAGGAGGTCGTCGCGGACGAGATCGAAAATCTCTTTAGCCGTCAGAAGCGCGATGGCTTGTCTCCCAAGCTAATTCTTATCCCTAAGACTGGAGGCCGCGAAGCTCGCCGGCTGGGCGAGCCTAAAGAAGCGCCGAAAATTCCCTGTTGTGGCCGCGGCGATTTCTTCTGGCGAACAGTTTCTCACAGTCGCAAGCGTGCGCGCTACTTCCACAACGTAGGCGGGCTCGTTGCGTTTGCCGCGCCAGGGCTGCGGCGCAAGGTATGGAGAGTCCGTCTCAATCAAAATGTTCTCGAGCGGCAAAGCCTTTGCAACGTCGCGAATGTTCTGTGTTTTCGGATAGGTTGAATTTCCCGCAAAGGAAATCAGGAAACCCATTTCGATTCCGCGCCGCGCGTCTTCAAGCGTGCTGGTGAAGCAGTGCAGAATGCCGCCGAGGCCGGTCGGTCGCCAATGTTCTTCGATCATGTTCAAGCAATCAGACCAGGCATCGCGGCAATGAATAATGATTGGAAGCTTGGCTTGGTACGCCAGCGCCATCTGCTCGTGGAAAACGCGATGCTGCAGGTCGCGCGGAGAATGATCGTAGAAGTAGTCGAGTCCGATCTCGCCCCACGCGATGACTTTGGGATGCTTCGCCAGTCGGGCCAGTTCATCCAAATGTTGCTGCGTTACTTCTCTCGCTTCGTGCGGATGTATTCCGACAGTGGTGTAAATCCAATCGTGTTGTTCGGCGAAAGGCAACGCAGTATCCAGTTTCTCCGGGCCAGGACCAGTGCCGATAGCAAGCAGCGTGGAAACGCCGGCGGCGCGCGCGCGATCAAGCATAGCCTCGCGGTCTTCCGCAAATTGCGGAAAATCAATGTGCGCGTGCGAGTCAATCAGCTCCATGACGGCTCATGCTTCACCGAGAAAACAGTCTCTCCGTTTCTTAGGGCGTTGTGCAAGTTCTGTCTGAATGCGAAGCCAGGCATCCATCGGCGTCCCTTCTGTTATGGCCTCAGAAAGCCCAAGACTCACCGCAAATGCTTTGAATGCATCTTGGATGGGAAGACCGACGGACATGAGGTCACACTCTCGAGCTTGCTTTTGAACGCACCCACTGACACGGCGACGGAGACTCCACCACCATTTGCATCCCAGAAAATGTACTCATCGCCTTCAATGTCGATTGCATCTAGATGTGACAGAATCCGACTTTCATTTTCGATCAGACGCATAGACTTATCGTCTTTTTCGAAGACCAAGAGTGGATAGGTGACACTCACTTCAGTCTGGCGCCGATTTCGACGTCTTCGTCGGGGAAGCCGGCGAGGACGGGGCGGCCTTCGGGGCCGACCGAGGCGGCTACGATCATGCCGTTGGACTCGACGCCGCGAAGCTTGCGGGGCGCGAGGTTCACGACGACGGCGACTTTGCGGCCGATCAGTTTTTCCGGCTCGTAGAATTGGGCGATGCCGGCGCAAATCTGGCGAATCTCGGTGCCGATATCGACGGTGAGCTTCAACAATTTGTCCGCGCCGACGATGCGTTCGGCGGTCTTGATCTGCCCGACGCGCATCTCGACCTTGGCGAAGTCCTCGATGCCGATTTTTTCCGCCGCGGCCGGAGCAGCGGCGGCAGCTGCGCCGCCAGCGGCTGGCGCGCTCGGTGTCGCTGGTGCAGTAACAGGCGACGGTTGTTTTTGTGCTTCGTTTTCCATGACTTCCATCCTCTCGATAGCTTCTGCTTTTTCGATTCGCGGGAACAGCGGTTGAGACTTACCGAGCGGCGTGCCCGGGGCAAGCTGTCCCCAGCTCAATCCATCCAACGCAATAGATCCAGGCTGCCCCGGTTGGCCGAGCAGCGACCAAACTTTGGTAGTGCTCTCGGGCAAAACAGGATGCGTTAACGCTGTCGCGATTCGCAGAACTTCCGCGGTGGTCCAAAGAATCGTGGCGCGGCGCTGCTGATCGGCCTCGCTCTCGCCCAAAGACCAAGGATGCTCGGTGGTGAGGTATTTGTCGGTGGCGGCTATGAGCGACCAAATCTCTTCCAACGCGAGCGAGAATCCTAATTTATCGAGCTGCTCCAGGACTTCTCCGATCGCCTCTTGCGCTTTCGTGGCTAGCGCCGCGTCTTGCGGTTGAAGCGCAGCGGGCTTCGGAATTTCGCCGCCGCAATTCTTCTCAATCATGGCAGCGGTGCGGCTGGCGAGGTTGCCGAGGCCGTTGGCGAGGTCGCTGTTGTAGCGCTGGACGAGGGCTTCGTAGCTGAAATTGCCGTCCTGGCCGAAAACGGTTTCGCGCAGAAGATAGTAGCGAAGAGCGTCCATGCCGAGGACGTGCACGATGGGGCGCGGGCGAACGACGTTGCCAAGCGACTTGCTCATTTTGGCGCTGTCCATGAGCAGCCAGCCGTGGGCCCAGATTTGTTTTGGCAATGGAAGCCCGGCGGCCATCAAAAAAGCGGGCCAGTAAACGGCGTGGAAGCGGATGATTTCCTTGCCGACGAGATGGACATCGGCTGGCCAGAATCCGGTTTTCTCATATTGCGGGCCGCCGACGGCGCTTAGATACGCGGTGAGCGCGTCGAACCAAACGTAAAAGACGTGCGGCTCTTCACCAGGAACGGGAATGCCCCAGCGAATCGACGTGCGCGTGATGCTGAGATCGCGGAGGCCGCCTTCGACGAAGCTGAGAACTTCGTTGCGCCGAGCATCGGGTTGGATGAAATCCGGATGCTTGGCGTACCAATCGAGAAGCGGCTTCTGGAATGCGGAGAGCTTGAAGTAGAAATTGGCTTCGGTGACGGTTTCCGTAGGACGGCCGCAATCGGGACAATTTTCTCCGGGTTTAACGTCGACGTAGGCGTTGTCGTAGATGCAGTATTGCCCTGTGTAGTGACCGGAGTAGACGAAACCATTGTCACGGAACTGTTTGAAAAGCCACTGCACGGTGTGGGCGTGTTTGAGATCGGTGGTGCGGATAAATTCGTCACCCTGGACTCCGAGCTCGTCCCAGAGAGAACGCCACTCTGCGGCCATTTTGGCGACGAATTCGGATTCCGGAACACCGGCTTTTTTGGCGGAGCGCTCGACGTTGACGCCGTGCTCATCGGTGCCGGTGGTCATGACCACGTCGTAGCCGCGCATGCGTTTGTAGCGGCGGATGGTGTCGCACACGATGGTCGAGTAGGTGTGGCCGATGTGCGGCTGGCCGTTCGTGTAATAGATCGGCGTGGTCAAATAATATTTGGGTTTTCCGGGCATTTTTTTATGTT
>WNFJ01698399.1_pt1 | contig 10013 bp, 8 predicted proteins | sample 5400461 | NCBI WGS metagenome assembly WNFJ01 (sample SAMN13153349, study PRJNA577476) | soil metagenome | isolation source: 115 cm saprolite on Douglas fir-dominated hillslope | place: USA:California | collected 2013-09-17
TGTCTTTCCAGTCCGCGCTCTTGTGATGATAATAGGCGCGCAGGAAATCATGTACGCCTTGCGGGGCATGGTGCATGTCCGCATTGGCTTCGCGGGTCGAGTAGTACCATTGATAATGCTTGCGCGGACGCGGCAGCGCCGCAAGCTCGCGATGCACGGGATCATCCGGCTTGGGATTCGGTGGCTTATCTGCGGTGTCAAATGGCAGTCGCGGCGGTCCCGCGAATGGCGCGCTCATCAGCGCGACCGAGCGAAACACGTCGGGGCGCACCAGCGCACACCATGCGGCGACAAAACTGCCGAAATCATGTCCGACCACTGAAACAACCGAGCGATAGCCGAACGCCGACACCAGGCCGCCGAGCGCATCGCGCACCAGATTGAGCAGCCGAAACGAGGCAAGATCGCCGTCATAGCTCGCGTCCCAGCCGGTGGTGCGGCCATAGCCGCGCTGGTCCGGCGCGATCACGTGATAGCCGGCTTCCGCCAAAGTCGGCATCACCTTGCGCCAGCTAAAGCTTAGTTCGGGAAAGCCGTGCAGCAGCAGGACGCAAGGCCGGCCTTTGGTCTCGTAGCCGGCCTCCAGAACGTGCATGCGCAGGCCGTTGATGTTTTCGACGAAGCGCGAGCGGATGCCGAGCGGAAGAGGAATGGCCGGGAGGGCGGTCATAGTATTTCCTCGTCATGGCCGGGCTTGTCCCGGCCATCCACGTTCGCTTCCTGCTACATTGGAAGACGTGGATGCCGGGCACAAGGCCAGGCATGATGGGCTAAATAATCAACGTGGTCGTCCCCGCGAAAGCGGGGACCCATAACCACCGATTTGAATCTTGAAGCGAGCTGGAGCCCCAGCTTCGCACAACCACGAACATTTGTGGTTTTGGGTCCCGGCTCAAGGCCGGGACGACACCAGTTTTCTTGACGCTGCTTCTTACAGCCTTTCCACGATCGTCACATTGGCCATGCCGCCGCCTTCGCACATGGTCTGCAGGCCGTAGCGCTTGTTGCGTTGCCTGAGCGCATTGACGAGGGTGGTCATCAGCTTGGTGCCGGAACCGCCCAAGGGATGGCCGAGCGCAATGGCGCCGCCGTTGACGTTGAGGTTTGCGGGGTCCGCGCCGGTGGTCTTCAGCCACGCCGTCGGCACCGAAGCAAAGGCTTCGTTGACCTCGAACAGGTCGATGTCGTCGATCGACATGCCGGCCTTCTTGAGCGCGCGCTCGGTGGCATGCAGCGGCGCGTCCAGCATGATCACGGGATCGCCGCCCATCATGGTCATGTGATGGATCCGCGCCATCGGCTTGACGCCCAGCGACTTCAGGCCTTTTTCGTTGACGACCATTACGCCGGAGGCGCCGTCGCAAATCTGGCTGGCGCTGGCGGCGGTGAGCTTGCCGTTCTCCGCGATCAGCTTGACGCCCTTGATGCCATCGAGGCTGACGTCGAAACGGATGCCTTCGTCGATATGGTGGGTGTCGGCCGAACCGTCGGCGCGGGTGATCTGCAGCGGAATGATCTCGTCCTTGAACTTGCCGCCCTGGGTCGCCGCGATGGCGCACTGGTGGCTGTTATAGGAGAACTCGTCGAGTTCATCCTTCGAGAGGCCGTACTTCTCCGCCATCATCTCGGCGCCGGTGAACTGGCTGAACACGATGTTCGGGTAGCGCTTCTCGATATTCGGGCTCTTGTAGTGACCAAAGCCGTTCTTGGCCGGCAATTGCGACGCTAGCCCCATCGGCACCCGCGTCATCGATTCGACGCCGGCGGCGATGACGCAGTCCATGCTGCCGGACATCACCGCTTGCGCCGCGAAATGCAGCGCCTGCTGCGACGAACCGCACTGCCGGTCGATCGAGGTGCCGGGCACGGTTTCGGGCAGCCTGGAGGCCATGATGGCGTTGCGCGCGATATTGTTGGATTGCTCGCCGGCCTGCATCACGCAGCCCATGATCACGTCTTCGACCTGATCGGGAGCGGCACCGGAACGCTCCAGCAGCGAATCCAGCACGGCAGCGGCGAGATCGGCCGGATGCCAGCCTGCGAGGCGGCCTCCCTTGCGGCCGCCCGCGGTGCGTGCGGCGGCGACGATATAAGCCTCGGCCATGACTGTTCTCCCTGATCGTTATGGGTGTGTTGGAATGACGGGTGCCGATTTAAGGGCGCGGGTGGATTTAGTCAATCAATCAATTAACTCTTGAGGTGCGCCCTGTCATCGGGTTATCTGCGCCCGCTATTTCCCGGCAAGGCAGGTCATGGGATCACAGTTGAATACTATCATACCGCCCCCGCTTCCGAGCAGCAGAAACCCCACCGCCGAGAAGCTCCTGGTGGCGGCGAGCGAGCTGATGATCGAGCGCTCTTCGATCGACGTATCCTTGAGCGACATCGCCCAGAAATCCGGCGTCAACGCCGCGCTGGTAAAATATCATTTCGGCAACAAGGACGGCCTGCTGCTGGCGCTATTGGCGCGGGATGCTGCGACCGAGGTGGCGAACCTCGAATATCTGCTGGCGCAGCCGATCACGCCGACCGCGAAGCTCAAACTGCACATCGCGGGCATTATCCGGGCATATCACCAATTTCCCTATATGAACCGGTTGATCCACTGTCTCCTGCATGAGAGCAGCGCGGAAGCCGCCGACGAGGTGTCAAAGTTCTTTGTCGCGCCGCTGTTGGATTTCCATCGCCGGCTGCTCGCCGAAGGCACCAACTGCGGCGAATTCCGCAACATCGACCCGGTGTTGTTCTACACCAGCCTGATCGGCGCCTGTGACCATCTGTTTTTCGGGCGACACGCAATGTCGCGCGCGACCGGCGTGGGGCCGGTCACCGACGAAGTCTGCCGCCAATACATCAAACATATGGAAGCGCTGATTTGCGGCGGCATGCTGACCAAAAACACCGAAAGGGTTGTCACCGCAGCCGGATGACGATTGCTCCGCTTTAAAGACTTGCAAAACTAAAAACGCCCAAGGAAAGGTCTTTTACCCATGCAGTTGAAAGACGTTGCTGTTGTCATCACCGGCGGTGGCTCCGGTCTCGGCGCCGCCACCGCGCGCGCCATGGCCGCCAAGGGCGCGAAAATCGCCGTGCTCGACCAGAGCAAGGAAAACGCCGAGAAAGTCGCGGCCGAGGTAAAGGGCGTCGCGCTCCACGCCGATGTTACCGACGAGGAGCAGGTCAAGGCGGGGTTGGCCAGAGCCGAAGCGGCCCACGGCATTGCGCGGGTGCTGATGAATTGCGCCGGCATCGGCGGCTCGCAGCGCATCGTCGGCAAGGACGGCGTCTATCCGCTGGCAAAATTCGCCCGCATCATCAACGTCAATCTGATCGGCACCTTTAACGTGCTGCGGCTATTCGCAGAGCGCCTGGTGACCGCAGAGCCGATCGGCGAAGAGCGCGGCGTCATCATCAACACCGCGAGCGTCGCGGCCTATGAGGGCCAGATCGGCCAGATCGCTTATTCCGCTTCGAAGGGCGGCGTGGTCGGCCTCACTCTGCCGGCGGCGCGCGATCTCGCCAGCCAGAAAATCCGCGTCAACACCATCGCGCCCGGCCTGTTCCTGACCCCGCTGTTGATGGGATTGAACGAGGAGGCACGCAAGAGCCTCGGCGCACAGGTGCCGCATCCGGCACGGCTCGGCGACGCCTCCGAATACGGCACCCTCGCCGTCCACATCGTGGAGAACCCGATGCTGAACGGAGAGACCATCCGTCTCGACGGCGCGATCCGCATGGCGCCGAGGTAAACACTACTTGTCGTCCCGGCCAAGCGAGCAAAGCGAGCGCGAGCCGGGACCCATAACCACCGGCGGACCACCATGCCACAACAACACAATACGGCGTATGGGTCCCGGCGTTCGCCGGGACGACGATGGAGCAGGAGACCTGCGTGACAAAACCGCTGCTGATCGAACATGACGAGGGGGTCGACCGGGTGACGCTCAATCGCCCCAAAAACCTCAACGCGCTCGATCCGTCGCTGATCGAGGCGCTCAACAGCTATTTCGAAAGCCTGCAGCGCAATCGCATCACCCGCGTGGTGGTGCTGAAGGGCGCAGGACAAGCGTTCTGCGCCGGGCTCGATCTCAAGCATGCGATGGCGCGCCGCGCCGGACAGCAGGAACCATCAGGTGTGACCGAGTCGCTGGATTCGCAGCGCCGGATTGCCGACATCGTGATGCTGATGCGGCGCTGTCCGCAGCCGATCATCGCGCTTATTCAAGGTGCGGCGGCCGGAGGCGGGTTTGCCCTGGCACTCGCCGCCGACATTCGCATTGCCTCGAAGTCCGCTCGGATGAATTGCGCATTTATAAAACTCGGGCTCGGCGGCTGCGACATCGGCACCAGTTATTTCCTGCCGCGCCTGGTCGGGGTGTCGGTCGCCTCCGAACTGATCCTGACCGGGCGTTTCGTCAATGCCGAGCGCGCGCTCGCCGTCGGATTGGTTTCGGAAGTCGTGGAAGAAGGCGAACTCGATGCCGCCGCCGCCCCTTATGTCGATGCGATGATGACGGCTTCGCCGGTGGGTTTGCGGCTGTCGAAGGAATGCCTCAACATGAGCGTCGATGCCGGCTCGCTCGAGGCCGTGATTGCGATGGAAGACCGCAATCAGGTGTTGTGCAGCCGCTCGGAAGATTTCAACGAAGGCATCAGAGCCTTTCTGGAAAAACGAAAGCCGGTCTATATCAGGCGGTAGCAACCGAAGCGAAAAACAAAGGTCCGGCTAAAGACCTGTCTGGGAGACGAGACATGAGTGGGAATACAGCCGCGGTTTTGACGAAGCCGGCCTTTCGCAAGATCGAATGGCTGGAGCGCGATATCGCGGTCGAGCGACGGCCGGACGGCGTCATTCTCTTGAAGTCGCGGATTCCATTAAAGCCTTATGAGGAGCATATCCCGGCCTCATTGGCGAAATGGGCAAAAGAACAACCCAACCGCATCTGGCTGGCGCAACGCACGGGCGTCGACCGGCAATGGCGTAAACTGTCTTACGGCGAGGCCAAGCGCACGGTCGACGCGCTGACGCAGGGCCTTCTTGATCTGAACCTCGAGCTGGGCCGGCCGGTCGCGATCCTGTCCGGCAATTCGATCGAGCACGCGCTGATGACGCAGGCTGCGATGCAGGCGCGGTTTCCGGCGGCACCGGTATCGCCGGCCTATTCGCTGATGAGCCAGGATCACGTCAAGCTCAAATATCTGTTCGACCTGATCAAGCCGGCGGTGGTGATGGTGCAGGACGGCCCGACCTTCGAGAAGGCGCTGAAGGCGCTCGATCTCGACGGCGTCACCGTCGTTCATGTCGCGCGCCCCTGTGAGGGCGTCAAGAGCATCGCCTTTGCCGAGCTTGCGGCAACGCCGGTGACAAAAGACGTCGAGGCTTCGATCGCAAGCATCACGCCCGATACCGTGGGCAAGCTGCTGTTCACCTCCGGCTCGACCGGGATGCCCAAGGCGGTCATCAACACGCAACAAATGATGTGCGCCAATGCGGCGATGATGATGCAGGTGCGGCCGCGCAAACCCAACGCACCGCAGGCCACCTATCTCGACTGGATGCCGTGGAACCACACCATGGGCGGCAATGCGCTGTTCAATCCGGTGCTGACCGAAGGCGGCACGCTCTACATCGACGATGGCCGCCCGGTGCCAGGCCAGATCGAGGAGACGCTGCGCAATCTGCATGAGATATCGCCGACTTATTACGCCAACGTGCCCGCGGGCTACGCCGCGCTTGCGGCGGCCATGGAGAAGGACGACGCGCTGTGCCGCAGCTTCTTCAAGAATCTCGGCCTGATGGCCTATGGTGGCGCGCGGCTGCCCGACGATCTCTATGAAAGGATGCAGGCGCTCGCGGTGCGCTCAACCGGTGAGCGCATCGTGTTCTATACCGGCTGGGGCTCGACTGAGACCGGGCCGACCTCGACCGGGACCTATTGGGACACCGAGCGCGTCGGGCTGATCGGGTTGCCGTTTCCCGGCGTCGAATTGAAGATGGTGCCGGTGGGCGCGAAATATGAATTGCGTCTGCGCGGCGTCAACGTCACGCCCGGCTATTTCGGCCGGCCCGATCTCACCAGGGCCGCGTTCGACGAGGAAGGGTTTTATTGCATCGGCGACGCGGGCGTGTTCGTCGATCGCGATGATCCATTGCAGGGCATCATCTTCGCCGGCCGCGTGGTGGAGGATTTCAAGTTGACGACCGGCACCTTCGTCCATGTCGGATCGCTGCGCACCGACGCCATCGCCGCGGCGTCGCCGGTGGTGCAGGACGCGCTGGTCACGGGGCAGGATCGCCCGTTCGTCGGGCTTCTGGCCTGGCCCAATCTCCACGCCTGCCGGCAGATCACAGGCGATCCCGGCGCGAGCTATGAGGACGTCGTCAAGCAGCCCGATGTGCTGGCGTGCCTGAAGCGCGGGTTGGAGGCGCACAACAAATCGACCGAAGGCGATGACCGAGCCGGCCTCGATCGACGGCAATGAACTCACCGACAAGGGCTACATCAACCAGCGCGCCGGGCTCGAGCGCCGCGCCGCGCTGGTGGAACGGCTCTATGCCGATCCGCCGGGAGAGGATGTGATTATTTTGAACTGATCGTAGGATGGGTTGAGCCAACGGGTCGCGCGAAATGCGCGCCCGATGATGAACTCCGCGAAACCCATCAACCGCAACCAATGTCTTCGATGGGTATCGCTTCGCTCCAACCCCATCCTACAGAGCCATCAATCACACAACAGAGTGAAAACATGAATTTCGATTTCTCCGACGAACAAAAACAACTCCGCGACGAGGCGCGAAAATTTCTCGCCGAGAAATGCCCGCCCAAGGCGGTGCGCACAGTCCTCGACGGCAAGCAGCCGTACGATCGCGAATTGTGGAAGGGCCTCGCCGACATGGGCTTTCTCGGCGTCGCGATCCCGGAAACATATGGCGGTGCCGGCGCCGGGCATCTCGAACTCTGCGTGATTGCCGAGGAGATGGGCCGCGCGCTGGCGCCGGTGCCGTTCTCCTCCACTGTCTATCTTGCCGCGGAAGCGATCCTGCTCGCCGGCAGCGATGCGCAAAGGCAGAAATGGCTGCCCCTGGTTGCATCGGGCGAAGCGATCGGCACGCTGGCGCTGTTCGAAGGCAAGGGCAATCCGTCGCCCGGAGGAATAAAACTCTCGGCGTCCGGCGGCAGCCTCAATGGCGTGAAGAAGCCGGTGCCTGACGGCGCGATTGCCGACTTTGTCATCGTCGCCGCGCGCACCGGATCGAGCGGGCGCGAGACCGACATCTCGCTGTTTTTGGTGGACATGAAAGCCGAGAGCGTCGAGGCCAAGTCGCTGACCAATGTCGATCCATCGCGCGGCCAAGCCGAACTCACTTTCAAAAATTGCAAGGCCGAGCCGCTCGGTCGCGCCAATGAAGGCTGGAGCATCGTTTGCCAAGTGCTCGACCGCGCGGCGGTGCTGATGGCGTTCGAACAGGTCGGCGGCGCCGACCGCGCGCTGGAAATGGGCCGCGACTATGCGCTGGATCGGATCGCCTTCGGCCGGCCGATCGGCTCGTTCCAGGCCGTAAAACACATGCTCGCCGACATGTATGTCTCGGCGACGCTGGCGCGTTCGAATTGCTACTACGGCGCGTGGGCGCTCTCGACCAACGCCTCGGAACTGCCGGAGGCCGCGGCTGCCGCGCGGATCAGCGCGACGCAGGCGTTCCAGCATTGCGCCAAGAACAACATCCAGGTGCACGGCGGCATGGGTTTTACCTGGGAATTCGACTGCCACATGTACTACCGCCGCTCCAACGCGATGGCGCTGGCGCTCGGCAGCCTCTCTTACTGGGAAGACGCGCTGATCGCCCGCATGCGAAAGCGGAATGCGGCGTAGAATTTTGATGACCTAGGATGGGTTGAGCGCAGCGAAACCCATCACAACATTGGCACCGCATGATGGGTATCGCTTCGCTCAACCCATCCTACGAAGCAGATGCTGAAGCAAACGCGGCTGAGGATTGAAACATGAACTTCGATGACACCCCGCAGGAAGCCGCGTTCCGTGCCGAAGCCAAAGCCTGGATCGCAACCAACGCGCCAAAGCAATATGAGGAGGAGCTGAAAAAGGCTTCGCTCGGCCGCACCCAGCTCAAGGGCGCCAATATCCTCGAAGTGGCAAAAGCCTGGCAGAAGAAGAAGGCGGAAGCCGGCTGGGCCTGCCTGCACTGGCCGAAGGAATATGGCGGGCGCGGCGCCACTCCGATCGAGCGCGTGATCTGGCAGCAGGAAGAGGGTGCCTTCGGCAAGCTCAGCGCGATGTTCATCATCGGCCATGGCATGTGCGGGCCGACCATGATGGCCTATGCCGGCGAGGAGCAGAAACGAAAATACCTGCCCCCGCTCGCTTCCGGCGAAAAGATCTGGTGCCAGCTGTTTTCCGAACCCGCCGGCGGCTCGGATGTCGCGGGGCTTCGCACGCGCGCGGAGCGAAACGGCGACGACTGGATCATCAATGGCCAGAAGATCTGGACTTCGGGCGCGCATTATTCCGACTACGGCATCCTGCTGACCCGCACCGATCCCAATGTGCCGCTCACCATGTTCTTCCTGGACATGAAAAGCCCGGGCGTCGAGATCAAGCCGATCAAGCAGGCCAACGGCCAGTCCGAATTCAACGAAGTATATTTTACCGACGTGAAAATCCCCGATGCGCAGCGGCTCGGCGCGGTCAATGACGGCTGGAACGTGTCGTTGACCACGCTGATGAACGAGCGGATGTCGATCGGCGCCGGTGTTGCCACCGGTTTCCCCGAGCTGTTCGAGTTCTGCAACAATCTGATGCTGGAAGATGGCCCTGCGATCGACGACCGCAGCGTGCGCTCGAAACTCGCCAACTGGGCGGTGAAAGCGAGCGGGCTGAAATACACCAGCATGCGCGCGATCTCGGCGCTGTCGAAGGGCGAGCGTCCGGGGCCGGAGAATTCGATCGGCAAGCTGGTCGCGGGATCGATGATCCAGGACGTCGCAACTTACGCGCTCGATCTGCAGGGCGCCGCCGGCGTGCTGAGCGGACCGGAGGACGCCGAAGCCGCCGGAAAATTCCAGGCGATGCTGCTGCGCGCGCCCGGAACGCGCGTCGAAGGCGGCACCGACGAGATCATGCGCAACATCATCGCCGAGCGCGTGCTTGGCCTGCCCGGCGACATCCGGGTCGACAAGGACGTTGCGTTCAACAAGATACCGACCAGGGGAAGAGGATAAGCACAGTCATTCCGGGGCGCGCGTCAGCGCGAACCCGGAATCCAGAAGTTATCGATCAAGATTCCGGGTTCGCGCGTTTCAGGCGCGCCCCGGAATGACAGGAGAGAGGAATCGCCCATGAATTTCGATGACACCCCGCAGGAAGCCGCGTTCCGCACTGAAGCGCGCAAGTGGATCGACGCCAACGCGCCGAAAGAATTCGAGGCGGAGCTCTCGAAATCCTCGCTCGGTCGTATCAGACTGCAGAAAGAAGAAATCGTCGACGTCGGCAAGGCCTGGCAGAAAAAGAAGGCCGAAGCCGGCTGGGCCTGTCTGCACTGGCCGAAGGAATATGGCGGGCGCGGCGCAACCCCGATCGAGCGGGTGATCTGGCAACAGGAAGAAGGCGTCTACGGCAAACTGACGCAGCCGTTCCAGATTGGCGAGGGCATGTGCGGGCCGACCGTGATGGCCTATGGCAGCGAGCAGCACAAACGCCACTATCTGCCAAAACTCGCCTCCGGCGAGCAAATCTGGTGCCAATTGTTTTCCGAACCGGCTGGCGGATCGGATGTCGCCGGTCTGCGCACGCGCGCGGAGAAAAAAGACGAGAACTGGATCGTCAACGGCCAGAAAATCTGGACGTCGGGCGCGCATTATTCCGACTATGGCCTCCTGATCACCCGGACCGATCCCAATGTGCCCAAGCACAAGGGCCTGACGATGTTCTTTCTCGACATGAAGAGCCCGGGCGTCGAAGTGCGGCCGATCAAGCAGGCCAACGGCATGCAG
>WNFJ01073966.1_pt1 | contig 10012 bp, 8 predicted proteins | sample 5400461 | NCBI WGS metagenome assembly WNFJ01 (sample SAMN13153349, study PRJNA577476) | soil metagenome | isolation source: 115 cm saprolite on Douglas fir-dominated hillslope | place: USA:California | collected 2013-09-17
TACAACAGCCTGACGCAAACCTTCGGGCCGCCGACGCAGCTGTACGCCCGCCTCTACTGGCGGTCCACCGGCGCCGTCGTCGCCACCGTCCCGACCGGGGCGGGGGGCACGTACGCGTTCGACCACGTCGCCGATGGGATCTACGACGTCTACGGCGGCGCCGACGAGAGCGGGGATCAGCAGATCGGCCAGCCCGGCCGGCGCTGGGGCGCCTTCGGCGGGTCGGCGACGCCCGGCGCCGTCACGGTGCTCGGTGCGGGCCCCTTCGCGGCGTCGTTCCCGATCGGGTTCCCGACGGTGCAGGACCCCGACGCCGCGCTCCCGACCGCCAGCGCCCTGGTGATCGGAGGGTACGCGCAGGGACGCCTCATCGACTCGACGGACATCGATCTCTACCGCGTGCAAGTGCCGGCGGCCGGCACCTACACGTTCGAGACGTCGGGCTGGGTGGCGGCCTGCGGCTTCGGCCTCGAGGAAGCCACGGCCATCGGTCTCTTCGACGCCGCGGGCGCCTTCCTGAAAGAGGCCGGGTACATCGATTACGCCAATTACAACTACTGCTCGCGCCTCACTGATACCTTGAGTCCCGGGACCTATTACGTCGGCGTGGCGGGCGTGCTGGGCCGGCGCTATCGCCTCCAGGCGCGAAGCGGGCCCTGATTGTTCCTCGTGGCACCCCTGGGACTCCGGTCGGCTGACCGGAGATCGCAGTCGCGCGCACCCCGCGCGGCGCGCTTAGAGCCGGTAGCCGACGAGCGCGTTCGGCGCCGTCCGCAGAAACAGCATGCCGGCGACGTCGTCCACCGCGTAGACCGGCTCTCGCTCCTTGCCCAAATCAACACGCGCCCGCGGCTGCGCGCTGTCCTTGTCGATCTGCAATAAGACGTTGCCGTTGCCATCCGGCGATTTCGTCAACATGAAGACCGATCCCGGCACATTGAGCGAGGCCTTGAAGCGCTTCGTCGCGAGCGCCGCCGATTGGCTCGCGTAGCCCTGCAGTTGCGCCTGCGCGTTGATGCGTCGCGCCGTCGAGTCCGTGGCGGTCCGGGACGCCTGCGCGAAGGCGTCGCCGTACGCGGAGGCGGCGGCGCCGTACAGGCCGGCGCGCAGCGCGTTGAGCTCGTGGAGCGCGCGTAGCAGCCCAGGCAGCCGCGGCGCGGGGTAATAGACCTGCTGCTTCACCTGCCCATCCCGCGCCACGATAACGAGGTTCTGCGGCGCGCTGAGCACGATGCCCGCGGACCGGAGCTCCAGCGCCGTCGGATCCTCGCCCCCTTGGAGCTTGATCTCGCCGCCGAGCGCCCGGAACGTGCCGGCAGTGCGATCGACCGCGTACAGCCGGTGATCCCGGTTCGCGAAGACGTAGAAGGTCTGGCCCTCCACGGCGTGATGCAGGTAGTACCGCGTGGGATCGTCATCCTGGCTCGACGGCCTGCCGCTCTCAATCGCGTCCTTGAACCTCGGCTCACCCGTGGCCAGATCGACGATGTTCACCTCCGCGTTCGTCATCGCGTCGGGGCGCGACACGTACAGCAGGCCGGCCGGCGTGAGGTCGACGTAGGCCAGCTGACCCTTGATCTTCACGTCTTTCTTCAGGCGCAGCGTTGCCGTGGCGACGTCCAATACGTTCACGAAGGTGCGCGACTCGGCGTCCACGGCCAGCACCACGGCGTCGCCCGCGACCATCGCGTCTTTCACGTTGCCGCGCATCCGCAGCGGCTTCTCGGCGATCGTCGTCCCATCTTCGTAGCGAGCCACGTTGAGCCCCGTGTTGCGAACTAGAGGCCCCATCTGCATGCCGTCGCGACGGGGCGGCGGCTCACGCACGGGCGGTGCCTCGGGAAGCATGACGATCCCGGCCGGGTGTTGCACGATGTCGCGGACCCAACCCTCTACCGTCGCGGGTTTTCCCCAGAGCGCCTGACCGTCGGCGAGGCGGTAGGCCATCACGCGGTCGTCGAAGCTCACGTAGATGCGATCGGTCTTGCTGAGCGATGGGTAGAGCCGCACGTGCCGCGCGGGCGAGCTCGCGTGAGCGGTGGGCAGTGTCGCCGACCACCGCACGGCGCCCGTGCGCGCGTCTAGCGCCCGCAGACCCATCAGCGTGTGCACGACGATCATGTCGGGCCCCGCCTGCAGCACCTCCAGCGCCGTGCCCTCGGACGCGGCGTGCTCCAAGCGTTGCACCAAGCCACCCAGCCCGCCTTTCTTGGGCTCGGTCTGCTCGAACAGCGCTTCGTTCGCCCAGCGCTGCTCGCCCGTCACGAGATCGTAGAGCGCGACGACCGGGGGCCCGGCCGCGCGCCGCCCGTGGACGAGCAGGGTGCCGCTCTGCGGCAGCACGCGGCGGGTCACGATCTGCGCCAGGCTCAAGCGGCGGGAATCGAAGACGACCGCCCCCGTGACTGGGTCGAGGATCACCAGCAGGCCCGGCCGCGCCGCCTCGATCAGGAGCGACCCCTCGACCGTGCGGACGCTGTCGGGTGGCAACCCGCCGAGCTCGGGCTTCTCCCACATGACCTGGCCCCGCTCGATGTCGACCGCCGTGAGCGCGGCGTCGGTCGAGACGAGCAGGGCGCCCGCCGGCGTGACTTGCTGCCAGCGGATGTCCCCCTTCGCCCGAAGCGTCCATGCCGGGGTCGCGCCGGACGGGGCGGGCGCCACCGCCTGAGCAGCGGCCGCCGTGGCGACCGCGACGAGGAGCGAGAGCGACAGGAGCGTGCGAGGAGCGGACACGGCGACCATGGCGATCCTCCCAGGGACAGGCGTGACGGCGGCGGTCCAACGAGCGGCCCCTATATCCCCCCAGCGCGAGCTGGCGCGCAAGAGCGGGGCGCTTTCCCCAGCGGGCTCGTGGCTTGACGGGCCGCTGTTGCGCGCCGGCGGGCGCGCCCCTCGGGTTTGCGGTGATTGGCCACTGGCGCTCGGCGGCGACGCTCGTGGTCACCTGTTTTTCTGACCACGGGTCGGCTGACCGGAAGCGGGCGTCGCCCATCCCGCCGTCGTGTCGTCCCACTAGTTGCCCGCAGCAAGTAACTGCGATCCAACAGGTTCGAACACTGCCCCGCGGAACTGTGATGCCCCGCACAGGAGCGGCCCCGGTGGGACGCTAGGTTGCCTGGCCCGATGCGCCCCGGCGACCGCTGCGGTTGGCTCCTTTCCCCCGCTCGATGAGGCCGCCATGCACCACTCGCACCTGGCAGTATTGTTCGCTCTCTGCACCGCAACAGCCGCCGCCGCCCAGACCGAGGCGGCACCGAGCCGTCCGACCCACTGGGTCGTGGGACCACGCTTTGGCTATGACCTCGACGCCGGGGGCATCGACGCCTCGGTGCCGTTCTGGGGGGGGCAGCTCGTGCTGGACACGGGCCGGCGCTGGCACCCGATCCTGTCGCTGGACCTGTCGGCACGCGACGGCATTCCGAGCTATCGCGTCAATGCCGATGTTCACTACCACTTGCCCGTCGCCAACGACATGGTCTACCTCGGGGGCGGGCTCGCCATCCCGCATCTGGCCGGGGGCCATAGCCCCGGCGCGGACGTCATGGTGGGGTGGGAGTGGCAGCGGGCCAGAGCGTTCAGCCCGTTCGTCGAGGCGAAATGGGTGATATTCAGCGTGTACACGTCCTTCAATCTGCTCACCGGCGTGACCGCCGGCTTCTAGCCGCCACGCCGGCCGCGGCCGCCGCGGCCGGCGCGAAACTGGTCACCTAGCATCTCACGCGGGAGTGGAGCCGCGCGACCCGTGACGGGTTCCGCGGTCGCGCGTGCCGAAACAGCGCTATCCGGAGCGGCGGCTACCTCGCGAAATCTCCTGCCCGGGACGCCTCAGTCGAGCCCCGTGATCGCGCTCCGCCTCGCCCCCTAACTCCTAAGTTGCCTTTGAGTTGGCTTACGGGGCGCGCTATATTCCGCCATGCGCTCCGCCGAAATCCGCAGCAAGTTCATCGAGTTCTTCACGGCGCGCGGCCACAAGCTGGTGCCGAGCTCCTCGCTCGTCCCGGCGGATGATCCCACGCTGCTCTTCGGCCGGCCAAATTCGCGGTCAGCTGCCAGAAGTGCGTGCGCGCCGGCGGCAAGCACAACGACTTGGAGCAGGTGGGCCACACGGCGCGCCACCACACCTTCTTCGAGATGCTCGGCAACTTCCGGTTCGGCGCTACGACCGACGCGGACCGCGACGAGTACAAGCGTGTCGCCATCGAACAGGCCTGGGAGTGGGTGACGGACGCGCGCTGGCTCGGCATCCCGCCGACGCGGATCTACATCACCGTGCACCACACCGATGCCGAGGCGCGCCGCCACTGGCAGCAGTTCGTCCCCGACCAGCGCATCTACGGGCTCGACGACAAGGACAACTTCTGGCAGATGGCGGACACGGGCCCCGCCGGTCCCAACACCGAGATCTACATCGACCTGCGCGGCATCGGGGAGTGGAAGAAGGGCAAGGCGGAGTTGCGCCAGGCCGAGTTCGTCACGCTCCAGGAGGCCGGGGCGCTGCTCGAGATCTGGAACCTGGTCTTCATGCAGTACGACCTGCAGCCCGACGGCTCGCGCCTCCCGCTGCCGGCGCCGTCCGTCGATACCGGCGCCGGGCTGGAGCGCATCGCCGCGGTGATGCAGCACGTACCCTCGAACTTCGACACCGATCTGTTCGCGCCGATCATCGAGCGCGCGGTCGAGGTGGTGGGAAAGAAGTACGACCGCGGGCCCGGGGGCGCCGCCTACCGGGTACTGGCGGATCATGCGCGGGCCGTGGCCTTCCTCTTGGCGGACGGCGTGTACCCGGCGAACGACGGGCGCGGCTACGTGCTGCGGCGCATCCTCCGGCGTGCGGTACGGTACGCCTGGGTGCTCGGTCGCCGCGAGCCGACCCTCGTCTCCCTGGTGCCCACCGTAGTGGGGCTGATGGGGAGTGTGTATCCGGAGCTGGTGCAGAAGAAGAGCCACCTGGAGAGCGTCACCCGCGCCGAGGAGGAGCGGTTCTTCGACACGATCGAGGGCGGGCTCGAGCGGCTCGACGCGTTGCGGGAGATGCCGGTCATCGCGGGAACCGACGCCTTCAAGCTGTATGACACCTACGGCTTCCCGATCGATCTCACGCAGCTGATCGCGGCCGAGCGCGGGCAGACCGTCGATCTGGCGGGGTTCGAGCGCGAGCTCGCCCAACAGCGCACCCGCTCGCAGGCCGCCGCGGCGCGCGGCAAAGGTGGATCGGGCGGGTCGGGTGGGTCAGGACGATCGGCGGGGCCGGCGATCCACGTGCCCCGCACGGGCGAGTGGCGCGCCGTGAAGCCGCGAGGCAAACAGCAGTGGGTGGGCTACGACACCACGCAGGCCGAGACGGATGTGCTCAAGTTCCGGCAAGCGGATGATCGCTTGGAGCTCGTGCTCGAGGCGAACCCGTTCTACGTCGAGTCGGGGGGGCAGGTCAGCGATACGGGACTCGTGAAAGGCGCGGGCTGGGAGCTCGAGGTGTCGGATGTCGAAAAAGTGGAGGGGGCGAGCGCGGTCGTCGGCCAGTTCGCTCAGCCGTTCGAGCCCACCGCGGTCCTGGCGCAGGTGGACGCGCTGCGCCGCAAGAACATCGAGCGGAACCACACGGCCACCCACCTCGTGCACGCGGCGCTCCGCAAGATCCTGGGCCCCCACGTCCGGCAGCAGGGGTCGGTCGTCGCGCCCGAACGCCTGCGCTTCGACTTCGCGCATCACGGCCCGCTCGACGACGCCGCGCTGGCGCGCGTCGAGGAGGAAGTGAACACCCACATCTGGGAGAATCAACCGATCACGACGCGCGAGATGAAATACAAGGACGCGATCGCCGCGGGCGCCATCGCGCTGTTCTCGGAGAAGTACGGGGACCTGGTGCGCGTCGTCGAGGTGCCCGGCGTCTCGCTCGAGTTGTGCGGCGGCACCCATGTCCCCGCGACCGGCCAGATCGCGTTGTTCCGCTTCACCCACGAGACGGGCGCCGCCGCGGGGGTGCGCCGGATCGAGGCGGTCACGGGCCCGGTGGCATACGAGCTCGTCCGCAAGCTCGAGGCGCAGCTGGCGCAGGCCGGCGCGGCGCTCAAGACCCAGCCCGAGCACCTGGTCCGGCGCATCGAGCAGCTGGTCGAGGAGAACCGCAAGCTCGCGAAGCGGGTGGAGGAGTTGCTCGCGGGAGCCCCGGGGCCGCGCGACACCGGCACGGTGGAGCGAATCGGCGATGTCGAGCTCCACCTCGCCGAAAGCGCGGTGGACGACCGCGACCAGATCGCGCTCGTGATGGATGGCTTCCGCGGGAGCCACCGCCGCGCCATCTCCGTGCTGTTCACCAACGGTGCGCGTCCCGGGATCCACGTCGCCGTGACCGACGACCTCGTAGCGCAGGGCGTCAAGGCGGGCGAGATCGCTGCCGCGATTGCCGCCGTGTCGGGAGGCAAGGGGGGTGGGCGCGCCCATTTCGCCTCGGCGGGGGCGGGAGACCCCGCGAAACTGGCGGCCGCACGCGCCCAGACGCGGGCGATCGTCGCGCGGCTCCTCGCCCGATGACGGAACGCCCCCTGCTCGCCTGGCTCGCCGAACGGCGACCCGCCCCACCCCCCGCGCTGCGCGCCTACCTCGAGGCTGCGGCGGCCGAGCCGCTGCCCGAGGCTCCGCTCCCGGAACAGCTCGTGGCGCTCGGGCAGCGCGCCCTGGCTCGGGTCACCGCGCGGGTGGACGGCGGGCGCGAGCTCGCGCTCGACCTGCTCGCGGCGGACGCGTTCGTCACCTACGCCTTCGAGGCGCAGGCCGAGGCCGACGTGAGGGGGCTCGCCGCGCTGGCCGAGCGCGTCGTGCGAGTGGCGACGTGAGCGGTCTGCTCGAGCGGCGGCCCGGCCTGCTCGTCCTCGTCGATCCCAGCCGCACCGCTCCGGCGCGGGCGGCGGAGTTGGCCCGCGGCGCCCGCGCCGCCGGCGCCGCCGGACTCCTGATCGGCTCATCGTTTGACGGCACCCAGGACACGCAGCGCGTCGCGCGCGCGGTCCGCGACGCGGCCCCCGGCTTCCCGGTGGCGCTGTTCCCCGGCTCGGCGCTGCAGCTCACCGATGAGGTGGACATGGTGTTGTTCCTCTCCCTCATCTCGGGCCGCAACCCCCAGTACTTGATCGAGGAGCACGTGCGCGCCGTGCCCTTCCTGACGCGTCACCCGGTGCCGACGTTGTCGACGGGCTACATCCTGATTGACGGGGGGCGAGTGACGAGCGTCGAAGCGGTGACCCAGACGCGGCCGCTGCCGGCGGACAAACCGGAGCTGGTGGCGGCCCACGCGACGGCGGCGCGGCTGATCGGGATGCAGGCGATCTATCTCGACGCTGGCAGCGGCGCGCCGCGGCCGGTCGCCGCGGAGCTGATTCGCGCCTGTCGCGCCGCGATCCCGGGACTCGTGTTGTTCGTGGGCGGCGGCATCCGTACGGCGGAGCACGCGGGCGCGGCGCGGGCCGCGGGCGCCGACTTCGTCGTCGTGGGGACGGCCGTAGAGGATCGCGACGGGGCGGGGCGGGCGAGTGAGCTCCGGGTGCTGGCACAGGCCGCCGCCGCCGGGGCCGCGGGGGTCGCGTGGTGACCCCGGCCGAGCACGCCCGGGCGGGCCTGAACGAGCTGGCGCAGCTCGCCACTCGGGTGGCGGCCGAACACGGCGAGACCATCGCGGCGATCGCCGATCGCTACGCGCTCGCCTTGCGGGCCGGGGGCACGCTGTTCTTCGCGGGCAACGGCGGCAGCGCCGCCGACGCGCAGCACCTCGCCACCGAATACGTGGTGCGCTACCAGTCGATGCGCCCGGCGCTCCGCGCCGTGGCCCTGACCACCGACACCTCGCTGCTCACGGCCTGCGCCAACGACATGGGGTTTGACGAGGTGTTCGCGCGCCAGGTCGAGGCCCTGGGCCGGCCGGGCGACGTGCTGTCGCTGCATTCTACGAGCGGCGAGAGCCCCAACGTGCTCCGCGCCGCCCAGGCCGCCAAAGCCCGCGGCGTCACCGTGATCGCGTTCCTCGGGAAATCGGGGGGCCCGCTCAAAGCCATGGCCGACGTCGCGCTCGTCGTTCCGTCGATCGACACGGCCCGGATCCAGGAGGTCCATCTCGCGGTCGAGCACGTGATTTGCAGCATCGTCGAAGACCGCCTGCGTGATTGACCTGTCCGGCAAGCGCGCCTTCGTCACCGGTGGGGGCCGTGGCATCGGGCGGGCGACGGCGCTCCTGCTGGCGGAAGCGGGCGCCCGGGTCGCGCTCGGCTACCGCCGGCGCGCCCCCGATGCCGAAGCGACCGCCGCGGCCGTCCGCCGGTTGGGGCGCGAGGCCCGCCTCGTGCCGGGCGACTTGGGCCACCCCACGACGGCGGCGCAGGCGGTACGAGCCGCCGCCGCGGGATGGGACGGGCTCGACATCCTGATTGTGAATCACGGGGTCTGGGTCCCCGCGGACGAGCCCGTGGATCGGCTGAGCGATGCGCAGTGGGAGGAGACGCGCCGCGCCAACCTGGACTCCGTGCTGTACGTCTGCCGCGCCGCCATCCCGCTGCTCCCGTCCGGTGGCCGCATCGTCCTCGTGTCCTCGACCGCGGGCCAGCGCGGGGAAGCCTTCCACGCCGACTACGCCGCCACCAAGGGAGCCGTCATTGCGTTCACCAAGTCGCTCGCCATCGAGCTCGCCCCGCGCGACGTCACCGTGAATGGCGTGGCGCCGGGGTGGGTCGATACCGAGATGGCGGCGGAGCCGTACGCGCGGGAGGGGGGACGCGGGCGCCGGGACATTGAGCAGTCGATTCCGCTCGGCCGCGTGGCGAGCGCCGCGGATATCGCCGGCCCGATCGTGTTTCTCTGCTCGGCACTGGCACGCCACATCACCGGGGAGATTCTCAACGTGAACGGCGGGAGCGTGCTGTGTGGCTGAGACGCTGCGCCGGGGGCGACGCCCGCCCGGGCCGGTGACGTTTCCCGACCGGCTGCGCGTACCGTCCGAGGTGCTGCGGATCGCCGCGCGGCTGGAGCAGGCGGGCTACGAAACCTGGTGCGTGGGCGGGGCGATTCGCGACGCCCTGCTGCGCCTGGAGAACCAGGACTTCGATCTCACCACGGCGGCGCCACCGGACGAGGTGCGGCGGCTGTTCAAGCGCACCGTGCCGGTCGGTCTCGAGCACGGCACCGTCGCGGTGCTCGACAAGGACGGCCGCCCGCACGAGGTCACCACGTTCCGCAAGGACATCGTGACCGACGGGCGCCACGCCGTGGTGCAGTTCGGCGTGTCCCTGATGGATGATCTCGCCCGGCGCGACTTCACGATCAACGCCATCGCCTATCACCCGACCCGGCACGAGTGGCGCGACCCCTTCGCGGGCGCCGCCGATCTCGAGCACAAGCTGATCCGCTCGGTGGGCGATCCCAACTGGCGCTTCCAGGAGGACTACCTGCGGATCCTGCGCGCGCTGCGCTTCAGCGCGCGGTTCGAGTTCCGGATCCACCGCGTCACCCTGGAGGCCGCGAAAGCGAACGTCTCCGGGCTCGCCCAACTCTCGGCCGAGCGGGTGCGCGAGGAGTGGTTCAAGGGGATCAAGACGGCGAAACGCGTCTCGAAGCTCTTGGCGCTGTGGCTCGACGTGGGGGCGGCGCGGATTTGGCTGCCGGAAGTCCGCCCCCCGGCGCCCGGCACGCTCGCGGCCGTCGATGCGCTGCCGCGCGATCCCGTGCTCGTCACCGCCTATCTCGCGAGCGATCCAGCGTCCTTGCTCACGCGGCTGCGCTGTTCCAATCGCGAGATCGAGCGCGGGCGCGCCATCGCGCGGTGGCGCGAGCAGTACCCCGACCCGACGCACCTGCCGGCGGTGCGGCGCTGGCTGTCCCAGGTGGGTGAGGTCGCCGCCGACTTGCTCCTCATGCCCCCCGCCCGGGCCCGCGCCGGATCGAGCACAGCGGCGGTCACGACCACTGGATCCCGCACAGTGTCCGGCACCACCGCGTCCGTCGCCTCGGGCCACACCTCGTTCAACAC
>WNFJ01206792.1_pt1 | contig 10012 bp, 9 predicted proteins | sample 5400461 | NCBI WGS metagenome assembly WNFJ01 (sample SAMN13153349, study PRJNA577476) | soil metagenome | isolation source: 115 cm saprolite on Douglas fir-dominated hillslope | place: USA:California | collected 2013-09-17
GGCAGCGTGGTCCGCTCAACGGAAGCGATGGCGAACGCCGCGGCGCGCGTCGCGGCCGGCGACCTCACCGTTGCCGTGCAGCCCCGCTCCTCGCGCGACACGCTCGGCAACGCTCTCGCGCAGATGCTCGAGCGGCTGTCGCATGTGATCGGCGAGGTCAAGTCGGGCGCCGGCGCCCTGACCGCCGCCTCGGTTCAAATCTCCGCCACGTCGCAGGCGCTGTCGCAAGGCACGAGCGAGCAGGCGGCCGCGGTCGAAGAGACCACGTCCAGCCTGGAGCAGATGAGCGCCTCGATCACCCGCAACGCGGCGAGCAGCCGCGAGACGGAGCAGACCGCCGTGCGCGGCGCGCGTGACGCCGAAGGCAGCGCCACCGCCGTGCGCGACACGGTGGACGCGATGCGCGTGATCGCCGAGCAGATTTCGATCGTCGAAGAGATCGCGTATCAGACCAACCTGCTGGCGCTCAACGCCGCCATCGAGGCGGCGCGCGCCGGGGAGCACGGCAAGGGCTTCGCTGTGGTCGCCACCGAGGTCCGCAAGCTCGCCGAGCGCAGCCAGACGGCCGCGCGTCAGGTCGGCGGCGTGACGTCGTCGAGCGTGCAGGTGGCCGAGCGCTCGGGCGTGCTGCTCACGCAGTTGGTGCCGGCGATTCGCCGCACGGCCGACCTGGTGCAGGAAGTGGCCGCCGCGTCGAGCGAACAGGCCGCGGGTGTGTCGCAGATCAACCGCGCGCTGGCCAGCGTTGACGAAGTCACGCAGCGGGCCGCGAGCGCCGCCGAAGAGCTGGCGTCGACCGCGGAGGAAATGGCCAGCCAGGCCGCAAGTCTCGAACAGGTGATCGGGTTCTTCCACCTGTCCGACGGCGCCAGCCGGCGGCCGACGCGCCCGGCACTCGTCGCTGCGGACTAGAGCGTGCCCGCCGTGCCCGCCGAGATCGCCTGGAACGCTGGGCACGCAATCCGGCCGCTCGCGCCGCGCGAATTCGCGCTGTTTCAGGCGCTGATTCACCGCGAGGCGGGGATTCACCTCTCCGAGGCGAAGCAAGCGCTGCTGGTGGGGCGGCTGTCGCGGCGCCTGCGCGAGCTGGGGTTGTCGAGCTTCGGGGCGTACTACGCTTACGCCACCGACCCGCGCAACCCGGGCGAGCAGGTCGAGCTGATCAACCGTATTTGCACGCACGAAACGCACTTCTTCCGGGAGCCGCGCCAGTTCGCGTTCCTCGAGCAGACGGTGGCGCCGGCCTGGCAGGCGGACGCCCAGGCGGGGCGCCGACCCAAGCGGGTGCGCGTGTGGAGCGCGGGCTGCTCTTCCGGTGAAGAACCGTACTCACTGGCGATGAGCCTGCTCTCCCAGTGTCCGCCCGACGCGGGCTGGGAGGTGGAGATCCTCGCCACCGACATCTCGACGAAAGTGCTGGAGCGCGCGCGGGCCGCCACCTGGCCCATCGCCAAGGCCGCCGAGATTCCGCCCGCCTACTTGAAGCGCTTCATGCTTCGGGGTCGCGGCGAGCACCAGGGACAGATGAAGGCGGGACCGGAGATCCGCGCCGTCGTGAGGTTCCAGCAAGTGAACCTGAACGCCGAGCGCGTCGCCGTAGCGGGGCCGTTCGACCTGATCCTCTGCCGCAACGTGCTGATCTACTTCGACGCCGCCGGCCGCGAGCGCGTCGCGCGGCGCTTGCTGTCGCTGCTCACACCCGACGGCCTGCTGTTCCTGGGCCACGCGGAAAGCCTCAACGGCCTGAGCGACCGGCCGCGCAACGTGATCCCCACGGTCTACACGCGGGGCGCCGCGTGAGCCCGCGCACGCTCAGCGTGCTCGTCGTCGACGACTCCGCGGTGGTGCGCCAGGCGGCCACCGCCATCCTGTCGCAGGATCCCGGCATCGTCGTCACCGTCGCGGCCGACCCCTACATCGCGCTCGACAAGATGGGGCGCTCGCGGCCCGACGTGATCCTGCTCGATCTCGAGATGCCGCGCATGGACGGCCTGACATTCCTGAGACGGATCATGGCCCAGGATCCCATTCCGGTCGTCGTGTGCTCGGGCCTGGCCGCGCGCGGCACCGAGGCCGCGATGCGCGCGCTGGAAGAGGGCGCGGTCGAGGTCATCGCCAAGCCGCAGCTCGGCGTGCGGGACTTCCTGCACGAGTCGGCCGAGGCGCTCATCGACACGCTGCGCGGCGCCGCCGAGGCGCGCGTGCGTCGCCGCGCGCCGGTGACGGCGCCCGCGCCGCGGCATAGCGCCGACGTCGTGTTGCCGCGCCGCGCTGCCGTCGCGCATCCGCCCGCCGACGTCGTGGTCGCGATCGGCGCCTCCACCGGCGGCACCGAGGCGCTGCGCGTGGTGCTCGAAGCGCTGCCCGAGACCGCCCCCGGCATCCTGATCGTGCAGCACATGCCGGAACGCTTCACGGCGGCATTCGCGGAGCGGTTGAACCACAGCTGTCGCATCGAAGTGAAGGAAGCCGCGGCGGGCGATCGCGTGCTCCGCGGCCGCGCGCTGATCGCGCCGGGCAACCGGCACCTGATCCTGCGGCGCCAGGGACTGGATTACGTGGTCGACGTCACCGACGGCCCGGCGGTCAACCGCCACCGGCCCAGCGTGGATGTGTTGTTTCGCTCCGTGGCGCAGGCGGCGGGCGCGCATGCGATCGGCGTTCTGCTCACAGGGATGGGAGACGACGGCGCGGCGGGCTTGCTGGAGATGCGCCACGCCGGCGCCGACACGATCGCTCAGGACGAGCGCACCTGCGTCGTATTCGGGATGCCGAAAGAGGCGATCGCACGCGGCGCAGCGAGCGAGATCGTGCCGTTGCCCGGCATCGCCGCCGCGGCACTGCGTCTCGCTCACGCGCCGCGCGTCATGCCCCCGGCCTGACCTCCTGAAACTGCTGTTCCTCAGTCGAGCCGGTCATCGCCAAGGTGGACGACCGTCCGCCCATCACCGCCTGCGTAATCTCGTCGAAGTAGCCGACGCCCACGAAGTCCTGGTGCTTCACCGCCTCATAGCCCGCGTGCTCGGCGCCGAACTCGCGCTCCTGCAGCTCGGCGTAGGCGGCCATACCCCGTTCGCGGAACGCGCTCGCCAACGTGAACATCGCGTGGTTGAGCGAATGGAACGCGCTGAGCGTGACGAACTGGAATTTGTAACCGAGGGCGCCCAGGTCGGCGTTGAAGCGCGCGATCTCCGCCTCGGTGAGGTGCTTGCGCCAGTTAAATGAGGGGGAGCAGTTATAGGCAAGCAGTTTGCCGGGATACTTCGCATGGATCGCGGCGGCAAAGCGCGTTGCCTCCTGGATATTGGGCGTCGCCGTCTCGAACCACAGCAGGTCCGCGTAGGGCGCGTATGCCAGCGCGCGCGCGATCGCGCTCTCGATCCCGTCGCTGATCCGGAAGAAGCCTTCGGTGGTGCGCCCCCCCGTCAGGAAGCGGCGATCGTACTCGTCGCAGTCACTCGTGAGGAGCGTGGCGCTGTTGGCGTCGGTGCGCGCGATCAGCAGCGTGTCGACCCCGCAAACGTCGGCGGCGAGCCGCGCGGCCGTGAGCTTCGCCACGAACTCGCTCGTCGGCACGAGCACCTTGCCCCCCAGGTGGCCGCACTTCTTGACCGACGAGAGCTGATCCTCGAAGTGCACCGCGGCGGCGCCGGCCGCGATCATCCCTTTCATGAGCTCGAACGCGTGCAGCGGCCCGCCGAACCCCGCTTCGGCGTCGGCCACGAGCGGCACATACCAATCGATGCCAGTCTCGCCCTTCATGTGATGGATCTCGTCGGCGCGGCGCAACGCGCGCTGGAGGCGCCGCACCAGCGCCGGCACGGAATCGCTGGGGTAGAGACTCTGATCCGGGTACGTCTCGCCCGCCTCGTTGGCGTCGGCCGCCACCTGCCAGCCGCTAACGTAAATCGCCTGCAAGCCGGCCCGCACCGCCTGCACGGCCTGGTTGCCCGTCACCGCGGACAGCGCCGCGACGTAGCCGTCGCCCGTCAACGCCTTCCACAACCGTCGCGCGCCATAGCTCGCGAGCGTGTGCGAGATCGCCAGCGAGCCGCGGAGGCGCCAGACATCGTCGGGCGTGTACGGACGAGTCACCCCCCGCCAGCGGGCGTCGTCCGCCCAGTGACGCTCGAGATGTGCGACGAAGCTTTGCCGGTCAGTCGAGGTAGTCATAGGCCACGCTCGTGAGGAATTCGGGAAACTGTTCTCCGGTGGTGAGGTCGCGGAACAGCTGCGCGGCCAGCGGGATATGCCCGCCGTCAAAGCGCTCGTCACCGAGCGCGCCGCGCAGCCGCTCCAAATCTTCGGCGAGCGTCCGCTCGACCAGCGCGGGCGTCACCGTCCGGCCATCGTCGAGGCGGGCGCTGTGATGCACCCACTGCCACACCTGCGACCGGCTGATCTCGGCCGTGGCGGCGTCTTCCATGAGGTTGTAGAGCGGCACGCAGCCGGTCCCGCCCAGCCACGCTGCCAGGTATTGCACGCCAACGTCGATGTTGGTCCGGAGCCCGGCGTGCGTGATCGCGCCGTCCGGAACGGCCAGCAAGTCGGCGACCCCGACGTCCACCGGAGGCTGCCGCCGGGCGATTTGGTGGGAGGTTGCGAGACCGGCGTCGAACGCCGCTCTCGCGACCGCCACGAGACCCGGATGCGCTACCCAGGTGCCGTCGTGGCCGGCGTGAACCTCCCGAACCTTGTCCTGCCGCACCTTCGCCAACGCCGCGGCATTCGCGGCGGCGTCGCGTTTGTTCGGGATTTGGGCGGCCATGCCGCCCATCGCGTGCACGCCCCGCCGGTGGCAGGTGTGCACCAGTAGATCGACGTACGACGCGAGGAAGTGACATTCCATCGTCACCCGCGCGCGGTCGGGCAGCACGAAGTCGGGTCGCTCGCGGAATTTCTTGATCGCGCTGAAGATGTAGTCCCAGCGGCCGCAGTTGAGGCCCGCCGAGTGCTCCCGCAGCTCGTAGAGGATCTCGTCCATCTCGAACGCCGCGAGGATCGTCTCGATCAGGACCGTCGCCCGGATGGTGCCGCGCGGAATGCCGAGGGCGTCCTGCGCCGCGTTGAAGACGTCGTTCCACAGGCGCGCCTCGAGATGGTTTTCGAGCTTCGGCAGGTAGAAGTAGGGTCCGCTGCCGTGCGCCAGTAACGCCTGCGCGTTGTGGAAGAAAAACAAGCCGAAGTCGAACAACGATGCCGCAAGCGGGCGCCCGTCCACGCGCACGTGCTTCTCGTCGAGATGCCAGCCGCGGGGGCGCATCATCAGCGTGGCGGTTCGCGGCCCGAGCGTGTAGCGCCTGCCGTCGGGACTCGTGTAGTCGATGTCGTGGCGCACCGCGTCGCGCAGATTAAGCTGGCCTTCGAGCGTGTTGCGCCAGGTGGGCGCGTGCGAATCCTCGAAGTCGGCCATATAGACCTGTGCGCCCGAATTGAGCGCGTTAATGACCATCTTGCGGTCTACCGGCCCCGTGATCTCCACGCGGCGATCGGTAAGATCGTCGGGGATCGACGGGCCCGTCCAGCGCTCCGAGCGGACGCGGCGCCGGTCTGCCGGGAAGTCCGGCAGGCGACCCATGTCGAGCTCGCGCTGCAGCGTGCCCCGGGCCTGGAGGAGGCCCTGACGGCGGGACTCGAAGCTGCGCGCGAGGTGGGTGAGAAAGGCGAGCGCTTGGGGGGTGAGGATTTCCGCGAATTCGCCGTCGACGGGAGCGAGCAGTTCGATTCCTGCCGCCGCAGGGGCGGCGGGAACTACAGGCGGGCGAGCGGAGGCGACAGTCATGGTGCGTTCCTGACTGACGCATCAGGCAAATCCTGTGCCAACGCCGAGGCGGAACGTCGCGCCGGCGCTACGACTACCTCAGGCCTTCATTTCCTTCAGTTCCCGTGCGGCCGCGTCGCCTGCCGCGCTGCCGCGATAGCGCGCGGCGAACCGCGCCAGCTCCACCATCAACCGGCCGCGGTTGCCAGCGCGCCGATACAAGTCGATCAGCCCGTTGGCCGCCATCATCACGTGGCGCAGATCCGTCGCGCGCCGGCGCACCTCGAGGTACTCGCGCTCGGCGCCGGCGTCATCTTTGAGGTGGCGTTCCAGTAGATCCGCCAGCCGCAGCCGCGCGTCGCAGTCTTCCGGCTCGAGCGTAAGGTGATCGCGGAAGTAGCCTGCCGCCTCGGCGAACTGGCCGCGGACAATCAACACATCCTGGCGCGGATACGTGCGGGGCGGCGCGATGTCACCGCCCGCGAGCACGGTGCGGGCGAACCCCACGGCGGTCACATGGGTGCCGCGATAAATCGCTGCCACGCCAGCTGCCGTGAGCGGCAGGTTGGCGACGATCAGGATCGGCAGGAACCACGCGGGCAGCACCCGCTGGAACTCGCACAGCCAGAACCAGAGGGCGGTGAGAATGATGAAACACGCCGGCCCGAACCAGACAACCACCCTCAGCAGCTGCGCCCGGTCGCCGAGGTCCGCCGTCCCGGGACCGGACGGTGGCGGCGCACGCAACGGGCGCGGCAGCGGATCGATCACGGCACGGGCGCGCCCCACATCGTGCGGTAGACGATCGGCCCCTCGTTCAGGGCCTTGATACGCGTCTCGATCTGCGCCCGGTCGCCCACCACCACGATGGCCAGGTGATCGGGGTCGATGTATCGCCGCGCCGCGCGCTGCACGTCGGCCGCGGTCACCGCGCCCACGGCCGGAATGAAGCGGTCGTACCAATCGAGCGGCAGGCCATAGACCAGCAGGTCGCGGAACCGCGCCGCGGCACCACCGCTCGTCTCGAACGCGCCTGGCAGCTGCAGGGCGATGTAGCTCTTGGCCTTGTCGAGCTCCGCCTGCGGCACGGCTTCGTCGCGGATGCGGCGCAGCTCCTTCATGAACTCGATCAACGAACTGTCGGTCTTGGCCGTCACCACCGAGGCCGCCGCCACGAAGAACCCGGGCATCCGCCGCGCCGCGAATGCGCTCGACGCGCCGTAGGTGTACCCGTGCGTTTCGCGGAGATTCTGGTTCAAGCGGCTGGTGAAGGCGCCGCCCAGGATTGTATTCAACACCTGCAGCGTCGCATAATCCGGCGTGCTGCGCGCCACGCCCGGTTCGCCGATGCGGATCACCGATTGCGCGGCGCCCGGCTTGTCGACGAGGTAGAACGACCGCGCCGCGGGCGCCGGCGCCGCCGCCTGCGGGAACGCCGCCACCGCGCCGCGCGGCCAGGCGCCGAAGCGAGCAGTGAGGAGACGCTTCGCCTCATCCAGCGTGATGTCGCCCACGATCAGAATGCGCGTCGCATTGGGCCGGTAGGCCGCCTGATAGAAGGCGACCACGCGCTCGCGCGTCAACTTCGGCGGCGTCGAGTCGTTCCCCGCCGCCGGGTGGCCGTAGGGGTGCCCCGCACCCAGCACGACGGCCGGGAACGCGATGCCCGCCATGGCAACGGGTTGGTCGCGCTGCTGCAGGATCGTGTTGGCCAGCAGACCGCGCTGCCGGGTCACCTCCGAGTCCGCGAACTGCGGCCGCAGCAGCACGTCGGCGAGCAGGTCGAGCGCCGGCTCGAGGTGGCGTTTGGGCACGTGCAGCCGCACCGTGACGACATCGAAGTCGCTCGCGGCGTTGAGCTGCGCGCCGAGGTAGGCGACTTCGTCGGCCAGCGCCAGCGTACCGCGCGTGCCGGCGCCTTGCGTCAGCATGTTGGCCGTGAACGCGGCGAGACCCGGCAAATCGGCGGGGTCGCGCGCGGTGCCGGCGTCGACCAACGCCTGGATTTCCACCACCGGTACCTTGTGCATCTCGACCACCGCGAGCGTCAGCCCGTTGGGCAGCGTCGCCGTGCGGATGTCGGGCAGGTGCAGCGCGGGCGGCGCGCCGAGCGCCGGGGACTTGGTGCGGTCGACCTGGGCGGCAAGCCCGCCCGCGAGGAGCGCGGCCGCGAACAGCGCGGTCGTCGTCCACCGGATCGTCGTCTTCATTGTCCCCCCTTGACGGCGAGCTCAGGCTTTCCCTGGGGCACCACCGAGAGTATGACGCGATGCGCGTCGCGCAGGAACGAGCGCGCGGCGCGCTGCACATCGGCCGCCGTCACCCTGCGGTAGCGCTCGAGATCCTGCTGGAAGTAGTCCGGCGTGCCGGCGAAGTAATTGTAGAAGTTCAGACGGTCGGCTTTGCCGCCGAAGCTCCCCATGCGCTCCATGGCATTGAGGAAATCGGCTTCGAACGAATTTTGCGCGCGCTCCAGCTCGCGCGGCGTGGGGCCCGAGTCCGCGAGCAGGCGAACCTGGGCGTCGATCACGCGCTCGAGCTCCGTGAGATCGTGCCCGGGCCGCGCCGTGGCGAACACCTCGAACTTGCCGTCGATGCGGTTGCCGTCCTGGAACGCGATCACGTTCGATGCGATCTGCTTGTCGTACACCAGGACCTTGTAGAGCCGCGATGCGCGCCCGACGGCCAGGATACTGGCGACGATGTCGAGCGTGGCATCGTCGGGGCCGAACGCCTTGACGGTGTGCCAGGCATTGTAGACGCGCGGCACCTGCACGCGATCTTCGATCATCGCCACGCGGTCCGAGTCCAGCTGGAACACCGGCGGCGGGGTGCGCGTGACGGCGGGACCGCGCGGAATGTCGCCGAAATACTTCTGGGCCAGCGCCTTCGCCGTGGGCACATCGATGTCCCCGCCCACCACCAGCGTTGCGTTGTTGGGCGTGTAATAGCTCTTGAAGAACGCCCGCACGTCGTCAATCGAGGCTGCGTCCAGATCGGCCATCGAGCCGATCACTGGCCAGTGATAGGGATGATTTGGGGGGTAGAGACGCTGGAGAATATTCTCCTCGGCCAAGCCGTAGGGCTGGTTCTCGTAGCTCTGGCGGCGCTCGTTTTTCACCACGCCGCGCTGCAGATCGACCTTGGCAGAGTCGATCTCCGGCAGCAGCCACCCCATGCGGTCCGAGTCGAGCCACAGCATCAGGGGCAGCGCGTTGCTCGGCGCATCCTCGAAGTAGTTGGTGCGGTCTTCGGTGGTCGAGCCGTTGTTGTCGCCGCCGGCGGCCTCGAGCCGCTTGTCGAAGTCGCCCGTCGGCACGTGCTGCGATCCCATGAACATGATGTGCTCGAACAGGTGGGCGAACCCGGTGCGGCCCGGCTTTTCGTCCCCGGAGCCGACGTGATACCAGATGTTCACCGTCACCACCGGCACCGCGTGATCCGGGGCCACGAGGACCTGCAGCCCGTTGGCGAGCGTGAACGAGTCGAAGGGGACGCGCAACGTCTGCGCGGCCAGGGGCGTGGCGGCGAAGAGCAGGAACAACAGGATACGACGCGGCATCAGCGTATTCTCCTCGGTTTCACGTAACGGCGGCATGGACGTCGCCCGATGATTTGCGCCCGAAACGCCGCCGCCGCAAGTTGCGTAGGGAGCGCCCAGGAGGTCTCATATGATCGGGTTACTCATCGGAGCCGCGGCGTTGGGCGGCGGATTCGTGTGGACGCGGGAGTTCGTGCGGCGGCGGCTGCGCTTCGTGGATGCGGTGCGCCGGCCGGCCGCGCCGCTGGTGGCGGGTGTGGCGGCCGCGGCGGTGGCGTTGCCATTCGCCGCGCTGCCCATCATCACGGTCGGCACGGCGGTGGCGCTCGGCGTCGGCGTGGCAGGCGGCGTGGCGAGCGGCCGCCGGGCGCCGCCGCCCGACTAGATCAGACGACCTTCAGCTCCTGCGCGGCCGCGATCACTTCGGGCTTGCCAGCGACCGTACGGAGCGCCCGCACCGCTTCGCGCCAGAACGTGTTCCCCGATCCCCGCTCTACTTCCTCGAGCGCGGTCCACTTGGGGAAAGCCGGCCGCACCGGCGTCGCCATCTGCAGTGTCTCGAACGCGTCCGCCACCGCGAGGACTTTCACGGTCGACGGGATCGGCAGCGCGTCGAGCTCCCAGTCCTCGCCCACGATCTCGTAGTAGTGCCCGTACTCCGCGATGATGGATGCGGCGCCGCGCATCGCGCGCGCGACCGCCACGGTGTC
>WNFJ01264031.1_pt3 | contig 10012 bp, 11 predicted proteins | sample 5400461 | NCBI WGS metagenome assembly WNFJ01 (sample SAMN13153349, study PRJNA577476) | soil metagenome | isolation source: 115 cm saprolite on Douglas fir-dominated hillslope | place: USA:California | collected 2013-09-17
TCCCGCCGAGCTTCTCGGCAGCGATACAGTGCCGCCGCAAGTGCGAACCGTGGGATTGCGGACCGAGCACATCAGGATTTCTTCAGTGGATCGTAAGGGACCGCTGGCGCGGGTCCATTGGGTGGAGCATCTCGGCGATCAGAACCACGTCCATCTCAAGCTCGACAACCATTCGCTGGTGACGCTTGCGGACCCCGTGCAGCCGCTCAAGGCAGGCGATCAAGTTTCGCTCGAGTTTGCCGAACCGCTTTATTTCGATCAGGCCGGCAACCGGGTCGCGGCCGATGGATTGCGGGGGCATGCATGATGATCGATCGTCAGGCACGCAAACTTTTGTTCGAAACCGTGGCGCAGCGTGTCATTGCCAGCGCCGACGAATTGACCGATCTCGATCGCGCCATCGGCGACGGCGATCACGGCGTCAATATGCGGCGCGGCTTCGAAGCGGTGCTGGCTGCCGCAGACGAACTCTCCGCCAAGGACCTCGGCGAGTCCCTCAGGGGCGTGGGAACCACCCTTGTGATGAAAGTCGGCGGCGCGTCCGGTCCACTTTACGGGACCCTCTTCATGTCGCTCGGCAAATCGCTGGCGGACGAGGTGACGTGCGAGCAGGCGGCCGATGCGTTTGCCTCCGCGATCGAAGCGGTCAAGGCGCGCGGAAAGTCCGATGTCGGCCAAAAGACCATGCTCGATGTGCTTTTTCCCGTGCTCGGCGTCTTGCGCGAAGGCGGGGCCGGCATGACCGCGCGCCTGAAGGCGACAGCCAGGGCCGCGGCGGAGGATACCATACCGATGCGGGCGATCCGCGGCCGCGCCTCGTTCCTCGGCGAGCGCAGCATCGGTCACATGGACCCCGGCGCACGATCCTCCGCGTTGATCGTCGATGCGGTCGCAGATGTCATGGAAGGCTTCGCATGAGCGAAAATGTTGGAATCGTCATCGTTTCTCACTCGGCGGACGTCGCCCGCGGCACCGCCCTCATGGTGGAGCAAATGGTCGGCCGCGAAGTGCCGCTCGGCTGGTGCGGCGGGGATCCGGGCGGCGGATTGGGCACCAGCGTCGAGGCGATCATGAAGGCGATCGAACAGGCGTGGTCGGAGCGCGGCGTCGCCATCCTGGTCGACCTCGGCGGCGCAGAAACCAATAGCGAGATGGCGATCGAGATGCTGCCCGAGGAGCGCCGCGACCGCGTCGTCGTTTGCAACGCGCCTGTGGTCGAGGGGGCGGTGATGGCGGCCACCGAAGCAGCATCGGGAGCGACGCTCGAGGCCGTGCGTCGCACCGCCGAAGAACTAACGCCGGTCTGATGTGGGACAAGCGTGATGAATAAGATTCGGGCATCGGTGCTTATGCGACACGAGGTCGGGCTGCATGCCCGCCCCTCGGTCAAGCTGACCAAGCTTGCGAAGGCGTTCGAATCGCGTATCGATCTTGGCCTGTCGCCGGATGGCCCCTGGGTCGACGCCAAGAGCATCGTCAAGGTAATGGCGACCAAGGCGCCGAAGGATTCGACGATTTATTTTCGCGCGGAGGGGAGTGATGCGAAGGCCGCACTGGACGCGCTGGTGACGCTTGTCGACGGAGATTTTCAGGATGGACGATAGAGCGCATCGAGCTGCCCATCGCATCGAGGGGAGGTCCGCCGCCCCCGGAATTGCGTTGGGACCGCTCGTGCGCCTGGCTCCGGTCAAGCACGATGTCCGTCAACATCGATCCGTGGCGGAGGAGCACCAGGCTCTCGTCGATGCCCTCGCGGCGTCCCAAGAGGCGCTCCGCCTTCTCGCGCGCGAAGCAGGGGAGACGGAGGCGGAAGCCATTCTCTCTTTCCAGATCGCTCTGCTGGAAGACGACAATCTTGCTGCGCCGGCGTTTGCGCTGATCAAAGGTGGCGAGGCCGCGAATCGAGCATGGAGCGCTGCAATCGATCCGGAAATCGCAACTTTCGATGCGGCGGACGATCCTTATTTCCGCGCCCGTGCATCCGATTTGCGCGATCTTCGCGATCGCGTGTTGAGACATCTGGCAGGTGAAGCCGATCAGACCGTGCCGTCAGGAGCCATCGTCGCAGCAGACGACATGCCTCCATCGATGTTCCTGGCCACCGATTGGCGTGATGGCGGCCTGGTATTGCGCCGGGGAAGCCCCAGCAGCCATGTCGCAATTCTCGCCAGGTCGCGCGGCGTGCCGATGATCGTGGGAGTAGACGTCGATCGTCTCGAAAATGGCGCGGACGCAGTGCTCGATGCGGACGCGGGCTTTCTCATTGTCGATCCCGACACCGATATGCGGGCTATCTATTGCCGGCGTCGCGCCGAGCAATTGCAGCTTCGGCAGGCAGCGACTTCGTTCAGCGGCCCTGCGCTTACCGCCGCCGGCGAACCGGTTCGGGTCATGATCAATGTCACCGGCCTCGCCGAACTCGGGGGTCTCGATCCGGCCCATGTTGATGGCATCGGCCTGATGCGGACCGAGTTTCTGTTTCAGGGTCGCGAACAACTCCCGACCGAGGAGGAGCAGTATCAGATCTACAAGCGCATGGTCGAATGGGCCGCCGGAAAACCCGTGACCATCCGCACGCTCGACGCTGGGGGCGACAAGCCGATCGCAGGCCTGACGCAGCCCGGCCACATCAATCCATTCCTTGGGGTGCGCGGTGTGCGGCTGTCGTTGCGGCATCTGGACGTGTTTCGCGCGCAATTGCGGGCGCTGGCCCGCGCGGCGGTCGCGGGAAACCTCAAAGTGATGATTCCGATGGTGACGGTGCCGGAGGAGCTCGACCGCTGCCGCGCGCTTCTCGCGCAAGCCATCGAGGAGCTGTGTCACGAGGGCCGGGAAGCGCAGATGCCGCCGCTCGGCATGATGGTCGAGGTGCCGTCGGCGGCGTTGACCATCGAGGACTTCAATGCCGATTTCTTCTCCATCGGCAGCAATGATCTCATCCAGTACGTGGCCGCCGCAAGCCGGGACGAACCGCAACTCGCCGATCTTGCCCGTCCTTCGCGCGCGGTGTTCGGCCTGATCAAGCATGTCGTGGATTATGCCGATAGCTGCGGCCGCGAAACCAGCCTGTGCGGCGATCTCGCGGGCGATCCCGAGCAGGTCGCAGCATTGCTCGACCAGGGCTTGCGCACTTTTTCGGTGGCGCCCGGCGCGCTCGGACCGGTGAAGGCCGCGATCGCCCGCTATTCCGGCTCTGCCGCATGAGCACGCAAGCAACGCCTGCGGGTTCTCAGGATCTGATCGCGGCCTACAAGGCCATCCTTCGCGATGTGCTCGACCGGCGGCCGTCCGGAATGCGCCAGCGGCTGGCCGAAGCGCTTGGCAAGAACCGCAGCTTCATCACGCAGATCGCCAACCCGGCCTATCAGACGCCGATCCCGGCGCAGCACGTTCACCCGATCATCCAGGTCTGCCATTTCTCGGTGCAGGAAAGGGAGCGGTTTCTCGAAGCCTATCACCGGGCGCACCCGCGGCGGCTGCTTCTGCTCAAGGAGCGAGAGCGCGGCCGGCGTCTCACGCTGATGCTGCCGGATCTTGGCAGCGAACAGAAGAACCATAAGCTTGACACGCTGCTGAGCGAGTTCGCGGAGAAAATTGCAAGGCTGATCGAGGACAGCTGACGCTGAAGCAACGATCACGGGGAGGCCGGGATGAAGAAGCTGATCAACGCTGTCGAAAATGCGATGAGCGAAAGCCTTGCCGGATTCTGTGCGGCGCATTCCGATATCGTGCGCATGGGTGAGGGTGCGCCGTTCGTGCAGCGCCGGCATCTCACGCTTGGCAAGGTTGCGCTGGTGTCGGGCGGCGGTTCCGGGCACGAGCCGCTTCACACCGGATTTGTCGGCCATGGAATGCTGGATGCGGCGTGTCCCGGTCAGGTTTTCACTTCGCCGACGCCCGATCTCATTCTCGCCGCCGCAGAGGCGGCGGACACCGGTGCCGGCGTGTTGTTCATCGTCAAGAATTACGAGGGCGACGTCATGAACTTCGACATGGCGCGCGAGATGTCGGGAAAATCGATTGCGACCGTGATTACCGATGACGACGTAGCAGTCGAGAAATCGACCTTTTCGACCGGGCGGCGCGGCGTTGCCGGCACGCTCATCGTCGAGAAGATCATGGGAGCAGCTGCCGAGGAGGGGCGCAACCTTGCCGCCTTGAAGGCGCTCGGCGATCGCGTCAATGCGGCCACGCGCTCGATCGGGATTGCGCTGACGAGCTGCACGGTTCCGGCGGCCGGCAAGCCGACTTTCGACATTGCCGAGGACGAGATGGAGGTCGGCGTCGGTATTCACGGCGAGCCGGGACGCCGTCGCGTCAAACTCAGGCCGGCTGCCGAGATCGCGACAGAGATGGTCAACGCCATCACGACCGACCTCGGCGAGCGCGCGCGCGGCGAAGCGATCCTGTTGATCAACGGCTTCGGCGCAACGCCGCTGTCGGAGCTTTATCTGATGTATGACGCCGTCCCGCCGGCACTATCGTTGCGCGATCCCTGGTCGGCAATTTCGTCACATCGCTCGATATGGCCGGTTGTTCGGCGACGCTGTCGATGCTTGACGAGGAGATGAAGCGGCTCTGGGACGCACCCGTTCACACCCCGGCCTTGCGCTGGGGAATGTAATTCTCCTCAGACATGCACCGCGCTACGAACCCGTCCCGCGTTTCCGAATACGCGCAGATACCGCTCGACTTCAGAGGAACTGCCGGTCGCTTTTTCCGGATTGTCCGAAAGCTTCACCGCCGGCCGGCCATCGACCGATGTCACCTTGCAAACGATCGAAATTGGATCGAGATCGACCGAACCATCGGGCGCGCATCCCACGAAATCATTGGTCAAGTTGGTGCCCCAGCCAAAGCTTATCCGCACCCGTCCGGCAAAATGACGGTAAGTCTCTTCGATCGATCCGACGTCCATGCCGTCGGAGAAGACCAGCAGCTTCTCCCGGGGATCGCGGCCCTTCTGCTTCCACCATTTGATGATTTCTTCGCCGGCCGCGATTGGCGGCGCGCTGTCGGGGCGAAAGCCGGTCCAGTCGGCCACCCATTCCGGTGCATCGCGCAGGAATGATTTGGTGCCGAACGCGTCGGGCAGGGCGATCAGCAGATTGCCGCCGTAGGTATGGCGCCACTGATCGAGGATGCGATACGGCGCCCAGCGCAATTCATTATCGTCGTTCGCCAGCGCTGCGGCGACCATCGGCAATTCATGCGCATTTGTGCCGATCGCTTCCAGATCGTTGTCCATCGCCAGCAAGACGTTGGAGGTGCCGGTGAAGGACGGCCCCAAGCCTTCCTTGACGGCCTCGACGCACCAGCGCTGCCACAGGAAGCCATGGCGGCGCCGTGTTCCGAAATCGGAAAGACGCAGGCCCTCCAGCTTGCGCAGGCGCTCGACCTTGCTCCAAAGCTTTGCTTTGGCGCGAGCATAGAGAACGTCGAGGACAAACCGTCCCTGTCCATTCACCACCTGGCGCGAGCGCAGCTCATTGAGAATGGCAAGCGCCGGAATCTCCCACATCGTGGTGTGCGTCCACGGCCCATGGAAATGCAATTCGTACTGGCCGTCCACCTTGTTCAGCTCATACTCGGGAAGCCGGAATGCGGCGAGCCAGTTGATGAAGTCCGGCGAAAACATCTGGGTCTTGCCGTAGAAGGTGTTACCCGCAAGCCAGATCAGCTCCTTCTTGCTGAAGCGGATGGAGCGGGCGTGATCGAGCTGGGCGCGCAGCTCGCCCTCGTCGATGATTTCAGCCAGACGTACATGCCGGCTGCGATTGATGACCGAAAAGGTGACGTGCTGGTTCGGGTAGAATTCCCGAATCATTTGCTGCATCAACAGTTTGTAGAAATCGGTGTCGAGCAGGCTGCGCACGATCGGGTCGAGCCGCCAGCCGTGATTATAGGTCCTGCTTGCAATATCTGTGACTGCCATAGTGGAACTCTATCGTGCCAGAGGCCCTGCAACCAGTGGGTTTCGGCCGGGCATAGCAGGTCAGCGGGCCACCCCTCTCGCCCGGCCGACCGGCGCGCGCAGGCCGGTCCAGGGCGGCTTTTCCGGTGCGAATTGCTGCCGAAGATAGGCCACGAGCTCGGCGACCTGATCGTCGGTCATGCTGTCCTTGAAGGCGGGCATATAGCCGAGATCGCTCGACGCAGGTGTTGCGATGCCATGCAGGATCACCTGGATCAGATTGTCCGGCACGGCGCTGTGCAGATTGCTGTTCAACGCCAGCGACGGCCGGCTGCCGAACAGGGGCGCGCCGTCGACCGCGTGGCAAACCGCGCAGGCGCCGTCATAGAGACGCGCGCCGAGGGGCGATGTTGAAACGGCCCTGGTGAGGCTCGCACTTTCCAGTTTGGCGGCCAACGCGTCTTGCGTCACCTGATCGATCGCGTTCTCGTTGAACGAGGCGAGGTAGACCGCCATGGCGCGAATGCAAGCCGGCGAGCTCTTTCACCACCGGGGCCATCGGGCCCGCGGCGACCCCGTGAAAGCGGGATTCACCGGTTCGCAGATAGGTAAACAATTCATCCTCGCTCCAGGGGATTGGTGCATACGAAAGCGAGGTCAGCGGCGGGGCTTCCCAGCCTTCTGCGAAACCGCCGGCCAGATAGGCGCTCGCCTTTTCCGCGCCGAGCGCGTTGCGCGGCGAATGGCAGGCGCCGCAATGGCCAAAACCCTCGACCAAATAGGCGCCGCGATTCCATATCTCGGATTTCGTCGCGTCGGCTTCGAATACGCCGGGCTGATGGAACAGCGCATTCCACCCCGCCATCAGCGGACGCAGGTTGAACGGAAACGCCAGCGTGTTTTTTGGGGTATCGGCGCGCACCGGCGGCTGCGCCATCAGATAGGCATAGAGCGCTTGCAGGTCGGCATCGGTCGTCTTGGCGAAATGCGAATGCCATCGCGATGGATGCCCTCGCGCATGGCGCGCTCGAAGGCAGGGTAGGACCATGCGCCGATACCGGTCTCGACGTCAGGCGTGATGTTGGTTGAGTAGATTGTGCCGAACGGCGTCTCGATCGCCCGGCCACCGGCGTTGGCGGCGCCGTTGACGTTGGTGTGGCAGACCGCGCAGTCGCCGAGCGCGGCGAGTTGCCGGCCGCGGGAGATGGTACTTTCCGAATAAGTCGACGCATCCGGCCGCGCGATCGGCGCAATCGATCGCCACGGCAGCATGGCCGCGGCGACGCCCACCCCGGCGGCACATAACGCCGCGACGGTTGCTAGTGCGCCACGCCGCTTGGCAAACGGATTTCGCCACCTGTCGGTTGGAGCTGCGGGCCGGGGTGCCGCTAACGGCAATGGGCCGGGCGCTGCATCCTGCTCGCCCCGCAATCCCCGGAGAATTCGTTCCGGCGTGAACGAAAACGCACGCCGGTGGCGTCGAAGATCGCGTTGGCGATCGCCGCGGCGCTCGGGACGGAAGCGGATTCGCCGACGCCGAGCGGCGGCTGATACTGCCGCGGCAGCATCAAGACGTCGACCTTTGGGATGTCCGGAAAGGTGATGATCGGGTAGGCGCCCCATTCGCGGCTTACCACCGAGTTGCGGTCGAACGAAACTTCTTCCATCAGCGTGCGGCTGGTCGACTGGATCACGTTGCCATGGATCTGGTGGCGGACGCCGTCCGGATTGATCATCAGGCCGGAATCCTGGCCGGCGACCACGCGGGTGACGCTGACATCGCCGGTCGCCTTGTTGACGGCGACGTCGGCGATCCAGGCCGACCACGCGGCACCGTAGCCCGGAAACTTGCTGTGCACATACAGCGCGTAGGCAAATCCCCTTCCGCGCACGATGTCGTTTTCGGCGACCGGCTGTTTCCAGACCGGGCGAGGGGTCCAGCCGGCGCGTTCGGCGATGGCGTTGACGAGATCGATCGCGCGCTGATCTTTCAGGTAACGCAGCCGATATTCGATCGGATCGGCGCCGGCTTCGGTCGCCAGTTCGTCGATATAAGATTCATGGGCGAAGGTATTGGGCAATGCCGAAACACCACGAAGCCACGACGCGCGCACGATCGGCGGCATGTCGTGCGCGACCACGCGCATGGCGTCGTAATGGTAAGGCGGGATCGCGGTGCGGTCGCCCATGTGGGACACTTCAGGGACCGGCGCAACCGCACCCGTCAACAGCAGCGCCAAAGTTGGCGCGCCGTTCGACGGGTAGCGCGTAGCGAAATCGTATCCGGCGACGCCGCCATCGGCGCGCAATCCGCCTTTGACGTCCATCAACTGCGCGGCGCCCTTCGGCTCCCAGGCATGCTCCTGTTCGCGCGTGAGTTGGACGCGGACGGGACGGCCGACCGCGCGCGACAGCAAAACCGCATCGGCTGAGACGTCGTCGGCGCAGTTGCGGCCGTAGCAGCCGGCGGCTTCCAGCCGGATCACATCGATCTCGGGTTCCGGGCGCGCCAACAATAGCGCGAGGTCGGCACGCAGGATGTGGGGATTTTGCGTGCCGGACCATACCCGGACCTCTCCATCCTGATAATCCGCAACGGCGCAGGACGGGCCGATCGAACCATGCATTTGGTACGGCCAGATATAAGTCCGCGGCATCGGCTTGGCGGCGCCGGCGATAGCGGCGTCGACGTTGCCCTTGTCGATCAGGGTCCGCGGCGTCGAGGGATTGGCGCGCAGCGCGGCCTCGACTTCCTTTAGATCAGGCAGCGTCGGCGTCGGTTTCCAGGCGACCTTGAGTTGCGCCGCCGCCTTGACCGCGTTCTCCTCGCGCTCGGCGATGACGCCGACGAAATCGCCGATCGTGACCACCGCCACCAGCCCCGGAATATCGCGGACCGAGGTTTTTTCGACCGCGATCAGGCTGGTGCCGACGAAGGCGCCGGCATCGACGCCGGCATAGGGCGGACGCACCACGCGGCCATGCAGCATGCCGGGCATGCGCACGTCGTGAACATAGACAAGTTCGCCGGTCGCCTTCCCCGGCAGATCAGCGCGCGGCACCGACTGCCCGACGATGGTGTAGGTATCGATGGATTTCACCGGAACATCGTCCGCCAGCTCAAGGCGGATGGTTTCGCCGGCGATCAATTCGCCATAGCTGACGCTGCGGTTGTCTCGTCCGCGGATCAGGCCGTCCTCGATCGCGAGGTCTTCCACCGGAAGCTCAAGCCGTTCCGCGGCGCGCGCGATCAGGAATTGCCGCGCCTGGGCTGCCGCTTTGCGCAAGGGGACCGCCGTGATCTGGATCGTCTCACTGGCGATGGTCGCGCCCTGATCGGGAACCTGCGAGGTATCGCCCAGCACCACGACGACGCGTGCAAAGGACACGTCGAGTTCTTCAGCGACGATCTGTCCGAGCGCGGTGCGAATCCCGGTTCCAAGATCGACATGGCCGTTGAAGGCGGCGACAGATCCGTCGGCCGTTATTTTGATGAAGGTTTCGAATGCCCCGCCTGAAGCCGCCGGGCGAACCACCGACAACGATCCGGGCCGAAGTTTCGAAACGTCCGGAACCTCTGGCGCGGCCATCAATCTCGCGCCTCGGCGAGATGCCCGGTGGCCCGCATCGCCGCGCGCATGATTTCGATATGCGCGCCACAACGGCACAGATTGTAGCGCAGCGCTTCCAGCACCTCGGCCTCGGATGGGTGAGGGCTGCGCATCAAGAGCGCCTTGGTGCTCATGATCATGCCGTTGAGGCAGTAGCCGCATTGCGCGGCCTGTTCCGTGATGAAGGCTTCCTGCACCGGATCGGGAAGATTGCGCGAGCCGAGGCCCTCGAGCGTCAGAATCTCGCGCCCGACGCAGCCGCTGATCGGGATCACGCAGGAACGCGCGGCGACGCCGTCGATCAGCACGGCGCAAGCCCCGCATTCGCCAAGCCCGCAGCCGTATTTCGGTCCGTTCAATTCAAGATCGTTACGCAACACGTAAAGCAACGCAGTGTCGGGGGCGGCGCTGACGTCATGGATCCTGCCGTTGACTGTCAGGCGGATCGTTGGCTGCGTCATGCGGTTGGTTCCGGCCCAGCGGTTGC
>WNFJ01412314.1_pt2 | contig 10012 bp, 9 predicted proteins | sample 5400461 | NCBI WGS metagenome assembly WNFJ01 (sample SAMN13153349, study PRJNA577476) | soil metagenome | isolation source: 115 cm saprolite on Douglas fir-dominated hillslope | place: USA:California | collected 2013-09-17
ATGTTGAAGGTGTGAGAGCCGTCGCCCCCGGTGCCGCAGGTATCGAGGACGATCCGCCCATCGGGGACGCGGATGCGGGTCACGTTTCGGCGCATCGCGTCGGCCGCCCCGGCGATCTCCACCGCGGTTTCGCCCTTCATCCGGAGCGCGACGAGAAATCCGGCGATCTGCGCCGAAGTAGTGTGTCCGGAGAAGATCTCCTCGAAGACGCCGAGGATCTCCTCCCGGTCGAGGTCACGCCTCTCCATCAGGCGCGCGATCGCTTCCTTCAACACCTTCGTCCCTCCAGGAAGTTGGCGAGGAGCATTTTCCCCTGCGGGGTGAGGACCGATTCAGGGTGGAACTGGACGCCGACCGTCGGGTGGGTCCGGTGCGCCAGGCCCATGATCTCCCCGTCGTCCCGGGAAGATGCGGTGACCCTAAGCTCGTCCGGCAGGGATTCGCGCTCCACCACCAGCGAGTGGTAGCGGCCCCCTTCCATCGGCCCGGCAACGCCGCTGAAAACGCCGCTGCCGTCGTGGTCGATCCACGAAGTCTTGCCGTGCATCACCTGTTTGGCCCGGACGACGCGTCCTCCGAAGGCCTGTCCGATCGCTTGGTGGCCCAGGCACACGCCGAGGATTGGAACCTGGCCGGAAAGCGCCTGAATCGCCGAGACGCACACTCCCGCTTCGTTGGGCGTGCAGGGCCCGGGGGAGAGCACCAGCGCCTCGGGCCGGTGGCCGCGGATTCCCTCCACGTCGATGCGGTCGTTCCGGAAGACTTCGACGCTTGCGCCCAGCTCCCAGAGATACTGAACCAGGTTGAAGGTGAAAGAGTCGTAGTTGTCGATGACGACGATCACCTGGGCCACCTCACCTGCGCGACTTTGAAGCGGCGCTGGACGATGGCTCTTCGGCTCCGAAGGCAACCAGGGCGGCCCTCAGCTTGTGCGAAGTCTCTTCGAATTCGCGCCCCGGATCGCTGTCGTGCACGATTCCGGCGCCCGCCTGGAAGCGCAGCTTCTTTCCGGCGAGCGCGATGGAGCGAATGGCGATCGCCATGTCGATCGCGCCGTCGTGCCCGATGTATCCCACCGCTCCTCCATAAGGCCCGCGGGAGACGGGTTCCAGCTCGTCGATGATCTCCATCGCCCGGACCTTGGGCGCGCCGGTGAGCGTGCCGGCGGGGAAGGCCGACGACAGCGCGTCGAGGGAGTCGAGCTCCGGCCGGAGCTTTCCCGATATCTCCGAAACCAGGTGCATCACGTGCGAGTAGCGTTCGACCACCTCGCGCTGATCGACGCGCACCGAGCCGGGCAGCGCCACGCGTCCAACGTCATTTCGTCCCAAGTCGACCAGCATCACGTGTTCGGCGCGTTCCTTGGCATCCCCCCGGAGGGACGCTTCGAGCCGCGCATCGTCCTCTCGGTTTACTCCCCGAGGGCGCGTGCCCGCAATGGGGCGGACGGTCACCGTGCCCCCTTCGCAGCGGACGAGGAGCTCGGGCGAGGCGCCGGCCAGAATCCGCTCGCCGAATCTCAGGTGGAACAGGTAGGGCGCCGGAGATGCTCCCCGAAGCAGCCGATACAGCTCGAACGGGTCTCCCGCGTAGTCGGCGGTGAGACGTCGGGAAATCACCGCCTGGAAGCAGTCGCCGGCCTTGATGTACTCGCGGATGCTTTGCACCGCGCCAAGGAACGACGCGCGTCCCCAGGAATCCCGAATCCGCTGGGGTCGGACAGGCGCCGGAGCGGGCGGCACGGGCCTGGCGAGCGCCACCGACAGCTCGTCGATCTGCTCCATCGCCGAGGCGAACGCCGATTTGGCAGAGCGATGCCGCGCCAGGTCCGCGCAGGCGACCAGACGGATCCGGTGGGTCAAGTTGTCGAAGACGATCAGGCGGTCGGTGAGCATCCATTCCCCGTCCGGGAATTCCGGGTCGGGTCCGTGGCGCTGCGGCACCCGCGGCTCGAACCAACGGATCGACCCGTAGGAGAGGTAACCCACCAGGCCTCCGACGAAGCGGGGCAGGTCGGGCGCCTTGGCCAGCTTGTGCTGGGCGAGGATCCTCCGCAGCGCATCGATCGGCGCCCCTTCCTCGACGATCGGGCGCTGCCCCTTCTCTTCGATCGTGGTCACCAGCCCTTCCTGCCGTACTTGCAACCGCGGGCGATCCCCCAGATAGGAGTAGCGGCCCCACCGCTCACCGCCCTCGACCGATTCGAGAAGGAAGGCGTGGGAGGGGGCAGGGAGCTTGAGAAAGGCGGAGACGGGCGTTTCGGTGTCGCCCCGGATCTCGCGATAGACCGGGACGAGATTTCCCTGGGCGGTCAGTCGGGCAAACTCGGGGTACTTGAGCTCGCTGAGCGCAACGATCCGGCCGGCGCTTTTCTGGCGTTTGGGAATGGCCACGGACGCGGCCAGCCTCTCAGAAACCGCCTCACCCGCCAATTGCTTTGACCGGCACGGGCGTAAAACCCCGCTGCGCGCCCTTCCTCTCAGTCAATCACGCCGCCCGAACACGGCTCACGCGGACAACGCCTCCGCCTATCCGTTCTACGATCTGATATGTGCCTTTAATGTCACCTTTGCGGCTGGTCGCGCTTTCTGCCTCATGCATCGTCGCTTCCTGTGTCGCTGGACCGACTGCTTCACCCAGTGTCACCGAGGCGCAAAAGCAGCGGCTCCCCATCATAGACATGCATCTGCACGCCTATCCGGCAGAATTCATCGGGAAGCACCCAGCGAACCCGGTCACTGGCCAACCCGCGAAAGCGGCGACCAACGAGGCGCTCCGGAACGAGAGTCTCGCTGGCTTGGAGCGGTACAACATCGTCCGAGCCGTCACCGGCGGTCCGCTTGAAATCGTCGAGCAGTGGAAGGCTGCCGCCCCTGAACGGGTGATGGCGTCGCTGGTATTTCCATTCCCTGGAGGCTGGCCCGGCCTATAAGACCGGCGAGCTCGAAGGGATGGGTGAGCTCACCTTGCAGTACGGTGGACTCACCTTGAGCAGTCCGGAGATGGAACCGTACCTTGCTTTGGCCGAGGAACTGGGTATCCCGGCAGGAGTTCATACAGGCTATGGTCCACCTGGGATCGCATACCATGCCTGTTGCCCGAAGTTTCGTGCCTCGCTTGGCAATCCGCTGCTGATTGAAGAAGCGTTGGTGCGTCATCCCAAACTGCGCATCTACATTATGCATGCTGGTTTTCCATTCCTGGAAAACACCATTGCGCTGATGCATTCCTTTCACCAGGTCTACGCGGATCTGGCCGGGATTGATTGGATCATGTCTCGCGAGGATTTTCATGACTACCTCCGCAGGCTGTTGAGGCACAGTGACGACTGTGACCTGGCCAAGCGATTGATGTTCGGCTCTGATCAAGTGGTGTGGCCGGAAGCCATTGGAATGGCCATTGCGAGTATCGAATCAGCCGATTTCGTGACCCCAGAACAAAAGCGAGACATCTTCTGCCGCAACGCGGCCCGCTTTCTGCGCCTTGAGCCTGCGATTTGCGAGCAGCGGCCAGCGCAGAAACGATGACAGCGCGTCCTCGATGATCGGCGCTATCCTTTCACTCGATCGTGAGCTTGAGAAAAGCGGAAATAGTCGTTTCGGCGTGGCCCCAGATCTCGAGGCAAATCACGCCGCCCGCACACGAATGTGCCCGCGCTTCGCTTTAGCATGGCGGCTCACCCGGATCTCTACGTCATTGCCGAGCGCAGCGAGGAACTCCAACAACTTCTCGACGGAATATTCGTCAAAGTAACCTCGAAGCAATTTGGAGACCCGCGGCTGGTCGATCCCCATACGCACCGCAGCCTCCGCCTGATTCTTGAAACCTTGAGCTGTGATCGTTCGATAAATTGCGGCCACCAGATCGAACTTAATCGCTAGCTCCCCGGCAGCTCCGAGCCCTAGGTCCTCGAAGACATTGCCACTGCTCTCAGTGACCCTGGCCTTTTTCTTCATCGCCGCCGGCATTATGTGGGTTTCCGCATAATCTGGCAAGCGCCGATCCTCGCCAGGGCGGCGTCCTTCCTGGACGATCGGACGCTGCCCGGCGGGCGGGCAGAATCAGGCGGGGGACAGGCTCAGGATCTCTTGCAGAAAATGTTCGACCGCTTCGGCTCGCGCCGATTCGGTGAACACGTGGGTAATGCGGGCGCGGGCGGCGGCCCCCAGGCGCGCGCATCGCCCCCGATCCGAAAGGAGTCCCAGCAGCGCCTGACCGAGGCCAGCCACATCGCTGCGATCAACCAGAATGCCGGTGACGTCCGGAAGGATCGTTTCCGCCGGCGCGCCGAAGCGGTAGGCGAGGACCGGCCTGCCGCAGGCCATGGCTTCGAGCATGGCGCGGCAGGTTCCGTCGTTGCCTTCCGCGAGAATGACCTTCGCGTCGAAGGTGCGGTATGCCGCGGCGAGCTCTTCCCCGGTCCGGTAGCCGGCGAACACCACCCGAGCGCGCATCTGGAGTCGGTCGACTTCCCGCTCGACCGCGACCAGACCCTCCCCTCGCCCGACGATCACCAGACGAGCTTCGGGCAAGTGGTCGAGGACGTGGCGGAAGGCTCGGAGCAGGTCCAGGTGCAGGCGTTCGGGCTTGATCCGCGACACGATTCCAGCGACGGGAGCATCGGCGGGAATCTGAAACAGGTTCCTCAAGTCCGGCCCCTGCGGCGGGAAGGCGCCGGCGTTCACCGCGCCTCGAATCGCGTTCGCGAAGCTCCCGCGCGTGCGACTCGCAGACCGCAATCAGTCCGTCCGTCCGCCGGTGGAGCAAGCCCTGAAAGCGCCGCCCGCGCAGCGATCGCTCGGAGTGCACGGTGCGCACGACCCTTGGCCGGGCCGGCGATCGTCGGGCGGCGATCAGCGCGAGGAGGTGATCGTGGGAGAAGTTCGCGTGAAAAAGCTCGAACCCTCGCGCGACGTCGGTGAGCCGATGGACATCAATCGCGATCCGCAGTGGGTAGCTCTTGGTCGACAGACCGAGCTCGTCGTGCACCGCAAATCCCATCTTCCGAAGCCGGTCGCGCAGGTCGCCGGGCCGCAGCGTGTCCACCGCCATTTCCACGAAGTGCCCGCGCCGGACAAGCTCCTGGGCCACCGAAGCCATCGGCTCCGCGGGCCCTGTCCAAATGGGTGAAGCGAGCAGCTCGAGGATGCGCATGCTTGCGCGCGCGGATGTAGACCGCCCGGCGCTGCTTGGCAATCGGGTGAACGATTCGGGGCGGGATCCCGACCGGGCGCGATTTTTTCCTTGGGCCTGTGGCGGCTTCTGCCTAGCTTGCGCCGATGAAATTGCGCGGACTGCGAAGAGGTGGGGTGGCGGGCGGGACGGCTCTACTTCTAGCCATCGGAGCGAGGGGGGCGGCGGCGCAAGGTACTGCGACGCCCGAGCAAGCCAAAGCCTACGTGGAGAAGCTCAACACCGAGCTCAAGCCGCTGGTGATCAAATCCTCGACCGCCGACTGGATCAAGGCGACCTACATCACCGACGACACCGAGCGAAACGCGGCCGCGGCGAGCGATGAGCTGATGGCCTACTCGGCAAAGGCGATCAAACAGTCGCTTCAATTCTCCGGGCTGAAGCTGGACCAAGACAGCGCGCGGATGATCTACCTCCTGCGCAGCGCGACCTCGCCTCCGCCGTCGCCCGACGATCCGGCCAAGCGCGCCGAGCTCGCGGCGATCGTCGCCAAGCTCGAGGGAATGTACGGCAAGGGCAAGTGGTGCGGCCCCGAAGGCGGCGGCAAATGCCGCGATCTGGAGCAGCTCACCGAGTTGATGGCGAAGAGCCGCAATTACGACGACGCGTGGGCGGGCTGGCACAGCATCGCTCGCCCGATGAAGCCGCTCTACGCGCGATTCGTGGACCTCTCCAATGAGGGCGCGAAGGAGATCGGCTACGCCGACACCGGAGAGCTGTGGCGATCGGGGTATGACATGAAGCCGGCCGAGTTCGAGGCGGCAACCGATCGGCTCTGGAACCAGGTCAAGCCGCTCTACGACGATCTCCATTGCTACGTGCGTGCTCAGCTGGCCCGCCAATACGGCGCCAAGGTCCCTCTCGATGGACCGATCCCCGCTCATCTGCTCGGCAACATGTGGGCGCAGGAATGGAACAACGTCTACGAGCTGGCCATCCCCTACCGGGGCGAGCCGAGCCTCGATGTCGATGCCGGGCTGAAGCGGCAGAAGTACGATCCGGTCAAGATGGTGCGGCGGGGAGAGGCGTTCTTCACCTCGCTCGGCCTGGATCCACTCCCGAAAACGTTCTGGGAGCGATCGATGTTCACCAAACCCCGGGATCGCGAGGTGGTGTGCCACGCCAGCGCCTGGGACGTCTCGTTCAACGACGACCTGCGAATCAAGATGTGCATCAAGGTTCGCGAGGAGGACCTGGTCACCATCCATCACGAGTTGGGGCACGATTACTACTTCCACGCGTATTACCAACGGCCGGTGCTCTTCCAGGCCGGCGCGAACGATGGCTTCCACGAGGCGATCGGCGATGCGCTGACCCTGTCGATCACCCCGAGCTATCTCCAGAAGCTCGGGCTGCTCAACTCGGTGCCCAAGGGCGACAAGGCGTTGATCAATCAGCAGATGAAGAGCGCGATGGAGAAGGTGGCTTTCCTACCGTTTGGAAAGATGATCGACCAATGGCGGTGGGACGTCTTCTCGGGGAAGACAACGCCGGCCAATTACAGCGCGGCCTGGTGGGCGCTGCGCCGAAAATACCAGGGGATCGACTCTCCCATTCCCCGCACCGAAGGCGACTTCGATCCGGGCGCGAAGTACCACATTCCGGCGAACGTCCCCTACACCCGCTATTTCCTCGCCCGCATCCTCCAATTCCAGTTCCACCGCGGCCTGTGCCGGGCGGCCGGCCAACAGGGCCCCCTTCACGAATGCTCGATTTACGGGAACAAGGAGGCGGGAAAGAAGCTCTGGTCGATGCTGCAGCTTGGCGCGAGCAAACCCTGGCCCGAAGCCCTGGAGGTCGTCACCGGGCAGCGGACGCTCGATGCCAGCGCGCTTCTCGAGTACTACCAGCCGCTTCAAGGCTGGCTAAAGCACCAAAACGCCGGTCGGAAGTGCGGTTGGTAAGCTGTGTAGGCAGAGTTCGGGAGGACGGAGGTGGACTTTCGCTCACCACCGCACTATTGATACGGGCGTCTGCGCGAACTGCGTCAGACGGAGCGGTGGATTTCCTCTCGCTCAAAACATGAAAGAAGAAGTGAAATGGCTACTGGTACAGTGAAATGGTTTAACGATGCGAAGGGCTATGGGTTCATTACCCAAGATGGTGGCGGCGACGATGTGTTCTGCCATCATACGGCGATTCAGGCGGATGGTTTCCGCACCTTGACCGAGGGTCAGAAGGTCCAGTTCGAGACCAGCAAGGGGCCTAAGGGTCTGCAAGCTCAGAACGTCCGACCCATCTAACGAGGGGAAGAATTGTTGCTCGGAAGGTCCGATCCTGCGAAGGCTCGGGCCTTCTGCCTTTTCAGGGGGTGGAGTTGATTCGCTCGAAATTGGCGGTGATGCCCCTGATGCTGCTGGCGATGGCCGTCGGATGTAAATCGGCATCGCGCGCGTCTCGAGGAGACACCCGAATGGAACAGCCACGAGAGGGACCTGCTCTCAAGCAAGAGCTGCTCTTGAAGCATGGGGACTCTCAAAGGGAGCGGGTGAACCGCGGGGTGGATCAGGTCCTCGCGCTCTGGCGACCGACCGACGGCGACGCGGGCGAGTTCATCCGGGCCCATTTCATCTCCGACCCGGCCCTGCTCGACGCGACGTTCCAGAGACTGGAGGCCACCCTCGAGCAACTGGATGGACATTTCCTCGAGATTGGCCGCGAGCTGCGCCGGCCTACCGACCTGGATCTTGGACCGCTCCTGCCCGTCGACCCGCTCCTTTCCGGTCTGGACGCATCCGCCCACCTCACCGAGGACCTCTTCCAGTCCAAGATCGCTTTCGAGATTCTGCTCAACTTTCCGCTCGTTTCTCTGGAGGAGCGGCTCGCCCATGGTCGGGACTACAGCCGGCGGCAATGGGCCGAGGTTCGCCTGGCGGGTCGTTTCTCGCGAAGGATTCCGCCCGAGGTCCAGCAAGAGGCGGCGAGGGCGGGAGCCGACGCCGATCTGTACATCGCCCAGTACAACATCTGGATGCACCACCTGCTCGCTGGGGGTGATCGGCTCTTCCCTCGCGGGTTGCGCCTGATCAGTCACTGGAATCTGCGCGACGAGCTCAAGGCCGACTACGCGGACCCGCATGGAGCGGAGAAGCAGAGGCAGATCCTCCGGGTGATGGAGCGGATCGTCACCCAGACGATCCCCGCCGAGGCGATCGACAACCCGCGGCTCGACTGGGATCCGGTCGCCAACTCGGTCGCGGTGGCTCCGCCGGGAGAGGTGGAAGAGGGAGCGCCAAAGCGCGAAGCGAAGGCGAGCAACGCGCCCGAGCCGAGCACGCGCTACGCGAAGCTGCTCGCCAGTTTCCAGGCGGCGAAGAAAGCGGATCCCTATTCGCCGATCGCGCCGACGGCGATCGCCCGAAGCTTTGAAGGGCGCGAGATTCCCGAGGAGCGCGTCGTCTCGCTGCTCACCGAAGTTCTCACCTCTCCGGTCGTCCAAAAGATCTCCGCGCTGATTGAAACGCGGCTTGGCCGCAAGCTCCAGATCCAGGACCTCTGGTACAACGGTTTTCAGCCGCGCTCGAAGCAGCCGGAGAAAGAGCTCGACGCGATCACCCGGAAGCGGTACCCGAATCCGGAGGCGTTCGCGAAGGACATTCCGCGAATATTGGAAGCGCTGGGGTTTGCGAAGTCGAAGGCGGAATTCGTCGCCGCGCGGGTGGTGGTCGACCCGGCGCGGGGGGCAGGACACGCGATGCCGGCCGCCCGCCGCGGCGATTTTCCGCACCTGCGTACGCGGATCGAAAAAGACGGGATGAACTACAAAGGCTACAACATTGCCGTCCACGAGTTGGGGCACAACGTCGAGCAGGTCTTTTCCCTCTACGAGGTCGACCACACGCTGCTCCAGGGCGTTCCGAACAACGCCTTCACCGAAGCGCTGGCGTTCGTTTTCCAGGCGCGCGATCTGGAGCTGCTCGGGCTGGCCAAGCCGGATGCCGAGTCGGATCGCTTTCGCGTTCTGAATGACTTCTGGCAGACCTGGGAAATCGCCGGCGTCGCTCTGGTGGACATCGCCGTTTGGCACTGGATGTACGATCATCCCGACGGCACTCCCGCCCAGCTTCGAGACGCGGTGGTCCAGATTTCCAAGGACCACTGGAACAGATTCTACGAGCCGGTCCTGGGCGGGAAGGACACTCCCTTGCTCGGAATCTACTCGCACATGATCGCCTATCCGCTCTACCTGGCGGACTACCCGCTCGGCCACCTGATCGCCTTCCAGATCGAGGAGCAGGTGAAGAAGGCGGGAGTGCTCGGTCCGGAGTTCGAGCGGATGGCGAAGTACGGCTCGGTGGTTCNNGAGCGCCGGTCCGCTGCTGCGCGCCACCGAACAGGCGCTGTCGGGCAAGGGCGAGGACGCGCGGCCCAGCGCTCCGCGGAAGGCGAAGCCCTAGAGGCGTTCGCGGGCGCCGACCTGCTCCACCGAGCCCTGGCCCATGCGGCGGCCCAGGGCAATCTCTCTCACGAGCTCGGCGACTCGATGGTCCTTATCGGCGGCAAGGGGTAGCTACCGGCCAACAATGGCCATGCCGCCGTTGATCGCCGACCGCGCCATTGCCTCCAGGGGCGAGACGCCGCGCCCCCCGGATGGAATCTCGAGCGCCGGTTGTCTCCGGTCCCGGGGCGCCCCAGCAGCGAGGCTGAATTGAGCTCGTCGGTCCTCGAACGGGATGGAAGGTCGGGCGCACTGAATGCCCGCGCTGTCCGGGAGCCCCACATCTACGCCTCAGCGCGGGCACGCCCATGCGAGGGACTGGCCTTGAGCGGAATCCACGGCCGCGCATTCGGCCCTCGCCCCGAGGCCAAGCGCCGTTCA
>WNFJ01192733.1_pt1 | contig 10011 bp, 8 predicted proteins | sample 5400461 | NCBI WGS metagenome assembly WNFJ01 (sample SAMN13153349, study PRJNA577476) | soil metagenome | isolation source: 115 cm saprolite on Douglas fir-dominated hillslope | place: USA:California | collected 2013-09-17
CGAGCCGATGAGGTGCAGGAAGGTCGTCATCGCTTTCTGGGAGTCGAGCATCGCCTCGTCCATGTTCACGTCGATCACCTGGGCGCCGTTGTCGACCTGTTGGCGCGCCACGGCGAGGCCTTCCTGGTAGTCGCCGGCGAGGATCAGGCGCGCAAAGGCTCTGGAACCGGAGACGTTGGTGCGTTCTCCCACGTTGACGAAGAGGGATTGGTCGCGGATGTTCAGCGGCTCCAGGCCCGAGAGGCGAAGGTTCTTTTCGATAAGCGGCCGCTTGCGCGGGGGAAGCTCCCGCACCGAGTTCGCGATCGCGCGGATATGATCGGGCGTCGTGCCGCAGCAGCCGCCGACGATGTTCAGAAAGCCGCTTTCGGCGAATTCCCCGAGCAGGCCCGAAGTGTATTCGGGCGTTTCGTCGTAGCCGGTTTCCGAGAGGGGGTTGGGCAAGCCCGCGTTCGGGTAGCAGCTGATGAACGTGTCGGCGACCTTCGACAGTTCCTCGATGTAGGGACGCATGAGTTTCGCGCCCAGCGCGCAGTTCAGGCCCACCGCGATCGGCTGCGCGTGGCGCAGGGAGTTCCAGAAGGCTTCCGGAGTCTGGCCGGTGAGGGTGCGTCCGGACTGGTCGGTGATGGTGCCGGACACGATCACCGGGAGACGCTGCCCGCGCTCCTCGAAGAGCGCCTCGATCGCGAAGATCGCCGCCTTGGCGTTGAGCGTGTCGAAGATGGTCTCCAGCAGTATCAAGTCTGCGCCGCCGTCGGCGAGGCCCTTGAGCGCCTCGCCGTAGGCGCCGACGAGCTCGTCGAAATAGATGTTGCGGAAACCCGGATCGTTGACTTCGGGCGAGATCGACGCGGTCTTGTTGGTCGGCCCGAGCACGCCCGCGACGAAGCGCGGCTTGCCCGGGTCGCGCTCCATCGATCGGTCCGCCGCTTCGCGGGCGAGCGTGGCCGCGGCGTGATTCAACTCGTACACCAGGCGCTCCAGGCCGTAGTCGGCCTGCGAGGGAGCGTTCGAGTTGAAGGTATTCGTCTCGATGATGTCGGCGCCGGCCTCGAGGTATTGGTCGTGGATCTGGCGAATCACCTCCGGGCGCGTCAACGAGAGCAGATCGTTGTTGCCTTTCAGGTCCCGCGCGGACCGGACGAACCGCTCGCCGCGGAAGTCCGCCTCCGAGAGCCTGCAGCCCTGGATGGTCGTGCCCATCGCACCGTCCAGTATCAGGATGCGGCGCTCGAGCAGGGCTCTCAGTTCTTCGCTTCTGTCAGACTGCATAGTCCCCTTTGACGAAAAGGAGCATCATCGCTTATGCTTAGCTATGAATCCAATGAAAGTTTATACAGATATTATGAGTACCATTCATAGCTTATGCTCGAAGTCCGCCACCTGCGCACGCTGATCGCGCTCGCCGAGGCGGGCACGGTCTCGCGCGCCGCCGAGCGCGTGCATTTGACCCAGTCGGCTCTTTCGCATCAGTTGAAGGCGGGTGAAACGCAACGGGCAATCCGTGCAGCTGACCGAGCAGGGGCGGCGGCTGGTGGCCTTGGGCCGCACCGTGATGAACGAGGTCCAGGCCGCGGAGCGCGATCTCGCCAAGCTCGCACGAAGGCCCACGGGGACGCTGCGCATCGTGCTCGAATGTCACACTTGCTTCGACTGGCTGATGCCGATCATGGACGCTTTTCGCAAGCACTGGCCGGAAGTGGAGCTCGATCTGGTATCGGGCTTTCATCCCAACCCGCTCGCGCTGCTCGTCGACAACAAGACCGATCTGGTGATCGGATCGGAGAACAAGCCGCGGCGGGGCATCGTCTACCACCCGCTGTTTCGCTTTGAAGTGCTCGCCGTAATGCCGACCAATCACCGGCTGAAGGCAAAGCGCTATCTCGTCGCGAGCGACTTCGCGAAGGAGACGCTCATCACTTATCCGGTTCCCGAAGAGCGCATCGACTTGATCCGTAAGGTGCTGAAACCCGCCAAGGTCCATCCCAGACGCCGGACCACGGAGCTCACCGTCGCTATCCTGCAGCTGGTAGCCAGCCGGCGGGGAGTAGCCGCGCTGCCGAACTGGGGAATCAAGAACTATGTGGATTACGGTTATGTGATCGCGCGGCGCATCGGGAAAAACGGGCTGTGGAGCAACCTGTACGGCGCCACCACCGACGAGGTGGCGCGCCAGCCTTTTGTCCGAGATTTTCTGGAGACCGCCCGGCGCGAATGCTTCGCGAAGCTGGACGGGGTCGTTCCGGTGCAGTGATTCGCGGGACCACTAGTCTCGCTTATTCATCCAGCGCACCGGGATCGCCGTGATGTCGCCTTTGCCCAGGCCCGCTCGCGACGCCTCGTCATAGCATTCCAGCGCGCGCGAGGTGACCGGCAAGGTGGTCCCGAGCGATTCCGCCTCTTCGACCATCGTTCGCAGGTCCTTGCGCATCGCGTCGATGTCGACGGTAATAGGTCCGACGTCCGTGCCCTGGAGCGCCGCGGTGAGCGCCGGCCCGCGTCCTTTCAACACGTTGGGGCCGCCCGAGGTGTCCGCGAAGATGTCGACGATCTTCGCCGGCTCGAGGCCGAGCGAACGGCACAGCGCCAGCGCTTCCCCGAAAGCCTGCCAGAAAACCAGCAGCGGCAGGTTGATGGCGAGCTTCATGCTCGCGCCGGCGCCCACGGGTCCCACGTGCTCGATACGCCGGCACAGCTGCTCGAGCAGCGGCCTCGCGCGGGCGACGTCGGACGCTTCCCCGCCGACGAAGCCGAAGAGCTTTCCGTCGCGTGCGGGGCCGACCGTTCCTCCGACCGGGCACTCGATCATGGCCGCGCCTTTTTCCCTGATCCTCGCCGCAAGCTCTCGCTCGGTCTCGGGGCGGACCGTGCTCATCTCGATGAAGAGTTTTCCCGCGACGTTACCCGACAGGAGCCCGTCTTTCGCGTGATAGGCGGTGTCGATCGCCGCGGCGTCGGTGAGGATGGTGATCGCGGTCTCCGAAAACGAGGCCGCCTGGAAAGGCGTTGCGGCGACTTTCGCCCCTGCGGCGGCAAGCGCCTGGGTCTTTTCGATCGTGCGGTTCCAGACGGTAACTTCGTGGCCGAGAGTCATAAGACGCTGGGCGATTGCCGCGCCCATCCTGCCGGTGCCTGCAACTCCGATTTTCATTTGGCTTTCTCCTGCGCGCGTCGGGTTGACACGCGCTGCGGTGTGGGTTCAAATTGGCGGCAACAAATATAACAGCTGTGCCGAAGCCGCAGTCACTCCAAAGGAGAAAGAATGGAGTCGCCCAAGAGCGAGCTCCGCGACGGGATGCGTATCGACTGGGACGTCCCGATCAGGATGGACGACGGGCTCGTGCTTCGGGCGGACGTATACCGTCCGCAGAGGGAAGGGCGCTTCCCGGTCATTCTCAGCTACGGACCGTATGCCAAGGGACTCGCGTTCCAGGAGGGCTATCCGAGCGCCTGGCAGCGCATGGTCTCCGAGCACCCCGATGTCGCGTACGGCTCGACCAACCAATACCAGAACTGGGAAGTGGTCGATCCCGAGAAGTGGGTGCCTGACGGCTATGCCTGCGTGCGCGTCGATTCCCGCGGCGCGGGACGCTCGCCCGGTTACATCGACCATTTCTCTCCGCGCGAAACGAAGGATTTCTACCTGTGCATCGAATGGGCGGGCGTGCAGCCGTGGGGGAGCGGCAAGGTCGGCCTGAACGGCATTTCCTACTACGGCATCAACCAGTGGCACGTCGCTTCGCTTCAACCGCCGCACTTGGCCGCGATGTGTATCTGGGAAGGCGCGGCCGACTGGTACCGTGACATGACGCACCACGGAGGGCTTCTCTCCACGTTCTGGGCAAACTGGTACGACCTGCAGGTGAAGACGGTGCAATACGGCCTGGGCGAGCGTGGTCCGCGCAGCCGTGTCACCGGGCAGCTGGCATGCGGGGACGAAACGCTGACCGACAAGGAGCTGCAGCGCAACCGCTGCGACTTCGGCGACGACATCCTGGCGCACCCGCTCGACGACGGCTATCACAAGGGCCGCTCGCCGGTCTGGGAAAAAATCACCGTCCCCTTGCTCTCCGCCGCCAACTGGGGCGGGCAGGGCCTTCATCCGCGCGGTAACTTCGAGGGATTTGTGCGCGCTGCTTCGAGGGAAAAATGGCTCGAGGCGCACGGAATCGAGCATTGGACGCATTTCTACACCGACTACGGCCGCACCCTGCAAAAGAGATTCTTCGATTACTACCTGAAGGACATGAAAAACGGCTGGGACCGGCAGCCGCGCGTGCAATTGCAGGTTCGCCACGCGGACCGTTTCGTGGAGCGGCACGAAAACGAGTGGCCGATCGCGCGCACGCGCTGGACGAAGTTCCATCTCGACCCGGCCGGCTACGCGCTCGCCTCGGAATCGCCCGGGAAGGCCGCAAGCGTGAGCTATGACGCGTTCGGCGACGGGGTAAGCTTCGTTTCCGCGCCGCTCGCCGCGGAAACGGAGATCACGGGGCCGCTCGCCGCGAGGTTGTTCGTGTCTTCGTCCACCGCGGATGCCGATCTGTTCCTCGTTTTCCGGGTGTTCTCCTCGGATATGCGGGAGGTGGTGTTTACGGGCGCCATAGATCCTCATACCCCCGTCGCTCAAGGGTGGCTGCGCGCCTCGCATCGCAAGCTCGATCCCAGGCTCTCGACCGAGTATCGGCCTTACCACACCCACGACGAGCCGCAGCCGCTCGAGGCCGGCGAGGTGGTGCAGCTCGACATCGAGATCTGGCCGACCTCCATCGTCGTCCCCGCGGGCCACAGATTGGCGCTCAGCGTGCGGGGAAGGGACTATGAATGGCAGAAATCGACCGGAGCGCGGCTGTCGAATTTCAAGAACGAGTTGCGCGGCTGCGGGCCGTTCCTGCATGATGATCCGCGCGACCGTCCGGCGGCGGTCTTCGGCGGCAGGAACACGCTCCATGCCGGGCCGGGGCGCGAATCCTATGTTCTCGTTCCGTTGGTTCCGCCGAAGCATTGAGGGGGAAGCAAGGCGATGACCATGAAACTCTATGGATTCTGGCGGTCTCTGGCCACTTACCGCGTGCGCGTCGGCCTCGCGCTCAAAGGCATAGAGGTCGAACAGATCTCGATCGATCTGCTGCATGGAAAGCAGCACGCCGAGGAATACAAGGCGATCAACCCGCAGAGCGTGGTGCCCGCGCTCGTCATCGACGGCGGTCCGCCCCTTTTCCAGTCGATGGCGATTCTCGAATATCTGGAGGAAACCCATCCGAGGCCCGCGCTGCTGCCGAAAGATCCCCGCGGCAGGGCCCGAGTTCGCGGTCTCGCGCAGATTGTCGTGAGCGACGGGCATCCGCTGGTCGTTCCGCGTATCCGCGGCTACCTCGAGCGCGAAATGCATCAGGACGAGCCGGCGCGTAACATGTGGCTCGCTCACTGGACGTCGAAGGCGCTGGAGGCCCTGGAAGCGCATCTCGCCAAGGAAAAGGAAACGGGCCGCTTCTGCCACGGCGATTCGCCGACTCTCGCCGACGTCTGCCTGGCGTCCCAGGTTTTCGGCGCGAAGTTTTTCAACGTCGGCACGGAGGGCATGCCCACGGTCATGCGCATTTTCGGGGAATGCATGAAAATCGAGGCCTTTGACCGCTCTCAGCCACTCAAACAGCCCGACGCACCGAAGAACCCGACCCACTGAATCGCGACCAAGGAGGGATCCCATGGCATTCACCCGCAGGCGTTTCATTCAGGCGACCGGCGCAGGCGCCGCGGCGCTCAGCATGCCGACCGTCGCCCAGGCGCAGACCGGACCGATCCGCGTCGGGCTCATGACGGTGAAGACCGGACCGCTCGCCTCGGGCGGCATCGACATGGAGCGGGCGCTCGTCCAGTATCTGAAGGAGCGCAATTACGCGATGGCGGGGCGAAAGGTGGAGCTCTTCGTCGGCGACAGCGGCGGCGTTCCGGCACAGTCGCGCACCAAGCTCCAGGAGCTGGTCGAACGCGACAAGATCCAGATCATGATCGGGCCGCTCGACCCCGCCTCGGCGCTCGCATCGGACGACTACATCCGCAGCGCGCAGTTGCTCACATTGTCGGTTGCGGCCGCCGAGGACATGACACAGAGGAAGCCCAATCCGTGGTTCACCCGGGGTACCTCGACTTCATCGCAGAGCGCTCAGCCGCTCGCCGACTACTGCGCCAAGACGCTCAAGTACAAGCGCATGGTGACGATCGCCGACGACATCGCGTACGGACACGAGATGTGCGCCGGCTTCCAGCGCGTGTTCGAGGATGCGGGCGGCAAGATCGTGCAGAAGCTGTTCTCGCCGCTCACCGTTCCCGATTACGGAACCGGCATCTTCCTCGGCTTCGCGGGCTCGAACGGCTTCCGCTTCTTCAGGCAGTTCAACGAGTACGGCCTCCGGGGGAAGATCGCAGTGGTCGGCGGCATGACCGCCTTCGACGAGGCGGTGCTGCGCAACATGGGGGACGAGGCCCTCGGCATCGTCACCTCCTGCTGGTACTCGGCGGAGATCGAGAATGCGATCAACAAGCGCTTCGTCGCGAACTTCCGCGTCGACTGGGGCTACGACCCGGGCTTTTACGCGGCGGCCACGTACGTCGAAGCCGCGGTGCTCGAGGCGACCCTGGACGCCATCAAGGGGAGGATCGAGGACAAGCCGGCTTTCATGAAGACGGTGCGGGGCATCAAGGTGGACACGGCGCGGGGACCGGTTGCATTCGACAAATACGGCAACGTGGTCGGCAGCGTCTACATCCGCAAGGTCGAGCGCAAGGACGGGCGCCTGGTGAACAGGGTGATCCATACCTACCCGAACGTGAGCCAGTTCTGGACCTACAAACCAGAGGAATTCCTGAAGAATCCGGTCTACTCGCGCGATTGGCCGCCCGCCAAGAATCTGGAGTCGTGAACCTCTGAAGGCAAAAAGCGGGGCCGGATTTTCCGGCCCCGCGCGTTTATGCAGTATTGGATCATACAGACCCTGAACAGCCTCGCCCTCGGCGGCCTGCTGTTCCTGCTCGCCGCGGGTTTTTCGCTGATCTTCGGGCTGATGCGCATCGCAAATCTCACCCACGGCTCGATGTACATGCTCGGAGCCTATGTCGGGGTGTCGGTGCTCAAGGTCGTGCCCAACCTGTGGCTCGCCGCATTGATCGGAGGTCTGGTGATCGCAGTGTGCGGCGGGTTGGTCGAGCGCCTGATCCTGCGCGCGCTTGCCGGAAACGCGCTCGGCCAAGTGCTCGTGACGCTCGGCATCTCGTTCATCATCGCCGACCTTTGCCTGATGGTCTGGGGCGGCGACCCGATTCCGATCCCGACGCCACCGGCGCTGCAGCAGCCTATTTTCATCGGCGGCGTGGCGTTCCCGACCTATCGGCTGGTCGTGCTCGCCATTGCGGTCGTAACGGCCCTCGCTTTGTACCTGCTGATGGACCGGACGCGCATCGGCGCAATGATCCGAGCGGGCGTCGATGACATGCAAATGGCGCGCGCGGTCGGCATCCCGGTGTCGTGGCTCTTCACGGCGGTGTTTTGCCTGGGTGCGGCGCTCGCCGGGGCGGGCGGCATCATCGGCGGGCCGATCATGTCCGCGTATCCGGGCCTGGACGCGGACATGCTGCCCCTGGCGCTTATCGTGGTCATGCTCGGTGGAGTCGGCAGCCTGCTCGGTGCCTTTGTCGGAAGCTTCCTGATAGGAGCGATCTACACCTTCGGCACGGCGCTCCTCCCGGATCTCGCCTACGTGATCCTGTTCCTGCCCATGATCGTCGTGATCGCATTCCGTCCAACGGGCCTTTTCGGACGCCGATCAGTATGAGGAACGCCGGCTGGGTCGTGCTGGTGGCCCTGCTCGCCGGGCTTCCGCTCGTGGGCGGCGAGTACTACATCAATCTCACCAGCCAGATTTTCATCGCGGCGATCTTCGCGGCGAGCCTCAACTTGCTGGTCGGCTTCGGCGGGCTGCCGTCCCTCGGTCATGCCTCCTGGCTGGGACTGGCCGCGTATATTTCGGCCTGGATGTCGCTCAAGCTCGGACTCGGGCATTGGGCCACCGCGCCCGCGGCGCTGCTCGGCACCACGCTGGTCGCGTGCGCTTTCGGCTGGATCTCGCTGCGCGCGACCGGGCTGGGATTTCTGATGCTGACCCTTGCCCTCTCCCAGGTGCTTTGGGGAACGGCGTACCGCTGGGTCTCGGTGACCGACGGCGACAACGGCCTGCGGGGATTGACGCGGCCCGCGCCCTTCGGCATCAGCCTGGATGACGCGGGCTCTTTCTATTATTTCGCTCTGGCGATCACGATCGTGGCAATCACGCTCATGGCGATATTCGTCGCGTCGCCTTTCGGCGCGGCGCTGCGCGGAACGCGGGACCAGGCGCTGATACGCTGGCTCACCTTCGTCTACGCCGGATTCTGGGGCGCGGTGTCGGGGCTCCTGTTCGTGTACTACAACAAATACATCCATCCCGCTTCGCTCTCGATCACGGCCTCGGCGGAGGGCCTCCTCGCGGTCATCGCCGGGGGTTCCGCCACGCTCGCCGGCCCGATCGTCGGCGCGGCGATCGTGATGATTCTGAAGAATTACGTTTCCGCCTACATCGAGCGGTGGAACATGCTGCTCGGATTCGTATTCGTGGTCATCGTGATCTTTGTGCCCGAGGGGGTGGTGCCTGGTGTGCGCCGCCTCGCTGCGCAGGCGACCAAGGCCTGCAGGAGTCCCCGATGACGCCGGCCCTGCAGCTCCGCGAACTGAGGAAATCCTTCGGCGGCCTGCCCGCCATGAACGGAGTTTCGCTCGAGGTGTTGTCGGGAGAACGAAGACTCATCATCGGGCCGAACGGAGCGGGGAAGACGACGCTCTTCAATCTGATCACGGGGGACTTGCGGCGCGATTCCGGCGCGATCCACCTTTTCGGCGACGAGGTGTCGCGTCTCAGTCCGCACCAGCGCGCCCACCGGGGCCTTGCCCGCACCTACCAGATCATCACGCTTTTTCCCAAGGACTCGCTCGAGCACAACCTCGTGCTGTCGCTGCTCGGGGTGTCGAAGTCGCGCTGGAACACGTTCAAGCCGCTCGCCCGATACTCCGAGTTGAACGAGGAAGCGCGGCAGGTGCTGAAACGGGTAGGCTTGGAGCACCTCTCGGAGCGCTCGATCGGCGTCGTTTCCTATGGAGAGAAACGCCGCCTCGAAATCGCCATGGCGCTCGCACAAAAGCCCAGGGTGCTGCTGCTCGACGAGCCCTTCGCGGGGCTCTCGCGCGAGGAACGCACAGCGATGAAAGACCTGATCGTAGGCATCCCGCGGGAGGTGACCGTGGTCATGATCGAGCACGATATGGACACGGCACTCGACCTTGCCGAGCGGATCACCGTGCTGCACTACGGCAGCATCATCGTGGAGGGCACCCGGGCCGAGGTGGTCGCCGATCCGAAAACGCGCGAGGTGTATCTCGGTGACTGAAGCGCTTTCGCTCGAAGGAATCGACGCGCTCTACGGCGAGAGTCACGTCCTGCGCGGCGTTTCATTCTCGTTGAACCCGGGCAGGGTGCTGGCGCTCCTCGGCCGCAATGGCGCGGGCAAGACGACCTGCATGAGCGCCATCATCGGCTTCCTGCCGCCGCGGACGGGCGAGATCCGTCTGTTCGGCGAAGCGATCGGAAGGCTCTCGCCCGAGGCGATTTCGCGCAGGGGCGTGGGCTTCGTGCCGCAGGGACGGCGGATCTTTGCCACCCTCACGGTGCGGGAGAATCTGGCCGTCTCGAGGCAGAAGCGCGCCGGCGTTGCGGTACGGTGGACCCTGGGGCGGGTGATGGAGCTCTTTCCCCGCCTGAAAGACCGGTTGGAACAGGCGGCCGGATCGCTCTCCGGAGGCGAGCAGCAGATGCTCGCGATCGGCCGGGCGCTGATGGGCAATCCCCGGGTGCTGCTGATGGACGAGCCCTCGGAAGGTCTCGCGCCCCTGATCGTCGCGGAAGTCGGCCGCACCCTCTC
>WNFJ01340393.1_pt2 | contig 10011 bp, 10 predicted proteins | sample 5400461 | NCBI WGS metagenome assembly WNFJ01 (sample SAMN13153349, study PRJNA577476) | soil metagenome | isolation source: 115 cm saprolite on Douglas fir-dominated hillslope | place: USA:California | collected 2013-09-17
GTCCGCGAGTAGTCAATCAAAGTTCAACCCGCCGCGAAATTTCGTGCACAAAATTTGCGCACAAAAGAAGAGCGGCGTTCCCCTTAGAAACGCCGCTCCACCAAATCCTTCTATTCGAAACTGCTCTTAGCGTGCCAACGGCCGCTGAAATACGGGAGCCCCTGGACGCCGCAGCGAGTAGCCCTGCGGATCATGGGCGTGAGCGGGTACGAGCCCATTCGAATGGCTGGCGTGTCCAATATGCCCGTTCTGCCCGTTGCCATTCGCCGGCGCGGGCTGCGGCAGCCGGGCCGGGTTACCGATAGGGCGGAGTGTGATAGGCGCAGCGTTGACGTGATCGCTGATAGCTTGCAAGCGCTTCAGGATGGACTGCCACTGTTCCCAATCCAACTGGCGGAGGAACGGGCGCAATCCCTGGATGAACGGATCTTCCAGCAACGCTTCGCCGTCCGATTCCGGAATGAAGAACCGGTTCAACCCGACGTTGAGCGCTTCGGAGATTTTTTCCAGCGTGCCAAGGCTCGGTGTCATCTGCCCGCTCTCAATGCGTGAAAGATATGAGCGGCTGACTTTCGAACGCGCCTGCAACTGGCTCTGTGTCATGGTCCTCGACTCACGCAGTTGGCGAATCCGTTGGCCGATGTTTTCCACCGTCTCCTGATTCGCGAACTTTGTTGCCACTGCCTCGGGCACCGCTTGCTCTTCCTGCGGCGCTTCCTGCGGAATCAAATACTCCATCCGCTGGGGCAGTGCCCGAACACAGCGTCGGCAGTTGCCGGTGCGCGTCCGGTACTGGACAAGTCCACAGGTCTTGCAGCGAATGACTTCCCTATCCATTTCCAACGAATTCATCGTGGTCTCTTTTTCCATATGTGCCGACACCGGGACTCCTCGCTGACTGTTAGTTTTTCCGGCGTGCGGATAGGAGGGAACGTCGGAACGTTCTCGGGGGGAAGGCAGTTACTGGCGCGACTGGAGTGTCGCTTGAATGGCCATACAGTGTCAAGGGTATTTTTGAAAAATCTTTACCGGAAACGGGTGAAATCGTCCCTGTTTACGCCATGTTTTCGCCTGTACGGCCGGACGGGCACGCGGCCAACCATCTGCCCGTAGCGGCAACGCCGACTTGATTGTCTACAGGTTGTGCTTTTGTTGCGCCGTGCTGGGGCTTTTCGATTCGGCACATTTCGACCGTTCAATTCTTTCTGGCACACCTACGGCTGCCCTCTGAACGCGTGCCGCATCCGTTGTAGGATATTTGCTCTGTTCTTGATCTGCAAGCACGAGGGAGTTCCCCATGCCGTCCCGCGAAGATGCCTGGAATCTGCTGTGCGAGTACACGCAGTCGGAGAGCTTGCGCAAACACATGCTGGCGGTAGAAGCTTGCGTGCGAGCTTACGCCCGCAAACATGGCGCCGACGAGAACGGATGGGGCATCGCCGCGCTGCTCCACGATTTCGACTACGAGCGCTGGCCCAACAATGATCACGCCCCCGATCGCGAGCATCCGGCCGAAGGGGCGAAAATCCTGCGCGAGCATGGCTACCCGGAAGAGTTGATCCGCGCCATCCTTTCTCACGCCGACTATTCCGGCGTCGCGCGGCAATCTCTGCTGGAACACACCCTCTTCGCTTGCGACGAGCTGGCTGGCTTCCTCACGGCCTGCTCCTACGTGCGCCCGTCGAAAAGCATTCTTGATCTGGAAGTAAGTTCGGTGAAAAAACGCATGAAGGACAAAGCATTCGCCCGCGGTGTCAGCCGGGAAGACGTGATCAAAGGCGCCGAGGAACTTGGCGTCCCGCTCGATGAACACATCGCGTTCTGCATCGCCGCGATACGTGAAAACGCCGACGCCCTCGGCTTACGGGGTTCACTCTAGGATTTTGCTGGTTGTGGCGGCGTCAAATACGCCCAGCGCTCTACTAGTTGCCGCTGCGCGATTCGCCAGATAACGATCCCGGAAAATTCAAATTTCTTTCCGGTTGCCGCTTCTGTCCCGGTCCAGCGATTGCGCACCACCACTTTGTCATCCTCGGCAATCACATCGAGGATCTCCACATGGATATCGGGAAACTTCCTGTAGACGCCCCGGACATATTGCATAGCGCCGGCTGGTCCCGGCGGGGTACCCGGTGGAACATCAGCGCCATGATCGGCAAACTCCGGCGCAAAATTCACGTTGCCGAGGTCCAGATTCTTCCGGTTGACGAACTCTGCGAAGTGGTTGCGAACGAATTCCTTGGCTTCCGTGTGCGTCATGGCGGTCTTTGGATTTACGGATTCCTGCGGTTGCGCGCTCGTGCTCATCCTCGTCTCTCCTTAGACACCCGCAGCCTGGCCGCGGAAGCGGTCTTTGAACTCGTTCAGGTATTGAACAAGGGTAATCGGCGGGCGTCCCAGCAATTTTGGCAGCACATCCGTCACGGCGCCGCATTTCCCGGTGACGTAGTATTGCTGCAACTCGAGCAGCGCCGTCACCTGCCACTCCGGCATTCCCAGGTCCAGCATCGACTTGCGTTGCGCTTCTTCCGGGATGTCCACATAGCGCACCGTTTGCCCCGTAATGCGCGAAATCCGGGCGGCGATCTCCTCGTTGCTTACCGCTTCCGGCCCGTTCAATTCATAGGTTTTGCCCTCATGTTCTGCAGGCGCAATCAGCGCTTTCGCCGCCGCCAACCCTACATCGCGCACATCGATTACACTCGTCTTCGCAATACCCGTCGAGGCATAGAACGTTCCCTGCGCGCGGATGCTGGGCGCGTAATAGGTGACGATGTTTTGCATGAAACCGTTTGGCTGCAGAATCGTGTATCCAAGCCCGGAAGCCTTCAACTTGTCCTCCACCTTTCGGTGCCAACTGGGATAGGACTTCGGGTAGTCGCCGGCGCCGAGCGCGGAATTCAGAACGACGTGGCACACGCTAGCTTCCTTGCAGGCGTCGATCATGTTGCCTTCCAGTTCCACCAATTGGGGAATTGGCGAGCACACTATGAAGACCGTATCGACCCCTTGCAACGCCTGCTTCAGGCCGTTCTTATCGGCAAAGTCCGCTAGCACCGTCGGAACGCCTGGGGGCGCCTTCTTTGCATCCTCCGCGTTACGATACATGGCTTTGAACGGCTTGCCGGCCTTGCGCACTTCGTCCAGAACGGCGCGGCCCACCGTTCCAGATGCTCCTGTAATCAGAATCATAGTATTTCCCTTCTTGAGCGCGTCAGGGGCAGTGCGCGGCGCTGCGGACCTTCATGGTACGCGCTCATATGAGGGGGCATTGTATAATCGCGGAGAATTAGACGGAAGTACGCACAAATAAGTAAGCACCATGGCAGAACAGAACGTGGCCGCTGGGGATTAGGCAGATGAAAGACCATCACGGATGTCCCGTCCAAGCTTCCATCAATGTGCTGTCAGGAAAGTGGAAGGTCCAGATCCTGTGGCATCTTTCTTTCGGCCCGCAGCGCTTTGCGGAACTCCGGAAAAAGTTGCTGAAGGTTTCAGAGAAGGTCCTGACGGATCAATTGCGGCAGCTCGAAGGCGACGGCGTACTGACGCGAAAAGCGACAACGACGAACCCGCCACAGGTCAGCTATTCACTGAACGCCGAAGGCAAGAAACTTGTCCCATTGATGGAGACTCTGTGTGATTGGGGCAGCGCTCACTTTGGAATCAAGCGCAATCTGCCGTGCCACCCAGCGCGTTCGTAATTCATTTCTCAAAACAGCGGTTATTCCGGCTGGCGCGCTCCAGGATCATTCGATCGAACGCCATTGGCAAGCCCTCGCGAGGCGAATATGGACCTGGCGTATAGGCGCGAGAACTGATTCCCTGCTGCGATAGCTCCGAGATTAGCCAATCCTCGCGATTGGTCTGGTCCCAAAACTCCAGCGCATCCTCGGCGACAAATTCCGGCTTGGCCATTTCCGCGGGATGGAAATACCACTCGCAGGTTACCCGCGTCAGATCGGGAGCCAGGGGCCACAAGCGGTGCGCCATCACATAGTCCGGATGCAAGCTGAGCAGCAGATTCGGATACACCGCGTAATACAAAACCTGTTTGCGTTGCTCTTCGTTCAAGCCGGGCAGATAGTCGCGCCGGCGCTGGCCGTCCATGCTCATAGTCTGGGCCGCCCCGCGAAACAGCATCGATCCACCAATATAAGTTGGTTGCGGCGTATCGTTGTCGCCGCTCATGGTATCGGTGATGCGCGTCAGGAGCGAATGCAAGATGGGACAATGCAGGCATTCGTTGTAATTCAGGACGATCAGTTTCCAGTTGGCCTGGACCTCGTAGTCGTGCCGCTTGTAGACCCGGAGCTCGTGCATCTTCCACGGCGCGAATTTCGGCGGCAGGTCCGCGAGCTGTTCTACAAGTGGTGTGGCATTGGGCGATAGATTGAGGAATACCTGTCCTTCCCATGCGTCCGCGTGCACGCCGTGCAGCGGATAGTCCTCGCGCCGGAACGTTGCTTCATCCATGTGCGGGGCGCCCAGCAGCCCTCCGTCCAGTCCGTAGGTCCAGCCGTGGTAAGGGCACTGAATGCGGGCCGCGAATTTTCCTTGCTGCTCCCGGCACATCCGCGTCCCGCGATGCCGGCAGACGTTGTAGAAGGCGCGGAACGCTCCACCGCTGTCGCGCGTTACGACGATGCTCTCGCCCGCCACTTCGCTCAGAAAATAGTCGCCGGGATTGGCCAGCTGTTCTTCGCGTCCGGCGCATACCCACATTCCGCAGAAAAACGTCTCCAACTCTCGGCGAAATATTTCCGGGTCGGTGTAATACCGCGCCGGCAGGGTCATCTGTGGCGTGCTCATGGTCGGCTCCAGGTTCAACAATCTAGTCTCACCCGCGCGCAGTTTGCAACCAGCTCGATGGCCACGGATCAGCGAGGCGCGCGTCAGGGAATAAAAGAGCCTGGTATATGGTTTCCTCCTCAGTTGCACCGGACCCCGCGGAGGCCCGCAAGCGAGGAATCAGGCCGATGACCTTTTTAATGTTCTGCGCTTGCAATTTGCCACGCCTGAATCTCCACGTTCAGATTGCACTGGTCTTGCTGCTCACGAGCGGAGTGCTCTTGGCTAAGGCTAAGCGCTTTCGGCTCCATGCCGTCCTCCAGTCCACCGTTGTCCTTCTGAACCTCGGCTTGATCCTACGCGTCATGCTGCCGAGCTTCCGCCACCAACTGCCCTTCACTTTTCCGCAATCCTGGAGGGATGTTCCTGTTGCCATCGTGCTGCTGCATTCCTTCGTCGGAGCGTTAGCGTGGCTTATGGCTTTTTATGTCCTTCTGGTTGCCGGCACGCCGCTGATTCCGCACAAACTCCGTTTCGCGAACTACCGGCGCTGGATGTGGAGCGCATTCTTGCTGTGGTGGACCGCGTTTGGGCTGGGGTGCTTGCTGTATTTCCTGTGGTATGTGAATCCGTGAGCAGCCCGTGTTGGCCGCGTCGCGCAGAGCGAGTTCAATTACCGTTTCTTGCTCCGTCCTTCGCTCTTCTGCGCTTTTTTTGTTTTCTTATCCTTCACTTCCTTGTTGCCTTCTGTGTTCAGTGCCAATTCACTTGCCGCGTCGATCTTGTGCTGCTCCAGTTCCGCCAGCAAACCTTCATCGGTCAGATCCAGGGGATGCGAATGCTTCCAGTCGTGGTGGGCAATTTTCTTCAGTCGCTCCACCACTTCGGGCGAGTGCACTTCAATCGCCAACTCTCTGCGGCTGTCGAAACTCCCGGGAGCCAGGTTGATGGATCCAATAATCGCGCGGGAGTGATCGGCAAGAAGCATTTTGCCGTGGAGTTTCAGATGCTTCAGCTTGTGCACTTTGACTCCAACATCATCCAGAATGCGCAACCCACCAACGCCTTCCGTCAACTTCTCCTTTTTCAATTTGTGCGGAGGGCGGGCCATCACGTGCACTTTCACGCCGCGTTCCTTGGCGCGCACCAGACGCTCGATGATCACGGCATCCTGGTAGCGCTCGTTCTGGACGAACAGGGTGTGCTTGGCTTCATCAATAAACCGCGCGATGCGGTCCCGGCCGTTCCCGCTGCACCAGATCAGCAGAGATTTCTGGTCGACGTTGAAAGGCTTGCGGTGCCAGTCCGCCTCAAAGCACTCAATCACTTCCTTCACTTCGGGTTCGTGCGTGGTCACGACAGCGTAGTCGCGCGTTTCCGTCAGGTTCTTGATGTCCCAATTCAACGACTTCACATAGGCCGTGGCGTCATCCACGACCATCGATTTCTCGTGGGTCACGTCGAAGGCCGGATTGCTATCCAGCACCTCGATTCCTGCGGCTTTCAATTTCTTATGCGTCTCGGCGTTTTCCGATTGCCCGCTGCGGCGCGCCGGGTTCAACATCACCCGCACATGCACACCGCGATTCTTGGCGTCAATCACGGCTTTCAGCAACTCCGGATGGGAAAACAGAAACATCTTCACGCGCAGGGATTTCGTCGCGCCGTTGATGGCATCCAGAATGGGCTTCGCGGTATCATCCGGCAGAACGATCAGTGTATGCGACATGCTTCCTCCGAAATCGGACCTTCACCACGCCCCATGGCACAAGCCACTGCCGATACCGTGAACCGCTTCAAGCTACCGAGCTGGCATCCCTTGACGCACTTGCCGCGGCGGCGGCGGCAGCTTCCGCCGGCGGTTTGGCGAATTGAATGTGATACAGCTCCGCGTACACCCCGCCCTTGGCTATCAATTCATCGTGCGTGCCCTCTTCCGCCACCACGCCGCCCTTCAGAACCACAATCTTGTCCGAATTGCGAATGGTGCTCAAGCGGTGCGCGATGGTGATCACGGTGCGCCCTTTCATCAAGCGCTCCAGGGCCTCCATCACCAACTGTTCCGATTCCGTGTCCAGCGCAGCCGTGGGCTCATCCAGAATCAGAATCGGATTATTGCGAATGAGCGCCCGTGCAATTCCAATGCGCTGGCGCTGTCCGCCCGAAAGAGTGTCTCCACGGTCGCCCACCATGGTGTCGTATCCGTGGGGCATTTTGGCGATGAATTCATCGGCGTTCGCCAGTTTCGCCGCGGCCACGATTTCGTCGCGCGCGGCGCTTCCCCGTCCGTAGGCGATATTGTCCGCCACCGTGCCGCGGAAAAGCACCGTTTCCTGCAGGACATAGGCAATCTGGTTGCGCAGTCCGTGAATCTTATAGTCGCGGATGTCCACGCCATCGACAGAAACCTTGCCAGCCGACGGATCATAGAAGCGCGGAATCAGGCTGACAATGGTGGACTTCCCGCCCCCCGTCGGGCCCACCACACCCACCATCTGCCCCGCCTTAATCTCAAAATTTACGTCTGTCAGCACGGGCGCGTCCTTGTTATACGCGAAAGCCACATTCTCGAACTTTATTTCGCCCTTTAGTGGCTGCGGTTCGCGCGCGTCGGCGCGCTCTTCGATCACGTCGTTGGCCTCGAGAATCGCGCGCACCCGCTCCACGCCCACAGCGGTTTGCGCGATTGTATTCGTCATCGTGGCCAGATCCTGCACCGGCTTGAAGAATTTCGTCAGGTAAGCAAGGAAAACGGTCAGCGCACCGGCAGTCATAGCGCCTTTCAAAATCAGCGAAGAACTCCGCCAAAGCACGAAAGCCGTACACAACGAAACGGTCAGCGCGACGATGGGGGACAGCAGCGCCTTCACTTTCCTGGCCTTCAGCGCCGCGTCCACCGTAGCCTTGCTGACTTCGCTCAGCTCTTCCTGCTCCAGGTCCTGCCGGCCGAACGCTTTCACCACGCGCATGGATTCCAGCCCCTGCTGCACAACCGCAACGACGTTGCTCTGCTGCTTGCGCACTTCGCGCGTCGCTTTCTTTACGGCCTTCTTGAATCGCGAGACCAGCAGCAGCATGAACGGTGTCACCGCTACCGCGATGAGGGTGAAATCCCAATTCAGCCAGAACATGATGGTCAGCATGGCCACGATCGTGAACATGTCCACGAGGATTCCCAGTGTGGACGAGGAAGCGAAATTTTGGATGGTTTGCACGTCCGCGGTGATGGTGCTCAACAACGTGCCCATCTCGTGGGTGTTGTAGTAGTTCAGCGAGAGTTGCTGCAGATGATGATAGGTGCGTAGCCGGAGGTCGTTGGCCACCCACTGGCCCACGCTGGTGGTGTAGTAATTCGCAAGGTAGGAAGCGGCGGCGCCCAGAAGCGCGATCAAAGCCGTGGCGATCGCGGCGGCGGCGGCAATCTGCATCTTCGTACCGCTGCTCATGAACGGCCGCAGGAAATCATCCAGCCAGGGCGTCAGTTTGTGCTCGCCGACCACATTGTCCAAGATGATCTTGAGTGGCCAGGGCGCGGCCACGCTCATGGCCGTCTGAACGAGCATAGCACCCAAGATAATCACCAGGCTGCCGCGGTAGGGCTTCAGCAAACTCCAAATCAGTGAGGACATGCGGCCCTCCCGTCACACTGCTAGCAGCGGCAGGCGGTCCGCTTACGCAATTCGAAAGGCGACTAGGCAACAACAATCTAGTCCTACTAAGCGCTGGTGGCAAGGGGACTCCTTGCCGGCAGGACCATTCCGCCATTCCGGCCGTCGACTGGCCAGGATACGCCGAAGCAGAGTACAATTCGCCGCGTTCGCCCATGCGAAGAGGAACCTCCCGATGACAAGCAGCTCGCGGTGCAAAGTACTGCGCCTGGCCGTGTGCGCGCTGATTCTGGCCTGCGCGTGTGCGGGGCCGAGAAAGCCGGCGGCGGATCTGATCATCACCAACGGCAAAGTCTGGACAGTGGATAAGTCGTTGCCAACCGCACAAGCCCTGGCCGTGCTGGGCGATCGGATTGTTGCGGTCGGGTCCGCCCCGGAGATCGACGCCTGGCGCGGGCCGCGCACGCCGGTGATCGATGCCGGCGGAAAACTCGTTCTGCCGGGATTCAACGACGCGCACGTACACTTCGTCTCTGGCGGAATGCAGTTGGACAACGTGCAACTGAAGGCCGCGACCAGCGCGCAGGAGTTCGCGCGGCTGATCGGCGGACGAGCGAAGGTTACTCCGAAGGGCGAATGGATCGAGGGCGGAAATTGGGACGAGACCAAATGGACGCCTCCGAACATCCCCACGAAACAAATTATCGATGCGCTGACGCCGGACAATCCCGTGTTCGTGACGCGCTACGACGGGCACATGGGACTGGCGAATTCGGTGGCGCTGCGGCTGGCGGGAATTACCGCGCCGACGCCGGATCCACCCGGCGGAACGATCGTGCGCGACGCACAGGGAAATCCTACCGGGGCGCTGAAGGATGCGGCCGCAGGCCTGGTGTACAAGGTGATTCCACCCCTGACTCACGACCAGCGCGTGCGCATCGTGAAGCGCGCCATGGCGCACGCCGCGTCCCTGGGCGTCACCAGCGTGCAAAATATGTCCGCGGACTATGAAGATATCGCTGTGTACGACGAACTTCAGCAGCGCGGCGAACTGATTACACGGATTTACGCGGCGCCGCCCATCGGCAACGTAAATGATTTGGCGAAGATCGGAGTGCGCCACGCATTTGGCGGAGCTTATTTGCGAATTGGCGCGTTGAAGGGGTTTGCTGACGGCTCGCTCGGATCGGGCACCGCGTATTTCTACGAGCCATTTTTGAATCAGGGCGACAATCGCGGATTGCTTTCCGACGAAATGCATCCCATATCGTTGATGCGCGGCCGCATGATGGCGGCAGACGCCGCGGGACTGCAACTCTGTACGCACGCGATTGGCGATCAAGCCATCTCCATCATTTTGGACCTGTACGCCGAGGTGACTAAAGCGCATGGCGAAGCAGACCGGCGATTGCGCATCGAGCACGCCCAGCACATGGCGGCGAAAGACTTCGCGCGCTTCGCGGAATTGCACGTGATTGCCTCCGTGCAGCCCTATCACGCCATTGATGATGGACGGTTCGCGGAAGCGCATATCGGCCACGACCGCTCCAGCCGGACGTACGCATTCCGCACGTTTCTCGATCATGGCGTGCGGCTCGCTCTGGGCACAGAT
>WNFJ01447134.1_pt1 | contig 10011 bp, 6 predicted proteins | sample 5400461 | NCBI WGS metagenome assembly WNFJ01 (sample SAMN13153349, study PRJNA577476) | soil metagenome | isolation source: 115 cm saprolite on Douglas fir-dominated hillslope | place: USA:California | collected 2013-09-17
TGCCTGAATACTTCTTGCCCGGCCTCTTCGCACTCGGGCGCCCGGAAGTTGCGTCCCCGGCGGGCACCTCATAGGCGTCGGCGGATTCGTCGTACTCATATTCAAGCGAACCGGCCTCGCGATCATCTCCTGGGGCCAGCGCCTTGGAGCCTCGCGCGAACGACAGCCAGGATCTGCCCCGTGAAAGGTCGTCGATCAACTCCAGCGGCATCTCGTTCAGAAACTGAGAAGGTTCCGAGGCCAGCTCTTCACCATAGACGCGCCGCCTCACCGCATGAGTAACGTACAGGTACTTCTCGGCGCGGGTCATCGCCACGTAGGCGAGACGGCGTTCTTCCTCGATGTCGGACGCGTCGCTGAGCGACCGCGAATGCGGAAACAATCCGTCTTCGAGGCCGACCATGAAGACCAGCGGAAATTCCAGGCCCTTCGCCGAATGCGCGGTCATCAGCGTCACCGGCACGTCGCTCTTATACTGGTCCGTGTCAGCGACCAGGGCTGAATGGTCGATGAAATCGCGTAAACCCTCCGCTCCCTGGTCGTCATAATCGACGGCCGCATTAACCAACTCCTGCAAGTTTTCGAGACGTGCTTCGGCCTCGTCGTTGTTCTCCGCCTTGAGGGCGTGTTCGTATCCGCTATCGAAGATCGCGGCTTTGACTACATCGGAAACGGGCGAATCCGATTCCAGCGCCGCGGCCGTCTTTGCGGCCAGGCCATTGATGATTGTCTGAAAATTTCCCAGCGAGGCAGCGGCCCGTGGCGACAGTCGCTGATCGTTATCAATCAGGCTGGAAATCGCACCCCAGTATGATGTTCCCAACTCACGCGCCCGCAGATCGATCTCATCAAGCGTCATCTTGCCGATGCCGCGGGTCGGGGTGTTGATGACTCGTTGCAAGGCGATCGAGTCGTGCGGATTCATCGCCAGCTTCAGATAGGCGATGATGTCGCGCACTTCCATGCGTTCGTAAAACGAAAAGCCGCCGACGATGTTGTAGGAAAGGCTTGCGCGGCGCATCGCTTCTTCAAACACGCGCGATTGCGAGTTGGTGCGATAAAGCACCGCGGCGCGGATGTCCGGCTCGGCGCGCAGATGTTCCTCGACCTTACCGGCCACGAAGCGCGCCTCAGACTCCGCATCCATGGCCTGGTAGTAACGAATCTTTTCGCCGGCAGTGTTCTGGGTCCAGAGGGCTTTTTCTTTTCGCTCGACGTTGTGACGGATAACGCCGCCGGCCAGATCCAGGATGTTCTGGGTCGAGCGATAGTTTTCTTCCAGGCGAATGACCTTGGCCGAAGGGAAATGCTCTTCAAACTTGAGGATATTCTTAATGTCGGCGCCGCGCCAGCGATAAATCGATTGATCGGGATCGCCGACGACGCAGATGTTCTGCTGTCTCTCAGTCAGTAAACGAATCAGAGAGAACTGTAGCGAGTTTGTGTCCTGATACTCGTCGACGAGCAGATAGCGAAAGCGATCGTTGTATCGGTCGCGCACTTCCGCGACGTCGCGCAGCAAACGCACGGTCTTGATCAGCAGATCGTCAAAGTCCAGGGCGTTATTTCGGTGCAGGCGCTCTTCATAGAGCTGAAAGACGCGAGCGATCGAGGCGCCTCGCTCGTCAATGAATTGCGCACGCGCCATAAAAGCTTCCGCGTCTTCGCCGCGATTCTTGGCGGCGCTGATGGCTCCCTGCACTGAACGCGGCGTGAGTTGTTTTTCATCCAGACCCAGGTCGCGAATACAGTTGCGAGTCAGGCGTACTGCGTCGTCCTGATCATAGATTGTGAACGAGCGGGAGTACCCGGCTTGCAGCGCTTCGATGTCGCGCCGCAGAATGCGCACACACAGACTATGAAAAGTGGAAATCAGCGGTGCGCTGCCGAGTTCCAGGCCTTCCAGAAGTTTGCTGACGCGATTGCGCATCTCTTCGGCGGCCTTGTTCGTGAAGGTAACGGCGAGAATATTTCGTGGCCAGACACCACGCTCGGCGATTAGATAAGCGATGCGATGCGCGATTACGCGCGTCTTGCCAGAGCCCGCTCCGGCCAGAATCAATAACGGCCCATCACCGGAGATTACTGCTTCGCGTTGCTGCTCGTTGAGTTGGGAAAGAAAATCAGTCATGAAAATGATGTCGTTACATTTAAGCACACGAGCGGCGGCGCGCAAACCGTGATTAACCTTATCACCTGATTTAAGGCAAGGCGCTGAGTCAAAGTCAGCTACTTTCGCTTGAAGAATTGAACTGCGCGCTCGTGCTTCTCAGCTGCGGCGCGCGTGTCGAAGGTGCCGAGGTTGCGGCGCTTGCCGGTCTTTGGATTCTTCTTGCGTGAATAAAGCCGGTACTTGCCTGAATTGAGTTTCCTGATCATCTTGCCCTCTTTAGTGGAGTTATTCGTTTAATCCTCTCCGTAATACTTGTCGGCAGCTTGGCGCAACTCTCGAAATAACTTCACGAGATCAGGTAACTGATAGGTCGCATTCAATCCGCTCGGGTTCGGCAAAACCCAGACACGCGCGTTGACGATTCGTTCGGTCTGCGCGCCAATCACGGCTTTCGGTTGCGCGAAGGCCTGGCGGTACGCACCAACACCCAGTATCGCAATGATTCGTGGTCGATACCGGCGCACTTTGGCTCTCAGAGCACGTCCGCCTTCAACAAAATCTTCCCTTGTTAGTTCAGAAGCCGAAGCCGTGGCGCGCGCGACGACGTTGGTAATTCCGAGTCCGAGTTTCAGGAGTTCGCGTTCCTCAAATGGCGACAACAATCGATCGGTGAAGCCCGAACGGTGCAGTGCCGGCCAGAGGCGATTGCCGGGCCGGGCGAAGTGATGCCCAACGGCCGCCGTATACAAACCCGGGTTGATTCCGCAGAAAAGCAAGCGCAAATCCGGGCCGATTACGTCTGGCACGGTCTTGCCAGCGGCCTCAACTAGCTGCTGCTGAGTTGGCTTGAACGGCTGAGGACTTACGATCTTGGCGCGCTTGCTGGTCATTGCGGTTCGCTCTTAGACTAAGAGTTCGGGCGCAAGGAAACAAACAAGGGACTGAGTATCTATCCGCGTTAGCTCTGCTGACTCTGCGATTAAGGTTCGCGATTAGTTGATTCCTGGCGAGCTTCAGCGATGACGATCTACGAAACCAGACGAATTCACGCGAACTGCCAGTGAGACTTCGTGTGATTTCGTGGATCGGTTTTGTCTCGCCTCCAACGCGCGAAATAGATTACTGAGTTATGACCACTAAGAAACCATCGGTGAAGAAGAATAGTCCCAGGCGAAAGTCGCCAGCCGGCATTTGCTCAGCGGCGCGCAAGGCGCGCATGCTTGAAGTCATTCATCCTATGCTGGCCACACTGGTCGATGAACCTTTTTCGGATCCCGAGTGGATCTTTGAGACCAAGTGGGACGGCTTTCGCTCGGTCTGTTTCGTCAAGGACGGAAAGGCTCGTTTCGTGTCGCGTAATCAGATCGAGATGACTGCGCAGTATCCCGAGCTGGCCGGGGTCGGAAAGCAGGTCGAGGCGAAACACGCAATCCTGGATGGCGAGATTGTGGCGCTGGATCAGGATGGCATGCCGCGTTTCCAGCTCTTGCAGCCTCGCGTCGGCCGCAAGAGTGGCCTTCAATCACTGCGCGGCAAGGGAAAGATTGTCTATTACGTCTTCGATCTCCTTTATCGTGACGGCTACGATCTAATGCCTTGCTCGGTCGTCGAACGGAAAACAGTGCTCGAACAGATTCTGCGGCCGGCCGGCTTCATCAAACTCTCCGAACACATCGAAGGCGATGGCAAAGCGTTCTTCAAACAGATCGAGAAGTTTCATCTGGAAGGCATGATCGCGAAACGGGCCGCCAGTCCATATGTCCAGAAACGCAGTTCTGATTGGTTGAAGGTCAAGACCATTCAAAGATCGGAGGTAGTTATTGGAGGCTACACAGAGCCGCGCGGCGCGCGCTCATATTTTGGCGCGCTCGTCGTCGGCCTTTACAAAGAACGCGAACTCCATTATGTCGCGCACGTCGGCGGCGGTTTCAATCAGCAGACCCTGGCTGAAATTTATCAATTGATGCAGCCGCTAAAAACGAAGCAGAGTCCGTTCGTCGACGCTCCGAAAACCAACGAGCCTGTGCAATGGCTCAAGCCCAAACTGGTCGCCGAAGTTAAGTTTTCCGAATGGACGGCGGACGCTCGGTTGCGCCACCCGGTCTTTATCGGTTTGCGCGAAGACAAAAAACCTGAGGACTCCCGGTTTGAATTTGAACGCGATACAAACAAAGTGGTTGGCAAGAAAAATCGATAGCCTTCAGTTGATTGCTTTGCGCCTTTGCGTGAGTTCGAATTGAGACAGGAATGTTTTCGCGCAAAGGCGCAAAGCTCAAAAACTCCAAGAAGTATTCGCGATTTTAAGGATTTTGGGGCTAAGAGCTGGGTCGCAATAGCCCGCGAAAGATGCCCTGGATCGCGACCCGCGAAGCGTGCACGCGGAGCGGTTCCAATTGCGCGTTCGAAGGCCGCAGTTCGACTTCGTCACCAAAGCGAAACACCCGCTTCAAAGTTGCGCGTGCCTGATCTATTAAGGCCACGACGATCTCGCCGTCGCGGGCATCGGTACGGTTTTCAATCAAGGCGATATCGCCGTCGCAGATATGCTCATCGATCATCGAGTCGCCTTTGACGCGCAAGGCATAGACTCGTTCCGGTCGCACACGTCCGAGCAGGAATCGCGGCACACAGATCATTTCCATATCTTCGATGGCGTCGATCGGCACGCCAGCGGCAATGCGGCCAAGCAGCTGGACCTCGCAAACCGCGTCGGCCGGAGCTTCTTCAACACTTACTGCCAGGGTGAAACGGCCGGGCTCATGTTCACGTTTGATCAGCCCGCGCTTCTCCAATGCGGAAATATGTTTTGCGATCGTCGCCTTGGAACTCACGCCAAAGTTTCGCGCGATCTGTGCGTATGAAGGTTCGTGTCCGTGCTTCGCCAAAAAGCGCGTGATGTAATCGAGGACTTCTTTCTGGCGTTGAGTACGTGGCAGCATGTGAATCCAATCTTGAGGACGACTCGAATTCTAGTCGCGCCTGTTGAAATCGTCAAGCATTTCGCCTCATGACCTGTGTTGAATTACATTAAGGGTCGATTTCTCTATGTCAGGCAAGCTGAGAGAGCGCTTAGGTAGTGCTGTGTTGAGCAGGTAAGCGTTCAGATTTATTGTTGTTCCAGGCTCAAATGTATTTGACTCGTCATAGCTTGATCGGATAAACGTTTCTGCCTCTGGCAAGTTCATCAAACCCTGTAACCGCTTCGATGTTTCGAGCGTTTTCATAGTTCTTAGCCAGGTCTTCTTCAAAAGCCAGTTTGACTGCGCAGTAGCTTCTTTACCACAACTCGATTGAAAGGACTTCCCCTAATGAAAGAGACGCGTCGCTCCGCTCGCGACTTTGGCGGGCTGCTAGCTGCATTTGGTGTACTCGCGTTGGTAGCAATGACGTTGGGACTGCTGGCAGTTCGGGCCGAGAGCCCATTTCCTGCTCAGACGCCTGCCGCAGCTCAGACTCCATCGCCGGCTAGAAGTGCTACAGCGACTCCAACGCCGAGCCCAACTCCCACGCCGATCAATTGGTCATCTGGTCCGATGTTGAAGCGTTTTGTTTGGCGCGGCATCGGACCGGCAAGCATGGGCGGACGCATCGACGACATCGCCGTGGTCGAGAGCAATCCGGCGGAGTCTGGAAAACTACGAATAACGGCACAACTTTCCAGCCCATCTTTGATACTTATTCTACTGCTTCTATTGGAGATATCGCGATTGCTCCGTCGAACCCCGAAATCGTCTGGGTGGGCACCGGCGAGGCCAACAACCGCCAGAGTTCCAGCTTTGGTGACGGCATCTATAAATCGACCGACGGCGGCAAGACCTTCACGAAGATGGGCCTCGAGAATTCGCAGACCATCGCGCGCATCGTCATCGATCCGAAGGATCCCAACATAGTTTACGTGGCGGTTCTCGGTCACTTGTTTGGTGCCAACAAAGCGCGGGGGGTTTACAAAACAACTGACGGCGGTAAGACGTGGAACAACGTTAAGTTCATTGACGAAGATACGGGCATTACCGATCTAGTCATGGATCAGTCGGATAGCAAGACGTTGTACGCAGCTTCTTATCAGCGCCGCAGAACTTCATGGGGCTACAACGGTGGCGGACCGGGATCGGGAATTTGGAAAACGACGGATGCGGGAAAGTCGTGGACGAAATTGCAAGGCAACGGCTTGCCCGAAGGACTACTTGGACGCATCGGCCTCGATGTCTCGCGATCGAATCCGAATGTCATTTACGCGCAGATGGAGGTAGGCGCGAGCGCCGGCACTGGCGGCGAAGAACCGCTGACTGGGGGCGGCGCCAGTCCCTCGCCTACGCCGACACCGTCAGCGAGCCCCGCTGCTTCGCCTACGCCAACTCCGCTGGATCCCAAGAAGTCGGGAGTCTGGCGCTCAGACGACAAAGGAAAGACCTGGCGTCTGGTCAGCAACGAAAACAATCGCCCCATGTACTACAGCCAGATTCGCGTCGATCCCAGCAATCCTGAAAACATTTTTGTCGGCGGATTGAACTTCAGTAAATCGACCGATGGCGGCAAGAAGTTTACGTCGCTGCAACCGGGAATAGCGCACAGCGATCATCACGCGATCTGGATCGATCCGAAGAATGGAAATCATATTCTGATCGGAAACGATGGCGGTCTGGATGTGAGTTACGATCAAGGTGCGACCTGGGAATTCATCAACACGATTCCGGCGGCTCAGTTCTATGCGATTGCCGCGGACATGCGCAAGCCTTACTACCTCTATGGTGGATTGCAGGACAATGGTTCGTGGGGCGGGCCAAGCCAGACGCGTAATCAAGCCGGGATCACCAACGCCGATTGGTTTCGCACCGGCGGTGGCGACGGCTTCTACTCGCAAGCCGATCCGAACGATTACAACATCGTCTATTCCGAGTCACAAAACGGCGCTATAAATCGCGTCGACTTGCGGACCGGGCGCAGTGTCCCCATTCGTCCGCGCGCGCTGCCGCGTCGCGGTGGCGGACCAGGTGGCGGAGGTCAACCCGGAGCGACACCTTCACCAACTCCCGAGGGCCAGGATCCGCAAGTGGCTTTGGCGGCGATCGCCGCGCCCCAGGGTTTTGGCGGGTTTGGCGCGAATTTGGCTACTAACGTGGCGCCCGCGCCCTCGCCGGGTGAACAATATCGCTTCTACTGGAACACCCCGCTGGTGATGTCGCCGCATAACTCGCGGATTCTCTATGTTGGCGGTGACAGATTTTTCAAGTCGCTGGATCGCGGCGACACCTGGACGGCAACGGCCGATCTGACGAAGCATGTCGATCGCAACACCCTCTCGATCATGGGAGCGTCGGGCAAGGACCCGATGGCTTCAAAGAACGACGGCTACACCAGCTTTGGTTATATCGTCACGATTGCTGAATCGCCGATGGTCCCCGGGGTCTTGTGGCTGGGGACTGACGACGGCAATGTTCAAGTTAGCCGCGATGGCGGCGCGACCTGGAAGAACGTTGCCAGGAGCGTGCCGGGTATCGGCGAGATGTACCACATCAACCGCGTCGAACCATCGCGCTATGACGCGGCGACTTGTTATCTCGCGGTCGATGGCCATCGTTTCGACGATCTGAAACCCTACTTGTTTGTGACGCGCGACTATGGCGCAACCTGGAGTTCAATCCTCAGTAACTTGCCGCCGACGGGCACAGTCAATGTCGTTCGCGAAGATCCGAAGAACAAGGACTTGCTGTACGTGGGAACCGAATTCGGTCTGTACATTTCATTCGACGCCGGCAGAGAGTGGCGCCAGTTTATGTCCGGCTTACCCACTGTCCGAGTCGACGACATCCTCGTTCATCCGCGTGATAACGATCTGATTATCGGTACGCACGGCCGCGGTATTTATATCCTGGATGACATTACGCCGCTGCAACAACTCACTCGGAGCAAGGTGCTGGACACCGAGGTCTTTTTGTTCGACGTCCGCCCGGGAACACAGTGGCTGAATGATCTTCGTTTGAGCCGTAACACCGGCGGCGCAAAACTGTTTCGCGCGAATAACCCGCCGCCGGGAAGCGCGATTAGCTATTACCTGAAAGCCGTCCCCTCAGGCGACGTAAAGATAACGATCTCTGATTACAGCGGAAAGGTGATTCGCAACATCGCGGGCACCAAAGAAATTGGAATTAACCGCGTGCAGTGGAATCTGCGCGGTGATATTCCGCCGCGTCCGGCGAACCTGCCGCCAGGATTTGGTGGCGGTGGCGGTGGCGGCGGCGGTGGTTTCGCCGGCCTCTTTAACATAGGACCCATCATCGAACCGGGTACTTACAACTTGAAGTTGTCAGTCAATGGCAAGGACTACACGACGAAGGTTGTCGTGGAAGCCGATCCGGGAATGCAGCCATGAGGGTGTTTTCTTGTTAGGATTGTGACGATGCTAAGGATCAGAGCGCTAATAGTGGCCTTTGCGATTGGATTGTTGACAATCGTGGCCGCAAACGGCCAGAGTCCGATCGGTAATGGCCTGGACCTTACTCCCCCTCCTACCAATCTGGTCGTCGAGGTTTATTACTACCCAAACGAACCGCCGGCGTACATGGTAGTGGCGCCGGTCAATTCGCCTCCTGGCGGGTCCTGGTTTGGGCGTTTCCGGCAACTGCCGGGCTGGCAAGTTCCTGCCGGGGCCCTCCCGGTAACCGCGGTCGACATAAAAACCCTGCTGACTGGCAATGACGTTCGAGTTTCAATTTCAGTATTTATGGGACGGCTGCACGAGCAGGAAAAAAGCGTGGCCGTCTATTCGCTGCGCGAAGGCGAGAAGCTGCGCGTTCGCGAACTAGCTCAATTTGGTGTCGAGCCGTTCGAGCTCGCCCTGGTCAGGGTCGCGCCGGCGAATGCCGAGCTTCCTCAATTTGTCAGTAAGGCGCCGTCGATTGAGTTGGTCACTATTCAAGCGAACCTATCGACGCTGCCTTCGCATCGACTGGTGCTGCGGAATGTTTCCGGCAAGAACGTCAGGGCCATCATGGTTCGGACAGTTCAAAATCGCAACATCAAAACGAGTGGCATGCGCCAGGGAAAAGAAGGCAATCCACTGATTCCGGCCGGTAGCATCGCGGAAATTACTGAACGCGCGATAACCCGGGCGACCGCATCTCCCGGCGGCTACAAACCTGTTACTCCTGAGAATCAGACAATTGAAATTTCCACCGCGATATTTGAAGACGGCTCATACGAGGGCGAGGCGGACACGGCAGCCAGGTACCGGTCGTTTCTGAAGGGTCAGAAGGCTCAACTAATCCGAGTCGCAGCATTGTTCCAGAAAGCTTCTGAGAACAGCGAGTCCGGTCCACGCAACCTGCTTGACTCACTGCGAAATGACGTCGCCCAACTCAAAACCGACGCTGACCCTGCTGACGTACAGGAACTGTTGAATGAGTTTCCGGCCTTTCCAAAGAAGGTAGAGCTAAAGGAAGCAATCGAATCCGAAATGTTTTACCTCAGAAAAGATGTGCTGGACGATATTAGTCGATTCCAGGTTCAGCATCCGACCTTCGATTCCAATTTCCTCCAGGCCTGGCTGGCAGCCTCGAAGCAGCGTTACGCAGATTGGCTCTCGCGTTTGTAGGATGGCCCGCCTACCAATCAATCACTCTAGCGATTACACATTTCAGATATTGAGTCTCCGGCACGCCGAGCAACACTGGATGATCGCTGGACTGGCCGCGCTTTTCGATAATCTGCAGACGGCGGCGCGCGTCCAATGCTGCGTCCTCGACGATTTCCAGAAACAACTCTTCGTCGATGTGATACGAGCAGGTACAGGTGACCAGCATTCCGCCCGGGTTCAAAAGCTTTAAGGCGCGCAGGTTGATTTCTTTGTACCCACGCACTGCTGATTTAATAGTCGCCCGGTTTTTTGCGAACGCGGGAGG
>WNFJ01612611.1_pt1 | contig 10011 bp, 9 predicted proteins | sample 5400461 | NCBI WGS metagenome assembly WNFJ01 (sample SAMN13153349, study PRJNA577476) | soil metagenome | isolation source: 115 cm saprolite on Douglas fir-dominated hillslope | place: USA:California | collected 2013-09-17
CTCCTGCTTCTAGCACGCAGCACGCAACCTCTACGTTTCAAACACGCCTCCCGACACCGCTCCCTGGCTCTTTCACGCACCACACACAGTGCGTATGAGCCCCACCCATGGTGTTAAAAACACGAAATGACTTGATCAGGGTCTTCGGCAACTTCCGAAGGCGCTTATCAAGATTGGGACCAGAAGCCATATTTGTGCTCAAAATTCGTACCAACCACCTCAGACTTGATAAGCAAGAACGAAGAATGCCCAACACCCTGCTCGAGTAGAGATACCTGAGATGTTACAGACTAGAAAGGTCTGAAGGCTCTTGCCGTCTACTCCTCCTCAAACCCAAAACCCTCAAACCGCAGCGTGCGGCAATTCTCCGTCACTGTCCTTACCGTGCCGTCCGGCACTCCACCTGGTATCGTCGCCTGGATCTCCAGCGTCACCTGCACGTTTGCCCCATAGAGCGTCGTCAGGTGCTTGACGACTTCCTCCATGATCTTGCCGGCATCTCCTGCCATCATCCTCGCATTGATGGTGACCGAGCCGTGGAAACGGTGCAATTGGGGTTCCTTCTTCTCTGGCTTCACCGTCGAGTAATATGCTGCCTGTGCAGGCTGCGTCGCGGGTTCTAGCACACTTGCTTCGCCTCGTTCGCTGACGGCTAGGGTAGGTTTTATTTGTGCCTCGGCATAGGCTGCCAGGGGTTCGGCAGTTGAGGGGGGTGCGGCTGCTCGAGTCGCAGCCGCGTCAGCCGCCAGTTGTGCTGCCGCGACTTCCGGTTTGACCAGTACACTATGGGTATCGATGGTCACTTGCACGTATTGACCCGCCTTGAGGCCGAGGTAACGAGTGCGCTCCGCGTCCCAACTATCGGCATAGGCGAAGGTCTCGCTCTCCCACACCAACGAGTGCAGTCCATCACGGATGGCTTCCAGCAGCACCTCGGTGTTTTTCAGGCGCGGCAGGTAGACGTAGCGTGCAAAGTAGTCTGACAACTCCTTGATACTGACGTGATTGCCACGCCACAAGGGGATGCGATCCAGCTCGCGGCGCAGGAGTGTCCCGGCATACTGGGTGATCAGCATTTCTTCGATTTTCAACCTGCGGCTGGCGTTGGCGGCCAACGAACTTTGTGGCTGCGGTTGCAGTCTGAGTTCTACCAGCTCGTCGGGCTGCCTGGGATCCGGCTGGTCAGGCACCAGCAGCCAGATGTAGGTTTCGGGGAGACGCGCCTCGATGCTCTTGTCGGCCTCATCGCGTTTGGTCTTCGCTTGATTGCGCTGGAAGGCATCCAGGTTCAGCGCGTCGCTCTGCTGGTGGATCGACTCCCAGGCCAGGTACTGGCGCACACCTTGCTTCAAGTCTTCCAGGCGATTGCGGTCTGCTGCCAGAAAGACCAGGGTGTTGCGGTAGCCGCGGCGCGTGTTCCCGCGCAGGTCGAGCATCTCGCTGGCGGCATTCCTTGCCTGGGTCTGTTGATCGCGCAAGGCATGGGTGAGATGGGGCTTGAGGATGATCAGGCGGGCTGAGGTATCATCATCGGCGATGTCCGCACCTCCGGTGGGACAAACATGCGCCCGGGCGAACTCTGCGCGATTGGCCTGCTCAGCTTTGAGTCGCTTCTCGATCTCTTCCAGCAGCTTGTCTTCATCCACTTGAGCAGCACGATCCTGGGCCAGGCGTGTTACTGTCGGCTGTGTCGTATACCAGTACCGTTGTCCATCCAGCGAGAGGTGCGTGGACTGGTCCGACAGGCGGCGCAGGGCATCGCCGAAAATGGCGACCGTCTCACCTGGCTGCACGCAGCCGAGCTTGACCTGGCTCTCGGCCAGGCCGCGATTGGGGTTGCGCAGATTGGGCGCCGACCCGAGATAGATGGTGCGGGCCACACGCCGGCAGGCCGAGTAGCGGCCCAGATTGGCGTTCTCGCGATCGATGCGCAGGGGGAGTGAGTGCGACCCATCGACATCCTGCTCGATGACTGGGATCCAGTTATCTTCTAGATAGCGCGTCAGTTCGGCCTGCACCGGCGATTCGTCAATCGGCACATTGGCAGGCAAGATCAAGGGGCTGGCATCCTGGCGTTCCCACAGGGCATGGACAACGGCGGCCATCAGGCGCAAGACGCCACGCGTGCGCTGGAACCGCTCGATACTGGACCAGTCGGTGTAGAGCCGGTCAAAGAGTTCGGGATGGATCGGATAGGCGGCTTTGATGCGCCGTTCGTACTCGGCTTCCCGGCAGTGCGAAGGGAACTCCTGGGGCTGGTTGCGGTAGAGGTCCATGAAGGCTTTGGCGACGGTATCGCGTGCAATGAACAGCGCTGGTTCGGTAATATTCTGGAAGATGCGCCGCCGCACGATCTCGAAGCCCTCTTCCGCGTCGGCGGGTCGCCAGGGCGACTCAATGCGCCCAAAGATATTTTTCAAGCGCAGCGCCGCTTCACGGCCGCCTTCTCCGCCGGTCTCGCCATCAGAGGCAGGGATGGTGGCCACTACCAGGGTCTGTGGCGCCGCCTTGGCTGCCTCGGTCAGCGCCTGGGCAAAACTCAGGTTGGCGTCAAAGGAACCGCCGGGTAGGCCGGAGACGTCGTACAACTGGCGGGCGTAGACCACCCACTCATCGATGAGGATGAGGCAGGGAGCCGCGGTGGTAAATAATTCGCGCAGCACTTCGGAGCCGGGGCTGACGCCCTGCCGGTCGGCCTCGGCGACCATGGCGAAGCCATCCTTGCCCAGCAATTGCCAGGCCAGTTCGCCCCACAGCGTGTTGACGATACACCCATCGGGTTTCGTGCGTGGCTGACCGGGGGAGAGTTCATAGCCAACCAGCACAGCGCGTTGGGCCTGGGGTGGCTGCGAGAGGCCTGCAGCCTGCAAGACCGGTTCGATGCCCACCAGGTCGGAGACGGGGGCACTGGAAAAGAGGTGATAGAGCGCGAGCAGGGAGTGCGTTTTGCCGCCTCCGAAGTTGGTCTGCAGATCGACCACGGGATCGCCACCGCCTCCACTCAAGCGGTGCAAGGCTTCGATCAGCAGCCTGCGCAGGCCGTGCGTCAGGAAGGTGCGCTGGAAGAAATCGCGCGGGACGCGGTACTCGTCGGAGCCCGCGCCGCGATGCACCTGTCCCAGGTCGGCGGCAAACTCGGCGAACAGGTAGCGGCCGGAGGTGACATCGGGTTGGGGTGTGACGACCTCACGCCAGGGACGCAGGCCCACAGCCAGTTTACCCTCGATGGGAGCGACGGCTGCCCTGCGCGTCTCGTGGCGTGCCTGTTCCTCGAAACGCACGCGCAGCACCTCGTACTTCTGGCGCTCCACCTCGCTGGCCTCCTGCGCAGCGGAAACGGCGTTCAGCAGCCGCTGGATGCTGTCCAGGGCGCGGTAAGCGTCATCGGTACTGAAGGCCTGCTGGTGCGCCCACTTGTTGCGTACCTCGCGCAGTTCGCTCACCAGCGAGCGAAGACCTCATGCCACTGGTCCCACAGAATGAGCAGTAAACCCTGGGTATCGAGATGAGGGCCGCCTTCGCTCGCCAGGTGTTGCTCTCGCAGCGACCTGGCTGCTTCGTAACGCCAGCGCTCTCCGTATTTCGCCAGCATCTCCCGCTCGATGAAAGGTGTGAGCCCCGTATTCAGGATTTCCAGCGCTTTGCCTACGCGCTCGTGGTTGCTTTGTGCCATGGCTATGTTACCTCTTTCTATCCAGAGAGTATGGCTTGTGCTCCCCCTCGTCCTCGCCTTCCTACGTTACTTCTGCAAAAATCCTTCAATGAAGTCGTACTCAGAAGACGCTTCCTCGTATGACCTCGAATTGCGCCGTTTCACTCCCCAAGCGACCTGGAGAATAGCTTCTCTCCCCATTCCTCGCGCTAGCAGCGTCTGAACCTTGTCCACTCTGGACTGAAATGCTTGTCCCAGTTCTCTCTGTGCCCGGCTGGCAATATCATCAGCCAGAGGAGGAGTATCCCAGAATGCCTGACACACCGCACGTAATGCCTGCCGCAGCCACTCAAGCGTAGCTGTATCCTCGCCCGTCAGTTGGCGTAGGAAAGCAGGAACAGGCCAGGTGAAGAGCGCTCCCTGGCGGGCCATATAGATACCGACTGCATTGATATGATACCGGTCCGTGTAGTCGAGCAAGAGATAGCCAGCCAGTTGGTACAGATGCTCAGACTCAAGGCTCGGCCTCACCGTAGCCTTAATGTCAATGAGACAGCCGTCAATCACCATATCTGCATCTGCGCCTCCGACATCGGGACTGCCAGCAAATGTGGGGTTGAGGGCATGCGGACGTGAGAAGAGTTCCTGATAGCGCTCGCAGAATAGACTGGACATCGCACACAAATCTTCAATCCACATAGCTTGTGGAATAGCGAGCAACTCAGCGACACTTTGTTTGGTTGTTGGCACAAACAACGGGCTACGCTCTTTCAGCACACTGAGACCACTACGGTACGCCTCTTCAAATAATGCCAATACGTAACAATAACGGCCCAGCGTTTGCTCAGCTTCCAACGGCAGTTGCCGTCCTATTGGTTGTAGTGCTTTTAGTGTCGCTTCAAGGCTTGCGAAAAACGATGTGATAAGCCTCAACGGGTAAAGCCCCTGCGCTACTCCAGAGGCGAATGGCATGCCGATCTCTTTTGACAGCTCATCAAGTTCATCTGGTGTAATCTCTACGTCACTGGGACGTGTTTTTGGTTTCAAGGCGAGCAGCATGGCCCCTTTCCAGGCTACTAAGTATCGATGGGGTGTAATGGCAAAACTATAGCGAAGGCGGTAGTCGATGGCGATACCGAGTGTGCTGTATGGGTAGCCCGGCGTGGCAGTGCCAGGGCGCAGTGTGGTCATGCTTCTGAGTCGCATGTTAGCTGCTCTTGTCAGGTTAGTGGTATGAGCAAAACGCTGCCTGATGAACTGCCCAATTGGACTTGCCGGGTCCTTGAGATGTGATGTGAGTGACATACACTCCCTGACTTTCTGATATTCGTTTCAAGTCAATGACTCAAACCAAATCGGATGATACTGTTCAGACTTCCCCTAAGGAGAATTTGGTGGTCAGGAGAGCAAGACACTGATGGAAAGGATTAAGACCTTGAGCGCCCCAGGTGCCAAAGAGGCTCGCCAGTCCCATGCGGGTAGAGCTGCCTTTGGGGCTGCGCGTCCCCCCACTGATTTTGCGAGCAATGACCAGGGGACGAACACTGCGTTCGGCCAAATTGTTGTCAGACGGCACGCCGGGGTAAGCTACGAACACAAAGAGTGCAGGCAAAAAACGTTCGACCCGTTCGCAGAGAGTACGCATGAGGGCTTGGGTCTGGGCAAAAGGCGCGCATACCTGCCAGAGTTCCTGTTCAAAGGCGTGTTGAAGCGCCACCCGCTGGACATGCTGTTTCGTCGTGGGCAAGTATGGATCAGGGGCAGGAGCGGCTTTGGCTCGTTCGTAGATCTGCTTGACCTCTTTGGCCCACTGCCACAGGGGCGCATCGTCAGGATGGGCCTTTTTGAGATCGTGAATATCGCGCAAGAAATGGACCCAACACCGTTGATGCAAGCCTTGATGGATGTTGTACCCAGCGTAAAAATCGCTGCCCAACACGCCCTGGAACTCGTCGCCGATCAAGCGTTTGACCACTTCCCCCGCGCGCGAGTGATGATACTCGTAATAGCGCACCGCTGGCGTGCTCACGCTCCAAATGTATCCATTCTCGCCATCTTCTCGCCAGCCCGTTTCATCTGCCTGCACGGCAGGGCTGGCACGGATCTGGGTCAAGAGATCATCCAACACGGGTTGGGCATACGCGCTGAGCCGATGAAGCAATTCCACGATCTCTCCAACACTGACCTCGAAGCCATGCAGGGTGTGCAACAACTCACGGATTTGCCGAATGGGCAAGCGCAGGCTGGTGCGCAGGTAGGCGATCCTGCTGGCCAGTCGCACGCCAATACGCCCTTGCCCCAGCACCTCTGTGTGCAGATCGACGGGCGCTTCGTGCCATTTTTGACACCCGGCGCACCATCCTTTAAAGATGCGATGTTCGGTGATCTGGACGGCGGGCGGGGGAGGAACATCAATGACTTCTCGGCAACGAGCCAGGCTGATCCCACCCAGGCGCAGATCGCAATCCGGGCACAGTGCCAGATGATGTTCAACGATGTGTGTCGGCATGGCTCTGCGACGCGCCCGATTGTGTTGGGCCTCGCGCTTCTTGCGCGGCTTTTTCTCTTCGGCGGCTGGCTTCTGCACATCGGCTTTGACAAACGCAGGCGGGGGCGTTTTCTGCTTTTCCAGTGCTTCGATCCGAGCAAGGGCGACACGCAGCAGTTCCTGCGTCTGCTTCAATGTTTCACGCAGTTCCTGGTTTTCCTTCCGCAGTTGCATCGCTTCTTCTTCTGTCATAGCTTGAGTTTATCAGAGAGGTCAACTCTGAACAGTTTCCGAAGAAATGGACAGGGAAGCAAGATCTGTCGGTCCACACAAGCGCTTATTCTTCCTCTTCAATCGCTCCCAATGACCTGAGGGTGGCTTTTTGGACCTCTGTCACTCCTTTCACGTGGGTAATGTTCATTCGTTCGTAGGGTCTGTCTCTCAATGTGTGCAGGCACATACCGACCTGCCTTTCCCAGAGTTTGATCGCTCCATCAGAGTTGCCACTGGCAAGGATCCTTCCATCGGGGCTAAAGGCCACCGACCTAACTCGATCGGTGTGGCCATGCAGGGTGTTGAGGCAGGTGCCGCTGCTCACCTCCCACAAGCACACCACCTGATCCCAGCTGCCACTGGCAAGAATGCTCCCATCGGGGCTGAAGGCCACCGAGCAGACCAAGCCGGTATGGCCATGCAGGATGTTGAGGCAGGTGCCGCTGTTCACCTCCCACAAGCGCACTGTCTGGTCTTCGCTACCACTGGCAAGGGTCTTCCCATCAGAGCTGAAGGCAACTGAGTGGACCGGGTCGGTATGGCCTTGCAGGGTCTTGAGCAACTTCCCGCTGCTCACCTCCCACATACGCACCGTCTGATCATCACTGCCACTGACAACGGCGTTCCCATCGGGGCTGAAAGCGATAGATCTGACCCAATCGGTGTGTCCCTGAACGGTTTGCAATGGGATACCATTGGTAGCATGCCAGAACCGGATCTCACCAGTTGTCGTTCCTGCCGCCAGCAAATCTCCGTGTGGACTAAACGCCACACAAGAAATACTGCCGAAGGTATCGGTAAACACCGATTTAGTCAGATCGGCGTAGGCAAAATTGACCTCGGGGAGCGCTACCCCCTGGAGGTAGGCTTGCCACACTATCAAGTGCGAGAAATCGTAGCCGCGCAGCGCGCATCCCAACTGAATCAACATATTCAGCACGTTCCCTGCCGCGTAACTGGTGTGGTAGTCATGCTGTTCGCGCAGGGTCGCAAGCAGACTCTGGAGGCGCTCGAGCAGCGCCTCCTTCCCGAGGAGGGCGAGTAGCTTTTGCACGAGCGGCAGCAGAATGAGGCGGCGTTGGCTCTCCCGGATATAGTCCTTGGCCTGTGCCTTCAGCAAGGCATGACGCTCAAAGAGCACCAACGTCTCGGTCCTGAGCTCTTCGCACACCCTGTCCACGAGGCGATCGGTCAGGTATTCCATGATCTCATGGTGCATGGTGAAGCCGGTCGCGCTCGTTTCGACCAGCTGTCGCCGTCGTAAGGACCGCAGTGCCTCCTGGAGTTCGCCTTTCGTAATTGGGTGAACGATTCCACTTGCAGGTCGTCGAGAGTGATGGCTTCGCGCTCAATGGCTAACCAATAGATGATTTCCTCTTCTAAGGCTGACAACCGTACCACCTGTTGCTCTAAGACGTCTCGGATATCGCGAAAGAGCACCTCTCCGTCCTTGAGAAAGGTCGTGATAGAGCCGCCAAAGACCTCACGAATCACCTGCCCAGCCAGCTTCAGAGTCAGGGGATTCCCCCCATAGTAGGTGATGAGCGCTTTCCAGGTGTCCTCGGTGCCCTGTAACCCTTTGTCTTTAAGGATGTCCTGCCCGGCTCCCAGTGGCAAGCCTGCTAGGTGGAAGGATCGAATGGCTGCTGCTTCCCCTTCCAGCAGCGCCACTTCCTTCGGCTTTTCTCGACTCGTGACGAGCAGGCAACTCTGGTGCCTGCTTTCTCCGATGCGCTGCAACAACCTGCCATACCCTTCGTACCCTTCCCGATAGTGCCCAGCCTGACTTCCCCCTTGTACAACGGACTCGACATTGTCCAGCACCAGCAAGCAGCGACGCATGCGCAAGTATTCGAGCAAGAGGGTGATCTGGCGGTCCAGCTCTGCTGGGAGGACCGTGCGCTGCTGGTCAGAGACGAATTGGATGCACTCCTGCAAGATACTCTCCAAGGGCGGCGCATTGTGGAGCGAGCGCCAAAAGGTGAAGTCATAATGCTCCTGCACCTGGTCAACCACAGTGGCAGCCAGCCTCGTTTTGCCCATACCTCCCATCCCCAGGATCGCCACCAGGCGACAGTGGTCATCCAGTAGCCACTGTTTCAACTTGGCCAGTTCCTTCTCGCGTCCGTAGAACTGTTCGCTTTCAGGAGCCTCGCCCCAATCGATGTGCCGACTGCTTGAGGCTGGAGTTGGAAGGAGATCCACTTTGCTCTGAACTTGAAGCGACTGGAGGGAGCTGGGAATGCTTTCTTTCTCAAGAGAAGATTGCTGAGGAGGGAGTGGTGAAGGTATCGGAGGAGAGGAGTGTGCATGTGGGTGAAGAGGAAACAGCCACTGAAACAGTGCAAGCAGCACAGCAAGGATCGTGAGAATAACAGAGGCCTGAATACTCAACGTCCCAATGATGATGATCAGACTGATCCCGATCAAGGCAAGTACAATACGTTTCCAGGGAAGAGGTGTGGATGTATGGACAGGCTTTTGGGATCGATCACGTTGCTTGTCCTGGTGGTGTGCCTGCATCTTGTCGTCATCCCTCCGACTATTGGTTCAACGCTCTCTTTGTCCTGAATTCTGAAAAAGTGTATTAGACAGCATCCGTCGTCCAGAAATGTATGTTCGCGTTAGAGATGACTTTTTTACAGAAAAGAAACCACAGAATCTCTTTATCACGAGTAGTGCACGCTGTATTGTACAACATACTTCCACTCGCTTTCAGTGCCAGAAATGTGTTTCATGCACAAGGCTCGGGGTGTCATTTTTGAATTCCGACGCCGTAGTTTCGGGTCTTTTTCTCGGCAGGCACGGAGAAAAGGACAATCAGTATGATAACATAGAGAAGAAAGGCAACTCTCGTTGATCTCTATACCGGACAATGAGAACATGCTCATGCACAAGTCAAGGCACATGGCTTCATGTGTTGAACAGAAGCCACCAGACCCATTCAGAAGGAAACGTCGTATGCTTCCTGAACTCCCAATACTCGCTGATGCTGATTTCTGCTACCTGACAACCACAGGTCGTGTTTCAGGTCGCCCGCATACCATCGAAATCTGGTTTGCGCTTCACGGACACACCCTGTATATGCTCTCTGGCGCTCGCGACCGGTCAGATTGGGTCAAGAACGCTCTCCGTTCCCCGGCGGTACAGGTGAGGATCAACGGGATCGCGTTCTCTGGGCAGGCGCGCGTCGTCAACGGCGTCGAAGAAGATGCATTAGCGCGCACACTGGTCACCACCAAGTATACTCCCCGCAGTAGTGACGACCTTCGTGACTGGTCACGCACCTCGCTTCCTGTTGCAGTGGATCTCCTGGTCTAAACATGAGCACTTCCTTGTGATTCTGATGTGCCATGTTACACATATACCAGCGTACCAACTTTCCTCATAGACGTAGCTCCTTCTAATCAGTTGACTGGGAGGCCTGTTCCAATGCAATGGCAAAGGCATGGATACTCCCAAAACGTTGTTTGGGGTCCTTAGCGAGTGTTGTCAGTACCACATGCTCCAGGTCGGGCGTGATCGCCGAGACCTTCTCACGGAATGACGGCGGGGGAACAATCGCGTGTTGCGCCGCTATTTCGGTAAATGAACCATG
>WNFJ01040304.1_pt1 | contig 10010 bp, 12 predicted proteins | sample 5400461 | NCBI WGS metagenome assembly WNFJ01 (sample SAMN13153349, study PRJNA577476) | soil metagenome | isolation source: 115 cm saprolite on Douglas fir-dominated hillslope | place: USA:California | collected 2013-09-17
CCAGCGCCGCGCAAACACACGAGTCCATTCCCCCGCTGAGGAGAACGACTGCCCGAGATTTATTCGCTGTCATCGTATCGAGTATCGGGTGATCTGATGGGGCCATCATCGGGCGATCTGAAATCCATTCCCCCATCCGATTAGCATTAGTTTTTAGATCACCCGATGACCCGATCACCAGATCACCCGATGCTCTAAACCCCCTTCATCGCCGGGTCCCAGATCAGCTTATGAATCTGTAACCCGAGCCGGGCCGGAACGTTGTCTTCCAGCATCCATTCCGCAAGCCGTTGCGGATCCAGCAGGCACTTGGATGCGTCCCTCCCGCCCGAAGCATCCTTGCTGAAAGCGGGAGAAAACAGGACCGCATTCACCCGGACAGCTAAATGATGCTGCGTCGTGAAGGCGCGCGCAAATTCGTAGTCAACCCGATCGCTGATTACAAACTTGACTTCATCATGCGGCCGGAGAGTGGCAAGATTCTCCATGCGAAACGTATCCGCCTCGCCCGAATCCGGACACTTCACGTCCACAATCTTAACCACCCCACCGGGCACCGTCTCCAGCGGACGCTCCCCACTGGTCTCCAGCAACACTTTGTAGCCGGCCTCCAGCAGCCGCTGCATCAGCGGGACCAGTTCTCGTTCCTGCAACATCGGCTCCCCGCCCGTGATCTCAACCAGCCCACCGGCGGGGCTCAGAGACTTCACTTCATCGAACACCTGCACTGGAGCTATCTTCTTCCCGCCGTAAAAACTGTATTCCGTATCGCACCAGTTACAGCGCAGATTGCACCCCGTGAGCCGCACGAACACACATGGCAATCCCGCGTAGGTTGATTCCCCCTGGAGCGACTTGTAGATTTCTGTGATTTGCATGATTGCATCGGGCCATCGGGTGATCGGGTCATCGGATGATCGGATGGTCGGAAAACCTACTCCGTCCCAGGCCTGGCGTTCAGATCACCCGATGACCCGATCACCGATGACTTCATTCTGAATACTTCGCGGTCGTCGAATCCGTCTCAAATACCGTGACATCCTTCACAAACACGCGCCCGTTGGTCACCTGCCGCAGTCGGCCATTCGTCTCGTCATAGAAATATTTGGCCAGATTTTCCGCCGACGGATTCAACTCGGTAAAAGGCTCAACATCATTAATCATCTGATGATCGAGCCGGTCAATCACCTGCTTCATGACTTCGCGCAAGTCCTTGAAATCCAGCAGCAATCCGGCTTTGTCGAGGTCCTTGCCCGCCAGCGTCACCCGCACCTTATAGTTGTGCCCATGCGGATTCTCGCACTTGCCCTTGTAATTGCGCAGGTAGTGCCCCGCAGCAAACGAATCTTCAACCGTAACTTCGAACATGGACCCTCGTTAGGTTAGACACCTGAATTCCTATTGTACTGACGAAAAAGGCCGATTCCGCTGACAGCCGCATGGTGGCCGAAAACCGAGGAGTTCATCTCGGAGATACTTACATGTTTGTAAGGAAGTGTCATCTATGGTAAGATATAAAACATGGCGACTGCTACGGTCACATCGAAGGGGCAGATTACGATTCCTGCTGCGGTTCGCGCCGAACTTGGAGTAACGGCAGGCGACCGTGTCGAATTCGTCGAGATCGGCCAGCGGCAATTTGCCATCGTTCCCGCTACCCGGTCTGTCAAAGAGCTCAACGGCTTGTTTCGTGGCAAGCGAAGCAAGCCCGTGTCCATCGAAGAGATGAATGCCGCAATCGCCCGGCGAGCATCGGAATCCCGATGATTGGTCTGGACACCAATGTCTTAGTCCGCTATGTCACTCATGATCATCCGGCACAAACGGTTACTGCAATTAAAGTAATGGAGTCCCTGACCCCGGAGGCGCCGGGATTCCTTTCCATGATGGTGATCGCAGAGTTGGTTTGGGTCTTGGAGACTTGCTATCGCTTTTCAAAACCCGAGGTTATCGAGACCCTGGAGATGCTGTTGCGAAGCAAAGAACTGATTGTCGAACGCGCAGAAACAGCGTTGCAGGCACTAAGCAATTTCAAGACAAGCCGCAGCGACTTTTCCGATTGTATGATTGAGCGCTCTGGCCACGCCGCTGGTTGCCAACACACCATGACATTCGACCGGCGCGCCGCGGGCCTCGTCGGGATGAAGCTTCTTTCCTGATGGCCTCAGTAATGAACAGCTAGCGACGCCCGGTCGAGCGGGTTTGTAGGTCCAGCCGATCCAGTCGGCGGACAAGTCCGAGATTCGAATGCGGGCTTGACCTTGAGGCTCTAAAACCCTGCGAATCAATAGAGGTGAAAGGTCACGTCCACATTGATTTCAGTGGGAACCGGTTTACCAGCACAAGTCGCCGGCCGAAACCGCCATTGTTTGACACGTGCGATCGAGGCCTCGTCCAAAGTCGGTTCTAGCGGACGAACAATCACCGGGTTGCTGACCGACCCATCCTCAAGCACTGTTATCCAAAGCGTGTTGCTACCCTGCACCTTTTGACTCCGAGCACTCTCGGTGTACTCGGGGTCGGCCGCGCTGATAATTTGCGGCATCTTTTTGTCGTCGCAAGTAGTCCACGGCTGAACCCCGCTGAGGCCCGTGAACTCCGTCCGATCTGTGACAAGGGAATCGAGGCTCTCGACATGGGCTTCGATCACGACATGCCCACTCTCCGAAAGCAGCTGCGTACGAGGATACTGTTTGCCCGCGAAGGAAGCGTAGTCTCTGAACTCTGCCACGTCACCCCCAAGACCGACGTTTGTTCGACAAGGAAATGCGAGTCCTCTTCTATGCACACCTCAGATTTCTTCACGCTGTCACTTGCGGGTCCCCGGATTGAGAGCCTCAAGCATTCGAGCTTTACGCCCTTATTGTTCTTTTCAGAGACATGATCTACCCTTGCGGTTTCATAGGGTGGAATCACACCGGTCTTTCGGGGAACTACTAACTGAAGCAACTGAAGCACGCGCAGAGGCGGGTATCCTGTATTTCTGCTGGCCCATTGCTTATCGCCGTTACGCACAACGGTCTGTTGGAAGCCGGCAATAGCAACCTCTTCTCGCCACTTGTCCGGAGACAACCAAAACAACGCGTATGTTCCTTCCGACGGCTTGTCAAATGCGAGCCGAATTCGCGCCTTGAGCCCGAATGGGGGCGATCCCGCTTTGCACAGGTTCACCATCTCCAGGGCGCGAGTTCAAGAGAACATTGCCTTCCTCCTTCTTATCATTCTTGTCAGGCAAGCTATTTGCAGTGAGGCACGCAGCGCTAACGAAGATGCAAAGTGCAGCTAATCTTCTGGCGGGTTGGGTAAGCATGGGCTGGCAAACCAGTTTAGACTGTGCCTCAACTTCACGCACCGAAAAATTCTTCGACCTGCCGCAGTTCCGTCGTCCTCCGGTAATCCGGCAGACTCTCGACAAACACCCGCCCGTATTGCTTCTTCAAGATGCGATTATCCAGCAGCGCCAGCAGCCCCCGATCATTCAGCGATCGAATTAGCCTTCCAAACCCCTGCTTCAACGTAATCACCGCGGCCGGCACCTGATATTGAAAAAAAGCGTTCCCGCCCTCGGCGTCAACCGCTTTAATCCTCGCCGCAACCACTGGATCCGACGGCACCGCAAACGGCAGCCGGTCAATAATGACGCAGCTCAATTGCTCTCCCTGCACATCCACGCCCTGCCAGAACGAAGAGGTCGCAAACAGCACGCAGTGCGGTGTCAGGCGAAATTCTTCGAGCAGCGCGTTCTTGGGCGCGTCCCCTTGCAACAGCATGGGGAACTCGACTTCGCCCAGCAGCCGCTGGTAAACATCCCGCATCTGCGCATAGCTGGTGAACAGGACAAACGCCCGCCCGCGCGTGATCTCCAGCAGCCGCCGGATGCGCTCTGCTGCTTTCGCGGCAAAATGCGGCGTCCGCGGGTCCGGCAAGTCCGGCGGTACATACAACATCGCCTGCTTCTGATAATCAAAGTGCGAGGGCAGCACCAAATCTCGAGCATGCTCAACTCCCAGTCGGCCGCGGATGTAGTCAAACCCGCCGCCCACCGCCAGCGTCGCCGAAGTCAGGACCGAGCTTTCCAGCTTCGACCACAGGCATTCGCGCAGGATCGGGCCAACGTCAATGGGCGTGGCCTGAAGCGAAATCTTTTCCCGCCCTCCGCGTCTGCGCTCAATCCAGAACACCGTGTTCTTGTCTTCCGATTCCATCAGAAAGCCAAGCTGCACCTGCAGTTCTTGCGCCCGCCGGGCAAACGCAAAGAGTTCCTCCGGCTTCGACGGCAGATTTTCGATCTCCGCGCCCAGCCGCGCCAGAGACTGCCTAAGCCCGATGAACTCGTCGCCATTCTCTTCCAGAAACTCGCGCCGGTTCTCGAACGCAAACCGCCCGTCCCCCTCCGGCAGCAGAGAAAAGAAAAATCCCGATCGCTCGCGCAGACTCTTGATCGCACCCGAGAGCGAAGCCGTGTAGTTCTTATTGCGCTGCAGCGACGCTTCCATATCGCGGCACAGTTCTTCGAGGCGCGCCGCGCTGACCGAAATCCCGAAGTAGCTGCCCGCCACATCTTCCAGTTCGTGCGCTTCGTCAAAAATCACAACTCCTGCGTCTGGCAAGATTCCCGCATCCGGCGCGCCTTCGGCCTGTTGCTTGATACCCAGATCGGCGAAAAATAAATGATGGTTCACGATAATGATGTCGCTCTCCATCCCGCGCCGCCGCATTTCGGTGACGAAACATTTGTCCCACGAACTGCACTTCTGCCCCAGGCAGGTGTCGGCGCGCGCGTCCAGCTTGTACCAGAGCGCACTGGCCTCGGGCAATTGCGTCAACTCCGCGCGGTCGCCACTCGCGGTCGTCTGCTCCCAAGCCGCAATCGCGCGATACTGCTCAATCTCCTCCAGCCCGCTCAACACCGGCTTGTCTGTAAGGTCATACAACTTCTTGCGGCACAAATAATTGTTGCGCCCCTTCATGTAGCAGACGCTCAACTTCCGATTGCCGTCGGGAAACAGCGCCTGCTCAAGAAACGGAATGTCTTTGTGGAACAGTTGCTCCTGAAGATTCTTGGTTCCCGTCGAAATAATGACGCGCTTTCCCGAGCGGATGACGGGCATCAGATAAGCCAGCGTCTTTCCGGTGCCGGTTCCCGCTTCCACGATGAGATGCCGCCTCTCTTCGATTGCCGCTTCCACGGCCTGCGCCATCTGCAACTGTCCGCGACGAAATTCGTACGCCGGATGGGTGCGCGAAAGCAGTCCTCCGGGAGCGAAGAACTGATAGAGTGAGGTACCCCTAGTCGAAGAGCGGCCGGAGGCTGCGGCAGACGCGGGCTGGGAACTCAAGGACACAGAGTCTCTATAATAGCTGCTTCTTAAACATTCTCTTCCGCAATGAAACGAATTGTATTTCTTGCGACTGTTTGCGTACTTGGCGGCGCATTGGCGCTCGCTTCGAAAAGCTTGTTTCCACGCCCCCCAAGGAGTGGCAGGCCTGATCGAGCCAATCTTGTACGAACGCCTTCGAGCAGTCGATTACCATTACGAGCGAGGATCGCCCGCATGGAACCTTGGGGAGGATCTGGAGAAGCTAACAAAGAATGACCGCGCCGCTGCGGACACGGCTTCGGTAATTCTTCTCGACTACTATTTGGGAGAACATAACGGCGAAACTCAAATCTGCGCGGTGACGAGTCGAGGCAACAGAATTCTGCCTCTCCTCCTGAGATATCGTCAGCATCCGGCTGGCTTGTTAAAGCCTTGGTATGCGGGACTTAGACTCAGCAGACAAGAGCGTGAGTCGATGTATGAAACAACAGTGGATGCGGTCCGCAACGGAAAGGTCATTGGCTGTGATGAATGAGGGACAATAGGGAATCCGCGGCACAACCAAGGACGATCGTACCAGTTCCCCGTCTCATCGCCATCGTCGGCCGCCCCAACGTCGGCAAGTCAACGCTCTTCAATCGCCTGGTAGGATCGCGCCGCGCCATCGTCGGCGACGAGCCCGGCATCACCCGCGACCGCCTCTACGGCAAGGCCAACTGGCGCGGCCACGATCTCCGCATCGTGGACACCGGCGGCATCCTTCCCGATGACACCGACTTCATTGCTGCTGAAATCTTCCGCCAGGCCAAGGTTGCGCTCACCGAAGCCGCTGCCATCGTGATGGTCGTTGACGCCCGCACCGAACTCGCCGCCCCCGACCTGGAACTAGCGCGCCTACTCCAGCGAACCGGCAAGCCTCTGTTTCTCGCAGCCAACAAGATCGATTCCTCGAAACAAGAATCGCTCACCGATGATCTTCATCGCCTCGGAATCCGCAACCTGTTCCCAATTTCAGCCGAACACGGGCGCGGGATTGAGGAACTGCTGGACGCGGTGATCGAAAGGCTTCCTAAAGAAAAGACTTTAGCCCCAGAGGACACCGAGGCCGCTGGGGGTTTTCAAGATCGAAAACCTCGTTCATCCCGCTCCACCCGAAAGTTGGAGCACGCAGCCAACGACCAGCGACGGGCTGACAACCTGCTAGCGGTTGGCGACGAACTGCCGACCGAAGAAGAGCGGCCAACGACCAACGACGAACGACCGTCTTTAGCCAGCCCTGAGCCGAGCGAAGGGACGGAAGTCAGAGTCGCCATCATCGGCCACCCTAATGTCGGCAAGTCCACGCTGCTGAATCGCCTTACCGGAGCCGAGCGCGCCATCGTCTCTCCCATCCCCGGCACCACTCGCGACGCGGTAGACGAACTCGTCACTCGAGACGGCAACAACTTCCGATTCATTGACACCGCCGGAATCCGTCGCAAAGGCAAGACTCACCTGATGGCCGAGAAGCTTTCGGTCGTGATGGCGCGCAAACATCTCGAAGCCGCCGACATCGCGCTGCTAGTGATCGACGCCACCGAGGGCGTGAGCGCGCTCGACGCCGCCATCGCCGGCTACGCCCACGAAAGCGGCCGCTCGGTGATTATTGTCGTGAATAAATGGGATTTATGTGGGGCGGGCGCCTTCACCCGCCAAAAGTCGGGTGCCATAAATGCTCTGGCGGAGACTGAGAGTTTGTCCCAACAAAACAAGCGAAGGCCGCACAAGCAACTCCCGAGCGACCGCGAGGCCTACGAAGATCGTCTCCGTGACGAACTGAAATTTCTCAGCTACGCTCCCGTACTCTTCATTTCCGCTGCCAGTGGCAAAGGTACTGACAAGATTTTCCTCACCCTCGCGCAAGTCGCCGCCGAACGCCGTAAGCGCGTCACCACGGGTCAGATGAACCGCTTCCTGAAGCACATTGACTTCGACCGCGCATCGGTCCCAATGCGGCAGCGAGTGAGGATTCTGTACTTGACTCAGGCTGGGATTTCGCCGCCCACCTTTGTGCTCTTCACCGACCGACAAGTGAAGCTGCACTTCTCCTATCAGCGCTTCCTGGAAAACCAGATTCGAAAAGAATTCGGCTTCGTCGGCACACCGATCTGGATTAAAGTGAAAGCGCGTGGATAGTTGCCCGGAACTCCGTATGCTCGCCCCACGTACCCAAGACTAGTTCATGTGAGGAGACGTAATTGCAACACCGAGTCCTGCGGCGCACGTTCCTCGTTCTGGCCATCTTGTACCTTGCCGGCACCCTATTTGGCGGTATCAGTCTGGGCTGGATGGCGCTGCATCCTGGCCACCGTCCCTTGACCGCCAAGGCCGAGCACCGTGCCGAGGCTGCAACGCACGACGAAAACGCTGAACTCAGCGACGTACAAATTGTGACCTCCGACGGCATCATCTTGCGTGCGTGGTTCATCCGACCTGCACAAACAAATGGGAACTCCGTCCTTCTGCTTCATGGCGTGAGTGACAACCGTCTCGGTATGTACGGCTACGGCGATTGGCTTGCGAAGAACCATTACAGCGTTCTATTACCAGACGCGAGGGGTCACGGCCTAAGCGGAGGGGAACTGGCGACCTACGGCCTAAGGGAATCAGATGACATTCACCAGTGGGTGAACTGGCTGCAGGAGAACGATCATTCAAGGTGCGTGTTCGGCCTGGGCGAATCAATGGGCGCTGCGCAATTGCTGCAGTCTCTAGCGGAGGAGTCGCGTTTCTGCGCCGTCGTTGCCGAATCACCATTCGCGACTTTCCGCGAGGTCGCCTATGCTCGGTTCGGTCGCCCTTTCCACGTCGGCCCATGGCTCGGCAGAACATTCTTTCGCCCCACGGTCGATGTTGGATTTCTCTACGTCCGTCTTCGATACGGTTTGAATATGGAAACGGCTTCCCCGGAGCAGGCCGTTGTCGGGACGCACGTCCCGGTACTGCTCATTCACGGCCTCAGTGATCGCAATATACCTTCGTACCACTCCGATCAGATTCAAGCGCACAATCGACGGGATGTCGCACTCTGGAAAGTAGCCGGAGCAGTTCACACTGGCGCACATACGGTCGCGCCGCAGGAATTTGAACGCCGCGTGCTCGATTGGTTCTCAATCCATTCTCTGAAGAATTAACCCCGTCACGGCCTTTCCGGCCCCGCCTTAGTCAGCAACCCAATCCTCTGCACCCCCGATTCCCGCGCAATCGAGATAGCGTCCGCCACGTACTGAAAGTTCACATCATCGTCTCCCTTGACGAACACAATCCGCTCGGCTCGCTGCTTGAAGATGTCGAACAGTCGGTCGTGCAGGTCCTCCCATTTCACTCTCTCTTCGTTGATCTTGACCGTGGGCGCCTGGTTCTCTGCTGTCCAGTTGAGTTGGATCACAATGGTGCGTGCAGGCGTCTGGGTTTGCGTACGGTTTGCTGGTTGCGGAATCTGGGCCTCCAACCCTTTCTCCTTGGGCATCGAGACCACCACCACCATGAACACAATGATGAGCACCAGCAAAATATCAATCATCGGCGTGATGTTGATTTCTGCCCGAAGCGAGCCACTGCCTGCTGTCGAGAATGCCATCTGAAGCTCCTCTCAAGCACGCGCGTGTCTTAAGGATTGGACAATGCCGCGAGCACACAAGTTCCCGCATCTTGCGCCACAATCACGAATCCATGCATGATGAGACCAGGCGATGCATCCACAACCTGATTCCGAGCGAAGAAACTTAACCCCACTGCTCTGTCTTCTCGCGCTATTCCTGACCTGCCTTCCCTCCGCCGCCCAGGACAACTATGAGATCCAGGTCTATGCCTATGACACCGTCCCTCCCGGAAGCACCATGCTCGAACTGCACTCCAACTTCACCGTGGACGGGACGAAAACCGTGATCGATGGCGTCCAACCTACGAACCACGCCGAACACGAAACCATCGAAATCACGCAGGGAATCAACGATTGGTTTGAAACTGGCTTCTACATTTTCACCAGCATTCAGCCCAACGGCGGCTGCAACTGGGTGGGCGATCACATCCGCCCGCGCGTTCGAGTCCCCCAGTCCTGGCACTGGCCAGTCGGCGTCAGTATCTCCAATGAAATTGGCTACCAGCGCGCCGCCTTCTCCGCCGATACCTGGACCTGGGAAATCCGCCCCATCGTGGACCGCAAACTCGGCCGCTGGTACCTGAGTTTCAATCCCACCCTCGACCGTTCTTTTCACGGTCCCAGCGTCAACAAAGGCGTGGAGTTTTCGCCCAATGCGAAAGTAAGTTTCGATTTCACAAAGAAGATCGCCGGGGGACTCGAGTACTACGCCTCTTATGGTCCGCTTACCGGCTTCGATCCGCTGCACGATCAGCAGCAACAGATCGTGCCTGCAATTGACATAGACTTCGGACCGCAGTGGGAATTCAACTTCGGCGTCGGCGTCGGCGTGACCGGATCAACCGATCATCTGATCGTGAAATGTATCGTAGGCCGAAGGTTCGATTGGAAGAAACATAAGTAATCGGGCAGGTCCGTGTGGGTCGGACACTCTTCTCCGACGCTTTTGACTTCTGGTTGGAGACTGATCAAAACATGCTCTGAATCCGACCAACAAGAAATCAAAATCAAAGGCGTCGGACAAGAGTGTCCGACCCACACAAGCACAG
>WNFJ01203094.1_pt1 | contig 10010 bp, 15 predicted proteins | sample 5400461 | NCBI WGS metagenome assembly WNFJ01 (sample SAMN13153349, study PRJNA577476) | soil metagenome | isolation source: 115 cm saprolite on Douglas fir-dominated hillslope | place: USA:California | collected 2013-09-17
CAGGAGCCGCTGCCCGAGGACGAGGCGATCTCCGACCTCGACGACGCCGAGGATGCGCTGGCCGAGCGGCTCGACGGCTCGCATTACCGCGACGACATTTTGCGGCTGTTGTTCATCTGCTGCCATCCCGAGCTGCCGCCGACGCAGCAGATCGCGCTGGCGCTGCGCATCGTCTCAGGGCTGACGGTAAAACAGATCGCACGCGCATTCCTGGTCTCCGAGGCGGCGATGGAGCAGCGCATCACAAGGGCGAAAGCGCGCGTTGCGGACGCCGACGTGCCGTTCGAGACGCCCGGCGCCGTGGAACGCACCGAGCGACTATCCGCAGTCGCGGCGATGGTCTACCTGATTTTCAACGAGGGCTATTCGGCGAGCGGCGATACCGCCGAGATCCGCGCACCCTTGGGCGAGGAGGCGATCCGCCTGGCGCGGCTGTTGCTGCGGCTGTTCCAGAGCGAGCCGGAGATCATGGGGCTGACGGCGCTGTTGTTGCTGCAGCATGCCCGCGCGGCGGCACGCTTTGACGCCGAGGGCGCGCTGGTGCTGCTTGACGATCAGGATCGCTCGCTTTGGAATCAGAAGATGATTGCGGAGGGGCTGGCGCTGATCGACAAGGCGATGCGCCATCGCCGCGGCGGGCCGTACCAGATTCAGGCGGCGATCGCCGCATTGCACGCCCGCGCCGCCAAACCCGAGGACACCGACTGGAAGCAGATCGATCTGCTTTACGGCGCACTGGAAGTGATGCAGCCCTCCCCGGTGGTGACGCTCAATCGCGCGGTCGCGGTATCCAAGGTGCGCGGCCCCGAGGCGGCGCTTGAGATGATCGAGCCGCTGGCGGCGCGGCTTTCGAATTATTTTCATTTCTTCGGCGTGCGCGGCGCGTTCCTGATGCAGCTCGGCCGCAATGACGAGGCCCGCGTCGCGTTCGACCGCGCCATCGCGCTCGCCAACACTTCCGCCGAAGCCGCCCACATCCGGATGCATCTCGACCGGCTGATGCGCGACAGCCAACCGCGCGGCACGAAGGCCGCCGGCGGTGCGGCGCTACCCTCGGTCAGCGACGCTTCTGAGGACGAGTTCCGTTAACTTGACCACAAGCCCTCGAAGCCGGGCATTTTCCTCAAGCAGCGACAAAACGCCGTCCGAACATTCGTCGTCCTCATATTCTTCACCACGAAGTGGCGATTCATCGAGGCATTCTTGCTTATCGAGGAGTTCTTGCTTGCCCCCTGGCGGATACACGGGTCTCATGGCTAATCCCCCCAATTCAGGTAGCCGAACACCCCCCAGTCCCATTCGCCAGAATGAATTGAGTCGCGGGCAAATTTGCGACCGAAATTAGAACGCAAAGGACACAACTCATTTTCTGCGCGGGCGGACTGCGCAGGCCCATCACGAAATGCAGAAAAATACTGTCGCCTGTTGTCGATTTACGCCCGCCTCATTCGTCCTTGGATTGTGCATCACCAATCCCATTGAAGGAGACGTGCGATGAACGTCCAGGACAGCAAAACATCAGACGAAGCCAAAATCCGCGACTTGATCGACCAGCGCGTAAACGCGCTTTACGCGAAAGACGCGGAAGCGGTGCTGTCGGCCCTCACGACCGATTTTGTCGCGTTCTCGCTGGCGCCGCCACTGATCTCGACCATGACCGACGCCAAGGCGTACGAGGCTTGGTTTGCGACATGGCGAGGGCCGATCGGCACTGCGGTTCGCCATCTCACGATTGCGGTGAGCGGCGATCTCGGCGTCAGCCACAGCCTCAATTTGATGACCGGCACCGCGGCCGGCGGGCACGAGGTCGAGCTCTGGTACCGCCAAACTCTGAGCTTCCGCAAGATCGACGGCGCCTGGAAGATCGCGCACGAGCACAATTCGGTGCCGTTCTACATGGACGGCAGCTTCCGCACCGCGATCGACCTCAAGCCGTAACGTCAGACACTCCCAACAAGCATCACTCAGGAGAGAGCCATGCCGACGATTGCCGAGAAAGCGCCAGTGTCGAAACCCGCGCTCTGGCTGGGCCGCGTTCTCAGCGGTCTCGTCATCTTGTTCCTGCTGTTCGACGGGGCCATCAAGCTGGTGCCATGGCCTGTTGTCACGGAAACGATGGACAGGATCGGTTATGGTTCGAGCGAAACGCTGGCGCGAAGCTTAGGCATAATCACCGTGGCCTGCACCGTTCTCTATGCGATCCCGCCCACCTCTATCCTCGGCGCGATTCTATTGACCGGCTATCTCGGCGGCGCGATGGCATCGCATCTGCGGATCGGCAGCCCGCTGTTCAGCCACACGCTGTTCGGTCTTTATCTCGGGTTGATGGTATGGGGCGGACTCTGGTTGCGCGACAAGAGCTTGCGGGCGTCAATACCCTTCCGCCGTTGACGGGCCTTGCCGATAATTCGACGTGCCTCGCTGTTAATTCGCAATTTGGAGCCTTTCATGTTCGAGATCATTGCCATCATCGCCGTCGTGCTTGCAGTCGCCATTGCGATCATCCTCATCCTCGCCGCGATAAAGCCGAATACGTTCAGCGTCCGGCGCGCCACCACAGTCAAGGCGCCGCCGGAAAACATCTTTCCGCTGATCAACGACTTTCATCAGTGGGGATCCTGGTCGCCTTACGAAAACAAGGATCCCGCGATGAAGCGCAGCTACAGCGGCGCGGCAAGCGGCAAGGGCGCGGTCTACGAATGGGACGGCAACAAAAACGTCGGCTCGGGCCGGATGGAAATCCTCGACAGCTCAGCGCCTTCGAAAATCGTCATCAAGCTTGATTTCTTCACGCCGTTCGAAGGCCACAACACCGCCGAGTTCACAATGCTGCCGCAGGGCAATGCCACCAATGTGACATGGTTCATGCATGGCCCGTCGCCGTTCATGGGCAAGATCATGCACGTGTTCATCAACATGGACCGCATGGTCGGCAAGGATTTTGAAATCGGCCTCGCCAACCTGAAGAGGCTTACCGAGAGGTGAATTGGTACAAGGAATCGTGTCCGGGACCATGGAGATGATAAGTGTAGTGTGGGCCCCGGATCAGCAGCGCACCGCTAGCGCGCTGCACGGCACCGGGGGCACGTTAGAGATACCGCGCTAACAACACCAAGGAGCAAGCGATGCAGGTCAATCCCTATCTGTATTACAACGGCAATTGCGAAGCGGCGTTCAAGTTCTACGAAAAGGCGCTCGGCGGAAAGATTGAGATGATGCTGACGCATGAGAGCGCGCCGGAATCGATGCCGGTTCCGCCGGACTGGAAAAAGAAGATCATGCACGCCAGGATATCGATCGACGGCGAGGTGCTGATGGCGTCGGATGCGCCTCCTGGCCACTTTCATCAGCCGCAGGGATTTTCGGTCTCGCTCACCGTCGAGGATCCCAGTGACGGCGAACGCAAGTTCAAGGCCTTGGCCGAGGGCGGCACGGTGAACATGCCGTTTGGCAAGACCTTCTGGGCCAAGGGATTTGGCATGTGCGTCGATCGGTTCGGCATTCCCTGGATGGTCAACTGCCCGGTGGAAGAGTAAGCCTTATCGGCACGAGGGATAAATCGCCGCGAGTTCACGCCCGCGTAGTAACAGCAGGCGCGACGACAACCCGCCGCGGTGGCGTATCCAGCCGCGCACCGCGAAGGGATAAGCTTCGAGGACAAGTTCGGATGCTTCCGGTTCGGCATACATCCGGCCGCGCGGGTCGACCGACCGCGCGGCGTGAAATCCCAGTATCGCGCGGCGCGTCACGCAGATGCGGTCGTTCGGCACCATGCTCAGCACCAGCGTGCAGGCCGACAGGCACGGCCCGTCGATCACGACGCGTTCGCCCGAGGCGCGTACACGCTCGAACAGATCAAGAAACGGGCCGACCTCTCCGCCCGGACTGGCGAGGATCCGAACCTCGGCCTGCGCCGGCGGCAAGGCGAGCGCGCACAGCATCGTCGCGAGGAAAATCGTTTTCAAGACAGCCATTCGCATCAGGTGCGCTCCTACGTGCTCAATGACGGGATGAATTTATCAACGGCGGGACGTGAGACAAGGGTCCGTCACTTGCCTGATCCGGGGAGCGGGCGCGGCGCAGATGCGCCTTCGCCCAGCTTACGAATTGCGTCGTTCGCCCCGCAGCGTCGGCAATCCGATGCCGGCGGCGTCGAAGCCGCCATCGACCGCAAGAATCTGTCCGGTGATGTAGCTTGAGCGGTCGCTGCACAGGAAGAACACCGCCTCGGCCAATTCCTCTTCCAGGCCGTAGCGGTTGAGCGGGATCGCGTCGTGATAGTCGGCGCGGATTTCCGGCGTGTGAACGGTTTTGGCCATCGCTGTCTCGACCGGGCCGGGCGCGACGCCGTTGACGCGAATGCCGAGCGATGCCAGTTCGACGGCGAGCTGTTTTGTCAAATGCGCCAAGCCGGCCTTGCTGGTGCCGTAGGCCGAGCGCAGCGTCGAGGCACGCACCGCAGAAATTGAGGTAATGTTGACGATCGCGCCGCCCTGTTCGCGCATCAGCGGCACGGCCGCCTTGGTGCAAAGAAACGGTCCGGTGAGATTGACGGTCAGCACCCGGTTCCAGTCGCCGTCGGAGGTTTCCAACAGCGGCGCGAACACCGCGATGCCGGCGTTGTTGACCAGCGCGTCGAGCCGGCCAAACCGCGAGCTGAGCTTTGTCATTGCCGCCGTCACCGCACCGGAGTCGGAGACGTCGCAATGCAGGGCGATCGTGGCGTCGGGGTTCGCGAGTGCCGCGACCGCGCCGTGCAGCAATTCGCCCTCGATGTCGAGCAGCGCCACGCGCCAGCCTTCAGCGAGAAACCGCTTTGCCACCGCAAGCCCGATGCCGCGCGCGGCGCCGGTCACCAGTGCGACCTTTTGCGGGGAAGAGCTCATGGGCGGGTCCGTTTGCTGGGGGATGAACTGAGCGTTCCTATAACCTATGCAATCCACCGTGTCCCGGACGCGGTGCAGCGTTCTTTACGCTGCGCCGCAGAGCCTGGACCCACCTCTGCCAATTATTTTGTCGTGGACCCCGGATCGGCAGCGCACCGCTTGCGCACTGCGCAGCATCCGGGGCACGCTCTCAAAATCTGTGAACGACGCGCGTAGCCTCGGCGAGTGAAAGGGCCAATCCAATGATCGTCGTTGATCCCACGAAGAGGCCGCCGGAACAATGGCGGCCGGGCGTGGAAACCCGCATGCTGGTGTCGGCCAGCAATGGCGCAACGCAATTGTGCATCTTCGAACAATGGATCGCGCCCGGCACCGGCGCGCCGACCCATTCGCATCCGGTCGAGGAGGTTTTGACCGTGCGCGAAGGCGAAGCCGAGATGTGGCTGGATCAAAAGTGCGTCATCGTGTCCGCCGGGCAGTCGCTGCTGGTGCCGGCGGGGCGAATGCATGGCTTCCGCAATTCCGGCACCGCGACGCTTCATATTCACGCGGTGCTGGCCTCGCCGGTTTTCGAAGCCACCATGGAGGGCGCGACGGAAATGGTGCGGAGGTGGGAGGCGGTGTGAGGGCAAGTGTCTCGCCGGCGCGCGGCCCGGCGAACCGGCGAAGTTGAACCTGCCGGGACTCCAAGGCGTCATCTGGCGGCATCGTGATCCTTCGCTGCGAACAGCAATGGTGATGAATTTCTCAGCGGATGTGTCGGTTTGGCGTGGCTTCGTTCGTCGTCCCACAGGTTCGCGGTTCGGGGGAGACGTTCCCCGCACCGCGATCCCGCGGGATGCAGGCATGGTTTGGGCACCGACGGAGGCACACGGAAACGAAGTTATCTTATCGTTGGGTGATCGTCGCCATAGGCGCGGTGATGACCTGCGTCGGCATCGGCGCGATGTTCTCGCTGGCGGTGTACCTGGAGCCGATGTCGGCGGATACCGGCTGGTCGCGTGCCGGCATATCGAGCGCGATGACGCTTGATTTCCTGGTGATGGGCGTTGCGTCTTTCGGTTGGGGAATGGCGAGCGACCGTTTTGGCACCCGCATCGTCGTGCTTGCGGGCGCGGTTCTGCTCGGACTCGGATTGCTGCTGGCAAGCCGGACGACATCGCTGATTGAATTTCAGCTTACTTACGGCGTACTCGTCGGCCTTGCCGCCGGCAGCTTCTTTGCGCCAATGATCGCCGCGACGACGACGTGGTTTGAGAGCAACCGCAGTCTCGCCGTTTCGCTCGTGTCGGCCGGAATGGGCGTGGCGCCAATGACGATCTCGCCGTTCGCACGCTGGCTGATTTCGACCTACGACTGGCGCGTTGCGATGATGGCGATAGGCATCACCACCTGGATCCTGCTGATACCGGCCGCGCTGCTGGTGCGCCGGCCATCTAAGGCGACACACGATGATTCCGCTGCGGCAGCGAACGACGCCGCCGGCCGGCCCGGCATGTCCGCAGTCCAGGCGCTCCGTTCGCCGCAATTTGTAGTGCTGGCGCTCACCTTCTTCCTCTGCTGCGCCGCGCACTCAGGTCCGATCTTTCACATGGTGAGCTATGCCATGCTCTGCGGCGTGCCGGCGATGGCAGCCGTCAGCATCTATAGTGTCGAGGGCCTGGCGGGACTGGGCGGGCGTCTTCTGCTGGGCGTGCTCGCCGACCGGCTCGGCGTCAAGCGAGTGCTGGTCGCGGGCCTTTTGCTGCAGGCGCTGGCGATCGGGACCTATCTTTATGTCAGTCGGCTCGGTGAGTTTTATCTGCTGGCCGTGGTGTTCGGCACGGCCTATGGCGGCGTGATGCCGCTCTACGCCGTGCTGGCGCGCGAATATTTCGGTCAGCGTGTCATGGGGACGGTGTTCGGTGCGGCGACAATGACGTCCAGCCTCGGCATGGCATTCGGTCCATTGGCCGGCGGCTGGATATTCGATAGCTTCAATAGCTATAACTGGCTCTATATCGGATCGTTGAGCGTCGCGCTCGGCGCGATGGCGGTGGCTCTCGCCTTCCCGCCGCTGCCGCTGCGGCAGCGCGATAGTTTGCGGCCGGCGTGAGGAGATCGACATGCCCACGCAAAGCAAAGCGGGAATCATCCGCGCTGTCTTCGCTGCTTATCTGTCGAACGACCGCAAGACCGTCGAAGATACGTTCACGGACGATTTCCGTTTCACGAGCCCCTATGACGACGAGATCGACAAGGCCACCTATTTCGAACGCTGCTGGCGCGTCACCGACTGGATCCAACGGCATGAACTCGAAAGAATCTTCGTCGAAGGCGAGGAGGCCTTTGTGACCTACAAATGCCTGGCCAAAGACGGCAAGAGTTTCCGCAATACCGAACTCTTCAGCTTCGAGGGCGGCAAGATCAAACGCATCGATGTGTATTTCGGCGCCACCTACAAGGACGGTATTTTCGTCAGGCAAAGCGAAGGCTGATCCGGAGTTGTCTCATGGCTCTCACGCTGCATTTTCACCCGTTGGCCTCGTACTGCCATAAGGTGCTGATCGCGCTATATGAGAACGATACGCCGTTCGCGCCCAATATAGTCGATTTCGCTAACGAGACCGAGCGCGCCGCACTGTTGAAGCTGTCGCCGATCGGCAAGTTCCCGGTGCTGCGCGACGACGCGCGGAACGAGACCGTCCCAGAATCGACTGTTATCGTTGAGTACCTTGATCGGCATTATCGCGGGCCGACCCAATTCATTCCGGGCGACGCCGACCGCGCATGGCAAACGCGGCTGCGCGATCGTTTCTACGACCTGTATGTGCACGAGCCGATGCAGAAGATTGTCGGCGATCGACTGCGTCCCGAGGGGAAGAAGGATCCGCATGGCGTCGAAGAAGCCAAGACGCGGCTGCGGACCTCCTGTCGAATGATCGATCAGGCGATGGCATTGACAATGCCGAGGTGGGCGATGGGCGATGCCTTCAGTCTCGCCGATTGCGCCGCCGCCCCGGCGCTGTTCTATGCCAACGAGGTCATGCCGTTTGGCGAAAGCCACAAGAACGTCGCGGCCTATCTCGATCGCCTGAAGGCGCGGCCGTCCTACGCGCGCGTTCTCAAGGAGGCCGAGCCGTATTTCGCGATGTTCCCGAGATAGCTGCAATTCCACCCGCAATTACCGCGTAAATAATTTCGCAGGACATGTCGGTGCTGCAAAAACCGGTTCGTCTTGTTCCTGAGCGCTGGTTCGCGGCCGGCCTCGTGAATTGAAAAACGGAGCGTGACGATGCGATTCATAGTGATTGTAAAGGCCGACAAGAACAGCGAAGCCGGCGTGATGCCAAGCACGGAATTGCTGACGGCCATGGGCAAGTTCAACGAGGAAATGGTAAAAGCCGGCGTCATGCTGGCGGGCGAAGGCCTGCATCCGACGTCGAAAGGCGCCCGTATCAAATATTCCGGAAAGCCCAGCGTGAGCCACGGTCCGTTCCCTGTGACCAGCGATCTGGTCGCCGGCTTCTGGTTGATTCAAGTGAAGTCGCGGGACGAGGCGATCGAATGGATGAAGCGTGCGCCGTTCGACGGCGGCGCCGAAATTGAAATTCGGCAGGTCTTCGATGCGGAGGATTTCGGCGAAGCGCTGACGCCCGAGCTGCGTGAGCAGGAAGCGCGCCTTCGCGCGCAAGCCGGGAAGAAGTAGAACCTGAATCGTGTTCCGGGGCATCGCGCAGCGATGAGCCCGGAATCCAGAAGTTACGGCGCGAGATTCCGGGTTCGCGCTTTGCGCGCCCCGGAATGACGGCCGGGTCATTCACACTGAAGAGGACACAACCATGCGATTCATGATGCTGATGATTCCGAGGGGCTACGAGACGGCGGCGCCGGGCACCATGCCGCCGGCGGACGCGGTCGCCGCGATGATGAAGTACAACGAGGCGCTGAAAGAGGCCGGCGTGCTGATTACGCTCGATGGCCTGCACCCGCCGTCGATGGGAGCGCGGGTCTCGTTCGCGGGCGGTAAGCCGATCGTGACCGACGGCCCCTTCACCGAGGCCAAGGAAGTGCTCGGCGGCTATTGGATGATCGACGTCAAGTCGCGGGAGGAGGCGATTGCCTGGGCGACCAAATGTCCGGCCTCCAATAACGAAATCATCGAAATCCGGCAGGTACAGGAAATGTCGGATTTTTCGCCCGAGGTGCAGCAGGCCGCGGCCGGTTTCACCGAATTGCAAGCCAAATCCCGGCGATAGCACCGCCCTAGTGACCTTTGCGCCCGGCTCATGTAAAAGCCTTTCACATGAGTTGGCGCAAGGAACGCCGCGCCGAGCGCGGCTACCACCACGGCAATCTGAAAGAGGCGCTGCTGCAGGCGGCGCTGGGGCTGATCGCGGAAAAAGGCGCGGCCGGCTTCACCTTTGCCGATGCCGCGCGCATGGCCGGCGTCAGCCCCGCAGCGCCCTACCGGCATTTTCGCGACCGCGACGAATTGCTTTCCTCAATCGCCCAGCGCGGTTTTGAACAGTTCGAGGCAGCACTGACGCAAGCCTGGGACGACGGACGTCCCGACACCGTCACGGCGTTCGAGCGGGTCGGCAAGGCCTATCTCGCCTTCGCCCGCGAGGAGCCGGCGTTCTATTCGGCGATGTTCGAATCAGGGCTTCCCGTCGAATGGCGGCAAGCGAGCGCGCCTTCGCCATCCTCAGAGCCGCCGCGGAGCGCCTCGCCGCGCTGGCGCCGCCCGGCACGCCGCGACCGCCGGCGTTGATGATGGCGCTGCATATCTGGTCGATGTCGCATGGCGTGGCATCGCTGTTCGCACGAGGCGACGCGGCACGCCGCAAGCTGCCGATGTCGGCGGAGGATCTTTTGGAAGCGGAGGTGCTGATTTATCTGCGCGGTCTCGGCTTCCCGACCGACCGCCGGCCGTCAGCTCAAAAAGAGCAGGCAGACCAAAAACCGCCCCCGCTGCCGTCAGGTCCCTGGGGCACCCCAAAATAAATTCGAGGGAGCAGCTTGCGCCCAGCTTGACAAAAATCGGGGATGGTTTAGGTATGTAAATGTTATTTACATTCACAACGGCGTGATGCCGTCATGGAGAGGGAAATGGCCTACACCGCAGATGTCAATCGCTGGCGC
>WNFJ01612377.1_pt1 | contig 10009 bp, 11 predicted proteins | sample 5400461 | NCBI WGS metagenome assembly WNFJ01 (sample SAMN13153349, study PRJNA577476) | soil metagenome | isolation source: 115 cm saprolite on Douglas fir-dominated hillslope | place: USA:California | collected 2013-09-17
GATGCCCGCCGCACGGGTTGCATCTTTGACGATTCTCGATGCAGCCTCGCGCGCCTCTTCCAGATCGGGGTGATCGCGCGTAAGCCAGCGCAGGCAGGTATTAGCGTTGGTGACGGCGGCGGCAATCGGTTGATTCACCTCGTGCGCCAGGGAAGCCGTCAGCTCTCCCATGGTGGTCACGCGGCTGACGCGTGCCAGTTCCGCCTGCGCTTCGCGCCACGCCTCTTCCGCATGCTTGCGCTCAAGACTCTCTGCTTGCAACGCCTCGTTGGTGCTCTGGAGTTCTTGAACTGTTTTTCTCAGGTCATCGCGCGCGCGCCGGAGCGATTCTATGGCCCTCCTTTCGGCGGCGCTCAGCGACCCAACAAACAGGGCTGATACCGTGAATATGACAAGGCGTGGTATTTCTTCGGGCTTTGGACCCAACGAATGGATCGGAGGCAGGAAGTAGTAATTGAAAGCGAAAGCGGAGAGTGCCGTCGCAAGCAATCCCGGCCCGACTCCACCGAACCACGCACTCAATATGACGGCGCAAAGAAAAAGTGACACGGGAGCATCTTGCAAATGAACCGCCGGCAACCGTGAAATGGTCAGGGCGGCGGCGACCGCAAGGGCGGCAATCCCATAGCTCCAAATCGCAGGCGGCTTGGGCCACAGAAGAGGATTTGACCTGGGCATGCTTCTGCTCCAGCAAAAGAGGGTATTACTCTCTGCCATCAAAATCTTAACATCAGAAAGTGTCTTGCCCCGGCTGCGTCGGTCATGTAGCGCATGTCAGCCTTCCCTCGCGGAGACACCCTCAGCTCATCCAATCCGATGGACGGAATGCCAAGACTCCGACAGGTTGGCGCGGCACTGACGTGACCAAGGTCCTCATGAATCGGTGTATCTCCCGCATTGCCAGCAACTTTCACCCGTTTTCGTTACACACAGTCTCTGGCATGCAGATTGCCTTTCTAGTTGCGGCTGGGATTTTCCCGGTGAATAGAATTCGCAGCCAGCAAGCGTCAACGTCGTAGCGACGCCAGGTCGGGAGACGGGACGTAGAGAGGAGTACAACCATGAAACCTATATCCATTGTCGACTGGTATCGCATTCTGCGCGCACACCATCAGTGGACGATATTCCAGTCCATTCGATATGCGCTCTGGCTGGCGCGCTAGTTGGTTTCTCTTGCTTTGTGTCGAAATGGCGGGGGGAGGGTCGGATTCATGGAAACGTCTTGTGGAACTGGTATAAACAAAGACTCGGACGGCGCGCTGATCGCTGCCGCAAAGCGCGGAGATACGCAGGCTTTCGAGGAATTGGTTCTTCGTCACAAGCAGAGAGTTCTGGCCGTGGCGCAAAGGATAACGAATAACCGGGAGGATGCCGAAGATGTCGTGCAGGAGAGTTTTCACAAAGCCTTCCTTCATCTCCACGCCTTTCAAGAAAAGTCGCGGTTCTCTACTTGGCTAACACGCATCGCCATGAATGAAGCGTTCATGTTGCTCCGTCGGAGGCGAGTAGGTGTCGAAGTCTTGCCCGAGAACCCTGACGATGGCATGAACTCTAGTCTGGAGGCGTTCGTTGACCAGAGCCCCAATCCCGAAGAATCCTGTTCGCAACGCGAGCGAACGGAACTCTTAACCGAGGCAATCAATCGCCTGGGTCCGACAATTCGAGCAGCCATATTGCTTCGTGACATTGAAGAACGATCTGTCAAAGAAACGGCTCAGATTCTGGGCGCCTCAATTACCGCAGTAAAGGCACGCGTTTTCCAAGGACGCCGGAAGTTGCGTAGAACCCTGAATACTGGATTCCTGCGCGGACTCTATACAGCCGGTCAGCCGGACGCGCAGTGCTGTTAACATGTGGGGTGGACCGTTTCGCGAGCTTTCAGGAAGTGGCAAGCCTTTTCACCTTGAAGCGACCAGCTCGGGGACTCTAGATAGCATTTGGTAGTCTTCGTCAGTTAAGCGCACTGAAGCCGCCGCAACATTCTCCTCAAGATGCTCGATCGAGGAAGTCCCTGGGATGGGCAGCATGATGGGGGATCGCTGCAGGAGCCAGGCCAGCGCTACCTGTGTGTGACTCGCAGGGTGTGCCTGCGCGATCCGGTTCAGCACGTCGCCGGCAACTTTGCCTGCTCCCAATGGGAACCAAGGAATAAAAGCAATTCCATTGCGCTCACAATAATCCACCACATAGTCCCATTCGCGGTCCGCAAAGCTATAGCGGTTCTGTACGGAAACGATTGGGACAATTCTGCGTGCGCGCTCGATGTGCTCTTGGGTGACGTTGGACAACGCGACCAGGCGAATCTTGCCTTCGTTTCGCAGTTGAGCCAAGGTTTCCACCGACGCCTCAAGCGAGACGACCGGGTCCGGAATATGCAGTTGATAAACGTCGATGCGATCTAAGCGAAGTCTTTTGAGGCTTCCCTCAACCGCCTTGCGAAGGTGCGCGGGAGTGGCATCGTGAGTCCACTGATTCGGGCCGGGTCGGTTCCAGCCTCCCTTGGTTGCGATTACAAGATTGGCCGGGTAAGGAAACAACGCTTCGGCAATCAGTTCCTCGTTTACGTAGGGGCCGTAGGAATCCGCAGTATCAATGAAATTCACATCAAGCTCCACCGCCCGGCGAAGAACCGCTAACGCCGCTTTGTGATCTCTTGGCGGTCCCCAGATGCCTTCGCCGGTAAGGCGCATCGCCCCGAAGCCGACTCGATGCACGGAAGTTTCCCTGTCAAGCGAAACATCACCAGCCAAACCTGCAGAAAGTTCTTTCTTGTTCATATTTGACCTCCAATTCTCCCTTAGCGTTGTCCGGCGCTCATGTGGGGGTTCAGCAATCCCACGTTCTCTTGAAAAGCACTGACGGTACACAGCATTCAAAGTCAGAGTTACTTTTTCTGGCGCAGCGAGCGGATGTGCGCCAACAAAGCGTGAATCTGCTGCTCGCTGAGCGAATTCTTGAACGAGGGCATTCCGCCCTTGCCATTGGCAATGACTTGAGCAAGTTGCGCATCAGGTAGTTTCTGGACTACCGGTGAGCGAAGGTCCGGAACGCTCATGCTCTTTCCAACTTCAGAGCCACTTCCGTCTGGACCGTGGCACATTGCGCATTTCGTCTGGAACGTCGCACTGCCGGCCGCGCTGTCTGGACCGGGATTAGCCTGCACAATCGAGACAACAAAAAGTGTAAGGCCTACGAAAAGCAGTACCAGAATTGTAGAGCCAAAAATAGCATGGTGCTCAGCCTTATCTTGCGTCATGACTTTTCCTTTCCTTATAAATTTTCATTCCAGCTGCGGACGCTTCCCCTCCAGAAGGCGCAGAGCCCGTCAGCTTAAGCCGAGCTTCGTGATCGGCAGATCCCTCACTCGCTTGCCGGTTGCTGCGAAAATGGCGTTGCAGAACGCCGCCACAAATGGCGGTACCCCTGGCTCACCGACGCCCGCTGGAGGAGCGTCGCTATCCACGATGTACACGTTCGTCTGATAGGGCGCATCTCCAATTCGAGCTACTGGATAATCCGATTACACCCTTCGTCGCCGTAATCTCGCCGCTTCGCACAATACTGGTACCGAACACCGCGGCGCCCTCGAACTGGGCGCGAGTCGCCTCTGGATTGACCACCAAGCCAGCATCCAGAACCGTGTCCACGCGAGGGATTCGCACCTCACCTTTGTCATTGACTTCGACTTCAACCACCGTGGCCACGTAAGTCAAGAAGCTACGGTGTGCGGCAATCCCGACACCAGTGCCCTTACCGTGCTTCCGCTTTCCCCATCCCGATTTCTCGGCGACCATCTCCGTAACATGGCGCAGACGGCCGGTTTCCCATGGGTAGGCTTCCATCGAAGCTCCATAATTCGGGTATTCCACGCCCTTAAAATCGATCGTGCGCGGGTTTCCAATCAGGTCGAGCAAATAATCGAGCGGATCGCGCCCCGCCGCACGTGCCAGTTCATCCGTGAAGCACTGAATAGCGAAAGCGTGATAGATATTCGCCACCGAGCGTAACCACCCGATGCGGACGTGAGCTTTCGCCGGTCCATTCTCAATGCGGAGATTTGGCAGATCGTAGGGAATGTCCGTCCAGCCCTGCTGCAGATGGCTAGGATCGCCGTAAACCGCATTCACATCAAAAATGGAAGGAATCGGAGGGAAGACCGACCGTTGCAGCCACGCCGTCGGCTTGCCATCCAGACCCAGAGCGGCCTTCATATACATGGACGCGACGGCGTTGTAGTAGTCAAACTTGATGTCGTCCTCACGTGTCCAGACCACTTTCACCGGCCGTCCCACTTTTTTGGACAAAACTGCAGCCTCAGCCACGTAATCGGGCTTCGACTTGCGCCCGAATCCCCCACCAAGCAGGGTCACATGGCAAATCACGTCTTCTTTCGCGATCCCTAGCTCTTTCGCGACAGTGTCCTGCACAGCTTGCGGATTCTGCGTCGGAGCCCACAGTGTCGCTTTGCCGTCTTTAAATTCCGCCAGCGCGACCATCGGCTCCATCGAAACGTGCGCCAGAAGCGGGACGTAGTAGTCCGCGTCATATGCCTTGCCGCCTTTGGCGAACGCAACATCCGCATCACCAATATTGCGCACTAGTTTGCAGGGATTGTGGGAAGTCGCTCGCAATTCATTCTTGTATGAGTCCGAGTCGTAGGATTCGTTTGGTCCGTTGTCCCATGCGATGCTCAGCTTCTTGCGGCCTTGAAACGCCGCCCACGTGTTATCCGCAATCACCGCGATGCCACCGAGCGGCTGAAACGCCGGTGCCTGCTGGAATGGGTCGATCGGAACAGTCTGACGCACGCCTGCTACCTTCAAGGCTTCCTTGTCGTCATACGATTTCACTTTGCCGCCGAGAACGGGCGGATGCTCAACGGACGCGTACACCATGCCGTCCACGCGAGCATCCATACCATAAATGGCCTTCCCGGTTACAAGCGCTTCGAGGTCGTAGCTTACTTGCCCTTTACCTATAAACCGCCAGGCACTCTTTGGTTTGAGCTTCAGCTCTTCTCTTTTGGGAACCGGCAATTTCGCCGCAGCGGTCGCGAGTTCGCCGTAACCCGCGCTACGGCCCGTCGAGCGGTGGACAACAGCGTGTAAGTCAGTTTCGCATTCCGTCGCGGGAACGCCCCACCGCTGAGCAGCCGCTTGAATCAGCATGAATCGCGCCGTTGCTCCGGCCTCACGCATCGCGTCGTAGAACGAGCGTATCGAATGTGATCCGTCCGTATTCTGGTCACCGTATCGGCTGTCGCCAAGCGCCTGCTCGATCTTCACTCGCTTCCAATCCGCGTCTAGTTCATCGGCGACAACGAGCGGCAGCGTAGTGCGGCTTGTTGTGCCCATCTCCGAGCGATGAGCGACGATCCAGACAGTGCCGTCCGGGTCAATTCCGAGGTACACGCTGGGATGTAAGGTGGCGTGGTCGGCGTTTTTATCGTGCGGAAGTTTGTCGCCCGGCGACAGCTTGCGGTAGTAACGCACGCCTATCACGAGCGCGCCTGCCGCGATGATGCCCCCTGTCAGAAATCGGCGCCGGCTGACATTCTCAATCTGGCTCATGTCATTTCTCCCGCCGCTGCTTTAATCGCCGCGCGAATCCGCTGATACGTTCCACAGCGGCAGATGTTTCCGGCCATCGTCTCGTCGATCTCATGGTCGGTAGGTTTCTTTTTGCTGTTCAATAACGCCGCTGCCTGCATGATCTGTCCCACCTGGCAATAGCCACATTGCGGCACGTTGATCTGCACCCAAGCTCTCTGAACGGGATGCAATCCATTCTTATCAAGGCCTTCGATCGTCGTGACTTCTTTTCCGCCCGCGTCGCGCATCGTTGTTACGCAGGATCGCGCCGCTTGCCCATTCAGGTGGACCGTGCAGGCGCCGCAAAGCCCAACGCCGCAGCCAAATTTCGATCCGGTCAGTCCCAAAACGTCTCGCAGATACCAAAGCAGCGGCATTTCAGGCTCACCGCCGAAAGACTGCTCAACACCGTTCACCCTAAGTTGAATCATTTTCCTGCCCTCGCCCAGAACGTATGCAAAGGGAATGAACTTCAGCCAACTACATCAAATCCCGGCTAAAATCAACGCCGGATCACGTCCGCCCATTGCCGTTGGAACCCAGATGCGCGCGTTTTTCCATTTGCAGAATCACCGCCGAAAAATCTTGCTCCGCTCCTTCGTCCGATTGCCTCGCATTGATCTCAAAAGCAGCTCCCGCTGCGGGCATTCGCGCGCCAACGGCAGCCGCGAGATCGAGAATCAGCCCGAAATCCTTGTTCATTAGCCGAATCGGAAATTGCGGGCTGTAGTCGCTCCTCTTCGCTCTTTCCAGTTTTCCCACATGCGCTGGAGCGACCACTGCAGTCTGGGACAACACGTCCAGCAAACGATTGCGATCAAGCCCCGCCTTCTCACCGAAGGCGACAGCTTCGGCAATCGCCTGCATTCCGATTCCCAGTAAGGTGTTCACGACAAGCTTCATCGTCGCTCCGGAGCCGCTTGGCCCGAGATAAAAATACTTCTTGGCGATAACGCGAAAGACCGCCTCGGCAGCGTCGAAGCATTCCTTATTCCCGCCTCCGAACAGGGTCAGCAACCCATTTTCGGCGGCAGGAGTGCTCCCCGATATAGTCACGTCGAGAACGTCAACTCCACGCTCTGAACCTTGTCTTGAGAGTTGCCGCGAGGTCTCGGGATACACCGTGCTCAGGTCGATGACCTTCAAGCCGCGATGCGCATTGGCGAACACGCCCTCAGGTCCCGTATAAATGTCCAGGACGGCTTCACCGCTAGGTAGGCAGGACAACACGACGCTGCAACTGGACGAAAGTTCCGAAGCACTCTGTGCGACGGTGCCGCCATATCGAATTAGTTCCTCCGCCTTGTTGCGGTCCCGGTCGTAAGCGGTCAGCTTGAAGCCGGATTCAAGCAACCTCCGCGCGATCGGCCGGCCCATATAGCCGATCCCGACAAATCCAAGCCTACTGTTTTCCTGCGTGATTGGTTTCATGACGAAGCGCCCTTAGGCCAGCCTGCGATTTCGATTTCAACTTCCGCATTGATCGAAGGCACGCGTTGTACCGTTTCGCGAAGGGAGCCGAATATTCATGCAAGATATTGGCGGCAAGGAGGATACGGAGTTAAGCAAGGAGGATTTAACCCCCAGCTAGCGGGAGTTATCTGTCGAATTCCTTGGACGCTGTCAGTCTGTTGGATGGCATTGGTGCTTACCCAACTTGTTGTGGAATCTCGTGTTGCTCAGATGCGAGTCTCGGCTGGAATTGCGCCGAGGATCTTCAAGCGAAAGCCTGACTCCAGAAGGATTCACCTGTCCGCCGTCGACCGCGTAGAGCGCTCGACAATCTCATTCAAAAACTACTCAGCAGTTCTCCCGATCGCGCTTCTTTCCATAACGATACGCCAGCGCAAAGCCAAGGGTCATGAATCCGACCGGCGGGAGAACCAGCACCAGAACCGCTTTGCTGATCGCCCTCTGCCCTTCCTTGGAAGTCGCCGCGGCGGAACTGCGGCACATGGCGCAGCCCTGGCTGAACGCGGGTGCGGCCCACAAGAAGAGCACTAAGACGAGAAGCGCGCAACGAACTTTCATTTCACTCCTAGATAAAGGACGCGAAAAGCATCCGGAAAGAAAAAGATCGTCATCAAGATCAGACACGCCACCACCGAACACATGGTAAGCCATTTCATCCGCGATACCTCATATTTCAGGTGCATGAAGTACCCGATGATCAACGCCGCCTTGATCAGCGACAGCCCCATCAGAATCGTGAGCATCTTCACTGGCTGCATATTCTGATAGGTGAGGTAGACTTCGATAGCGGTCATCAGCAGCAGCGCGCCCCAAACATAAAAGAACAGCGCTTTGCCGTGATGGCGGTGCTGCTCCGCAACCCGCTCCGCGATGGCTATTTGATCTGGTTCCATAACTCTCGCGCTCCTAAAGAATCTTCGCCGACATCAGATACACCAAAGGAAAGATGAACATCCACACGAGGTCCACGAAGTGCCAGTACAAGCCCGCGACCTCCACGTCGGACGAATCGTAAACTTTGGGTTTCAGCCACAGGATAATCGAGATCACGATGGCCGCGATCAAGAGTACGTGCGCCCCGTAGTGAAACGGGCTGTACGAAGGCGTTGCCAGCCAGGCCACCAGCCAAAGCACTAGCAGAATGGGAATAAATTTGCGCCGCAGCGCCACCACGCCCAGGTAAATCACGCCCAGCGTCACGTGCAGCATGTGCATCCCCGTCAGGGTGAAGAAAGTGGACGCGAACTGCGGCACGGTCTTGGAGACGTTCACAAACTCGCTGGCCGCTTCATGCCCCGGAACCTTGGGGAACATCGGGAGACTCAAGCCTTCCGCGATCAGGTTGCTCCATTCCCGGCCGTGAAGAACGATGAATCCGATGCCGCAAGCCATCGTGGCCAGCAGCCAGAGCGTCTGCGCCTTGGCATTGCGGTTCACCGACGCGCGCACAGCGAGAACCATGGTGAGCGAACTGGTAAGCAGAAACGCCGTCATGATCGTCGCGTTCACGATGCTCTCGGAATGGAACGGCGTCGGCCATCCCGCCGTCGAAATGCGCCCATAGCTGTACGCATAGAGCAACGCGCCAAACGTCAGCGAGTCGGAGAGCAGAAACAGCCACATCCCGATTTTCTTCGAGTAGGTGCCGAACAGCGACGGTTCATAGACCGACGGGATGTTCTGCACTGCGGAATCAGCCATGCGTTCGGCCTCCTGGTCAGAATCGTACGGTTAGCTGGCAAACTCCAGCAAACACAAAATGTAAATCCACAGCGCGGCCATGAAATGCCAGTACCATGCGGTCACATCCACCACAATGCTCCGCGTCGCCACGGAGCGGCGCAAAAGTGAAGCTATCCCTGCGGCGAACAAAGCCAACACGCCGCCCATCAAGTGAACCGCATGCGTGCCGGTCAACAAATAAACAAACGAGCTGCTCGGCGTGGTGGCCACATAGAACCCGTTCGCAGCCAGTTGCCGCCAAGCCGTCCACTGCCCGAAAAGAAAAACGAGACCGAGCAGCAGCGTAATTGCCAGCCAGGGAATCCTCGCATGGCCACCGATGGAGACTTCTGGAACTCTCGCCGGTGCCGCGCCAGAAACTTGCCGCCTAATCTGCCGGCGCGCCAGCTCCATGAACAGGCTGCTCAAAATCAGCACACCCGTATTGATCAACAGCAGCTTGGGAAGCGTGACCGGAATCCAGTCGCGCACAAGCTGATTGCTCCGCGGATCGAGGGTCGGCAGCCCCTGGCGCACCACGTAAGCGCTGCTGAACGAAACAAACAACATAATGACCGGCGTCAGCGCGACCAGCAGCCCACGCCGCGCCCGGCGCAGGCGTGTGGCGTAGTCCGGCAATCCCGGGCCAGAACCATCGTCACCGCCCCCGCCCCGGATCGGAGGCAGAATGCCATCATCGCCCAGCGAGATTCTGGCCTCATCTACCGTCGCGGTTGTGGAGAAACTTGCCATAAATCGATCAGTGTGCCGCTTCAATTTCCGGATCGTTCTGCATCACGTAATCGCGCGGCGCCCCAGGCACGTTGTACTCATAGGGTCCGTTGTGAACGACCGGCGTCTTTCCGCCAAAATTATCGTGAGGAGGCGGCGTCGCCGTGGTCCACTCCAGCGTCGTCGCTTCCCACGGATTGTCGCTGGCCTTCGGTCCCTTGAACATGCTCCAGAAAAGATTCACGACGAAGATCAATTGTCCGGCAATGGTGACAAACGCCGCGAAGGTGATGAACTTGTTCAGCGGAATCAGGCCCGCCAGGTAATGGACCTCCGTGAATTGGGAGTACCGACGTGGCTGCCCCGCCATACCGGCATAGTGCATGGGCATAAAGATCGCGTAAGTGCCGATAAGGCTGATGAAAAAATGCCAGCGCGCTAGAGATTCGTTCATCATGCGTCCGAACATTTTCGGGAACCAATAATAGGTG
>WNFJ01636968.1_pt2 | contig 10009 bp, 8 predicted proteins | sample 5400461 | NCBI WGS metagenome assembly WNFJ01 (sample SAMN13153349, study PRJNA577476) | soil metagenome | isolation source: 115 cm saprolite on Douglas fir-dominated hillslope | place: USA:California | collected 2013-09-17
TGCACCGCGTAGCAATCGGAGATCGTCTCGCCGGCCTGGTACTGGAACAGATCGATGGTGTGGGCGGCGTGATGCCAGAGCAGATGGTCGGTCCAGCTGCGCGGATTGCCGGCGGCGTTGATGTTGCGGCGGCGGAAGAAGTAGGTCTGCACGTCCATCTGCTGGATCTTGAGCTCGCCCTTGCGGATCCGCTTGTGGACCCACTGGTGGCTGGGATTGAAGCGGCGGACATGGCCCGCCATGGCGACGACGCCGGTTTCCTTGGCGATCTTCACCAGCTTCTCGGCGTCCTCGACGCTGTCGGTCACCGGAATTTCGACCAGCACGTGCTTGCCGGCGCGCATCACCTGCTCGCCCTGGCGGAAGTGCATCTTGGTGGGCGTGGTCAGGATCACCGCGTCGGCGCGCTTGATGCCTTCGCTCAGGTCGCCGGTGTGATGGGGAACGCCGTATTTCCTGGCGACCTGCGCGGTCGAGTCCTGATTGCCGCCGACCAGCGAGGTGACCTCCACGCCGGCAATGCGCTTGAGCGCATCGAGATGCTTTTGGCCGAAGGCGCCCTGGCCGGCAACACAGATTTTCATCGCTTTCCTCTACGCACGTTTAAGGTGACCGGCGCCCGCGGCCGCGCGCTTGTGCTTGCCGGCCGCCGGCCGCTTGCCCTTTGCGGCGGCGCGCCGCTTGTTTTCAAGGATGATGTGCCCGACCGCCGTGTTGGAAGCCGGCACGGTGTAGAAGCGGTAGACTTCCTCGATATCGTCGTCGAGCGCGCCGCGCATGATCAGCCACATCACCATCTCGATGCCCTCGGCGCCGGCCTCGCGCATGAATTCGAGATGCCGGATGCGCGTGAGCTTCTTCGGGTCCTTGGTAAGGTTGTCCAGGAAGGCCTTGTCGAACTTGCTGTTGATCAGGCCGGCGCGCGGGCCGCTGATCTGGTGCGACATGCCGCCGGTGCCGAAGATGACGACCCGCAAGTCCTCCGGGTAGGAGTCCACGGCTTTGCGGATCGCCTTGCCGAGCATGTAGCAGCGATGCGCCGTTGGCGGCGGGTAGAGCACCACGTTGACGGCGAGCGGGATGACCGGGCACGGCCATTGCTTGGGCGAGCCGAACAGGAGGTTCATCGGGACGGTAAGGCCGTGATCGACCTCCATCTTGTTGACGATGGTGAGGTCGAACTCGTCGAGAATGACCGATTGGGCGATATGAGCCGCGAGCTCGGGATGACCCTGCACGACGGGTACCGGCCGTGGGCCCCAGCCTTCGTCGGCCGGCGGGAATTCGGCTGCGCAGCCGAGCGCGAAGGTCGGAACGATCTCGACCGAAAAGGCGGAGGCATGGTCGTTGTAGACCACGATGGCGAGGTCGGGCTTGGTCTTCGCCATCCACTCCTTGGATTTCTCGAATCCGGAAAAGACCCGCTTCCAGTACGGCTCCTCGGTCTGCTTGTTGTCGATTGCCGCGCCGATCGCCGGCACATGCGATGATCCCACTCCCGCGATGATCCTAGCCACGTTTCGACCTCGATTTGTTGTCCCGCTTCGATCCGGGCTTCGATTTGGCCGCCCTGGCGGGTTTCTCCTTGCCGGACCTGCTGCGGTTGCCTTCCACCGAACGGCCGCCGGCGAGCATCATGCTGGCATAGTCCTCCTGCGTGGACCCGGTCATGACGGCGGCGAGGTGCCGGAACGAGTGGCCGTCGGTGGCCCCGAGCTTGGCGGTGAAATAGATGTTGCCGCCGAGTTCCAGCATGCGGTTGTAGTCGCGCTCGAGGATGGCCTGCGTCTGCTCCGGCGTCAGGGTGAACTTCTTCAGGTACTCTGCTTCGTTCGCCTTGAAGGCCTTGCGGTTTTCCTCCTTCATCAGCGACATGCAGAACATGTTGATGCCGTATCCCTGGCGGGACTTTTCCGCGTCGAACACGAACGTGCCCGGAATGTCGTCATAATCGTGCGGCTCGCGCGCCATCGGCTGTTCTCCATCACGTGGCCGCCGGAGGCGGCCGATCGACCGCGTCATGCCGAAGGATGCGGACGGGCGCGGACCTGACATATATAACGCAACGAACCTTGGCAATGTAACCCGCCGCCGGCGCGCCCGCGAGGTTCACGTGCGCAAGGAGGCCCATAGAAATAGAATTGTTGTAAGCACGCCGAGCCCGGTGCGCCCGGCATGCAGCCATCCCCATTTTTCAATCAGCGCGCGGCTGCGCGGGCCGGCATCGGCCGGGTCTATGGCCAAAAGCGCGCTATTGGTCGGCAATATGACCAGAAGCGTGTAGGGCCAGGCGGCAAGCAGCGTCACGGCGCCCAGAAGCCAGCGCCAGTCGCTCGTCTGCCACCACGCGACGAGGCCCAAGGCGCTTCCGATCAGCGCAAGCGGCGCCTGCATCGCGGCGCCGTGCTTGTATGACGGTTTCCATTCGGTCAGCAGCGCCCGATCGTCGAGAGCCAGGCGGGCGGGCTGCTCGCAGGCGCTGACATAAATGGCTGCACCCGCGAAAATGGCCGCGGTCGTCAATGCGAGCTGACCGATCAGCATGATGCTCTCCATTCGCGCTCGGCCATGAATCGCGCCGCGGCCGGGCGGTTGGTTCGTGGCCCGCATGGAGCCAACAGGTCGGCGCGAAGCGCCGCCCGATGATAAACTCAGCGCAATGCGGGGACGGCGTTCCCGGATTTCGCTACAGGCGACGGGCTACAGGCTGGGCCTCACGTCCAATAGAGCCGCGTCGGATTGTCGACCAGCAGCGCTTTCTGCAGCGCCGCGGTCGGGGCGATCTTCGGAACGTAATCGACCAGTAGCCCGTCGTCGGGCGCCTCTTTCTTCATGTTCGGATGCGGCCAATCGGTGCCCCACAGCACGCGGTCGGGGAAGCGCTCGACCAGGGTGCGGCCGAACGGCACCACGTCGTCATAGGGGGCCCCGGCGAGCGTCATGCGCTCCGGACAGGTCGTCTTGACCCAGAAATTCCTGTGCGTCTCCATGAGCCGGTGAAAGCGCTGGTTCTCGGGATGGTCGACGCCCTTCCTGATGTCAGGCGTGCCCATGTGATCGACCACGACCGTGGTGGGGAGCGAGGTGAAGAAATCCTCGAACTCCGGAAGGTCGGGCATCTCGAAATAGACCACGATGTGCCAACCGAGCGGGGCAACGCGGGCGGCGATCCGTTCCAGCACTTCGCGCGGCGTGAAATCCACCAGCCGCTTGACGAAGTTGAAGCGCACCCCCTTCACGCCGGCGCGGTCCATGCTCTTGAGCTCGGCATCGGTGACCTCATCGCCCACGAAGGCCACGCCCTTCGCCTTGTTGTTGGAACTCTCGAGCGCGTCGACGAGCGCGGCATTGTCCTTGCCGTGGCAGCTCGCCTGCACGATCACGTTCCGGTCGAAGCCGAGATGATCCCGCAGCGCGAACAGCTTTTCCTTGGGCGCGTCGCACGGGGTGTATTTGCGCTCCGGCGCATAGGGGAATTTGCTCTGCGGACCGAACACATGGCAATGGGCGTCGACGGCGCCCGGGGGCGCCTTGAAGCGCGGCTTCGACGGATTGGGATGAAAGCAAATCCAGTTGGCATCCATATTTCCAAGACCTCGTCTTTCCAAGACCTCGTCATTCCAAGACCTCGTCTTTCCGGGACTTCGTCTTTCCCAGACATGCATCTTTGCATTATCGCATTTTCGGACGGAAAACCGGATTCCACCCCCGCCTTCGCGAGGGCGGGCATTTTCCTGAAAATGCTCTTGTTGATCAATCCGTGCGCGCCAGCGCGAGCGATATCCCCTGCCCCACCCCGACGCACATGGTGGCAAGCGCGAGCTTGCCGCCCCGTCGCGCCAGCCCATGCACCGCCGTCATGGCGAGTCGCGCGCCCGACATGCCGAGCGGATGGCCGAGCGCGATCGCGCCCCCATGCGGATTGACGTGCTCGGCATCATCGGCGACGCCGAGCTGCCGCAGGCAGGCGAGCCCCTGCGACGCGAAGGCTTCGTTGAGCTCGATCAGGTCGAAGTCGCCGATCTTGAGCGAGAGCAGCGCCATCAGCTTGGCCGTGGCCGGCACCGGACCGATGCCCATGACCCGCGGCGGCACCGCCGCCGACGCCATGCCGAGCACGCGTGCGCGTGGCGTCAGGCCGTGGCGCTTGGCGGCGCCTTCCGAGGCGAGGATCATGGCGGCCGCGCCGTCATTGATCCCGGACGCGTTGCCGGCCGTCACGGTGCCGGGATTGCGCACGATCGGCTTGAGCTTGGCCAGCGCCTCAAGCGTGGTGTCGGGGCGCGGATGCTCGTCGGCGTCGACCGTGACGGGCCCGGCCTTGCCGCCCTTGATCTCGACCGGGACGATCTCAGCCGCGAAATAACCGGCCGCCGCCGCCGCGCGGGCGCGCGCTTGCGAGCGCAGCGCGAAGGCGTCCTGATCGGCACGCGAAACCTGAAAGTCCTCGGCCACGTTCTCGGCCGTTTCCGGCATGGCATCGACGCCGTATTGCGCCTTCATCAGCGGATTGATGAAGCGCCACCCGATGGTGGTGTCCTGCATGTCGGCCGCGCGCTGGAATGCCTCCGCGGCCTTGCCGGTCACGAACGGCGCCCGGGTCATGGATTCGACGCCGCCGGCGATCGCGAGCTCGATCTCGCCGCAGCGGATCGCGCGGGCGGCATCGCCGACCGCATTGAGCCCGGAGCCGCAGAGCCGGTTCACCGTGACGCCCGGCACCGCAGCCGGCAGCCCCGCCAGCAAGAGGGCCATGCGGGCCACATTGCGATTATCCTCGCCGGCCTGATTGGCGCAGCCGAGCCCCACTTCGTCGAGTGCCGCCCAATCGACCTTGGGGTTGCGCTCGACCAGCGCCCTGATCGGGATCGCGGCCAGATCGTCGGCGCGAACTTTGGCGAGCGCGCCCCCATAGCGCCCGATCGGCGTGCGCACCGCATCGCACAGGAACACACCGCGCAGGCCGCTCATTCGGCGATCCTCATGGGCGTCCCCCGCAAATATCTGTTTCTTCGTTCACGATATTTGTTTACGGGTCACGCCCGCTGCGGTCAAATGGCGCGAGGGGCGGGATGAAAATATGCCGAGCAATGCACGCACGGTGCGCATCGAATGGGGCGATTGCGATCCTGCCGGCATCGTCTTCTACCCGCGCTATTTCGCCATGTTCGACCACTCGACCACCTTGCTGATCGAGCGGGTGCTCGGCATGAGCAAGCATCAGCTCTACGAGGCCTATGGGTTCGCCGGCTACCCGGTGGTCGAGACGCGGGCGCGTTTCCTGCTGCCGTCGGCGTTCGGCGATGATGTCGTGATCGAAACGAGCCTCGCCGCGGTCAGCCGCTCGAGCTTCGACCTCACGCACCGGCTGAGCAAAGACGGCGCCTTGGCGGTCGAGAGCTTCGAGACGCGCGTGTGGGCGGTACGCGACCCGACCCGGCCCGGACGCCTGAAGGCGAAGCCGATACCGCCGGAGCTCGTTGCCCGGCTCACGCCAGGCTGATCTCGGGCTTGACTCAGTAAGACTTGCCCGAGATCAGCATGAACAGTGCGCAAGTCGGGTGAACCCGGCTTGCGGTCCGGCAACCGCGGCGCGATGGACAGCCCGGAGCCGACGCGCTAACAGCTTTCCGTCTGCCGTGGCGCATTGCGGCGGGACAGCCGCCAATACCGTCGTTTGAGGCCAATCTTCAGCACAACCAATTCCGCTCACTCTGCCAATACGGCGCTCCCAACGAAGCCAACCAGCAAATAACCGGAGAAACGCCATGCGCATCGACGCGTATACGCACTTCTTTCCCAAAAAATTCTTCGACTGGATGCTGGAGAGCGCCGGCGATTACAAAGACATGGGCAAACGGGTGCGCGCGGTGCCGGCGCTCTACGATCTCGACCATCGCAAGAAGATCGTGGACCTGTTTCCCGATTATGCGCAAATCCTCTCCTATCCGCAGCCGCCGCTCGAGCTTCTCGCCAAGCCGGGCGAGGTCGATGAATTGTCGCGCATGATCAATGACGGCTTCGCCGACCTGTGCGCCACGAACCGCGATCATTTCCCGGGCTTCGTGGCGCAGGTTTCGCTGGCGTCGCCCGATGCGGGCGCGCGCGAGGCCGAACGCGCCGTCAGGGAGCTCGGCGCGCTCGGGGTGCAGATCTATACCAACGTGGCCGGCAAGCCGATCGACCGGCCCGAATACGAGCCGTTCTGGGCCAAGATGAACGCGCTCGGCAAACCGATCTGGCTGCATCCGACGCGCGGCGCCGACGTGCCGGATTATCCGAGCGAGAAGAAATCGCTCTACGAGATCTGGTGGGCGTTCGGCTGGTCCTACGAGACCGGCTGCGCCATGGCGCGGCTGGTGTTCTCCAAGACGCTCGACAAGTACACCAAGCTCAAGATCATCGTGCATCATTTCGGCGGCATCGTGCCGATGCTGGAGGGCCGCATCGGCAACGGCTGGGACCAGCTCGGCACCCGCACCACCGACGAGGACTATGTGGCGCTGCGCCAGAGCCTCAAGAAACGCCCGCTCGACTACTTCAAGAACGACTTCTATGCCGACACGGCCGCCTTCGGCGGCATCCCGGCGACCAGATGCGGCATGGAGTTCTATCCCGCCGACAAGATCGTGTTCGCATCCGACTGCCCGTTCGATCCCGAGAAGGGAACGCTCTACATCCGCGAGACGCTGAAGATTCTCGACGGCCTCGACATCCCCAAGGCCGAGCGCGAGATGATCGATCACGGGACGCTGGAGAAGATCACCGGCGTGAAGCTGGTGAAGTAGCGGGTCGATCGAAGGCTTTCTTGCGTATCGGAGGCGCGGTTGTAGGGCGCAATCGCTTTATTGCGCCAATCAGTCACGCCCCGTCCCGTACCCTTAGGTTTGGGCGCAACAGAAATTCGCGGAGCGGCGCAATAAAGCGATTGCGCCCTACGACTTGGCATACGTCGGATGCGCTGTGGGCTATTCGCCTGCAACGCATGAAACGGCGCGCCGCATCTGCTAGCCTTGCCGGCATGGACTTCGCCCGCTCCGCGCCGCCGCCCGACCCGGCCGATCCCGCCGCGGCGAACGCGCGCATCACGCCCGGCACGACCGACGAAGCCGGGCGCATCACGCCCATGATGGAGCAATATATCGAGATCAAGGCGGCCCATCCGGGCTGCCTGTTGTTCTACCGCATGGGCGACTTCTACGAGCTGTTCTTCGAGGACGCGGAGATCGCCTCGCGGGCGCTCGGCATCGTGCTCACCAAGCGCGGCAAGCATCTGGGGCGCGACATCCCCATGTGCGGCGTGCCGATCGAGCGCGCCGACGAATATCTGCACCGGCTGATCGCGCGCGGCCATCGGGTCGCGGTCTGCGAGCAGACCGAGGACCCGGCGGAGGCCAAGAAGCGCGGCGGCAAGAGCGTCGTGCGGCGCGACGTGGTGCGCCTGGTCACGCCCGGCACGCTGACCGAGGACACGCTGCTCGAGGCGCGCGAGAACAATTATCTCATGGCGATCGCCCGGGCGCGCGCCTCGGCCACCGACGAGGCGAGCCGCTTCGCGATCTCCTGGATCGACATCTCGACCGGCGAGTTCCGCATCGCCGAATGCGACCGGCTCGCGCTCAATGCCGAGATCGCGCGGCTCGAGCCGGGCGAGATCATCGTGTCGGACGCCCTCTATGGGGACCCGGAGCTGGCGCCCTATCTGCGGGCGCTGCCGGCGGTGACGCCGCTGCCGCGCGACGTGTTCGACGGGGCGACCGCGGAACGGCGGCTCGCCAACTATTTCGCCGTGTCGACCACTCAGGCCTTCGGGGCGCTGACCCGACTCGAGCTGACGGCGGCCGCGGCCTGCGTCACCTATGTGGAGCGCACCCAGCTTGGCGCCCGCCCGCCGCTCTCACCGCCGGTGCGCGAGCGCGAGGGCGCAACGCTCGCCATCGACCAGGCGACGCGGGTCAATCTCGAGCTCACGCGCGCGCTCGCGGGCGACCGGCGCGGCTCGGTGCTGGCCGCGATCGACCGCACCGTGACGCCGCCGGGCGCGCGCGCGTTGGCGCAGCGGCTGGCCGCGCCGCTGACCGATCCGGCCGCGATCGGACGCCGGCACGACGCGGTCGGGTTTTTCGTTTCTGGCGCAGGCACGCGCGAAGCGACGCGCGAGCGCCTCAAGGCGGCGCCTGATCTCGCGCGCGCGCTGGCCCGGCTGGTGGTCGGCCGCGGCGGCCCGCGCGATCTCGCCGCCATCCGGGACGGGATCGCGGCGGCGGCGAGCCTTGCCGGCGAGCTTGCCGGAAAATCCGAGCTTCCGGCCGAGATCGCGCAGGCTGCCGCCGCCTTGGCGGAGCCCGATCCGGCGATCGCGCGCGAGCTTGGCGCGGCGCTCGCCGACGAGCTGCCGTTGTCCAAGCGCGACGGCGGCTTTCTGCGCGGCGGCTACGCGGCGGCGCTCGACGAGGCGCGCGCGCTGCGCGACGAATCCCGCCGGGTGATCGCGGCCCTGCAGGCGCGCTACGCCGAGGAGACCGGCGTGCGCGCGCTCAAGATCCGCCACAACAACGTGCTCGGCTATTTCGTGGAGGCGACCGCGCAGAACGGCGACAAGTTCCTGCACCCTCCCTTGAACGCGACCTTCATCCATCGCCAGACGCTGGCCGGGCAGGTGCGCTTCACCACCACCGAGCTCGGCGAGCTCGAGGTCAAGATCGCCAGCGCAGCCGAGCGCGCGCTCGCAATCGAGCTTGCGAGCTTCGAGCGGCTCGCCGCGATGGTGACGGCGGCGCAAGGCGCCATCACCAGTGCCGCGCAGGCGCTGGCGAGCCTCGATGTCGCGGCCGGCCTCGCCGAGCTCGCGACCGAGCGCGCCTATGTGCGGCCGGAAACCGATGCCTCGCTCGATTTCATCATCGAGGGCGGCCGCCATCCGGTGGTGGAGCAGGCGCTCCTCGCCGACGGCGGGCCGTTCGTCGCCAATGATTGCGATCTCTCCCCGCCGGCGGAAGCCTCCGCCGGGCGCATCTGGCTCCTCACCGGACCGAACATGGCCGGCAAGTCGACCTTCCTGCGCCAGAACGCCCTGATCGCGATTCTCGCGCAAATGGGCAGCTTCGTGCCGGCGCGCCGCGCCAAGATCGGCGCCGTCGACCGGGTGTTCTCGCGCGTGGGCGCCGCCGACGATCTCGCCCGCGGCAGATCGACCTTCATGGTCGAGATGGTGGAGACCGCCGCGATCCTCAACCAGGCGGGCGAGCGCTCGCTCGTCATCCTCGACGAGATCGGCCGCGGCACCGCCACCTTCGACGGCCTCTCGATCGCCTGGGCCACGATCGAGCACCTGCACGAGACCAATCGCTGCCGGGCTTTGTTCGCGACCCATTTCCATGAGCTGACCGCGCTCGCGGCCTCGCTGCCGCGGCTCCACAACGCGACGGTGCGGGTCAAGGAATGGGAGGGCGAGGTCGTGTTCCTGCACGAAGTGGTGCCGGGCGCCGCCGACCGCAGCTACGGCATCCAGGTGGCGAAGCTCGCGGGCCTCCCTGGCGCGGTGATCGAACGGGCAAAGCTCGTTCTGGCCAAGCTCGAGGCCGTGGATCGCACCGCCCCGCGCGGCTTCGAGGACTTGCCGCTCTTCGCCGCCGCCCCCCGGCCAGCGGCGGTGTCGGCGCCGGATGCCGCGCTCGCAGCCATCGTCGCGGCACTGGCGGCGCTGCATCCGGACGAAATGTCGCCGCGCGACGCCCTCGAAGCGCTCTATGCCCTGAAGGCCAAGGCGGGGAAAGGGAGCTCGTAGAGAATGAGTGAATCTGGAAACAAGTCACCCGTTCGTCCCCGCGGACGAGTGCGTGAAGGAATGGCCCCATCCGCTCGTTCCCGCGAAAGCGGGAATCCAGTCGCTTCGCAAAATGCCTTAAGAACTGGGTCCCCTAAGTTCACAAACGAAGTGCAACACCTTCTTAGGAGGGTGTTGCGATGGGACGCAAGTACCGACAGCTGTCATTGGAGGACCGGTGCG
>WNFJ01560893.1_pt1 | contig 10007 bp, 9 predicted proteins | sample 5400461 | NCBI WGS metagenome assembly WNFJ01 (sample SAMN13153349, study PRJNA577476) | soil metagenome | isolation source: 115 cm saprolite on Douglas fir-dominated hillslope | place: USA:California | collected 2013-09-17
CCGCCATCAACCCCTCAATAGGCTTCCTGATACATCAGGGCCAGCGCGGTTCGCAGCATAATCCGAATATCGAGCCAGATGCTCCAATTGCTCACATACCAGACGTCGTACTCAACACGTTTTTCCATCAGGTCGATCGTGGGCGTCTCACCCCGAAAACCATTGACCTGAGCCCAGCCCGTCAAGCCGGGCTTCATATGATGGCGATACACATAGTTGCTGATCACCTGATCGTAATAATTGTCATGGGCGAGCGCGTGGGGGCGCGGGCCAACCAACGACATTTCCCCGCGCAGCACGTTCCAAAGCTGCGGCAATTCATCGATGCTCGTCCTGCGCAAGAATCGGCCAACCCGGGTCACCCGCGCATCCTGCTTGGTTGCTTGCGTGATCGTGGAACCGTTTTCCGACACGGACATGGTCCGGAATTTCCAAATCTCGAACGGCTTGCCATTGAAGCCGCGGCGGGATTGCCGGAAGATGACAGCGCCCGGGCTATCGAGCTTGATCAAAATCGCGGCCGTGATCAGCAGGGGCGCCAATAGCAACAGGGCAATCGAGGCGAGGCCGATATCCAGACAACGCTTGTGCGCGCGTTCGAGGATAGAAAGCGGCGGCCGCTGGATTTCGATAGCCATCGTTCCGCTGACCGGCACGAACGGACGCGATACCAGATCTGCAATCGGAAAATCGGGCAACAGCCGAATCGGCTGCGGGACCTGGCGCAGACGCTGACTCAGCTTCTGCAGCATCGGCAATTCGTTCCAGTCAATCGCCAGCAGAAATTCTTCCGCGTTGGTTGTGCGTGCCTGCCGAATGACACTCAGAATCTCTCGATCCCATACAGCCTCATCCTCCGTCGCGCTCAACACAAAATGGCGCACGACGTCGAAGCCGTTCTTTCGCAAATCCTTAAAACGGTTCGAGGTGAAATCCAGCGATTTCAGGCTGAGCAGCACGACCCTGCGGTCAATGAAACGCTCTTTGGCAAAGGACGACGCAAAGCAGATGCGCCAAGCCGCCCGGTGCCCGGCCAGACTGACGAGGCCTGTGATCGAGAACAGAATAACGGTGCCGCGCGAAAGATTCTCTGTCGACTTCAAAAGGAAAGCCGCGACCGCCAAGATCGTCAACGACCACAGCCAGACGATGATGACCTTGCGCGCCTGCCAATTCGTATTGAGCAAGCGATGACCGTCGTAGACGCCCTGGAAATACGCGACGGCGACAAACACAACGCCGACAATCAGTCCCGCGCCAATTGAAATTTCCTGGTCGGCGGGAGATCCCATGAAGTCACGATACAGAACACTCGCGACCACGTAACTCAACAAAATCAGCAGGAAGTCGCCGGCGATGATAAAGACCTGAAAAGGTCTCTGCAGTGCGGTGCCGCGGTTCGCTACCGCATAGAGTTGTTCGGAACCGTATGTTGCTGCAGACATCTGAAACCTCTTTACTTCAACTTCGACGGTCGTGACGGCACTCAGAGACAACAGGTGATGGCTAACGGACTCAATCGAACGAACTGCGCGAACAACCTCCGCTAAAAAATCCAAAAAAATTTCGCTGTAATTGTTTCGGAGGTTGTTAGGCAATCGAAGCGATATTGTGGCACCGCACCAAAAAAAACAAAGAAGTTTCTGCGTTGCAGCAATGTGACAAGCGCGATGATCAAATCGTGATCCACGATCGATCAAATCGTGACTCAAGTTTGTTCATTCTGAATCTTTGGATGGCACTCTGGATCTTTGGATGGCACTCAACTATGCAGACGCGTCCGCAAAAAGCAGTTGCCTGAATTGGCATCAGGCTTCTGACAATCCGTTGAGCAGCGGCCGGTTCCATATTTTTGCGCCGCAAAAAAATGAAAAAGAGCAATGATCGCGTCTAAATTGTTTGTTTCGGATGGGCCGATTGATGCCATGCCCAGGCGGATTTCACGATCGTGGCGATGTCCGAGCAGGCAGGAACAAAGCCGAGATCCGCATCGGCTGCGGAAGGATCTGCAACCAGGATCGGCGGATCACCTGCGCGGCGCGGCTTCGGAACCAGCGGAATTTTAAGACCCGTTTCACGCTCGATTGCCGTCAGCACTTGGCGGACTGAAAAACCCGAACCTGTGCCAAGATTATAGCTGCCACCCTTGGAACCATTCAGCAACGCATTAAGAGCCCGGACGTGAGCCGCCGCCAGATCGACGACGTGAATGTAGTCGCGTATGGCAGTCCCGTCAGGGGTCGCGTAGTCATCCCCGAATATCGCGAAGTCGCCGACATGCCCCTGCAGCGCCATCATCGCGCGCGGGATAAGGTGAGTTTCCGGATCTCGAAATTCGCCAATCGACCCGGAAGGTTCTGCGCCGCAGGCATTGAAATAACGCAGGCAAAACGAATTCATCCCGTAGGCGCTGCGGTAATCGCCGAGAATTTGCTCGATCATCCACTTGGAGGCGCCATAGGGGTTCACGGTGCAGCCGGCGGCGCTCTCCTTGATCGGATCGCGCCCCGCATTTCCATAGACTGCCCCGGTGCTTGAGAAGACCAGCCTGTTGCATCCGCGCCCCAGCATCGCGTTCAACAGCGACAACGTCCCGCACGCATTGTTCAAATAATATTTTTGAGGGTCGCTGACCGACTCGCCGACTTGGCTGAATGCCGCGAAATGCATCACCGCCACGATTTCGTGGGCCGCCATTGCGTCGGCGACACGCCGCGTATCAGAGACGTCGCCTTCGACGAGGGGGCCCCATTTCACAAAGCTGCGATGGCCGGTCGAAAGATTGTCAAAACAGACCGGAAGATATCCTGCTTCCGACACAGCCTTGCAGCAGTGGGCGCCAATATAACCGGCTCCCCCGGTCACAAGAATCGCAAGCTTTTGAGACATTTTATCATTCCTAGCAGGCTGAAAAATCCATTTGACCCGGCGGATGGCCGCACCCGCGACGACATAGACTAGGCCTCGGGCTTCCCGGGTCGTCCAACACTCTGATAAAGAAATCCGCGATTCGTCAGGTCTTCGGGATTGTAAATGTTGCGAAGATCGACGACGACCGGACAGGCCATTTCCCGCTTCAAGCGATCGAGATCAAGCGCCCTGAATTGCTCCCACTCGGTTACGATCACCAAAGCATCGGCACCGTCGGCGCAACTATACGGATCTTCACAATACTCTATGCCCGGCATTTCGGTGCGGGCCAGTTCCATGCCGACCGGATCGAACGCTCGAACCTTCGCCCCCATATCCTGGAGCGCCGTGATGAGTGGAATGGATGGAGCCTCGCGCATATCGTCCGTGTTCGGCTTGAAGGTGAGGCCGAGAACCGCGACGACCTTGCCGCGGAGATTACCACCGAACGGAGCGGCGACCTTTCGCGCTATCGCGCGCTTACGGCTATCGTTTACGGCAGTTACCGTCTCAATAATCCTGAGCGGAGCATCGTAATCCTGGGCGGTCTTGATCAGTGCGCGGGTGTCCTTTGGAAACGACGAACCTCCAAACCCGGGACCGGCATGGAGGAATTTCGAACCGATACGGTTGTCCAGACCTATACCGCGCGCAATCTCCTGGACATTTGCACCGACCTTTTCTGCCAGATCGGCGATTTCGTTGATAAAGGTGATCTTGGTAGCCAAAAAAGCATTGGCTGCATATTTGATGAGCTCGGCGGTACGGCGCCCGGTGTACATGATCGGCGCCTGATTAAGATAAAGTGGCCTGTAAATCTCGCCCATCACCTTACGCGCGCGTTCATTATGAGTGCCCACGATAATGCGGTCAGGATGCTTGAAATCGCGCACGGCGGCGCCCTGGCGCAGAAATTCAGGGTTCGAAACGACGACGATTTCGGCCGCCGGATTGACCTGCATGAAGATCCGTTCCACCTCATCGCCGGTGCCGACAGGCACAGTTGATTTTGTCACAATAACCGTAAAGCCTTCGACCACTTCCGCAATCTCGCGAGACGCTGCGTACACATAGCTGAGATCGGCGTGACCATCGCCGTTGCGCGAGGGTGTACCCACTGCGATGAAGATCGCTTCGGCCTCACTTGCGGGCCCTGCAAGGTCAGTTGTGAACACGAGCCTGCCCGCGCGTGCGTTACTATGAACAAGGCGCTCGAGATCCGGCTCGAATATGGGAATTTCGCCACCTACCAGCGACGAAATCTTTGCGTCGTCCTTGTCCACACACGTGACGTGATGTCCAAAATCAGCGAAACAGGCGCCTGAAACCAGTCCAACGTATCCCGTCCCAACAACAACTATGCGCATGAACTGAGTACTTCCTTCTCGGAGTAGTGACTAGTTGCAGACCGCGTACGTATTTAGATCAATGATCAAGACGGGTCAAAAGTTGCGCGCCGATTTCTGGATAACACCGAGCTTCGCGGATTTTACGGCCTTCAGTTCGCAATTTCCGTTGGCGCCGTTGTTGAATCGGCAACATGCCAAGTCATGACGATCCAAATATATTGATACATCGATTGACGCAGAAAACGAGCGGCAGCGAAGCAATCACGTCCTTGGGATGGATTGTCATCGCTTTGACTCAATCGCGCTGTCGTTGGTGCGCAATCGTTAGGCGTCTTCTGACACTATACGATGCAAGGCCGTCGCTCGAAGCAGCAGCGCAACTCTTGTCTTAGGACAGTTCGATCAACGCTATTAAACCAATCTTAGGGTCCGGACGTTAAGAAACATGGTCATTTTATGGAGTATGTTGCGTGACCGCGCTGGCTATTTGCAGCACGTTGATCGGATCGCTTCTGGGATTTCGATTCAGGTTCATCGTTCTGCTGCCCCTCATTTTCGTCGGTTCGGTCGGCCTGGTCGCGACTTCGATTGCAGAAGGCAAAAGCCTTTTACAGACGTTGTCCGCGGTCGCGGTTTTCGTGTGCCTCCTGCAGCTCGGTTATATCTGCACCGCGTTTCTCAGGGAGGCCGTGACGCCCGCTCATGCCGCCGGGCGATGGTCATTGCTGGGAAGTCCGAAGCTTCCGTAGATATAAGTCGTACGCCCGACGTAGCCGCCTTTCGTTTTCCTTTCCTTTTATGCACGTCGAGCGGGAACTGTGCCGCCACCGCAGCGATTACCCGAAGCAGCGGTGCGCGCCGGGGAAGCCCGGCCCCGTTCGCGCTGAACCCGGACCTGAATACGAAAGCGGCAATCTGGCGGAATAACTGCAACAAAACTCGGCTCGTAACCGGCCAGATTCATGGCAGAATAATGTACGTTGCAGGCCAGTCTTTTTGAAATGATATGGGTAGCCGCTTGAAATGATATGGGTAGCCGCGCCGGCCCGTAGGGTCGACACGGGATCATTTTGAGGGTGTCCGTCTGCCAGATGTCATCAGCTCTGCGATATCCCAAGCCGAGACTGCCGGATGGCGTTCGAATTTACGCAATCAGCGATATTCACGGCTGCGCTCATCAGCTCGGACAAATGCTTGGGGTCATCGACGCCGATATCGCACACAGCAAGCCCTATCGCGCGATCGAGGTTTTCCTCGGCGACTATATCGACCGCGGACCCGACTCGCGATCGACCCTCGACCTCCTGATCAAGCGCGCCCGCCGCGGCAACACGGTGTTCCTGAAGGGCAACCACGAAGCCTTTCTTGCCGATGTCTTTCGCGATCCCTCGCGCATCGCCGATTGGGCCCAGGTCGGCGGATTGCAAACCCTGATGTCCTACGGCCTCTCGCCATCGCCCAATCCCGACGAGGAAGAGCAGCGCGTGCTGGTGCGAGAGCTGGCTGAAGCGATGCCGCCGCAACATCTCGAATTTCTCAAGCGCCTGCGGCTGACTTTCACCTGCGGCGACTTCCTTTTCGTTCATGCGGGCATCCGGCCGGGCATACCTCTGTCGGAACAGCGCGAGGCGGACCTGCTGTGGATTCGCGAAGAATTTCTCCACAGCCAAAGAAATTTCGGCAAATACATCGTCCACGGCCACACGCCGGTCCGCAGCGCGGAGGTGCTGGCCAATCGGGCCAACATCGACACCGGCGCCTACGCAACCGGAAATCTGACATTGCTCTCGATCCAGGGCAGCCGCCTGCTGGCGGTATGATCGCATCACTCGGCGCGGGCAGATGGCATGGCCCGCGCCGGCGATACGAGAGCTGACGGATCGCGAGACCGGACGGATCGCGAGACCTGACCGGCTGCGTCGTCCGTTTGCTATCGATCGGCGCTTGAATTCGCGCTGGCCGCTTGTTTGGCGCTCGAAGGCTTGAAGTCCGGAAATCGGCTCAACGCGACCGCCTTCAAGAACTTGAAGTGCGTAATCGCGGCGCTGAGTTCCTTGAGACGACGTTGACCGTTCAAAATCTCGGCACCGAACAGGTCTTGATGGTGGCTGTCGAGCGGTTCACGTTCCAGATATTCGTCGGTTCCGTTGCCAACGGTCACCGCGGCGCGCGCCAGCACATCTTCCACCCGCCTGTTCAGTCCCGAATGCTCGTTCTCCGCCGCGCTCAGCGCGGCTTCGATGGCGGTCATGATCGACCCGACGCGCAACCGGTCGGTTTCAGCGTCCCGATCGGCGGAACGTGCCCTAAAATCCTGATCTCCCAGGCGGGATCGAAGATAGTTGTGTGCGCGGGCCCGCAGGAAAAGCTGAAACATCGATATATGTCCGGTCCGAAGCCACGGTCAGGAGGCGCGACCCCCTTCAAATCACTCCATCTTAGTTAACAAATGTTAAATTCCGGTTACGGCCTGAGCTGGATTAGACCACCTGCGCGCGACGCTGCCGCGGCGCCCGCCTGGCGCCGAGAAAATGTGCGCGCCAAATTCGCGCCTCCCGCCACCTTATTGCCCTTGAAGCCAAGGCAAATCTCCGCCGGTCGTAGGATCGCTTCAGCAGTCAGATCAAAATGCGCGGCGCGCGTGTCCGAACGTCGTGACGTGCGCTCGCGTATCATAAGACGGTCGAGCGCGGCGCTTGCGCGACCGCCAGACGCAGGTCCCGTATCCAAGGCAGAACGCGCCGACGAATACCGAGGACAGAATTAGGGTTGGAAGCAGCATTGCAGTCATCCCATTATCGACCCGCCGGAATACTCATTCCCTAGTTGTGACGACATCATGGTCTTGGGCGCCGAAAAATTATGCCACCAGCTGATTTTTTTGTGCAGTCTAGCGCCACTGAATTAGTCACTGCGCGAAATAGCAAAAACACCAGACCACGAATCGCAAATAGATCGAAGCGAGCGAACAGACCCAGCCCAGCATTGTCAACAACGACAGCGCAAAGAAGGCCGCGGTGAGAATCTTCTCCCCAGCCTCCGAAGGCAACGGAACATTTTCCAGCCTGTCGAGCATGTCATACGTTTGATTTGAGAATTTCAGGGAGCTCGGATGCTGCCACCCAAATTCGTTGATATCGTGGTGCAATCACGACAACACGCGCATTCGTTCACGCGGCACGCAGGGAACCGTACAAAAAAATTTGAATGACCGCCGGCGCACATGCAACGCAGCCGCTCCGCTTGCGCGATCAAGGATCGACGGCTAGATCGATCGGCAATCGACCGTCAATGCTTGAGAATCTTCGCAAGGAAGGCCTTGGCACGTTCCGACTGGGGATTGTCGAAGAATTTTGCCGCGTCAGCGGTTTCCAAGATCTCGCCGCCGTCCATGAAGAGGATCCGGTTCGCGACGCCTCTCGCAAAACCCATCTCATGGGTAACGCACACCATGGTCATGCCCTGCCGGGCAAGTCCGGTCATGACGTCGAGAACCTCGTTGACCATTTCCGGATCGAGCGCGGAGGTCGGTTCGTCGAACAACATGACTTGCGGATCGAGCGCCAGCGCTCGCGCAATCGCGACACGCTGCTGCTGTCCGCCGGAAAGCTGTGCCGGGTATTTTTCGATGTGGCCGGATAGTCCGACCCGCGCCAGCAGAGATCGCGCGTTCTCCTCGGCGGCGGCCCTTGGCCGTTTCAGCACCTTGGTTTGCGCGATCGTGACGTTGCTCAAGACGGTCAGATGGGGAAACAGCTCGAAACTTTGGAACACCATGCCGACCGAGCGGCGCAGGGCTGCAACGTTGGTAACGCCGGGCGCCAGCCGAAAGCCGCCAACCTTGATCTCGCCGGAATCGATGGTCTCGAGGCCGTTCACCGTCTTGATCAGGGTGCTCTTGCCGGAGCCGGAAGGACCACAGATGACGACGACCTCGCCACTGGCAATGCTGGCGGAGCAATTTTTCAGGACCTGAAACGATCCATATGACTTTGAAATATTGTTGATCTCGATCATTACCGGGCTCCGAAGGCGAGACGGCCCTGCAATTGCTTTACGAGTTGCGACGCGGCATAGCAGATCACGAAGTAGATGACGCCGACGGTGAGATACATTTCGACCAGCCGGCCGTCGCGCTGAGCGATCTTGGTCGCGGCACCCAGCAAGTCGGTCGCCGAGATGACGTAAACCAGCGACGTATCCTGGAACAGGATGATGGTCTGGGTGAGCAGGATCGGCAGCACGTTGCGGATCGCCTGCGGAAACAGGATGTAAATATAAGCGTGAAATTTTGAGAGCCCAAGCGCGTCGCACGCCGAATATTGTCCGGACGAGATGGAGCGGAAGCCGGCGCGGACGATTTCGGCGTAGTAGGCGGCCTCGAACAGCACGAAGGTCACGAAAATGGTCAGCGACGCCCCGACCGCGACGGGACGGCCGCTGCGGGTCACCCATCCGATCGCCCAGGGAACCAGAAAAAACACCCAAAAGATCACGAGGATCAGGGGAATCGAGCGCATCAAGTTGACGTAGGACGTTGCCAGCGTCGAAACGATCCGGCTTTTCGACAATCGCGCGACTGCAATCAGGCTTCCGAAAACGATGCCGCCGGTGACCCCCACGAGCGTGATCTGCAATGTGAACCAAAGGCCTTGCATCAGATAAGGCCCTGCAGAGGCGATCGCGGCGAGGTCGACCATCATGGCCGCGATTTCCCGCTTGCCAGGCTCGGCAGATGCACGGCCTGTTCGATCCGGGACATGACTTGCCAAGCCACCAGCGCGATCACGAGATAGACGATCGTCACCACGCCGAACGCCTCAAAGGTGCGAAAAGTATTCTCGTTGATCTCGCGCGCCGTCGCCGTCAGCTCGACCAGCCCAATGGTCAGCGCCACCGACGTGTTCTTGAAGATGGTCATGAACTCGTTGGTGAGCGTCGGCAGGATGATCCGAAACGCCTGCGGCAACAGGATCACGCGATACATGCTGCCGCGGGCAAAACCGAGCGCAAGCGCTGCCTGGGTCTGTCCCTGTGGCAGCGCCTGAAGCCCGGCGCGAACCTGCTCGGCGATTCGGGCTGCCGTGAACAGGCCAAGGCAGATCAAGGCCGGCACAAAACTCCCCCACGGGGGATCCATCTGCTTGATCGCCATGCCGACGCGCGCGGGCAACAGCTCGGGAAGAACAAAATACCAAAAGAACATCTGCACGAGCAGCGGAATGTTGCGAAAGGTCTCGACATAGACCCGCCCGACCCTGGGAAGAACGCCATCCGGCAAAGTGCGCGCCACGCCGACAAGGGTGCCCACGACCAGCGCGATGGTCCAGGCGCCAAGAGCGAGGAACAGCGTCCAGCCCAGGCCACTTAGAACCCAGTCGAGATATCGCTCTGCGCCATCGGGGGTCGTTTCGAACAGCAACGACATCCGCGCCCCCTCCTAACTAAGACGCATCCGAGAGGTGCTGCGCGAAAGATGCGGAGCGCATGATCGATCAGCGCTCCGCATCTGCCCTGTCATTGGCCGTTCGCCTTGTCGCTCGGGATTTTCACCAATTCCCTGAGCTTCTCCGATTGCGGGAAATTCAGATTGATGTTCTTCGGAGGAATCGGGCTCTCAAACCATTTTGTGTAAAGCTTGTCGTACAGGCCGGACTTCATCGCCTCCTTAAGCGCGTCATCGACGAGCTGCTTGAACTCGACGTCCCCCTTCGACATCATCACGCCGTAGGGATCGCTCGGGAAAGC
>WNFJ01016366.1_pt2 | contig 10006 bp, 11 predicted proteins | sample 5400461 | NCBI WGS metagenome assembly WNFJ01 (sample SAMN13153349, study PRJNA577476) | soil metagenome | isolation source: 115 cm saprolite on Douglas fir-dominated hillslope | place: USA:California | collected 2013-09-17
GGAAAGCCCCATAGCGGCTCTTCCACTCATGTTGAAAGGTTTTCCAGGGACGCTGTCCGAAGTCTTCATCCCAGAGAGCCCAGAATAGCGTGGCCATCAGAACGACGATCGCCACCACGTAATGAGGTGCGAGCGACTTGCTGACTACCGGATCATCCTCGAGCTTGGGTTTATCGGACAACAGTTCCCCCTACACGTTGAACCACGGCGTTATCCACACGTACTTGATGTGAAAAAGAAGCCGCAACAGCATCTTGATCGGCAATCCCAGCATGGTCAGTAGAAACACCATAAGGATCGAATATTGCAGCAAGCTCATCCTCTTGTAGTCCTTCTTTTTGTACCTCCGGAAGTAGGCGTGCACGGCGATACCGCCCAGGACGAAAAACCCTCCGACGACAGCCGCGCCGAAAATGCCTTTCCCCCAATTCGAAGTAATCCCGAAAAGGTCAGGCAGGTCACGATTCACTTCATAAATGAGACGGTTATGATCCCAGGTCTGTCCGGGCCAAAACCACTGCCACCCGGGACCGCGGATAAAAGTCCCGATGAAAATCATCGAGACCCACAAGATAATGAAGCCGAAGAGGAAAGTTGCGATAGCAAACTTGCGCTGCTTCCAGGTGTAGTAGCCACAACCCAATGGATTGGTATCGATATAGGGTATGACCATCAGTCCAATAATGATCAGCGTAGGCATGACCACGCCGGCGATCCACGGATCGAAATAAACCAACATTTCCTGTAGCCCGAGGAAATACCACGGGGCTTTTGCGGGGTTCATCGTCAGGTTCGGGTTCGCCGGTTCCTCGAGCGGAGCGTTCAAGGTGATGGACCACACCATTAGTATGATCGTGACGATAATGGCGGCGAGGAATTCCACGCGAAGTAGAAACGGCCATACATGCACTTCTTTTTGCCAACCCGGCTGGAATGGCCACGCTTTGCGGTACTGAGTCTTCGCCAGGGCCGCATTGCCTTCCAGTTGCTCGATGAGCACATCATTCGCATGGGCCTGCTTCCAAGCAAGATAAATATAGAAAGCAAGCAGCGGGATCATCGCGATGATCGGCACGTTGTCAGCCGCGGAGAGAATTTCCCACAATTGTTTCCAATCCATGGCTATCGCTTTTCCTCTTTGACTTCAGAGTCGAGCACCACTTCCGCCGGTCCGGAGATGCCGCCGTCCTTACGAACGCGCCAGAAGTGCAGGATCATGAAGATCGAGGCAACGATGGGAATGCCAATGCAGTGCCATATGTAGGAGCGCAACAGCGCATTGGCATCGACGATGGATCCCCCCAACAGACCAAAGCGCACGTCATTGTAAGGTGTCATACCCAACTGCGCGCCGAACGGCCCCTCGTGGCCAAGCAGCGGCGTGGCTCGCGCCATGTTCGTCCCTACGGTCACAGCCCAAAAACCCAGCTGATCGTCGGGCAACAAATATCCGGTGAAAGAGAGCAGCAGGGTCAAGACCAGAAGGATAACGCCAACGTTCCAGTTGAACTCGCGAGGCTTCTTGTAGGAGCCGGTGAGAAACACGCGGAACATGTGCAGCTCAACGGCGATCACCATCAAGTGTGCGGCCCAGCGGTGCATGTTGCGCAACAATTTGCCAAAAGGTACGTCGTGCTCCAGATAGAGCACATCGCGGAAGGCCTGCACCTTGCTGGGATGATAATAAAACATCAACAGTACCCCGGTGAACGTCAGCACGATGAACAAATAGAAAGTGATGCCGCCCATTCCCCAGGTGTAGCTGTAACGCACCGCGTCACGATTAATCTTTGCGGGATGCAGATGGAGGAAAACATTGGAGAGCACACCCAAAGCGCGATTGCGGGGAGTATCGTCGTGCTTGTGGCGGAAAATCGAGGTATACACCTGCGTTTTGGTGGGCTTCTTCAGCAGTTCCACCTGTTCCTTAGCTTTCGCAGGCAGGTCGGTTTTCAAAGACTCAAGATCTTCTTGAATGCCGGTTTTGACGCGTTCGACCAATCCCACGGATTTGCCGTTTTTGGCGGTCGAGTTTTTTTCATCAGCCATTTCGTTTGCTCCCGTCCTCCGCTGGCTCGTTCCGTGTTCGATGTTCCTCTGTACTTCGGCGATTCGCGGTCGAACGCTTACCCGGCCAAATACGCTCCCGGATCGTTGAAACGGCTGGGCTGTCCCTTGGGCCATGAATAAAGTCGCGAAACATCCACGATGATCTGTCCATCGGGAGCTAGTTCCACATGGGCGCGGTCCATGGGACGCGGTGCCGGTCCCTCGAAATTAACGCCTTCGCTGTCGTACCCACTTCCGTGACAGGGGCACTTGAACTTGTTTTCACTGGATTTCCAGTCGGGCGTACAACCCAGATGCGTGCACCGCGCGAAAATGACAAACAGGCGATCCGGTGTGCGATCCACCCAAATGCGGTATTTCTGCTGCCACTTGGTATCTACGCCCAGTGCATAGTCCGAGGGATAGCCAATCTTGAAGACGGTGGGTGGTTCAAACAGAGTGCGCGGCAAGAAAAAACGAAAGAAGGCCAAGAACCACGCGGTGAGAAAACCTGCGACGCCGCACCAAACAAGGCGACGGCGATGTTCATTGACTTCACTCGGTTCTGGGCCGACGGTTCCCAAGCCCGCGGCCGCAGCGGCCTTGGAAGTGCCCACCGCCGGGGAACCAACATAACTCGTCGCTTGATTCCCCTTTGCAGCGGATGCCTTCGCTGCATCGGATATCGGTTTGTCCGATCCGGATTCCGGGCCCGCCATGCGTTCCTCCTAGATGAGCGTGTCTCGAGTCAGTCCGTGGCCGTGGTATGAGCTATAGAGTTCTCCCTAAAGCCAGGCCCGTGAATTCCGTTAGAGCGATCGCGTGAGTGAGCAATCTCACATGCAAAGCCGAATTCCTAATCACAGAAAACGATAGGAGCACGTGGGCGACGAAGCTCCCGCGACGAAGCTCCCAGCGAGAGATGCAATACCGTCAGTTGAAGAACAGAATTTTCGCGCTTTGCCGGCGTGATTGTCTTTCCTGAAGAGGGTATAGACAGAGGAGCAGGTCGGCGTGGCACCGGCCAGCATGCTGGGGCCGTTAGTTTTGAACAAATTCGTACAATTTCCCGAGAACCCGAACATCATCAACGGACCCCCAGAACGAATCGCATCTTACTTAAATGAAATAAATTCGTCAATGCGTGTTTCTTTTGGTGTTTCTTTTGGCTAGGCGCTCCAGAGCAGGCGTTGCCCACCTTCAAGAATTCCGGAGAAGAACGAAAGCGGAGAAGAAGCTGCTTGCGCGGGGAAAAACCTGTGATAGACTCCGTTTGGTTTTGGGCACCTGTTTTCCGTTTTCCGGGGATTTCACGGGTTTCCAAGTGCGATGGGGCCATGATTTGGCCGGGGGGTTCGCGCAATGGGCCTCGTTCTTCTGATCGTTATTTGGTTAATCACACTTGTCAGCACCTATTTCTTCATTGCGAAGACGTGGTGGCTGCCTGCGGGCGCCTCTGCGCTCGCTCCGGCCATCGACCATCATTTCACGACCACTTACATTGTCACGCGGCGCAATTGTCGCTGGGCGCGCTCGTGTGGATGTATCGTGATCGCAAGGATGCTCGCAGGGTGGAATATTCCCATGGCAACGTCACCTTGGAACTTATCTGGACGGTGCTCACGTTGGTGTTGTTTGTGGGGTTAAATCTGATGAGCAGTTCCATTTGGGCTTCCGAACGGTTCCGGCCCGCTGCTCCTGGCGCTGTGCGCGTGGAAGTCACCGGCATGCAATTCGCGTGGTACTTTCGCTATCCCGGACCGGACGGAAAATTCGGCGCAACCAAACCGGAGCTCGAGGATGCCTCCTCGGGTGGTGAGGGTGCACTGGGTCTGGATTCGACCGACCCCGCTGCGAAAGACGACGTCGTAACCAGCACCATGCTCGTGCCGGTGAATCGCGAAGTGGAAGTCATTCTACGTGCGCAAGATGTGATCCACAGCTTCTTCGTCCCTGCCATGCGCTTCAAACAGGATGCCGTCCCGGGCCTCGCCATCCACATGCATTTCACGCCGACGCAAACGGGCGACTATGAGATTGCGTGCGCGGAACTATGCGGGCTTGGTCATTACAAGATGCACGGCATGCTGAAGGTTGTCAGCCAGGACGAATTCGACAAATGGCTGGCGGCACGGGAGGCGGAGAAGCAATAAAATGGCTACCCACGAATTCGCGGCTGGAGCAGCTCATGCGCACGCGGCCCCGCAAGGATTCATTCGCAAGTACGTTTTCAGCTTGGACCACAAGGTCATCGGCATGCAGTATTATTTCCTCGCTCTCACGGCCGTGTTTGTCGGCATGTTTCTCTCGCTACTGATGCGCATTCACCTCATCTGGCCAACTGCGTCACTGCCGCTGCTGGGCGAGATCAAACCCGAAGCCTATCTGAGTCTTTTGACCATGCACGGCACCATCATGGTTTTCTTTGTGCTGACCACGGCACCGCAAGGGGGCTTCGGAAACTACTTTCTGCCGATCCAAATCGGCGCGCCGGACATGGCCTTTCCCGTCCTGAATATGCTCTCTTTCTGGACGACCTTCGTTGCTTTCGTCGTGATGCTCTGTGCATTCATCGTGCCAGGGGGAGCACCATTGCACGGCTGGACCGGTTACACCCCATTGAGCGCGCTGCCATCAGCCGGACCCGGTGAAGGACTGGGCGCGGATCTCTGGATTATCAGCATCGCAATTTTCTGCCTGGGCGCCCTGATGGGTTCGCTGAACTTCATCACCACGACGCTGGACATGCGTGTCAAGGGAATGTCGCTGATGCGCATGCCGCTGACCTGCTGGGCGTGGTTTATCACCGCCATTCTGGGACTGCTGGCATTCGGCGTACTTTTTTCCGGCGGCATTTTGCTGTTGATGGACCGCAACCTGGGTACGAGCTTTTTCGTGCCGTTGGTAACCGTTAACGGCCAACTCGCCGGTCACAAGGGGGGTTCGCCGCTGTTGTGGCAGCATCTATTCTGGTTTTTTGGCCACCCCGAGGTGTACATCGCGATTCTCCCCGCAATGGGCCTCACGTCGCAATTGCTTTCGGTTTTTTCGCGCAAGCCGATCTTTGGCTATAAGGCCATGGTGTACGCAATGCTGTCCATCGGCTTCCTGGGCTTTATGGTCTGGGGCCATCACATGTTTATGAGCGGCATGAGCCCTTATTCCGCCTTCGCCTTCTCCATTCTGACCATGGCCATCGGGGTGCCGTCGGCGATTAAGACTTTCAACTGGCTGGGAACGCTGCTGCGCGGGCGCATCCGTTTCTCATCGCCCATGCTGTTTGCCATCGGATTTGTTTCCCTGTTCGTCTCCGGCGGAATAAGTGGTCCGTTTCTGGCTCAGCCGGTGCTGGATATCCAATTGCACGACACCTATTTTGTGCCCGGCCATTTTCACCTGATCATGGGCGTAGCGTCGATCTTCGGCATTTTCGCGGCAACCTATTACTGGTTCCCGAAAATGTTTGGCCGCATGATGAATGAAAGTTTGGCGCGCTGGCATTTCTGGTTCAGTTTCATCGGTACTTATGCGATTTTCATGCCCATGCACTACCTGGGTATGGCCGGTCATCCACGGCGCTATTCACAGCTCACCGAAGTCAACTATCTGCACGCTTTGATTCCTTTACAGAAATTCATCACCTATGCAGCGTTCGTCACCATTGCCGGACAGTTCATCTTTCTCGTGAATCTGTTCTGGAGCCTCAAGCATGGCGCGAAGGCCAGCGACAATCCATGGGAAGCGACCACACTGGAATGGACGACCGCAACGCCGCCTCCGCATGACAACTTCGCGGGGCACACACCCGTGGTCCATAATGGCCCTTACGAATACAGCGTGCCCGGTCGACCGCGCGACTACGTAATGCAGACCGATCCAGAAATCCTGGCGGAGCACTAGGCAATATGGCAACCTTCAGTACAACTGCTTCGGTCGACAGTCCTACGGTCGCGCGGGACCACGGAATCGTGCCGCCAGTCCGCCGCGGCGGCGATGACGGCGGATCGGGGAGATCCGGCTCGCCCGATTACCGCACGCGCCTGCGCCGAGCGCGTCTCGGGTTGCTGGTGGCACTGACGCCGGTGCTCATGCTTTTTGTTTCCTTTACGAGCGCGTACGTCGTGCGTCAGGGATTGCCAACGCTTGACCCCCGTACCAATCAAATGGTTCGCGACTGGATTCCCATTAAGCCCCCGAATCTGCTGCTGGCAAACACCTGCATACTGCTTCTGAGTGCCGCAAGCATGGAGTTGGCGCGTCGCCAAATGAAACGTGAAGCCACAGTTTCACCCGCCGAGCCTCCCGCCGCGGGCCTTTTCAACACGGAGACGGCGTTCCCCTGGCTGGCATTAACCATTCTGCTCGGGATTTTGTTCCTGACAGGTCAGTGGCTGGCTTGGCGCGAACTCGCGGCGCGCGGCTTCTATGTTGCCACCAGCCCCAGCAGCTCTTTTATTTACTTGCTGACTGGCACACACGCTATCCATTTGATGGGCGGAATACTTGCTCTGCTTGTCGCCGGTGGAGCGGCGCTGTTCGACCGGCCCGCGGGTACACGCAGCATTCTGGTTGATGTGACCGCTTGGTATTGGCACTTTATGGCGCTTTTGTGGATTTACATTTTGTGTTTGCTGGAGTTCGCGCACTGAACGAAGGTTGATCGTTATCCGCGATTTGCACCTGACCAAGGAGGTCCAGAGCATGGCCGAATCAGCGCTGGCGCCGAACGCACCGTCGGTTTACGAACCGTCGCTTTTTGGAACTTACTCCAAGAAGATCGGCATGTGGCTGTTCCTGCTCTCCGACTCCTTGACCTTTGGCGCACTACTCTATGCTTACAGCTACGGACGGATTTCGACACCGAATTGGCCCACGCCATTCCACTCCGCGAGCATCGTCAACGCCACCATCATGACGGCATTTCTGCTCACCAGCTCGCTAACCATGGTGTTTGCCGTGCGCGCCTCGGCAGACGGAAACGCGAAACTGCAGCGGCTGTTTTTACTCGCCACGATGGCTTGCGGGGTAGGCTTTCTGATCTTGCACGCACGCGAGTGGCATAATTTGATCCGCGAAGGCCTGACCCTCTCGGCATTTCCGGCTATTCCGGGGCAAGCCGCAGCCGGTGAGTTTGCCGACGTGGCCAAGAGCGTGCCGCAGTTCGCCGCGACGTTCTTCGGGCTGACAGGGATGCATATGCTGCACGTGACGCTCGGCGTGATCTATCTCGGCGTGATCGCCTTGCGGCGTAAATTCATCCCCGTGCTCCTGGTTTGTTGGCTGCTGGCATGGCTTGCGACGCCGGCTTACAGTCCCTTTCATTACGCAGTGCACCTGCTGCTGGTAGCGGCCATTGCGTGCTCGATTATTTTGTGGCTGAAACCGAAGGTGTACGATTCCTCGGACGTGGAAGTTGCCGGCCTGTACTGGCACTTCGTCGACCTGGTATGGATGTTTATTTTTCCTCTGGTCTATCTGATGTCTGCCAAGATTCTTTAGGAGCGCGAAGACTATGGACGCAACGCAGTTGGCCATTGAAGAGCACGTTGCCGAACAGCACCGCCACCACAAGAAAGCACTGTTTTTCTGGGTTTGGGGCGCGTTGCTGGCGATGACCGCCCTGGAAGTCTATCTGACCTATCAGAATATGGAGCCCAAGCGGATGCTGACCATATTGATGGGTCTGTCGCTGATTAAGGCGGCGTTGATCATCGGCTTCTTCATGCATTTGAAATATGAAGTTTCCCGCATGAAGTGGCTGACCATGTGTTCTGTCGTTGGCTGCCTGATCTTGATGACCATTTTCTTTTTTCCCGACGCTTTTCGAATTATCTCCTTGGGAGTGCGATGAAACGCAGACTGGTGATTCTGACCGTAGTGCTGCTCGCGTGGACCGCGCCTGCTTTGGCCCAGGGTTGTGCCATGTGTTATAGCTCTGCGCAAGCTAGCTCCAAGGACGGACAGCGGGCCATCTCCAAAGGGATCATTGTGCTCCTGATTCCCCCGATGGGATTTATGACCCTGGGGATCTGGATGGCACAACGCTATGCGCGCAAGAGGGATCTCGAGCGCGCGAATGAGGATGAGGACTCGGTACCGGGTCTGTCCCTAATCACTGAGAGATGACCTGATTCTTCCCCACAGGACTTAGGACCATTGATGGAGTTCGCTGCTGCTGACCTCAGTAAGCGGAGAGCGCACCCCGCGGTAGTCGATGCGCGAAATGTAGTCGCTCATGGTCATGAACAGAAGAATCGCCAGCCAGAAGATCCCGGCGATAATCACCAGTTGCGTTCGCCGGGGACTGTATTTGGCGTGCATGAAGAAGAGGACGACCAGGGTGCCTTTGCAGGTGGCGATGGCCAGCGCCACCACGATGTTGAACGGGCCGAGGTCGACGAACGCAGCCCACACGGTGATTCCCGTCAAGGCCATCAGCGTTAGAATGATCATTACGTACGTCGTCGGCGAAACAATATGATGACTGCCGTTATTTTCGGACACGCTCGTCACTCCCTACTTGTGCCGGTCAATCAGGTATAACAACGGAAAAAGATAAATCCACACAATATCGACGAAGTGCCAGTAAAGGCCCACGGTATCAACCGGGGTGTTCCACCGCGCGGTGTACATTCCCGTCAGCGAGTTTTTCAGCAGCCAGAACAGCAAGCCCGCACCGATGATCATGTGCAACGCGTGCAACCCGGTCATGCCGAAATAGGCGGAATAGTACAGTTGCGCGTGCGCGTTCAGGTCCGGGTCAAGCGCCTGGGTCTTATTCAAGAGATCGCGCTCGGCTTCCATCTCTTCAGCGCTAATGTCGCTGCACCGATCCGGATGGTTCGAGCAGTAGAAAATATCGAAGGATCTTCCGGGAACCAGATGGTGATGGAATTTCTGCGCGTATTCCACGTACTTGATGCCAAGGAACACAAATCCCAAAACAATCGTCAGCAGCAGGAACAGGGTGATCAGCTGCTTCTTGCCGACCTGCGCCGACCACACCGTCATGGCCATGGTGAAGCTGCTGGCCAGCAGCACAATCGTGTTGATGCCGCCAAGTTTCAGGCTCAGCGTGTTGCTGCCCATGGCGAACGCGGGAAAATATACGTGCCGGTTCACCGCATAGACCAGCATGATGCCGCCGAAGAACATCACTTCGGTGACCAGAAAAATCCACATCCCGAGATTCGCAGAGTCTTTCTGCTGCTCGAGCGTCTTAAATTGTCCGTACAGTTCGCCGGTGCGATGCACTCCGCACTCCTCTAACGCTCAGTTTCAGGCGCGACCCTTGCGCCGACCCTCCGGCCCGAAGTCCAGCCTGCCTTCAATCGTCCCCGTGAGCTGGCGCGTGCGCCACCCCGCCGGGAACTTCCAGCCCAAGCTCTGGCCGATTATGGAAATCGTAAGCTTCCCACGTAACGGTTGGCGTAACGTGAAAATTCTCTGTTGGCGGCGGCGATGCTGTCTGCCATTCCAAGCCCGTGGCGGGCCAAGGATTATTTCCCGCGGCTTTTCCGAAGAACGCCGCATACGTGAGGTAAATCATCGGCAGCAAATAGCCAATCGCGAGGATGGACGCGCCTGCCGTAGACATCACGTTGTACACCTGAAACTCTGGGGGATACACGTGATAGCGGCGTGGCATGCCGAGATAACCGAGCACAAACTGGGGAAAGAACGTAAGGTTGAAGCCCACGAAGAGAATCACGGCGGCCAAACGCGCCAGCCACTCCGAATACATCCGGCCGGTGATCTTGGGCCACCAGAAATGCAGCCCGCCCAGGTAGCCCATGATTGCGCCGCCCACCATGATGTAGTGGAAGTGCGCAACGACGAAATAGGTATCGTGAATGTGAATGTCGGTGCCAAGGCTGCCGAGGAACAAGCCGGTCAATCCGCCGATCAGGAACAAGCCGATAAACCCAAGCCCGTAAAGCATTGGCGTGTCGAAGGA
>WNFJ01019595.1_pt7 | contig 10006 bp, 15 predicted proteins | sample 5400461 | NCBI WGS metagenome assembly WNFJ01 (sample SAMN13153349, study PRJNA577476) | soil metagenome | isolation source: 115 cm saprolite on Douglas fir-dominated hillslope | place: USA:California | collected 2013-09-17
GTTGTCTTCCGCTTGCGTCTCGTCGTATTCGAGGAAGGGGTTCGTATCCAGGGCGTTGCGCAATTCCTGCTGGAACTCGAGCGACGAAAGTTGCAGCAGACGAACCGATTGCTGGAGGCGCGGCGTGAGCGCAAGACTTTGCTTGGTACGTAGTTCGAGGGAAGGCGGCATTGCGTGTTGTTCCTCAATGTTAGGGCTTTTGTGGACCTTTAAGAGCAACAGTCATGCCATGCGCGTAGCAGAGGGCGTGAGCGCTAGGTTTCAATGCGATTTCCTTTGGCCGGCGGCATCGCCCGGGGATTCGATCAAGCCCGACGGCGCGCACTTTTTACACGCGCGCAGGCAAAAGGACTGCGCGTATCAAGACCTGCTGGGTTGTTGTTTGTGGTGCGGCATGCTATTTGCGACTGACATTTCGCTACTAGCGGCGTGTAGGCGCCGCCGGTATGAAAACGAGCAGGTCTTTGCCGCGCTTATGCTGCGGCCGTACGAGGCGGCCTGCATTCAATAAAACAGCTGTGAAACCGCAGTTTTTTAACCATATAGAAGGAGAGAAACTTATGAAGTCGACCCAGATCCTGAAGGCAGCCGGCAGTATTGCGTGTGTCGTGTTTGCGCTTAACGTCAATGCACAAGCCGCCACCACATCGACGGGTGCCTCCACGTCGATAGGTACAAAGGTCGATGACACGGCAATCACGACCAAGGTCAAGGCCGAGTTGCTGGGTGCGAAGAACGTGAAGTCCACGCACATTCACGTGAAGACGCGGGCGGGCGTTGTATCGCTGACGGGCACGGTGCCGTCGTCTGAAGACAAGAGCGGCGCGCAAGATGTGGTGTCGAAGATCGATGGCGTGGCGTCGGTGCGCAATCACCTGAATGTCGTCCAGTAAGTGTTTTAGCGAAACGGGCAGCGTGGTTGCTGCCCGTTTTATTTGTGTTGTCGGTAGCAGGGTGATCGCGGGATGAAATAAATAAGAAGTACGAAATTTTCAAAAACGGAACTATCCGCATCGATGTAAAAAAGCCGCCACGCTTTTCAGCGTAGCGGCTCGACTGCAGTAATTACGAGCAACGATTACGGCTTAGCTACCGCGTATTGGTCGCGCAGATTGCGAATACGGTCGTGGTTTTCGATTACGCCCTGGTATTGACGCTCCACAATGGCGCGCACGTCGGCCGGCAGTTCTTTGTCCAAGGCCTCACGATAATTTTTCTTCGCCACATCTTCGCCGCGCTCGCATTCAGAGAGGATCGCGTGATCGGTACGGTGCGTCACTGCCGACTTGACATCGACCCAGCCGCGATGCAAAGCGCCGCCTACCGTGCCGCCGGTATGCGGTTTTCCGCCTAGCCGCTGGACCACGTCCTGCAACTCGTGTGCGCCGCGTGCGCAGTCTTCCGCGCGACCGGCGAAGAGTTGCTTCAGGGTGGGATCCTTGGTGTCTTCGGCGGCCTTGAGGAAACCCTTCTCGCCGTCCTTCGATGTTTCAACCAGATCGTTCAGTACCGATACGATGTTAGTGCTCATATGAACCTCCTGTGAGTGATCGAAGATGGCCCGCGGTCCTCTCTCGCCGTGGACTGCGGTCCAGGACAGAGATGCAACAGTCGTGCCAGCTACGGCGAAACCGGGAGCGCCCGACGCCGCGAGTCACCGCGCGAAGGCAGGTGCATGACACGGTTCCAAGTTACTGACGTGAGCGCAAGAAATTCTTGGCAGCGGCAGGAAAAATGTGCGGTATTCGCTCGCCTGAACACAGCAAAAAAATGTGCTGCTGGAGAGGCAATGACCTTCGATACTTGCGCTCAACCTCGGGTGTAGTTAATAGGGTTCTGAAAACATAAACCAACGGAAAAGCCGCCGGCGACGCTCAACGCGGAGCGGCTCAAATCACCCGGTCTTTACGCACGCGGCTCCGCAAATTCACGAACCGGATCCAGTGGCTTGACCGGATCGAAATCGGCCCAGCGGCCGTTTCGCCATTACCCCGAAGCACGTTCGACTTCCTTACCGCCCGCATCGCGAAGAATGGCTGCCGCTTCCGTCTGCAATTCCGGCGCAACGTGAACGGCGACGACCACGCCGGAGTGCCGCGGGTCGACGGCATTTGCCGAGCCACGATTGTCGGTGCTGGTTGAACTGGTCGCCGCGCTGGCCGCCGCGCGTTTGCCGGAGCGCGCATGCACCATAGCGCCGATCAGCGATCCGACATACGCACCCGCGCCGGCGGCCAGCACAGCAGCCAGCCAGGGCGCTTTGAACAGCACGAACAAGGCCGCGCCGACGATTGCCCCGAGCACCGCGCCGATCGTGACGCCTTTGCCCGCACCCTTCGATACCTCTTGCGCGCTTGCGTCGGCGTAGTGGGCGCCGCCGGTCAGTCCATGCTGACCGCTTGGGGCGACATAGAACAGCGTGACATCTTCTTCGAGAAACCCGCGCGCGAAGAGGCGCTGGGCTGCGGCTTCGGCTTTGGGAAAGGTTTGAAACCGTCCTGCAATGATCAGCGAAATGAGGACCTCCGGGAAGCGTTTGAATCAGTGAACCGATGACGGATAGACCGCCGCGGTCATTCCGGCTCCATGCCCGCGACGCGGAACAATCCGCTACGTAATACGACGCTCCGTCCGCCATTGCTGTCAAGGGCTTCCGCGCACACCGCGCGGATTCGCGCGCGGCCCCGTTCGAATGCTGGCAGCAGATCGTCTTCCCGTATGGATGCGGCACCAAAATGGTCCTCGAGCGCTTCGGCGGAGATGGAACACACCACCGGTCGAGCATCGATCAGTGCGATGAAGTGAAGTTGGAAATCGTCGCTGTCATAGGTCGGCAGGTCGTCGGAAAACTGGATGTGCATGGTCGAGTCCTCGTAGACTGGCCGGGGATCCGGAACGATTAAGGCGAGCGAACCAGACGCGGCGGTCATGATGTCACGCCCTTAAGCTTGGCGAGTTGCTCAGCCATTGCATAGTGATACTTGATAATCGGCAACGCTTTGATCGCAGCGGCGCTTGCCGCTCCCTCCGAACCCGCGCGTACCGGCGCTACCGTGTTGCCGTTCTGCGCGCCCGCGTTGTTCATCGGCGCAAAACCTGCGCTTAACACCAGCGCCGCGATCGCGCCAACGCTGCAACGCGACAATCGCAGCATTATTCCCGGATGCGAATCACGCCGGCTTTGGCGAGTATTCGTTGGTGAATCAGCCATGAAATAAGCTCCTTAGTGCAGCAAACGAACCGGCTCCGGTGTGCGGAGCCTCGCTCGTTCAATTCAGCAAAGGGTGTGCCCAATGGCTTTTGAAGGTTTTTGAATGCGGGACCGGTTTGGCGATGGATTCAGGCGGTCGCAGGTGTCTTGCTGCGCGAAATACGCATCAGGCTGACGAGCGACGCCGCTGCGGCAAAACCCGCCGCGACGACCAGCGTGATGGTCGCGCCGTGCTGCGGCGCAATGCCGAAGATCAGGGCAACGAGCGCCGCGCCGAGTGTCTGTCCGGAGAGCCGGGCCGTCCCTAGCATGCCGCTTGCACCCTGCGATTACGCGGCGCCGACGACAGCATCTGGCGATTGTTTGGTGACTGGAACAGACCGAAGCCCAGGCCGCACAGTGCCATGCGCCACGCGATATCGAAGGGCGCGGGATGCGCTCCGGTCGTCGCGAGCAGCAGCAAGCCGAGGGTCATGAGGGCCAGCCCGATACCACCCAGCACGCCCGCCGAATACCGGTCGGACAGCATGCCGGCGAGCGGCGCGATAAACACGATCACCAGCGGCCACGGTGTCATCAGGAAGCCGGTCTGAACCTGGCTCATGCCAAACGTGTTCTGCAGCAAAAACGGCAGCGAGACGAACGTCAGCATTTGCGCGGTGAACGAGCAGAAGGACGTCGCAATCGACAGCGCGAATACGGGGATTCTCAGCAGATCGATAGGCAGGAGCGGCGCGGCTTGCGTCAGTTGCCGCCGCACGAAAAAGTATCCGATCACGCCTGCTACGAGAAATTCGGCGATCACGTACGGGCGATGTTCACCGTGGCCGAGTCCATCGATGGCAGTGATCGCGAGCCCGAATACTGCCGCGTTCATCAGCGCGCTGAGATAGTCATAGGGTTGCCGGTGTCCCGGCGTGCGCGGCAACGCTTTCCAGCCCAAGGCTAACGCAGCGATGCCGATCGGCACGTTGATCGCGAAGAGCCACGGCCACGGTGCGACTGCTAGCACGCCGGATGCGACCGTCGGTCCAATGACTGCCGAGATCGCCACCACGGAGGCGTTGATGCTGACGCCGCGGCCAAGATGCTCGGAGGGGTAGATCATGCGCACCAGCGCCGTGTTGACGCTCATGATGCCCGCCGCGCCGAAGCCTTGTATCACGCGTGCAATAGCTAGCGAGCTCAGCGACCCCGAGAGCGCGCATCCGAACGACGCGATGGTGAAGAGCGCGAGCCCCGACATGTACACGCGCCGGTAGCCAATCCGGTCGCCGAGCGAGGCGAGCGGCAGCAGCGAGACAGTGATGGCGAGCTGATACGCGTTCACGACCCAGATGGAGTCGGCCGGACTGGCGTTCAGATTGCGGGCGATGGTGGGAAGCGCGACGTTGGCGATAGCGCCGTCGAGTACGGCGAGCGTGATGCCGAGCGCCACGACCAGGATAGCCCAATAGCGCTGAGGAAGAGGAAGGCCTTGTTCTGCGTCCATCGATAGGGAAGGAGAGGGGGGCGGCGAAGTGTAAGGCTCGCGCCTTTCAGACGGTTTACTTCAAAAGGTCCGCGCGGCATCAAAGCTGACGCAGCTGACGCGCGGACCTTGAGCCCGGTGCTTATTTCAACTGATACAGGCCGGTGTAGGTAGCCGAATCGATTTCGTTCAGATGCGTCATGAAACGCGCGACCGCGTTGGTCGCGGTGATATCGAGCGGCAGGTGCTCCGCTGTCAGCGCGTGGATCCGGAAAATGTAGCGATGCGGCTTGTCGCCACGCGGCGGCGCAGCGCCGCCGAAACCGACCGTGCCATAGTCGTTGTGCAGTTGCAGCGCGCCGGCCGGCAGCAGGCTGCCGTCGGCCTTGCCGGCGTTTTGCGGCAGCGAGCGTATCTCCACCGGAATGTTCACCACGACCCAGTGCCAGAAACCGCTGCCGGTGGGCGCGTCGGGATCGTAGACGGTGAGCGCGAGGCTCTTGGCATCGGCCGGTACGCCGTCCCATTGCAACGCGGGCGAGATGTTCTCGCCATTTACGCCGAATGCTTGCTGATCGAATTCGTGATTCTTCGAGAGATGACCGTTGGCCGCGAATTCATCGGACCAGATTCGAAAGTCAGCCATGGAACGTGTCTCCTTTGACGAAGGTTGAAGATACCGGCGTAGACCGGTGCTGAGCCGTTCGCGTGTGCGCGTGTGGAGCGCACGTCCCGCGGCAGGTCAGCGCCCTCGTGCAGCAAACATGCCTGAGGTCCGTTCATTGTTGCTCAAAGCCGCCGCCGTCGTGTCCTATCGACTTTTCCTTCTAGCTTTTTTCCGCCACGTCTGCGCATAAAATGGCGGAGCCGGGCATTTCAAGCTCGATTATCGGAAAAGGATGGACATGCCGGACAACCAGGGGCGCGTTTTGCAGAGTGCGGCGACGGCATCGACGACGGCATCGAGTGTACCGGCGGACGACGCCGATATGTTCGACCTCGCGCCCGTTTCGCTGTGGCTCGAGGATTTCAGCGCCGTGCGTGAAGTGTTCGAAGGCTGGCGCGCGCAAGGTGTTGTCGATCTGCGCGCTTTCCTGCGCGAGGACACAGCGCGTATTGCCGAGTGCTCGTCGCGCATCCGGCTGATCAAGGTCAACCAGCGCACGCTCGCGCTGTTCGGCGCGAAGGATATCGATCATCTGGTGCTTAATCTCGGCGCTGTTTTCCGCGACGACATGCTGCTCACCCACGCGGACGAACTCGAGCAACTGTGGTCCGGCAAGTCGAAGTTCGTAAGCAAGACGGTGAACTACGCGCTCGATGGCAAGCGGCTCGACGTGTTGCTGAAAGCGGTGATCCTGCCCGGTCACGAAGCGACCTGGGACCGCGTGCTGGTGACGGTGGAAGACATCACGGAACTGGAGGACGTGCGCCGCAAGGCCGCGCTGAGCGAGCTCTATGCGCGCGGCCTGTTCGAGCATTCGCCCGTGTCGCTGTGGGTTGAAAACTTCAGCACCGTGAAGGCGCTGCTGGACGATATTCGTGAACGCGGGATCGTCGATTTCCGGACCTTTACGAATGTGCATCCGGAATTCATCGAGCGCTGCATGCAGGAAATCCACGTGCTCGACGTGAACCAGCACACACTGACCATGTTCGGGGCGCCCGATAAAGCCACGCTGCTCGGCCGCCTCGGCGATGTTTTCCGCGACGAGATGGTGACCCATTTCCAGGAGCAGCTCATCGATCTCTGGGACAACCGCCTGTTCCATCAGCGCGAGGTGGTCAACTATTCGCTGGAAGGCCAGCAGTTGAATGTGCATCTGCAATTCTCGGTGTTTCCCGGCCACGAAGCCGATTGGGACCTCGTGCTCGTCGCGCTCACCGACATCACCGCGCGCAAGAAAGCGGAGGCGTATCTCGAGTTCCTCGGCAAGCATGACGCGCTCACGAAGCTCAAGAACCGCTCGTTTTACATCGATGAAATGAACCGGCTGGAGCGCAAAGGTCCGTTCCCGGTGACCGCCGTGGCTGTGGACGTGAACGGCCTCAAGATCATCAACGATCAACTCGGCCACGCCGCCGGCGACGCGTTATTGCGGCGCGCGGGTGAGGTGCTCAGCAAGGCCGTCGAAAAGCCGAGCCATGCAGCGCGCATTGGCGGCGACGAGTTCGTGCTGCTCCTGCCGGGTGTGGACGAACGCGGCGGCGCCGCGGTGATCGAAAGCATCAGGCAACTGGTCGAAGTCAACAACCAGTTCTACTCGGGCATGCCCTTGAGTTTTGCGATGGGCGCGGCCACCGCGCAGGATGGCGAGCGGCTCGAAGTCATGATGCAACGCGCCGACGCCGCCATGTATGCCGAAAAGCGCGCGCATTACGGCGCATCCGGCTGAGCGCGTCACGCGTAGATCAACAGGCGCTGGTCACTTCGTCGTTTCATCGATACCCCGGGTCAGCGCCGGGCACGCCTCGCCGATTTCTTTTGCATACTCGGCGGGGTTGCTGATTTTCAGCGCCGCGAAGCGATCGACCGTCGATTGCGCTTCCTTGTAACCGAGATTCCACTCGCCGTCGAAGTCGGGCGCAGCGGGAAAACTCTTGCGCGTCATTGTCTTGAACCGTTCGACTTTCGTGCGGTCGATGTGGCAGATATCGACGGCGCCGCGTGCAATGTTCGCGCTCGTGCGCACGCCCTCGGCCGCGAGACTTTGCGGCGATGGCGGTGGCACTGCGGGATGGCCCGGCGGCAGCGCTTGTGCGGGAAATGGCTGCTGGGCAGGCGCGTTTTGCGCGGTGGCGTTCAATGACACGGTGCACGCGAGAACGCACGGGATGAAGGCCGGTTTGAACGTCGAGTTGAGGGCCAACCCAAAACGCGGCATGGCTTGCTTGAGAGTCATTTGATTCCTTGTGAGGGCGTGCAGCCGGGGTCTGCAAAATTCTGTGGAAGTATAGCGAAACCTCAGCGAAACCCCTTGAAACAAGGGATTGCGCGGAGAATTCCCACGCGATTAGAGCCCAAATGCTCATGCTAAAATCTTTTCCACCCCAAGGCGCTCTGCACAATAGATGATGAAAAAGGCAAGCAAAGTCGCAGCGCCGGTTCGTTCGGTCAAGGCGCCGGACACCAAACGAAAGTACGACCCGGAACAAACGAAACGAAACATTATTGACATCGCCACACAGGAGTTCGCGGCGATGGGTTTGAGCGGTGCAAGGGTTGACGCTATCGCCGAGCGCACCAATACGACGAAGCGGATGCTGTATTACTACTTCGGCAGCAAGGAAGGTTTGTACGAGGCAGTGATCGAGGAGGCGTACGCCAATATCCGCGCGCTCGAACAGTCGTTGCATCTAGACACCATGGACCCGCGCGAAGGCTTGCGTGAGCTCGTCGAATTCACGTTCGACTTCCACGACAAACACCGCGATTTCGTCCGGCTCGTGACTATCGAAAATATTCACAGTGCCAAGCACGTGAGCCAGTTGAAGGCGTTCAGGGGCCGTAATGCGAGCGTGGTGAAAACCCTCGAGGACCTCATTGCCCGCGGTGTTGCGACGCGGCAATTTCGTAGCGACGTCGATCCCGTCGATCTGCATCTGCTGATCAGTTCGCTATGTTTTCATCGTGTCGCGAATCGGCATACCTTCACCGTGGCTTTTGGGCGCGATCCATCGGGGGTGAGATCGCGGGCACGGCATCGGACGATGATCGTCGACACTGTGCTGCGTTTCATGCAGCGCTGAACTTAACACTCGCAATTCACGGAACCGCGAGCGTTTTAAACTCGCTGTCCATGCCCCGATTCCAGGCGGTTGATCTATGCTTGGATCATGGCAGTCGACCGATAGGGAGGGCGCCATGGACGGTTTCGCGCATATCCTCGTTGGCATCGCGGCGCTTGCCGCGCTGGCGATCGCCGTGCTTGCACACGACTGGCGCGACGAATTCCGTGATCGCATGCTGGGCCGCAGCAGCCATGGCACATTACACGACTGGTGGATGCGGCACCGGCACTAAGCGCCGGCGCGACTCGCTTAGGAGCGGTGTTTCCGGGAGGGCTCGGCTAGATCCAGTTGGGGGAACGCGCGCGCCATCGGTGGCGTCGGATCGGGTGTGAGTTCGGGCGCGGTGTGGAGTGCCCGGTTGCCCGCTTCGTAGGCGTCGATTTGCAAATACAGCCGATGAACCGTCTGGATCTGCGTATGCGAAAGATGCGAACTCCGCGCGACCAGCGCCAGCCGCTCGCGCCAGTAAGTGGGCGGCATGATCGGGCACAGCGCATCGTCGATGAGAGAACGCCGCAGCACCAGTTCAAGGTGCGTCAGCTCCTGATCCGCCAACAGCGCGGAGAACGCGCCTTGGGGTTTCATGTCGATGTGTGAGTCCATCAGTGCCTAACGGCAACGTTGGGCAAAGCTTTAAACGATTTCTGGTGGGTATAAACCCCTTAGTGAGAGTAGGCGGCTCACTGAATGGGCCTGGCCATTGCGCGGTTCAGATCCGCGCGCGCCCGGTTCACCTTGCGCTCCCAGGCCGCAATGTTGAGCTGATCCGTGCCTTTTTTCATCGCCCTCGCCAGTTCGGCTTCCCAGTCACGCAAACGATTTCTGGCTTCGGCGACAGCACTCTCGTGGCGTTTCAACGCGTCTGCGTGTCTCTGCGCAATCGCGTCGGGTGTGCATTCGGTGTTGGTCTTGTCGAGTTCGGCTTGCAGCGCGCTGAGTTGCGCCGAGTTGTCCTGGTTCAGCGCGGTGGCCATCTGCCTTTCGAGGGCTTGTCGATGGGCATCGCAGGCGTCGGTTTCCTGCGAGGCGTGAGCGACCGACACACACAGGCTGAAGGCGATGGCGGCAAACAATTTCATGGCGGAATCCGTGGCTGACGAGATTGGGCTGAGGGTCAAACGATGTCTAACCCACACGAGATGTCCTCTCGTTTGGTCGGGATGGGCGGGGCGTGTTCAACGATTGCACGTCCGTTCGTCCTGGCGGGGTCGGCGTATTTTAACGAGTTTATGGGGACCGATGGGACCCGCCAACGATGCCTGTCGCGCGAGTACGCGGAACGGGTTTTGCGCGCGGCCCAACGACGTTCATATTTTGCGAGGAATACGCCGATGCGTTTCGATTACAAGGGCTTTCACATCGACTGTCGCTCACGACACGACCAGGACGGCCTGTACTACGCGCAGGCTCGTGTTATCCGCATACCGACGACGGCCGACGCGCACCCCGAGAAGCATGAGTCGGGCGACATCGATGCGTTCAATAACGACGGTGATGCGATTGCATGTGCGCGGGCATGGGCGCTCGACTGG
>WNFJ01079749.1_pt3 | contig 10006 bp, 11 predicted proteins | sample 5400461 | NCBI WGS metagenome assembly WNFJ01 (sample SAMN13153349, study PRJNA577476) | soil metagenome | isolation source: 115 cm saprolite on Douglas fir-dominated hillslope | place: USA:California | collected 2013-09-17
GACTATAACTACGTCTAGACACCGCAGTTATGCCTGAGAAAGCGGCCTTTTTCCACTTCTATCTAACGTTTCGTTCTTATTTCTCGTGAGATTTCCGGGTTAATGAGTTTGAGCAAATGCCGCCCGCCGGTATTTGATGTGGCTGACGTAACGTTGCTGGCGTTCGTTCAGCTCGCCGTAGCGCTTGTCGGCAAGGAGATCGGAAAAGCCCATGACCGCGTTCAGCGGGGTACGCAACTCATGACTCATGGTGGACAGAAATCGATCTTTGAATTTGTTGGCGCGCTCGGCTTCCTCTTTGGCATGTATAAGGGCTTTTTCCACTCGGTGGCGCTTGCGAATCTCGTTGGTAACAATAACGCTGTAAATGGGCAGAAAGAAAAAGACGATCACGATGACCAGGACAGGAATGAGCATGAAGACCCTGGATGTGATATGCACGTTGATCCGGTGCGTGCTCAAGTACCAGTAGACTGCTGCCACCAAACTCACAAACAGCAGAGTGAAACCAATCCCAATGCTCCACCTTCGACTAAGCTGGAATTTCATTTCGCTTCATCACAGTTTCAGCCCATAGAGCTACACAAACATCAGGGCGCAGCAGTTGGAGGCCTTTCGGGGAGGCGTAACTACCGAAAGTTCCTAAGGTTATGCTAGACGAACGATACGTTCACCATGAGAGTATCTATGGCGATTTTGTCAATCAGTACACACGCGAGAAGCGCGCGCTCATTCGTGTCAAAGCCCGGCACGTTTGGTTTCGAGAGTCTGGATGGTGGCGGAGACGGTTGGTCTATTTTCGCCGCGTTTGCACTTGTACAGCTGGCGGTCGGCGGATTCGATGAGTTCGGCGGCCGACCTCCGTGCCACCCGCCAGATACGAGCGCAAAGAGGGAAGCAGGAAAAAAGCAAAGTCGTCTTAGGATTTATCGACCGGGCCACGCGTCCCGGAAGGTTTGGTCAACGGGGTTGCACTTCGACTGGATCGGGCAGGTGCACCGTTCTGCGCATGAGTTCACCGATAGTCAGGTTCTGTCCATGTTGGACATATCGAGCGAGGACACCGGGCTGAAGCCATTCAAAACCCCAGGCGTCCTCGACGGCAACGATAGTGTAAGAGCCAGGAGTTACGCCGCGCAGAAGGAATGTGCCGTCGAAATCACTCTGGTCTCTGCGAAACAATTCAATATGGTTCTCCGGGTCTTTCGGTACCAGCGCAACCATGACCCCGGCAACTGGTTTGTCCTTTTTATGAACAACTCCTTCGATGGTGACGACGCCGGCAGAGAGAGTAGCAGTCAGGTCCATTGCGGCTCCGGGCGTGACGTTCACGTCGTGGCCCTGAGAAACGCCCGCTTGTGAGGAAAGGCTCACAACAGAATAAGGCTTGGTTGGAGAGTAGACGAGAATTGCATATTTGCCGGGAGCCAGATCTTCAAAAGAAACCTGGCCTGAAGGATCTCCTTGTTTGAACGCCACCATGCGCCGCCGGGAATCCTGCAAGCCGACAGAATATTGCTTGGGGAGTGTTTCCTCGCCCGGATTCTTGAGGAACAGCTTAAGGCTACCAAGGGGTTCGGCACGAGAATCGTTCAGCTCCTGTCCGTCATGAATAAGGTCGAGGTCTGTGGATTGCTCAAGCTGTCCGGAGCTGGAGTTGTTTATTCGTATGTTATAGCGACCGGCTGGAACACCGGACACCTCGTACATGCCGGGCGCCACGCGGTGCATGTTTTCCGTGTGTGCAAATTCGACGGAGTCGAAGACGTGCTTTTGCAATATCGGCATGCGGAAGTTATTCGTCTGGTCCGGCCGGTCCTCGGGGACTCGGAAGACAAGGTGCAATGCAGGCGCGGGATTGAGATGCATATCGATTTGGAGCCGATCGCCGCCCTTCACCTCGATAGGAGTGGAACGGTCCGCTTCGGTGGCGCCGTTGTAATAGGTGGTGGGGTAAGCGACGTCCAGGGCAGGAGAAATCTGTTGCGCAGGATTGGCCGCTGCGTTTGGCGGTCTCGACGGATGCATGGCGTACCAGGGCTTGGCGGTGACGGAAACATAATATTTGCCGGGGCGCAGGAGGGAGAAGTCGTAAAAACCACGATCATCGCTGGTCGAAGAATAGAGGCGGGTAATACGGCTCATCCCTGCGGCATGGTTCTCGAAAAAGAGAATGACCTGCGCGTGGCGGATGGGATCGCCGAATTCATCGAACGCATGGCCGGTGATGAAGGCCATCGGCGTAAGCCGAAGAACCAGATTTTCTGTTGAGAATTCCGGCCCAGTCACAATGGCGGTAGAAAACTGTTCATGTTGATCGTAGGCAGCGGAGATGAAGCCGCGTTTGGCTCCCTGCAAGGAGTATTTTCCTGCCTTAAGCTGGGAGAACGCGAAATGGCCGTCGTCCGAGGTGATCACCGAAGTAACCTTCCCACGGTCTACGGTTTCCGCGATAGAGATGCGCGCTTGGGAGAGAGGAGCACCGGTTATCGCATTCACGACACTTCCCGAAATCATAAACGATTGGGCGGCTGGCGAAGCGTCTTGTGGCGCAGTGGCTTGGTTGGGCGCGGCATCCGCAGCACCGGGCAACAACAGGGCCAGTGCGGAGGTGGCGATAACTGAGCGGCGTATGCGCGAGGTGAAAGTCACTGCGAATCGCCCCTCAGGGTGATTTTCAGATGCAGATGCTCTTTCTGGCCAGCGGCGACATGAATGATTTGTCCCTGGGACTCGAAAACACGCAAGGCTTCCTGGTTGGCGGATGCCAAGTCTTCCTGCGGGCTATCAAAGGCGAGTACATGGTAAGTGCCGGGCGGCAATTGCTCTTGCGCAAACGAGCCATCGGGAGTGCTGTACGTTTCGCGGAATTGCCCAGAACTCCCATCCACGGGCAAGAAATAAACATAAGACTGGGCGCCACCTTCGACCTTGCCGTCGGTTGAGGCTCCATCGTCGCGCAGGGTAACCTCAATCGGGGAACTCAAACCGCCCGTCCCTGCGACGAGGGGTTCGTGCAAAAGGTCGGTGCCCCCGGACTGAACGGAGGCGGCAAATCCGATGCCAGTCTCGACACGCACCTGGTAGCGGCCCGGGCGAACATTCTGAATGACCAGGGTATGTTCCTGGGTACCTTCCACTGGGTGAGACATGACGCTTTCGCCCGAACCGAATTCCTCGATGGGCACCAGAATGACCTCGACACTTGTTCGGCGGGCCGGGGCGGAGTTGGACGGCTCCTCGGATGGCTCCGCAGGACTTTCGTCGAAGACGCTTTGCCCGGACTTGAATTCCTCCTTAACGTTCACGCTCAACGAAGGGTTTGGTATGAGATTGAGCGCGGACCCTTCAAGGGCTGCGCCGTTTACCGAGAAATTCAGCATGCCCGTCGAACCGGGCTGGCCTTGTGTGTCGACATGGAGCGTGTAATTGCCGTTCGGGAGCATTCCTTGAATCAACTGTTCAGAGGGGTTGAATCCGAGAGAATAGCCGGGACCGGGATGTCCTAGCGGATAGATACGCACATTGATCGGCTGCCCGGGGGCGGCATTCGCGACGGGAATTTTGACGGAGTAATACTCCCGGCGAGCGAGGGAGATGTTGGCTTGAAACGTTTCGCCTGCAGCGAGTCGAATGACGCCCGCCGACGAGAAATCGGAGGCGCCCGCATAAAACGTGGGCGTGAAACCAAAGAGCTGTCCACCGGGAGTAAACGTGAATGGATCCCGGTCGAGCTGTTCGAGGGTGACGAGTTTGTAGGTTCCAGGCGCGAGTTCGGAAAAACGAAACTCGCCATCGGCCCAGGTTGTAAATGTGCCAGCCGACTCCCAATGTTGTGGCCCTTTGCGGTACAACTGCAAATGGATTCGTAAGTCGCCTGCTGAATCCGGAAGGCTCACATAGCCGACGATCAAAGACTCCGGATCGAGATAGATGGTGATCTCCGATTGGTTTGTGGTGGCGCGGCTATAAGAGAGATTACCCGCGCTGTCCAGAAACCCAGGCTTGCGCGCCTGAAAGACCATGGGCTGCGAATTTCCGAGAATTCGAACCCGACGAACGCGGAGCGCGCCGACGTCAGGCGTGGCGGTCAAACTCTCCGTGGGCTCCGGCTCCGGAGGCGGGAACTTAAATTCGAAATGGCCACGACCGTCGGTCAGCGTGGCGTATTGCTGGTCAGACGAAAAAACGAGGGCGCGGCTGATGGGTTCATGGGTAATTCGATTTAGAACCGTGCCATGAACGGAAGACGGGGCTTGAGCCTGATCAGCGTTCGCCCGGGTGAATTGCGCCCTAGCGAAACCGGGGGAGAAGGCATAAGACAGAAGAATTGCCGAGGCAATAGTAGGGAGCCAGAATATGGGACGCTGACAGACATCGAGGCGTGAATGATTGGCGGAGGCAGTCATGGCCAGTCGTTCTATCTTTGCCTATCCTTACATAACGAAACAGATGTCCTCGAAGGATTAGTTGCAGGATTTGCAGAAGGCGCTGCCTCGACAGGAGATGCGCCTACGGTGCCCCACGCGGTGGTTCAATTCGTACCAGAATTTGAGAGCACTTTGTTCAAGAAACCGTGCAATCGCTCGCTAAATCCGGCTGGAACCTCGAAGATGCGCTCGTCCCCAGTGATGACAAGCATCTTTCGCGTGCTGTCGTAAACCGCAGAGCATCGACGGCAATGACGCAGATGCCGTTCTATCTTTAGGCGCATCTCGACCGTGGCTTCTCCGTCCACATATTCGGAGAGATGGGCAATTATCGTTTTGCAGCTAACCATGGGTTGGATCCTTTCCAGCGCTCCCAGATGGAAACTTTTGGCTTTGCAAATATGGGAGCGAGTGACTCGCGCAGCATTAGACGTGCGCGATGTAGCCTGGTTTTGACTGCCGACTCGCCTATAGCAAGAACCGCGGCTGTCTCAGCCACATCAAAGTGCTGAATATCCCGCAGAACGAAGACTTCGCGGTAAATCTCCGGTATCCCGGCAAGCGCTTTGGCCACAGCTTCGCGGATTTCCTGCTGTTCGACCGCGTCACTCGGCAGGTCGCGCCAGTCGGCGAACTGTCTTGGGTAGAAAGCCTTTTCTTCAGAGGTCTCGCCCGAGCACTGGTCGGTGGACTCGTAAAGATGTTGTCTGCGTTTCCGCTTGTACATCTTGGCCTCGTTTTCGATAACACGCATGGCCCACCGTTTGAACTTGTCTCTCTCTGTTAATTGCGCGAGATTCGTAAAGATCTTGAGCATTGCTTGCTGTACGATCTCCTCAGCGTCGCCCTCGTTGCGCAGAACCGAATATGCCAGGAGAAAAGCTCCACGCTCGTACGGGCGAATCAAGTCGTGGAAGAGTTCTTTCTCTCCCTCCAGAATCCTCTGGATCAGAAGTGACTCGGCTGATCCTGGCTCTAGCTCCTTCTCTTCCATAAAAGGGATCAAGCGTATAGCTCCATAGTATCGATTCCCCAGAATCGGTCTCGTTACAACCCTGCTGCTATGACATTCGCAGGCTGACAATCCGCTTCGCAAGACATCCGCGAAGCGCTCCCCACAAGGGGCTATCGATAAATCCCATCCATGCCGCAGTGAGCCAACCTAATGCCAAACCAAATGCTGCGTGGGCGACCGTGACCGTCAGGGGAAATCCTTTAGAAAACTCTAACCCTAGAAAGCCCACGCCCAATGCCGAAACGACCGGGCTGAACAGAAACCCGAAACCGAGCAGTACGCCAAAAAGCGTTCCGACCCAGCGACGGCAGGTGCCAAACACCAGCACATACAAGAGCCCAAAGCTGGCGCCATTCCAGAAGTGATAGGCCCAACCGGCAATGTCCGACCGCAACGAAGGTCCCACAGCAAATTGATTTAGCAGTAGGACTCCCATAAGCCGAGGCAAATTGCCAGGCATGAACCCAAGCCAGAATCCAGGCAGTCGAATGGCTTCCAGCGCAAGCGTGGCGATCAGTCCGGCGACGATGCCAGCCACACTGGTTTTCGCAAGCGCGTCCCCTGCACGATACAGCAGCGCGATGGTGATCAGCAGAAGCGTGGCGACTGGCAGAAGCACAACTTTCGCCAGGACGTCCATGGTGGCTCTGCCGGATTCGGCCGCCGGAAAAATCAATGGTGAAACGGGTGCAAGCGCAAGCAACCAAAGAATTGCCAATGTTCGTTTCATCGAGATACTCCTGAAGGGAGGAATGCAATCCTCCCTTCCGTTCAAGTGGGAACTGTTACTGGGCCACCATGTGGGTCAGCATGTCCAGTTTCTGATCGAGCATTTCTGCCGCCTGGTCAATGCCCCCGTTTTTGAATGGCTTGAGGACCACTGATGGTTTGTCGTAGCTGAGGTAGGTTTTGCCGTCGGAGGCCTGATAGATGTACACGCGCAGCGGCAGGTAAAGCCCGGCGGCGGGATTCTTTTCAAATACCTGCTTGCCGATATTGGGGTTGCCGACGAGAAACAGGGTGCCCTTCATGTCGAGGCCGGTCATCTTCATCATGTTTCCCTGGTCCACCGTGCTCATCACCATCATGCCGCCTTTGCTGACGGCCATCTTGAAGGTTTCCACGGTCTGGTCGAAAGACTTGCTGCTCGGGACACTCACACGGGCTTCCTGTGCGAACGCTGACGTAGCAGCGACCGCTGTAAACAAGGCGGCAAGCATTGTGATGCGTCGTAAATTAAAAGAAAGATTCATCGCGATTCTCCTGGTCATAGAGTGAATTAAATGCTGAACAACCGTGTATCCGGGCCATCCGTCATCTTGTTTTGCATCTCGGTTGAAAGCACTCATCACAAACGATTCGCAGGTCGCGCCTGCGTTACAGTCCCGCAGACTTATGAATCCGAACAACAAAACTTGTAACGTTTTGTGGTTTGGCGAATCGCGGAAAGGGAGGCATGCGGGCGCATCTGGTTGTAGACTGGCCAGACAAGATGCAGCAACACCTAGCACACTCTACGGATCGATTCCTCGCGATAGGCGTGGCGGGTGCCAGCACGGCAGCCATGTTCTATGTGGGGCTCTACCAGAGCCGCGCTGTAAGACATTTGTGGTGCCCGGTTTTCAAGAAAGGTTGCGAAGCAGTAGCCGACGCGGCTTTTGCAAAGCCGTTTGGTATCCCAGACGGACATCTTGCCGCGGGCCTCTATTTGACAATGATCCTGCTGCTCTTCGCTCCTGTGGAGAAGCAATGGGTTTGGATATTGCTGCTGATCTTGGCTTCGCTGGCAACAGTGGCGAACTTCCTGGGTGTTCGCGACATGGCGAACCTGGGAAGTTTCTGCTTCTATTGCGTGGTGACCACTGCGCTTTCGCCGCTTCTCTTGTGGCTGGTCTGGCGGTTGAGATGAGCCAGTGTTTCACAGAAAGCAATTCGGTCTTTGACCTTAGGAGCAGATACCAATGAGCAACCGCATAGTTTCGGTCCCGGATGCAGTTAGCAAAAGCGCCCAGAAAAAAGATGCGGACTACGTTTTCTATGAGCTCACCCGGAGCATCTGTCCCAAGTGCAAAAAAGTGATCGATGCCAAAATCCTGCTCAGAAATAACAAGGTATTTATGTCCAAGCGGTGCCCAGACTGCGGGCCCTTCGAAGCTCTGGTCTACGCAGACGCTGAAGCCTATACGAATTTCGCCAAGTTCAACAAGCCGGGAACGATTCCACTCGCCTACGGATCTTCCATCAAGGAAGGGTGTCCCTACGACTGTGGGCTCTGTCCGGACCACCAGCAGCACACGTGCCTGGGCATCATTGAGGTTAACAGCGCCTGCAACATGGATTGTCCGCTTTGCTTTGCTGAAGCTGGCCTGGGTTTCAGCCTGACTCTGGAAGAAGTCGAAGCGACGCTCGATGATTTCGTGCGGACGGAAGGCCGTCCGGAAGTCGTTCAGTTCTCCGGTGGTGAGCCTACCATTCATCCTCAGATCATCGATTTCGTGAAGGCCGCGAAGGATCGTGGGATTTCATTCGTTATGATTAACACCAACGGCAAGCGTATTGCCCGCGATGATCGGTTCTTGGAACAGTTAGCCGAAGTGCGGCCGTCCCTGTACTTCCAGTTCGATGGTTTCGACTCGGAAACCTACAGGATCATTCGAGGCGAACCAGGGATTCTGGAAGAGAAGCTCCTGGCCCTCGATCGGCTTGCTTCCATCGGGTTGAATGTCACGCTGGTTCCTGCGATTGAGCGCGGCGTCAACGAACATGAAGTCGGCAAGATTATCGATTTCGCTATTCGGCATCCTGCCGTGCGGGGAATCAACTTCCAACCGGCGTTTCACGCTGGGCGGCACATGCACCACGATCCTTTGAATCGCATGACGATCCCCGATGTCCTGCGGCTGGTCGAGCAGCAGACCGCCCGCAAGTTCCTTGTCAGCGATTTCATCCCCGTCCCTTGCTGCTTTCCCACGTGCAATTCCGTCACGTACGCCTTCATTGACGGCGAGAACGTCACTCCCCTATCGAGAGTCGTCAATGTGTACGACTATCTCGACTACATCAGCAACCGTGTGCTGCCCGACTTCAGCATGGAGGTGAAACGCGCGCTCGAGGGCCTATGGTCTTCCTCTTCCGTTCCCGGCTCGCAGAAGTCCGCCGAGCAGCTCGCGGTGTCGTGCCAGGCCTGCGGAATTCCCGAAAGCTTCACGGTGGGCGACATCGCTCAAAACGTTTTGATGATTATGCTTCAGGATTTCATGGACCCGTGGACCTTCAACCAAAAAAATCTTATGAAATGCTGCAAGGAATTTCTCTTGCCGGGAGGGAAGCAGATTCCCTTCTGCGCGTACAACACCGTTGGCTATCGCGAACAAGCACGCGCACAGTTGGAAGCGATGGAGCCACATCGCAAGCAGGCACGCCGCGACGGCAAAAGATACGAGCCTCGGCCGGTGGTTTTTGACGTGAAGCCCAAGGCTACTCCTTTTCAAGGTGCCAGCCTGCAGCAAATCGAGCCGAGCAGAGCCGGTTTGCCATGAGCAACAGCGAACTGAATGTAAAGCAGTGTTGCGCGGCCTTCTACGGCAGCGACTTGGCGCGGCTGCTTCTGGGAGAAAGCTTTCATCCTGGGGGAACTCGTCTGACTGACCGCCTGGGCCAATTGACTCAACTCACTGGCGATTCCAAAGTTCTTGATGTGGCTGCCGGGCGGGGCACAAGTGCTTTCCGCGTTGCCCAGTCGTTCGGCTGCGAGGTGATCGGTGTGGACTTGAGCAGAGAAAACGTGACGCTTGCAAATGAGGCAGCTCGGAATCGCGGCGTGTCGGACCGTGTGAATTTTCACATCGCTGATGCCGAGGGATTGCCTTTCGAGGCCGATAGCTTTGATGCAATTTTGTGTGAGTGCGCTTTCTGCACATTCCCGAACAAGCAGACTGCTGCCGCGGAATTTTCCAGAGTGCTTAAGCCTGGAGGGCGCTTAGGGCTCAGCGACCTGACAAGGACCTCTGCCCCAATTCCGGAACTTGATGGCCTTCTATCCTGGATTGCTTGCATCGGCGACGCTCAGCCCGTGAAATCGTATGTTGAGATGATCCAGCGCGCAGGCCTCATAGTGTCAGACATCGAGGACCACAGCGACGCCTTGATTGAACTGGTTCACCAAATCCAAGGCAAGTTGTTGGGGGCTGAGATCGCAGTAGGCCTGAAGAAGTTAGATCTTCCAAACGTAAACTTTACCGACGCGAAACGCCTTGCGCAGGCAGCCGTGAGCGCGGTGAAGGACGGCAAACTCGGATACGCAGTGTTGGCTGCAGCCACACCCCATTAATTCCTCCGAGGCCCTGGCTTCGCGGCGGACGCGTCGTTTTCTTAACGAAATCTTGAATGCGGGTTAACAACTACCTCCTTTGACGTTGATTCCGCCGTGGTCGATCTTTGTCAAAGGGGCGGATCATCGGAGGGAACTTCAGGGCCAGATCCAGGGAGGGCATGACAATGAAACGCGGCGAGGCCGGCTGAGCCGGCACCGCCGCGCGGTTGGAGTCCAGAATGATTAAGA
>WNFJ01109946.1_pt2 | contig 10005 bp, 8 predicted proteins | sample 5400461 | NCBI WGS metagenome assembly WNFJ01 (sample SAMN13153349, study PRJNA577476) | soil metagenome | isolation source: 115 cm saprolite on Douglas fir-dominated hillslope | place: USA:California | collected 2013-09-17
TGAGAAGCTCCACGCTCTCCACCGCGTCGATGTTCCCGACCACGGTGCCGCTGACGATCGCGTTCTTCACCGCCACGTTCGCCTTCACGATGCCCGAGGGCTCGACGATCAACGTCCGGGAGAGCGAAAGCTCCCCTTCCATCCGACCTCGAACGGTCAGGTCCTCGTCGCCGGACAGCTTTCCATTGATGATGATCGTTTCACCGATCACCGTTTTGCCGGAGGAGACTGGACCGGAAATATCCTTGGGATTCGCCATCGCTAGCGTTCCTTCGCATCCATATCCACGTTTCCTTTGAACGACGCTCCATCGGCGATCAAGATCCGGGGAGCCTTGATGTCGCCCACCACGCGACAGTCGGTCTTCAGCTCCACCTTGTCGCTGGCCAGGATGTTGCCTGTCACCTTTCCCGAAACTTCGACGTTCTGGGTTTCGATGTCCGCTTCGACCACGCCCGATCCTTCGACGAACAAGCTCTCCTTGAGCGAGATCTTCCCCTTGACCGTTCCTTGAATCACCAGGTCCTCATCTCCGGAGATCTCCCCGTCGATGACGATGCTCGAACCAATGACCGTATTCGCCATTTTGACTGTTTCCCCTCTCAAATGTCGTCTGGAAGCTTCACATCCATCTGGATGGTCCCATTGAAGACCGCGCCGTCCTCGATCACCACCCGCGGCGCCTTGATGTCCCCGGCCACCTTGGCGGTGGAGTTGATCGACACTCGCGACCCGGCATCGATATTTCCGCTCGCCTCTCCGTTGATCGTCAACTGATCGGCGCGAATCTCTGCCTGGACGCGGCCGGTGCGTTCAATTGTGAGATGATTCTTGAGCGCCACCTGACCCTCCACCAGGCCTTCGATGATCAAGTCTCCGCCTCCGGTCAGATTTCCGCGAATCACGATACCCTTGCCGATGATGCCCGTCTGATCGCCTTGAGCCATTTGGTGGTGCCCCTCGGACTCGAACGTGGTCAGTCGCGCGGGTGCGCGAAAGCGAGACGGTATGTCAGGAATGGGTTGAGATCCAGTGAGAGATGTCCCGCCACACTCGCTCCTTGCCCAGCTCGTTGAGCGGTTCATGTAGCATCTCTGGGTACTCAATGTAATTCTTGTCCTTCGCGCCCAGCACCTCGAAGAAGTGCCGCGCTGCCGCAGTGGAGGCGATCGGATCGGCCGCCCCACAGAGGAGCAGGGTGGGAACCGTCAGCAGAGGGGCGATCGATTCCACCTCCGATTGCGCGCGGTTGGACTCGAGGAACCAGCCGGGGGTAGCAACGCGGTTGTAGAGAGGATCTTCGTCCACCGCTTGGCGAGCCACCGGGTCTCGAGTCAGTTTTTCGGAGCCGATTTCGCTCTTGAACGGCAGCCAGGGAAGCAGGTTCCCAACCACTTTCGCCGCGTAAACTTTAAGTCGCGGGGGCCGAAAGGCGAGCTTCAGATACGGCGCGCTCAAGACCAGGCCGGCCCAATCCTCGGGGCGCCGCTTGGCAAGGTAGTGAATGGCGATCAGTCCTCCGTGGCTATGCCCGAGCGCCAGGAGCCGGCCACCGGCGACGCGAGCGCGCAAGTGCCGAAGAAAGACTTCCAGGTCGTCCAGATACTCCGCGAACCAGCGACAGTGGCCACGCCGACCCTCCGACTTTCCATGCCCGCGGAAGTCGACGGAGTAAGTGGCGTACCCATCTGCGGCCATCGCGCCGAGAAAGTCGCGGTAACGCCCGGAGTGTTCCCCGTAGCCAGGCAGGACGGCGAGGTGCGCCTTTGGAGCGTCCGGGACCTCGCCGCGCCAGAACAACTTTAGACCGTCCTTGGCCTGCAGGAACCCTTCCTCGCGGCGTCCCATCGAGGAGATCGAGCTTAGCGGTCGGCGGTATCCTTGGATAGCATCTTCAGCTTGCGCTCCAGGTTCTGACTCTGGGCGCTGCTTTCTCTCAGATTGGGTTCCTTGCGCAACGCCTCCAGCGCCCGGCGATAGGCGGCGGCGGCCTGGGCACGGTTGGACGCACTCCGGTAGGCATCGCCCAGGTGCTCGTAGATCACCGGATCCGGATCCCGCTGCACCGCTTCCTCCAGCTGGCCCACCGCGCGGTGGAAATCTCCGCGCTTGAAATAGAGCCACCCCAGCGAATCGAGAAAGGCGCCGGTGTCCGGCTGCAATTCGAGCGCCCGGCGGATCAACCTCTCGGCCTCGGGCAAGTCCTTGCCTCGGTCCGCCAGGGTGTAGCCGACAAAGTTCATCGCCGAAGCGTTCTCCGGGTTCACCTGAAGCAAGTAGCGCATCTGCGTCAACGCTTTCTCTGACTCCCCGTTTCGCTCATAAGCGGCGCCGAGGGCAAAGAGGAGGATCTCATTGTTGGGAGTGGCCCGGAGCCCCACCGAAAGGAGCTCGATCGCATCCTTGCCCCTTCCCCTTCTCCCGTAGAAGCTGGCCAGGGCTTCGAGCAACTCGGGAGCCGACTTCCGCTGGATCGCCTCCTTGAGGAGATTCTCCGCGTCCGGGTAGGCGTTGTTGCGCTCCAGCGCCAGCGCGTAAGCGGGATAGATCTCGACCTGATCGGGTTTTTCCTTCAAAGCCTGTCGAAAGAGCTCCCCCGCTTTTTGGTGTTCGCCGGCCAGGGAAAGACAGGTCGCCCGGTGCAGGCGCGCCTCGGCGAATAGATCCGACGTCCGGGGAACGGCTGCGTAGATATTGGCGGCCAGAGGATATTCGCGCAGCCGCTCATGCAACAGCCCGGCGTAGAAGGAGAGTCGCGGTTCCTGGGGAGCTCGTCCGCGGGCTCCATCGAGGACCTGGGAGGCTTCGGTCACCTTGCCGTTGCTCAAGTAGGCAAAGGCCACCCGAACGATGAACTCCGGCTCGTCGGAAAGGAAAAGGACCCGATCGAAGTACCCTCTGGCTTGGGCGAGAGAGCGGTGCCGCAGCGAGAGGTCGCCCAACGCCAGCAACACCTCCCGATTGTCGGGATCCTGCTCGAGGGCCTTCTGATAGGCGTTTTCAGCCTCCTGCCACCGATGCGAGGACTCGTAAATCTGAGCCAACGCGGCCCAGGCTTCGAAGTCGTTCGGCTCGAGCTCGAGGGAGCGCTTGAGGATCGCCTCGGCCCGAACCGCATCGCCTTCCTCCGCAAAGGCCAGGCCCAAACGCTTGTATCCCACCGGGAGGTCGGGAGCGGCAGCGACCTGGCGTTCGATGATCTTGATCGCCTCCTCCGGCTCGCGCTGCTCCAGGTGCAGTTGCGCCCAGAGCAAGTAGGGTTCGGGGGTTCGGGAATCCAGCTTGATCGCCTGCGCCAGCTGAGCCGCGCACTCCGAATACCGATGCTGCTGGAGCAGGATTCGCCCCAACAAAACGTGCGCCGGTGCGTAGGCCGGGCGAGACTCGAGCAGCGTCTTCAGCTCCTGCTCGGCCCGGGGGGCTTCCGACAGCGTGACGTACTCCTGCGCCAGGGCGGTGGTCAGCACCGGATTCCCGTCGTCGGAGGCCAGCGCCATTCGCAGCTCCTGAGCCGCCCGTCGGTGATCTCCGTCCTCGCTGGCCAGCGTGGCAGCGATCCGATGCGCATACGCGGCAGAGGACGCGTAATCCGCCGCGTCCTGACCCGAGGCCTGAATGGCCTCGCGCATCGCCGCGACGTCGACGGGGGGGCGGGGGGTTCCCTTCTCGCCGGCGAGGCTGGCGGCGGCGGCCAGCAGGAGAGGCAGGAAAACCTCGGCTCTCACTGTTCTTCGCCCAGAAGCTGCTTGAGGATTTCGTCGGGCTTGGGGCCATACCTGACGACGTCGGCAGCCGCGCTGCGAAAAGTCACTCCCGTCGTCTCGCAGAGCTCGGTTCCGATCCGCGAGGAAATCGCACCGGCGGCGGCGGACTGACTCTCTGGAAGGACCATGGCGAACACGCCCCGTCCCAGATGACCGAGAAAGTCGGGGGCGCGCATCCGGCTCCGGATCAAGATCGCGCAGTCGCGAACCTTGTCGTCGAGCGGTCGATCCGGCACCAACACCGCCACGCTGAGAGGTCGCTTGTAGCGCAAGCTGCGGGTGAGCTCGTGCTCCATCCGGTGGAGCACCCCGGCCCGATCGAAGAGCCCGGTTTCGGGATCATTTCCCGATTGCCGAAGCAATGCTTTGCTGCGCTTGAGCTCCTGTTCGGTGGCCTTCAGTTGCATCGCCCGATCGGCGCGAGCCAGCAACTCCAGTGCCTGAAAGGGCTTGCTGATGTAATCCACCGCGCCAAGGTTGAGCGCCCGAACCTTCTCCGCCACCCCGCGATGGGCCGAGAGCAGGATGATCGGGATGTCTGCGGTATCCGAGGAAGACTGAAGCGCAACCGCGGCATCCAACCCGTCCAGCTTGGGCAAGAAGACGTCCATCACGATCAGGTCCGGATGGAGCCCGCGGGCCTTGGCGACCCCTTCGGCGCCGTCGCGCGCTACCTCCACCCGGTATCGCGAGCGAAGGATCTCCGAGACCACCGCCGCCACCTCGGGCTCATCTTCAACCACCAGAACGCGGGCCAGCCCAACGGAAGGGGCCGGCGCGCGCGGGGGAGGCCCCACCTTGCTCTGGGGCGTCTTGGCCAGAGGGAGGGTGAAGATGAAGCTGCACCCCCCCTGATCGGCATTCTCCGCCCAGATCTCGCCCCCATGGAGATCCACGAACTCCTTGCAGATCGCCAGGCCCAATCCAATGCCCCCTGGCCCATGGCGGTAGCGATCGAAAACCAATTGCAGTTGGTCGGCGGCGATGCCGGGCCCGTCGTCTTGAATGACGATCCGCGCCGCGTCGCCGTCCGGCCGCTTGAGTCGCTGGGAATGGACCACCACCGATCCCGAGGCTTTGGCGTGGTTGACGGCATTGGTGATCAGATTCTGAAGAACCTGGCGGATCTTCACCTCGTCACCGATCACCAGCAGGCTTTCGGGAGTCTCAGCCCGAAGGGCGACGCCCTTGTCGGCAGCGAGAATCTCCAACTCGCCGGTCGCTTCCTTGCACATTTCGGCCACGTCTACGATCGTCGGATCGAGCGAGAAGCTGGCCAGATCTCCCTTTCCGCGCTCGAGCAGCGACTCGACCAACTCGAGGATCTTCTTTCCTTGTCGAACAATCGCCTGGATCGAAGATCGCTGCTGGAGCGGAAGCTCGCCGTCCAGCAGCAATCTCCCGTGCCCCAGGAGAACTTGAAGCGGTGCTCGCAAGTCGTGACTCACCACCGCGATAATGTCGTCCTTGACCCGATTGAGCTCCTTCAACCTCCGATTCGCATCGGTGAGCTCGCGATAGCGATCGACATAGGCCGACTCGAGATCCTCTCGCTTCCGCTTGAGCGCGGTGTGCAGGCGCGAATTCCTGACTGAATTGGCGAGCGCCGCCGCCGCCGCCCGCGCGAACTCCTGTTCCTCGCGCCCGAAGGAGCCATCGGCGCGAGAAAGCCTCAGAAACAAGGCCCCCAGCAGATCCTCCTGGCAAATCAGCGGTTGGACGAGAATGCTCTTCACGCCCAGGGGGGCGATCCGCTCCCGCACATCCTGCATCAGCGGGTCCCGGGCAGCATCCTCGATGTACACCGCCTGGCGGGTCTCCAGCGCCTTGCGAAGCTCCGGATACCGCAGCAGATCGATCTGCAAAGAGGAAAGATCGGCGTGCTCGCGCGAGGCCACCACTTGCGCCTGCCGGGGGCTGGAACCCTCCACCAACACCACCGAGCAGCGATCATTCGCCACCACCCGCGCCGGAGGATTTCACCCAACTCCAGATAGCTGGTCGCCGCCTGGGTAATCTCCAGCAACATCTCCATCCGCAGCTGGACGCGAGCATCTCGATCGATCAGCCGTTTGGCTCGAAGGGCCGCCTCCAATCGGGCGGTAAGCTCATCCTCGCTGTACACGCGATCGTCAAACTTGAACTGGAGCCGGCGGATGGCATCGGACTGGCCTCCGGTGAAGTCGGCCAGTACTGGAAGTTGAGCCCAATCGGCGTTTTGGCGGACGGCCTCCAGCGCGGAACGCTGGGCGTTTCCGGCGCCCGAGACCAGGATGGCCTCTGGCTGAAGCTGTTCAGCGATCGACAGGACCCGCTCGGGCGTATCCGCGTACGCGCAAAAGAAACCCCTACTGGAAAGTTTCTCGATCAGCGAAGTTGCGGAAGGCTCCTCGGCAAGCACCAAAACGCGACCGCGAAGCGGACCTCCGGCGCTCACGTTGAAATCCACGATGCGGCCGAATTCGCTAGCTGATGGGTGTGCTCGCCGGACCCCGAGTGCGACATCGAGCAGGATTATGCCTGCGGTCAAGGGTTCAAGACTAGGCCGGCGGTGAAGGTGCCTCCAAACACCTGAATTGTCCGCAGAAGTGCCCTAATTCCGGACACTTGTCCGACCTCGAGTCGAGCCTATACTCCAGAGCTATCCCCCACCTGATGCGCCCTCTTTTTTTGGCCTTGTGCTGGAGTTTTCTGCCGTGGGCCGCCGCCTCCGGGCAGGGCGCTCCCTCGGTGACAAGTGCGAGACCCGAGCTCTCGGACACCGGAGAGGTTCACAGTCCGTCCACGCTAAGCTTCGACGCAACCGACCCCCGCAACTTCCGCCTCACCGCATCTCCGGTGGGCGCAACGGGCCTTTTGCACAGCTCGAGCGCGGATCTCGGTAAATCCGGAATTCTGCGCTTTTCCGCAGAAGGCGAACATCTGCGCGCGCCGGATTTTCCGCTGCCGGGCGCGCTCGATACGCGAACAGTGGCGACCTTCGCCGCGTCCTTCGTCCCTCTCAGCTTCCTGGAGATTTATGGAGCGTATGGGGCCGGCGTGAATTCAAACACCCAATCCAGTCCGGCCCGATTGCGTTCGGTCGGTGAGGTGACCGCGGGGCTCAAGCTTTCCCGCCGATGGGCTCGCGGCTTCTACGCCGGGGTGGAGGGACGGGCGACGCTCTTCTCGCGAACCAACGAGGTGATCTCCAATCACGCGGTCGGCGTTTCGCCGCGGCTCTTGCTCACCGGCGATTTTCACGAGTGGGGGGCTCGCTTACCGCTGCGAGCTCATCTGAATGGGGGCTTCTTCTGGGATTCAACGCGGACTCTTCAGACCTCACAAAACCTGGGTCCAGCAGAGGAATTTGCGCTTGGCGCAAACCGATTCAATCGGCTGGGGACCACCGCGGCACTGGAGCTGCCGCTCCCGCTTCTCACCCCATTTGTCGAGTACAGCCTGACCTACCCGCTGGGCGTTCCGGGCAAAATGCTTCCCGATCCCGCCAGGGTGGGTGCTCTGGTTCCGGTCAGGAGCGCGCTGCCGCAGTTGCTGACTCTGGGGTTGAAGGTGACGGCGATACAGGATCTGACCTTCTTCGCGGCGGCGGACATCGGCTTGACGCCGGCGGTGGCATTGGGGCTACCGGCGACGCCGAAGTACGATTTTATCTTCGGCGCCTCCTTCAACGTCGATCCCTTTCGGTCGCCCCGTTCACGGACGGTGGTGTCCCGCGAGGTGGTGGTCGCGCCGCCGCAGGAGCTTCCCCCCGGCCGGATTCTCGGAATCGTCAGCGACGCCAGAAGCCACCAGCCAATCCCCTGGGCACTGGTCGCCTTGCCGGCGTCGGATTTTCCGCCGGTCGCGTCCGAGGCACTCACCGGGCGCTTTCTGTCCTATCCCCTGCCAGAGGGCCCCGCGCACTTGAAGGTGATGAAGGTTGGGTATGAAGATCTCGACCTGGAGGTGATGATCAAACGGGGCGAGGTGTCCACCGTGGACATCGAGCTGAAGCAACCTCCAAAGAAGACCCGGCTGCTTGTCTCCACGACTTCGCACCGAAGTCCGGTCTCGGCCAGCGTCAGCGTGAAGGGGCCGACCACTCGCGAGATGATCACCGCGGAGAGCGCGGAAGGACCTACCGAGGTGGAGGTCCAACCCGGCCTGTACGTCGTCAATGTCACGGCCGTTGGCTTTCTGGCCCAGACGCGTGAATTGACCTTGTTAGAAGGCACGGAGGTTCCGGCGGCCTTTGAATTGAGCCCGGAGCCGAAGCAAAGGTTGGTTCAGCTCAAGGGAGACAAGATCGAAATCCTGCAGCGCATCCACTTCACACCCGGGCGGGCGACCCTGATGCCCGACAGCCATGCGCTGCTCGATCAGCTGGTGGACGTGATCGTGAAGGCGGAGATCAAGCGGATTCGAATCGAAGGTCACACCGACAACCGCGGGAAAAAAATCGTCAACCTCAAGCTCTCGGGCAGCCGGGCGATGGCAGTCGCCGACTACCTGAAAAAAGCCGGCATCGATCGCAGCCGAATCGAGACCATCGGCCTGGGCGACACCCGTCCGGTGGTCCCCAACGCCAGCGCGCGTGGAATGGAGATGAACCGGCGGGTAGAGGTATTGGTTCTCGACCGTTGATCGCGGGCGCTCAGTCTCTTTTCCTGGCCGCGATCAGCGCTTCGACGTTGCCGGCCGGCCCGGGAACCGGAGAGTCCGTTGCGCCCAACAGCTCCAGACCTTGGAGGCGGAGGGCCCGCGCCGCCAAGTCGCGCACGACTCCGCCGGCTCCGACCTTCTTGCGCCCAACTTCGAATTGGGGCTTCACCAGCGCTACCAGGAAGCCACCTGACCTCAGATGGGGGAGGGCAGCGGGGAGGACGCTCTTGAGCGAGATGAAGCTGACGTCGATCGCCACCAAGTCGACCTCCTCGGGGAGATCCTGCTTCGAAAGGTAGCGGGCGTTCACCCGCTCCCGCAGGATCACCCGGGGGTCCGTGCGCAGCCGTTGGTGAAGCTGACCATATCCGACGTCGATGGCGTAGACCTTGGCCGCGCCGGCCTGCAGCAAACAGTCGGTGAAACCGCCCGTACTGGAGCCGATATCTGCGCAGATCAGCCCCGAAACCCCAAGCCTGAATTCCGCGAGCGCGCGCTCGAGCTTCAATCCTCCCCGGGAGACGTATCGGGACCTTTCCCCCCGGATCCGAACCTCGGCATCGGCGGGAACGAGAGTTCCGGGCTTGGCGGAGCGCTGATCGTCCACCACCACCTGGCCGGCGAGGATCAGCGCCTGGGCCCGGGTGGCCGAGGTCGCCAGGCCGCGCTGGACCAGCAAAAGATCCAGGCGCTGCTTGGGGCGGCGGGGGGGCATCTCTAGAACAGGGCCTCGGCAGCGGAGCGAATTCCTTTGGCATCCAGACCCAGCTCCGCGCGTTGGGTCGGCGCGTCTCCGTGCCGGAGGAATCGGTGAGGGAGGCCCAGCTGGCGCACCCGGGGAGCGAGGTCCTCCCCCGCCAACAGCTCCAGGATCGCGCTTCCCAGTCCGCCGTGGATGGTCCCCTCCTCGACCACCACCATTCGCCCAGTGGCCGCCGCCCTCCGCACTGCCTCGGCGTCGAGCGGCGAAACAAACCGTGCGTCCAGCACGTTCCAGTTCTTGCCTTGCGAGGCCTCGAGGGCGGCCAGCGCCGGAGGACCCAAGGCGACGATCGTCAACGAGGCACCTTCCGCCTGCTTGAGCCAGCGCGCACCGGATACCGCTTCCTCCGGAGGAGGGAACAGCGGCGGTCGGACCGGCAGCGTGCCGCGAGGGAATCGAATCGCGCAGGGTCCCTTGAGCTGCAGAGCGCTCCGGAGCAGGGGTTCCAGATCCTCTCCCAGCACCGGCGCCGCCAGCGCGAGATTGGGGATGGCACGCAGAAGCGAAATGTCATAGGCGCCCTGGTGCGTGGCTCCATCGCCGCCTACCAACCCAGCCCGGTCCACCGCGAAGATCACCGGAAGCTTGGGCAAGCAAACGTCGTGAATCACCTGGTCGAGCGCGCGTTGGAGAAAGGTCGAATAGATGCAGCAGACCGGACGTAGCCCGCCGATTGCCAGCCCGGCGCTGAAGGTCACCGCATGTTGTTCGGCGATTCCGACGTCGTAGACCCGGGAAGGGAAGCGGTTGGCCAATCCGACCAAGGCCGAGCCCTCGAGCATGGCCGGGGTGACCACCACCAGCTGGCCGTCGGATGCCATTCTCTCCTCCAGC